>Ga0326727_10021264_pt1 | contig 12737 bp, 8 predicted proteins | sample MB2enrmetagenome_FD_207643 | JGI IMG/M metagenome (GOLD analysis project Ga0326727, IMG submission 207643) | Lab enriched peat soil microbial communities from McLean, Ithaca, NY, United States - MB29MY | ecosystem: Environmental > Terrestrial > Soil > Wetlands > Peat | place: USA: New York...
TCAATTCGCCGGAAAGGACTCGCTTCTTGTGCGAGTCGGCAATGAAATTCCACTCCGGGCCGTCTGGGTCGTCAATCGAGACAAACGTCGGCTCGCCTCCCATCGTCAGGCGCACGTCCTCTTTTTTCAAATCGCCATCAATCGCCCGACCCAGCGATTGGATGCTGTCCCATTGCTCCTCCGTGTAAGGCAGGGTCACGCGCGGAGATTCATGCACGCGCTCCAGCCGCATCTGGTGACTGAACTCGCATTCGCATTCGTCCACCTGCCCGGTGATCGGCGCGGCGCTGGAAGGATCGGGCGTCGCGGCCAGTGGAATGTGCCCCTCGCCCGCTAGCAGGCCGCTGGTCGGGTCGAGTCCAACCCACCCCGCCCCAGGCAGGTAAGTCTCGCACCACGCGTGAAGGTCGGTGAAATCCTTTTCCGCGCCGCTGGGGCCATCCAGCGCCTTTACGTCGGGCTTGAGTTGAATCAAATAACCGCTGACAAACCGCGCCGCCACCCCCAAGTGCCGCAGCAACTGGCAGAGCAGCCAGGCGGAATCACGACACGAGCCGCTGCCTTTTTCGAGCGTCTCCTCCGGCGTTTGCACCCCCGCCTCCAGCCGGATCAGATACTTGATGTCCCGCCAAAGCCGCTGGTTGACGGACACCAGAAAATCGATCGTGCGCGGCGCCACCGTTGCCCCGGCAACCTCCCCGCGAATCGCTTCCAGGTAATGGGCGAAAGCCGGCGAAGGCTGGCCTTTCAATCGAAACGGCTCCAACTCGTGGTCCAGCAGCGGGTCGTATTTGAACGGAAAGGTCTCCGCCTGCGGTTCCAGAAAAAAATCGAACGGATTAAACACCGCCATTTCGGCCACCAGATCGACCTCTACCCCAAACTCCCTTGTCTTCTCTGGAAACACCAGCCGCGCGAGATAATTTGACTGCGGGTCCTGCTGCCAGTTGATGAAGTGCGGTTTCGGCGTGACGCCAAGTGAATAGCTCAATATGCGCGTGCGCGAGTGCGGCGCGGGCCTCAGCCGCACGACCTGCGGCCCCAGCGACACCAGTCGGTCGTACTTGTACTGCGTCTTGTGATGAAGCGCGACGTGAATGGCCATTCGGGTTCAGGATTGACGGTTTCTTAACCCGCTTGCGGCCGCAAGACAACTCGTTGCCGCCCGTCGGGCACACCGTTTTCGACGTCGAACTTAATGGCGCGGCGCGCTTCCGTCAACACCTTGATTCATGAGTTTAGTGTCAATTCAACAGTAGGACTCGTATTCGATGTCGGGGTTGGCTTCGGCGCGAAGAATCTCTCGACGATCGCCCGGCCCGTCAGGTTCAATTTCGTCTGAATTTGGTCGATGTATTCATGGAGGCCGTATTGGATGATCTCGTCCACGCTCACAAATGCCAGGTCCGAACAGATCTGGCCCAGCAATCTCTCGGGCGCGCACCGGAATCGCCGGGGCGCATTGCCCGAAATCAAGTGCAGCGAATCGCGCGCTGAGAACAAACAGAACAGCATCGAGCGTGGAAACTCGCGGTCGAGCATCAGAAAATCAACAACCCCGCGCGGGGAGATGCGCCCGTGCCGCTTGCAGTACATCTCGAAGGCCGACGCCGAGCGCAGCACCGCCCCCCATTGAATGTGATCGAATGGCGTCCCCGCGTCCTCGGGCGAACGGAGCAGGATGTAGTATTTCACATCCAGGATGCGCGACGCCATGTCGGCCCGCTCAAGCATCCGGCCCATCTGCGAAAAGTGCCAACCGGTGCCGTGCGTCATTGTCGCGTCCGTAACTCCCGCGAAGAGATGGCTGCAGAGTTTGACTTCGTGAAAAAACTCGGTCGCCTGGTCAAGGTTCTTCGGCGCGGCCGCGGCCGATTTGACCATCAGATAGAACTTGTTCAACTGCAGCCACATTGAGGACGAGATGACTTCGCGCACGCTGCGGGCATTCTCGCGCGCCGACCGCAAACAGGAGAGGATCGAATTGGGATTGCGCGCATCGAACGTGAGGAACTCAACCACCTCTTCCTGCGTGGGGCTTTCGTAATATTTGGCAAATTCCTTCTCGTCGCCCGTCGCGTTGACCAACGGCTGCCACTGATGTTCCCGGCCCAATGGCGCGTCCAGCACCAGTTGCAGGTTGACATCAATGAATCGGGCCACATTTTCCGCCCGTTCCACATAGCGGCTCATCCAATAGATCGAATCGGCGACTCGGCTTAGCATAGGACCTGCCTTTCCATCAACCCGGCTGGGGCCGCCTCTCGTGTGGCTTCGTCCCGCTCGACCAATGCCGAATCCGCCAGCACCCACGTGTCCTTGCTCCCGCCGCCTTGGGAGGAATTAACCACCAGCGATCCTTTCTTGAGTGCCACCCGGGTCAATCCTCCGGGCAGCACGAAAATCTCTCTGCCATACAAAATATAGGGCCGCAAATCCACGTGCCGCCCCTCGAAATGATCTCCCACGATGGTGGGCACTCGCGAGAGGGCCAGCGTCGGCTGGGCAATGTAGTTCCTTGGATTGGCCTTGATTCGTTCGCTGAACTCCGCGCGTTGCGCCCGACTCGACTGGGGGCCTACCAGCATCCCATACCCTCCCGACTCATTGGCCGCTTTGACCACCAATTCGTCCAGGTGTTCCAGGACATACTGCAGGTCGGCCTTGTCCGCGCAAATGCGCGTTGGCACGTTGGGAAGCAGGATTTCCTCGCCCAGGTAGTATTGAACCATTCTCGGCACATACGCATAGACGACTTTGTCATCGGCAACCCCGTTTCCGGGCGCATTGGCCAGCGCCACGTTGCCCGCCCGGCATGCCTCCATCAGACCGGGCACTCCCAGGAGTGAATCCTGCCGGTAACACTTCGGATCCAGAAAATCGTCATCTATCCGCCGGTAAATCACATCGACACGCTCGAAACCATCTGTTGTGCGCATCAGCACCATCCGGTCTTCGACGGTCAAGTCGCGCCCTTCGACCAGATCAATCCCCATCTGTTGCGCGAGAAAGGAATGTTCGAAGTAAGCCGAGTTGTGCATACCCGGTGTGAGGAGGACCACGCGGGGTTCTGAGATCGCATCCGGCGCCAGAAACTCGAGCATGTTGCGCAGATGGCTCGGATAATTGGAAACCGGCCGGATACGCGTTTGCGAGAAGATCTTCGGGAACAAGCTCTTCATCAGCCGCCGGTTCTCCAGCACGTAGGAGACGCCCGACGGACAACGCAGGTTGTCCTCCAGCACGTACATCCGCCCATCTTCATGCCGCACCAGGTCCGTGCCTGTGATATGACACCAAATCCCGCGCGGCGGTTCCCATCCCGCGCATTGCCGCCGATAGGCCCTCGCTGAATATACAATCTCAGCCGGTATGATCCCGTCCTTGAGAATCTTCTGCTCGTGATATATGTCGTCAATGAACAGGTTCAACGCCTCGATGCGCTGTCGCAGGCCGCGCTCGATCCCCTTCCATTCGCCCGCCCCGACGATCCGCGGCACAATGTCGAAGGGGAAAATCTTCTCCAAGCCCGCCTGCTCGCCATAAACGTTGAAGGTCACGCCCGTTTGCAGCAAGTCCCTCTCGGCCGCCTGCTGCCGGTTCAGCATCTCCTCCTTCGGCAGAGACTCGATGCTCGACAGCAGCCGCCGGGCAAGGTCGCGCGGTTCCCCTTCTCGGATAAACATCTCGTCGTAAAAGCAGCCGACTTCGTAATCGTCAAAACGCATGCCTTCCCGTTTTTCCCGGCCGCGGGCCGGGGGCGGGGCATCGAATCTCGACGCCGGCTCCAAAAGCAAAGTCTCGCTTCCATTCGTGTTGCCCATAATGTGGTCCTTTTGTATTAGAAATTGCGCTGTGTTCAAAAACTGCCATCTAATGCAAATCCAACGCTTGCTCGGAGAATAAGTTGAACGCATCCTTTCCGGGAAGTCAGAGAGAACAGAAATTCTCTGTCAGAGAATATCCTGACAACGTCGCAAAGACTTTCCTCCACCGCCAAAACCTCAACGCGCCGCCCGTGCTGAATACATTGCGTTTGAAAATATATCCTTTTGCTTTTTTTGCCGTCCGGTTAGCGTGCTGCGGGCAAGGCATGAATCCGCAAGTTCGGTCTTGTATTCTTATGAAATCGACCCCGATCGACCCAAGTCAAAAGAAAACGCAGCGCCGCAATCTGCGGACGGGACAATCCTCTGGTGGTTTTCCGTCCGCCAAGGCCTCCTCCACCCAATCCACTCCCCCGCTGCAAGCCCCTGCGGAGGCCACGCCCACCGGCACAATGGCTCCCACCCCAAAAATCGTGGAACCGGATAAACCGGACGAACTCGCCAGGCCACCGAGTTTGCCGGAAAAACAGATTTCGGAAGAACACTTGGTCAAAGACCTCCCGGCAATTGAGCCTCCGAAAACGGAACCCAAGCCGGAGACTCCGCCGCCGCCGCGCCGCATGATCCCGCCGATGTTTGTGGTCATGATCGCTTCGGAACTGGCGCCCGTTGCCAAGGTGGGTGGCTTGGGCGACGTGGTCTTCGGCCTAAGCCGCGAACTGGAACTGCGCGGCGACGCGGTGGAAATTATTCTGCCCAAATATAACAACATGCGTTACGACCAGATCTGGGGTCTGACCAAAACCTACGAAAACCTGATGGTCCCGTGGTTCGGCGGCGCAATCCCCGCCTCCGTTTGGTTCGGCTTCGTCCACGGGCGCAAATGCTTTTTCATTGACCCCCATTCGCCGGACAATTTTTTCAACCGCGGCGTTTATTACGGCCAAAATGACGACGTCATGCGGTTCGCTTTTTTTTGCCGGGCGGCGCTGGAGTTCATGTTCAAAACCGGCAAGCATCCGGAAATCATCCATTGCCACGACTGGCAGACCGCGCTGGTGCCCGTCCTGCTTTGGGAAATCTACCAGCACCTTGGCATGCGCCACCCGCGCGTCTGTTTTACTGTTCATAATTTCCGCCATCAGGGCGTCACCGGCGCGCACGTTTTGCGCGCCACGGGGCTGAACCGGCCCGAGTATTATTTCCATTACGACCGCCTGCGCGACAACGCCAACCCACACGCCTTGAATCTGATGAAAGGCGGCATCGTCTATTCAAATTTTGTCACCACCGTTTCCCCGCGCCACGCCTGGGAGGCTAAGGACGCCGGCCAGGGCCATGGCCTGGAGCCAACACTGCACATTCATCAGGGCAAATATGGCGGCGTTATCAATGGCTTGGACTACGACCAGTTCAATCCCGAAACCGATCCTCATATCCCCGTTCATTACAACGCCACGACAATCGAGAAAAAATACGACAACAAGCGCGCTTTGCGAAACCGCTTCTGGCTGGCCGATAATGCAAAGCCGATCATTGCGTTCATCGGACGGCTGGATGCGCAAAAGGGCCTGGAACTGGTGCGCCACGCCATCTTTTACGCGCTCAATCACCAGGCGCAATTCGTCCTCCTCGGCAACAGCCCGGAGCGCGGCATCAATGACCATTTCCTCGCCTTGAAACACCATTTGAACAACAGCCCCGACTGCCACCTGGAAATCGGCTATCACGAGGAACTGGCTCATTTGATTTATGCCGGCGCGGACATGGTGATCGTTCCCAGCCGATACGAACCCTGTGGCTTGGCACAGTTGATCGCCTTGCGCTACGGCGCCGTGCCGGTCGTCCGTTCGGTCGGCGGCCTGGTGGACACCGTGTTTGACAAAGACTACTCCAATCGCCCGCTGCATGAGCGCAACGGGTACGTGTTCCAGAACCCGGACAATAGTGGAATCGAATCCGCCCTGCATCGCGCCATCCGCTGTTATTATGATTTTCCGGATCATTTCCGGCACCTCATGCTCAACGGCATGCGCTGCGATTACTCCTGGAACCATCCGGGCCAGGACTACCTGAACATTTACGATTACATCCGCGACAAATAATCCGGTTCATCTTCACAAATTCAGCCCCATGATTATCACAAAAAAGGACCTCGCCCAGTTGCTCCACTGCCAGAGCGCACACCCCCATGCTTTGCTTGGCATGCACGCCATCAACCTCCCGGGCTATCGCGGCCTTGTCGTCCGCGCGTTGATTCAAGATGCGGCGACGTGCGAAGTCGTCGCTCATAAACACGAGCCTCAACTCCGGTTCCCGATGGAAAAACTCGATGCGCTGGGCGTTTTCGAAGTGTTCATTCCCGACCTTTCCGAGGCTTTCCCCTACCGTCTGCGCGTGGAAAATGGCAACGGCGAAATTCGCCAGTTTTGCGATCCTTACAGCTTTCCACCAACCTTGAGCCAGCAGGATTTGTACTTGTTCAACGAAGGCACCGAGCACCACATCTATCAAAAACTTGGCGCGCATGTCCGCGAAATTGACGGTACGCATGGCGTTTCCTTCGCGGTTTGGGCGCCCAACGCCTCCCGCGTGTCGGTCGTCGGTGATTTCTGCCGCTGGGATGGGCACTTCTTCCCAATGCGCTCGCTCGGCAACTCGGGTGTCTGGGAGATCTTCATTCCCGGCCTTCAGGAAGGATGGCTCTACAAATACGAAATCGTTCCGCGCAAGGGAATCATCCGCTTGAAAACCGATCCCTATGCCTCCTGTTTTGAAGGCCCGCCCAATAACGCTTCCCTCATCTGGAACCTCGGCAAATATCAATGGGGCGATCAAAAATGGATGGCGCGGCGGGCGGAGACAAACTGGTTGAAGAAACCCGTCCTTGTCTATGAAGTTCATCTCGGTTCCTGGAAACGAAGCCCCGATGACGGAAATCGTCCGCTCACTTATCGCGAAATGGCCAAAGAACTCGTTGAATACGTGAAGAAAATGGGCTTCACCCATGTTCAATTCATGCCACTGTCCGAATATCCATTCGACGGCTCCTGGGGTTATCAGGTCACGGGGTTCTTTGCCCCAACTCATCGCTACGGCACGCCGGAGGATTTCATGTCTCTGGTGGACACTCTGCATCAGAATGGCATTGGAGTGATTCTGGACTGGGTGCCCGCGCATTTCCCCAAGGATTTCTTTGCCCTTCCGCATTTCGATGGCACCCATCTTTACGAGCATCAAGACCCGCGCCAGGGCGAGCATCAGGACTGGGGCACGTTGATTTTTAATTACAGCCGCCCCGAAGTTCGCTGCTTCCTTATTGGCAGCGCAATGACTTGGCTGGCCCGTTATCATATTGACGGCCTGCGTGTCGATGCCGTCGCTTCTATGCTTTATCTGGATTACTCAAGGAAGCCGGGCCAGTGGATTCCCAACAAATACGGCGGACGCGAGAACCTGGAGGCGATTGACTTTCTCCGTTACGCAAATACCACGGTGCATCAGTACTTCCCCGGCATTTTGATGATCGCCGAGGAATCCACCGCGTGGGGCGGCGTCACCAAACCGGCCAACGAAAACGGCCTGGGCTTCGACCTCAAGTGGAACATGGGCTGGATGCACGACACGCTGGAGTATTTTAAGAAGGACCCCATCTACCGCAAATTCCACCACAACCAGCTCACCTTTGGTATGATCTACCAGCACACCGAGCGCTTCATGATGACTTTCTCCCACGACGAAGTGGTGCATGGCAAGGGTTCCTTGCTCTTCAAGATGGGCGCAAATCACATCCCCGACAAGGCCAGGCAGCTTCGCGCACTCTACGCCTGGATGTGGGGCTGGCCCGGCAAAAAGACCCTCTTCATGGGCGGCGAGTTTGCCCAGTCCGCCGAATGGTCTTACGACAAGAGCCTCGACTGGCACCTCCTCCAATACATCGATCACGAGGGCGTTCGCCTGCTTGTCGCGGACTTGAACCGCTTTTACACCAGTCACCCGTTTCTGCCCGCCTCCGACTACGATTACCAGAGTTTTCAATGGGTCAACAATAATGATGGCAACAATAGCGTCATCAGCTTCGTTCGCCACGGCGCCAAACCCGATGAAATCCTTCTCGTGGTGGCCAACTTCACCCCGGTGCCGCGTCCCCATTATCGTGTCGGCGTGCCTCGCGAAGGCTTGTGGACCGAGGCCTTGAACACAAATTCAAAACGCTACGGCGGCGGTGGTGAAGGTCATTTGGAACCGGTGAAAACACAACCCATCAAGTGGGACGGCCGACCCCACGCGCTGGATTTGAACCTGCCCGGCATGAGTGTGCTCTATTTCCTGCTCTCGCCCAGCCCCGCCGCCACTCCGGCGAAGGACGAACAAAATCATTGATTGTCGCCGGTACCAAACACCTGAAGTTCATAAAAACTCGCCCAGCAACCCGCCTCCAATCCGGTGATAACTATTCGCACATATCTTCCTTTGGCTGAAAAATCATCGGAGCTTGTCTGGGCAGGGATGGCATTGGCGGTCTTATCAACCACCGCCGTCCAATGGGTCTGATCCGGCGACACTTCAATCCTATACTGATAAAGGGCGCTGCGCTCCCAAACGATTTGCGCATTGGTGATCGTGGCTGTGCCTCCAAGATCCGCTTGCCACCATTGAGGGACAGCCCCGCTCGAAGCGCACCAGCGAGTCCCGATCTTCCCATCATTGCCGTTTTGAGCCGGGTTCTCGCTCTCCTCGCTGCTGGCCATCGCCGGCTTGCCCAATGCAATGTCATCAGCAGAAACAACTGCCGTTGCCGTGGCGCCATCTGTTCCGTCAGATAGCCGTTTCGCTTCATGGCTCTCGTTCTGATGCCACACCAGGTGGGATACCTTGCCGCAACCATCCCGCCAGAAAGTCGCCTGGGCATCCGCCACCTTCAGGAAAAAGTTCGTCTCCGTCTCAGGAAAGAGTTCGACCTTGGGCTGCCCGGGCGGCTGGACATATAGGTGCTCCCCGCTTGCAATTACAGTGAGAATGACCTCCGGCGACTCCACAAATCCATAGCGGCCTGCCAATGGCTCCAGTTGGCTCGCTGCCAGCTTGATGGCCGTTCTCTCTTTTGGCCGGTTCAACGGTTGATCCAGCAGCAAGGCTGTCAAGTTGCCAGCCACTCCTCCCGCGGGGAACGTGTCTGCATTGGCAAAAACCGCCACAAACACATCCGCCGTTGGCAGCCACCTCATCGAGGTCGAAAAACCGTTGATGCCCCCCTCATGCGAAAGCTCCTTTTGCCCATATCGTTCCGAGACTCCTATCCCAAATCCGTAACCGCCTTTCGCAGGCCTGGTCATGGCCTTCCACGCCTCGGCCGAAACGAGCTTCTGCTCCCGCCAACACTGATACCAGCGGTAAAAATCCTCCACCGTCGAATACAATCCCCCGGCTCCGTAGGGAAGACTCATGTCGATGTAAGGCGAAGTAACCCACGTGTCCCCGTCTCTCGAATAGCCCGTGGCTCGATGAGGCAACACGGTCTCGAAATGGTCGTAACCGCTGTCGTTCATGCCGAGCGGCTTGAAAACGAACTCCTTTACAAATTGCTCGTAGCTTACGCCCGACGCTTTCTCCACGATGTTGCCCAGCAGAATATAACCCGAATTGCTGTACGCGTACCGCTCTCCCGGTTCGAATTCGAGAGGCTTGTCTCGAAATCGCTTTATCGATTGTTCCGGCGTGGACGCCACCATCATCGTCGAAGCATAGTCCGGAAACCGCATGAAGTCGGGAATGCCCGATGTGTGCGTCAGCAGGTGCCGGATCCTGATCTTCGACCACGCACTCGGGCTGTCCGGCACGAATTTGGAAATCGGATCCTCCACGCTCAATTTGCCTTGTTCCTGAAGTATCAGGATGCACATCGCTGTAAACTGCTTGGTGAGCGAAGCGAGCCGGAACTTGGTGTTCGGCGCGTTCGCAATGTCGTGTTCGCGATTGGCCAATCCGTAACCCTTCATGAACACGATCTGGTTGGACCGGGCAACCATGACCGCACCCCCAAACCTCTCTGCTTTCAATTCAGATTTCAGGTAGTCATCGGCTTTTTGGGCAAAATCCGTTGCCGCCGGCGCTTCGGCGGATGGATCCGCCCCGGCCAACCGCGCCGCGAACAATAACAGAACTGTCAATACTTGGATTGGATGGAATGTCTTGTTTGAATGGAGGTTCATAAGATGATCTGTTTTGTGTGACTTTAGGTTGATGATCGCGGCCAAATCGTTTGGCCCGTTTTTAAACAGTTTCTTGTTCGGTTGATTGTTCCGGCGGCAAATCCGCGTATTCCAGCAAATCCCCCGGCTGGCACTTCAACTCGCGGCAAAGCGCCTCCAGGGTGCTGAACCGCACCGCCCGCGCCTTGTTCGTCTTGAGTATCGAGAGGTTCGTCAGCGTGATCCCGATTCGCTCCGCCAACTCGGTCAGACTGATCCGCCGCTCCAGCATCACCCGGTCCAAATTCAATCTTATTGGCATAAGTTCTCGCCCTTTAAATGGTCAGCTCGTTCTCCTCTTTCAACGCAAGCCCCTGGCGGAAGACTTCGCCCAGGGACAACACCAGCAGCCCGGTCAGAATCCCCAACCAGCTAAAATGAAATTCGATTTGGCGGGAACCAAAGATGAACGAGTTGTCATGCGGAACCGTAAACACCATCTTCAGTCCCTGGACCGTGGTATGTTGATTCAGGTAGTTGCTGACCGCATGGTCATGCCACGTCGCCGCCGCCGCCGACAAGAAGGTGAACACGATTATGGTCATTCCAATCTTATGCACCAGATGGACGCTTCGTTCCGTGAAGCTCTCGCCTCGTTCCACGTTCCGGAACAACCGCCGCAAAAAATCGAAGAGCACAGTAATGAAGCCGGCATAAACAATGCACAGCGGCAAGATCGACCATCGTGTCAAGTCGAGGATTCCGTTGCCCCCGTCCGGATTCCTTACCGAAATGGTTCCCCGGAGGTTTTTGATGCTGATGGTCTCGGCCTTGGAATCGCCAGCCTGCGCGGTAAGGGCGCCCGACTCCGGTGCCAGTCCAATATCGCCCAGCCCCACTTCCAATTCAGCATTGTGCGAGATACGCGGAAGTGCCACCACCAGGCCGCAGACAATCACCCCGGCGATCAGGGGGAGCACTTCCAGCACGGCGAACAGGTGGTGAAAAAACCTTGGCAATTTGCTTCGTGTTTTCATATCAGATTTATCATATTTTTCGATAAACAATAAATTATTATCGAAAAACGTCAAGCTTTTTTATCGACTTTCGATAAACTCCTCCCGCATAAGCACTTATCTCCATGGTTCTTCATGGTGCCGAGAAAAGGACATTCCCGTCATTTTCCGGTAACATGCGGCGCGCAGGGTTTCGCCTATGAAAACACAACAAAGAGTGTTCAACCGCTTGCTTGGCGACAAATCCGTCTTTCTGCTCACCTCAACCACCGTGTTCCTCTTCGCCGCCGGGGTTAATGTGGCCCTTGCGGAGGAACCGCCTTCCAGCGATCTCATTTCTTCCAGCACCCAATTCGTTGATTCGCTGGTCAAACTGGATCTGGCCGGGGCCGTCGGCCGATTTGATTCGACCATGAAGAGCGCCATGCCGGAGCAAAAACTGCGGGAAGTCTGGCAAACGGTCCAACAGCAGGTCGGCCCATTCAAAAGCAGGCTTCGAACACGCGTGGAGAAGTCGCAGGGGTATGACGTGGTGTTTGTGACCTGCCAATTCGCCCTTGCCGACCTGGATGTAAAAGTGGTTTTCAATGCCCACAAGGAGATTGCCGGCCTCTTTTTTGTCCCCAGCCAACCTGAGCCTGACTCATTCAAGCCGCCTCCTTACGCCATGGCCGGCGCTTATCGCGAACGCAACTTTACCGTTGGCTCCGGCGAATGGTCCTTGCCCGGCACGCTGACCCTGCCAGTCGGTATGGGACAGCCGGTGCCCGCCGTCGTCCTTGTCCACGGTTCCGGGCCAAATGATCGCGATGAAACTGTCCTGGCCAACAAACCATTCCGTGACCTGGCCTGGGGGCTGGCCACAAAGGGCATCGCCGTTCTCCGTTACGAAAAGCGAACCAAGGAACACGCCGACAAGCTTGTCGTCGCGGATATGAGCCAGTTCACCGTGCAGGAAGAAACGATCGATGACGCCCTGAGCGCCGCCGCTCAACTGCGCCAGACCGATGGCATCGATCCCAAGCGCGTTTTCGTCCTGGGCCACAGCCTTGGCGGCACGGTCGCGCCAAGAATCGCCCAGTCCGACCCCAATCTTGCCGGCCTGATCATCATGGCAGGCGCCACTCGCCCTTTGGAAGATCTCATGGTTGAGCAGACCCGCTATCTCCTTTCCCTCAATCCGTCCGCGCAGGCCCAAGCCACACTCAACGAGCTTCTTGCAGACGTTGCAAAAGTGAAAAAGCTCACCGCCGCCGACGCTTCTTCCTCCGCGTCGATCTTGCACGCTCCCCCGGGGTATTGGCTGGACCTGCGCGAGCACGACCCGCTGACCGCCGCCAGAACATTGAGACAGCCCCTCCTGATCCTGCAAGGGGGCCGCGACTACCAGGTCACCGACGCGGACTTCGCCGGTTGGAAAAAGGCGCTCGCCTCGCGGCCGTCCGTCACCTTCAAACTGTATCCCGACTTGAACCACCTCTTCATGCCCGGCGAAGGCAAAAGCAAGCCCGCCGAGTACATGTCCCCCGGTCACGTCGCTGAACCCGTCGTAACCGACATCGCCGCCTGGATTCTGAAAACAAACCCGGCTCCATAGAAGCGGCGCATTCTGGCCTGGACTGCCTTCTGTGCCCGTCCGTGAAAGTCCGTGCCCGTCCGTCACGTTCGTCCATGCGTGAATCGGTTGGTCGCAAGAAATTGGC
>Ga0326727_10021266_pt1 | contig 12736 bp, 11 predicted proteins | sample MB2enrmetagenome_FD_207643 | JGI IMG/M metagenome (GOLD analysis project Ga0326727, IMG submission 207643) | Lab enriched peat soil microbial communities from McLean, Ithaca, NY, United States - MB29MY | ecosystem: Environmental > Terrestrial > Soil > Wetlands > Peat | place: USA: New York...
CCGGTATCAATATCAACAGCGCCAATAACCAACCCGTTCGCTTCATCACGTTCCTCTCAACCGCAACTCGCTAACTCCACTAACTCCGCGAACTCCGCTAACCCCGCTAACCCCGCTAACCCCGCTAACTCCGCTAGCCCTACAGCTTCCCCTCGTCGATCTTCACCAGCCCGTTCTCCGTGCCCACATAGACCACTCCATCATGAATGGCCACTGCCGTCACATTCAACGAGGGCAACCCCGCGGTGACCCTTCCCCAACGAGTGCCGGTCGCGTCGCCCACCATCAGGCCCTGGCCCAGCGTTCCCGCCAGCACCATCCGTCCGTCGGCCGCCATGGCGGTGGGATTGATCACCACTCCCGCTTGCGTCGCCTCGGTCGGCATCACGTTGCCGTCGGCTGTGAGGCGCATGACGCCCGCTCCGTAGGTGCCCACCAGCCAGTCGTTTCCCACCGCAACCAGCGCCGTAATCCAGTTGTGCTTCAGGCCGGAGGTCGACGTGTTCAGGTTCCTGCGGACTTCGCCGCCCACGAGCAGCGAAAGCCCGCCCAGTGTTCCGGCTACCAGATGATCTCCGCTGGCGCCCAACGCATACACATGGTTATTTACTAGCCCTTGAAATGCATAGATGCTGTGCGCGCCGCTGCGGTCAAGAAACGTGATCCCCGCCGGGGTCGCCAGCGCCATGCCGTCGCCATAAAGCGCCACGTCGGTCACATGATCGGCAATCAGCCCCGCCTCGCGCCCCAGAACCTGTTTTTGTTTCCCGTCGCGGTCGAAGATCACCAGTCCGTTGGCCGTGGCCACGGCGACCGCGCCCTGCCGCGTCTCTTCCACAATCCGGTTTACGCAGAAAACGTGCTCGTCCTCCACGTGCTCGACCGCTGCGCCCGTCGCGGAGAGAATGTCTAGTCCGCGGTCGAAGTAGCCCACCCAGAGGCGGCCATCAGAGGCCACCAGCAGCGCGGAGATGTCCCTATCGGTCAATTGCGCGCTGCCGCCGCCCAGAATCTTACGCCACGCGCCATCGGGTTCCAATTGCAGCAGCCCGTCCGAGGCAAGCGCATAGCGCGCATCTCCCACGGCCAGAAACTGCTCCACCCTGATGTGTCCGGGCCTTCCACCCGAACTCTGACTTGACTCCCCGTCAACCCGCGCCGCAATAGGCCTTCTGGCCTGAATGTCGTTCTCTGGCCCGGTGAGGGAGACGCGCATCACCCCGTTCTCCATTTGACCAACCAGCAGCGCATCCCCGTTAACCAGCAAGGCATGGGCGTATCTTCCCTTGGCCAACACCCGCGCAACCTTCCCGTCGCGAACCTCGGCCACGCCCATGGGAGTGCCCACATATGCCCTTCCGCCCGCCAGCGCAATCTCTTCCACCCGCCGGTCCGGCAGTCCCTGCTCTTCGCCGATCCGGTCCGTCTGGCCGCCATGCCACCAGAGCAGCCCGTCGTTCAGCGTGCCCACCCACAGCTCCGCCTCCGAGCCTGCCAGTGAAGTCACATAGACGTTATCCGTGGTGGGGTGGAATCTCTTGAGGGTCTTGCCGTCGTAGATTAAGAGACCGAGTTTCGCCGTGCCGATCAGCAGCCGCCCGGAGCCCAGCGGCAGCAGGGATGTAACAGCCCGCGCCTCATCGCTTGTACCAAAAATACGACGAAACACGTGGCTGTCGAAGCAGAGAATTCCCTCGCCCAGGGTGGCGATCAGCAGCTCCGGCCGCTGGGCATCGGTCAGCATCCCCACCGCCATCTGCCCCAGGGGAGCGGCCGGTAAGTCTATTCCTGTCCTATAGATGCGGTCCAGCGTTCCGTCGGCCTCGTAGGCATAAAGCCCCGCCGGACCCGCCAGATAGATTCGCCCCTCAAAGACCGCCGCGCTCTTGTAAACGGCTGGCGACCAAATCCCTTCAAATCCGGGATTCGGCGGTGCTTCCATCGTTCTTGCCTCAAAGTCCAGCAGCTCCCGTTTCGCTGCCTCGCGCTTCGATGAGTCCAGAGCGCGCTCCACGCGCCAAATCACGACTCCGGAGAAGGCCAGGCACACCAGCGCCATCACGATTGCATAAGCCGCCAAGCGCCGCCGGTTGAGTTTCATTGTGGATTTCTGGTCCGTTGAAGGAGCGAACTCACAATATCGTATAGACCGCCCGAACGCAAATCTATTCCTTCCAGGCTGCCAAAGCCTGTGGATAAGAGCCTTGGCAGCGCCGAGAAGGACAATCTAACGAGCATTCTTAACTTATAAGCCTAGTGAATCATGCTCACCTGCGCATCTTCAGGGTATGCGGGCATGCCAAACTCAGGCACGTCAAGACCTTCCAGCTCCGATTCCGGTGAAACGCGCATGGATTTGACCTTGTTCACCACCCAGAACACGCCATAGGTTGCGCCAAAGGCCCAAATAGCGCACAGTGTTGCTCCCATGAGCTGACAGCGGAACTGGCTGCTGTCTCCGTGGAGCAAACCGGTCACTCCTTGACCTGCTTGCCCAAGGTAGCTCGTCGCGCCCACCCCGTTCCATCCCGAGCCGTACGTGCCGTCCGCGAAGATGCCTACGCAGACAGCGCCCAGCCATCCACAGTATCCATGCACCGAGACGGCGCCGCAGGGATCATCAACTTTCAGAATTCGCTCGTTGAACAAAACGCCGCCGCAGACCAGGAGGCCGGCAAGAACTCCAATCAGAACCGCAGAATTGGGAGAGACAAAAGCGCATGGAGCCGTGATCGCCACCAGCCCCGCCAGCATCCCGTTGCAGGCCATGGAGACGTCTGGCTTCTTGAAGAGTATGTACCACAGCAGTAGCGATGTCGCCGAACCCGCAACCGCCGCGAGGTTGGTATTCATAGCGATGACGGAGATGCGCAGGTCGGTTGCTCCCAGCGTGGAGCCAGGATTGAATCCCATCCATCCGAAGAGGAGGATAAAAGTCCCGGTGACGACAAATACGAGATTGTGCGCCGGGAAAGCACGCGGCTTTCCGTTTTGGTCATACTTGCCGAGACGCGGACCGAGAATGACGGCCAGCGCCATGGCGCAAAAGCCGCCAACCGCATGCACCACCGTGGACCCTGCGAAATCTACATAACCGTGGCCCAGGTGCATCGTCGTTCCCAGTTGCGACATCCATCCGCCGCCCCATACCCAGCATCCGAAGACGGGATAGAGAATTCCGCCGATAAAGAGTTCGCAAAGGATGAACGACCAGAAGGTAATGCGCTCACAGACCGCGCCCACGATGATATAGCCGGCTGTTTCCATGAACACAAACTCGAACAGCGTCAGGCAAAGGCTGCTGGCGTCGTAACCCGGCCCGCTCAGGAAAAACCCCTTCCCGCCCAAGAATCCCCAACTGCCATGACCCAACAGAAATGCGTTGAGCGTCGGAGTTCCACCCAGATTGGTGGGGGCCGCGTTGATGGCGACCGCCCCGAACTGGAAGGCGTAGCCCACCCCGTAATAAGCCAGCAGGGCAAAAACGAAGGCGGCAAAGTTCAGCATCATCAGATGAGCCGCGTTCTTCTTGCGCACCAGTCCGCAGGTGAGCAGGGCAAATCCAGCCTGCATGAACAGAACCAGATAGCCCGTGAGCAGCGTCCAGGAGAAGTTGGTGGCGATGCGGACGTGCCCCAGGGAGTCGGCCAGTTTGCCAGCAATCGGTTCCTTGGCCATTTGCGCCTGGAAATCGTCATAGGCTTTCTTTTGCGCGGCAAAGTCCGGGCTGGCCGGATCTGGCGTCGCTGGGACCAGAGCATTGCCGGCTGCATCCTGGACGCTGGTTCTATCGCCGGTGGCGATGCCCGCCGGATCCGGCTTGGGATCGTCGGCAAAGCAGAGCGTCGAGCATGATGCAAACATTCCCGCCAGTAGCAAAATTGTGATTGCGCCTTGCGTGAGCGAACGGCGCAGAATGTGTCTCGCAATGAGCTGTCTCATATTGACTCTCTCCTCTTCTTGTGTAATGAGTGGCAAATGAACTCTTGGACTGTGCCAGACTTCCTTGCGGTTGCTCTCCTCAAAGGGCGGTTGGCCCTCGCTCGCCGGTGCGAATGCGGATCGCCTCATCGACCGGGGTAACGAAGATCTTTCCGTCGCCCAGCTTTCCGGTTCGGCTGCCCTGGATAATCGCGTCTACGATCTGCGCCACGCGTTCATCCGCCGCCACGATGGTGATTTGAATTTTGGGAAGAAAGTCGACTGAATATTCGGTCCCTCTGTACATCTCGGTGTGGCCGCGCTGCCGGCCAAAGCCTCTCACTTCGGCCGCGGTTGCTCCCTGTATTTCAATGCCGGAAAGCAGCGCCTTTACCTGCTCCAGCCTCTCCGGCCTGATCACTGCGTCGATGCGCTTCATCGTGCTCCTCCTTTTTGATAGTGGCTGTAGCCTGTGCAACAGAAAAATGCGGTGAGCCAGAAAATGCCTGGCCCATAACGGACATCAAGGTCCGGCGAGAAGGAATGTTTGCCGCGAAACAACTCTGCTTTCAAAGTGGCCGCAGGCTGGTTCGAGCTATGGGCCGGCAAGGGAAGGCCGCATGAGTTAGTTGCAGGTTAGAGCCGGACCGATAAAGATGACATGAGGAAACAGAAAATACCGCGCTTTCCCGTGTCGCCAAAGTTGCTTTCGTCAGAAGAGTCATGGCGCAGTTCCGCCCTGGCCCAGTTACGAAATGGTGGGCGAAACTGTAGGTTGGAGTAACTTCAGCGCTTGGGGCCGAAAAAAGCGACTAATCCGGCCGTCAGCGTGGATTGAGACTTCACCGCGCCATTGGTGTTTTGGGTGAAGAAGTTGACATTCGACCAATCGTCGCGGTACTCAATTCGCGTTAGCAGGCCCGCGGCCCACTTGTACTCATAAGTCGCGGTAACTTCGTTCAGGTTCTGCGCTGTGCCGGTCATGAAGCCCTGGTAATCCTTGAAGTACTCATATCTTCCGGCCAGCGCGGCTTTGGGTGTCACCTGCCCGCGAGCGGCGAGGGCCGCGCCCTGCCAGTGGTTCAGCTTGGTATTGTTGAACGGCGCCGGGTTGGTCACCGCGTCGCGGTTCTGGCCGTAATCGTAGTTGATGTAGGCATTGAACTTCGCGCTCGGCGTCAACAGCAGCGTGGAATCGATCAGGTTGCGCATTCCTGATGTAGTGTTGGGGTTCTCCGGGCCTCCGTAGTAGTTCACGTTCCAGGTGTACTTAGGCTTCACATACGCGCTGGTGAGGCCCACCGTCGCGCCGCCGTTGGATTTGGAAACGTTGTTCCAGCCGTTGACCACCTGCGCGCCGATGGTCTCGGTCTTGGAGACGGGCTTCGAGGCGCGCGCGCCGAAATGCCAATACGGAATGGCGTTCACAAAAAGCAGCGAGCGGGAGTAGTTCCAGTTATCCTTCGCCTCGATGACTTCCGCGCCTGCCGAGGTGACGAACTTGCCGAAGTCCATCTCGAAGCCCTTGGCCTTGGGCGGTTTCATGCTGATAAATGCCTGCTCGATGTAGTTGAGCTGATCGGCGGAGCTGCTGTTGGTTGGGGCGCTGTTGATCAATGTGTTGGTACGGCCAAAGAGCAGGTCGATGTGCGCGCCCACCGGATCGGGATCATGGTTCAGCGTGAGCTTGGCCGCGCTCAGGTTGAATTGATCCGTTTTGTCATTGAAGTTGTAGAGCTGATTGACCTGTCCGGTGATGGAAGAACTGCTGGGAGTGTTGAAGTTATAGCTGTAGTAGCCATCAATAAAGCCGCTGACGTCCATGGGGCCCACGCTCCATGTCGGAGCCGCGGGCGCTGTCGGAGCCGCAGGAGTCGCGGCAGGCGGCGTTGCCGGAGGGGGCGTAGCCGGTGTTTGCGCGCCGGCCGTCAGAGCGATTGCCATGACGGTTCCGGCCATCGTTTTCAGGATAAGATTCGGGTTCAGATGCATCGGCACTGTTCCTCCAGAGAATGAAATTTGTTGTATGACAGGAAAGGAATCAGCCAAAAAGTTGGCAACACTTCAGGATTTGCGCGCGTTTCACCGTTGTGCAAAGCGGTCCGCTGCTTTTGATTAACTCTAGTAATGCATAAGGCGCATAAGGAAGAAATGAGGATCACAAAAAGAAATTATGATGCGTATGATCGGTTCCTACTGTCCGCGCTGATGGAATATTCATATTATTTTCAGAGGATTTTTAGTATATGGAAGCCTTTGCGGCGCAAACGCGAAATTCCTCCGCTTCGGAAAAATGAGGAACCTGTTAAAATTCTCACAAGTTTCTCCGCTCCCAAGGCTGACCCGGCGAAGGAATTTGTCCTTTACGGATGTTGCCTTGGGGATGTGATCGGGACGCTGCGAGGATGGAGCTCCCGGTTATTCCTGTCGAAGGCGCCTTCTCTTTCGTATCTTGCTTCTATGAATGTTGGGTAATCGTTTGAGTATTATTCCTGCGAGTTCCGAATCGGTCAATGCCGTTTGGTTTCCGGCCTTAGTTTTGGCAGCGCTGCTCATCATCTTTCTTCTCTCCGTGCTTGCCAGAAACAAAGCCCGCGAAGCCGCGTCCTGGTGCGCGCAGGTGCGCGACCTCCACGAGTTCGCGCGGCGCACGCTGGAGATGAATCTTCGCCTCGAGCCTGGGCCGCAGTTGGCCGAGCTGGTGCATGTGATCTTCGCGCTGGAGGCCGTAGCGGTCTTCGACGCGGACTTGCACCAGGTCTCTCCGGCGGGGCATTGGAGCGCGGACCCACAGGAGATGGCGCAGAATGTCTACTACTTCGGAACCTCGGACGACGATCCAAAATCCGGTCTGGGGCGCCGCGTGGTCCGGCTGGGGACGGTGCCCGTCGGAAGCTTGGTGGTGCGCGGTAAAACCAGCCCGCTCACCAACAATGCCATTGCCTCGCTCATTGCCATCGCCTTTGACCGCTACCGGGCCTTCGCCAACGAGAATCGCATCGAAACCGAACGCCGCACCGAGCAACTCCGCTCAGCCGTTCTCGATAGTCTGGCGCACGCCTATAAGACTCCGTTAACGGCTATCCGCGCCGCCTCGACGGGACTGGGCGAGATGGGCCATCTCTCTGCCGGGCAGGCGGAACTTGTGGCGCTGATCGATGAACAGACTGAACTGCTGGGCAGCCTGACCACGCGCCTGCTGACCACCGCGCGCCTGGATGCCGGCGAGGTCACCGTTCATGCCGTCCCGGTGGATGTAGCGCCGCTGATTGAAGAGATTGTGGCCAGCCTCGGCGACCGGTTGGCCAGCATGAAAGTGGAACTTGACATTCCCGACGAGCGCCTGGTCTTCGATTGCGACCGCCAGTTGATGGTGATGCTGCTGACGCAATACATCGACAACGCCTGCAAGTACTCGTTCTTCGGCAGCGCCATTACCATTCGCGCCGAGAAAGTTCACACGGAGATTGTCTTCTCGGTGCGCAGCTTCGGGCCGATGATTCCCATCAACGACCGGGAACGGATCTTCGACCGCTACTACCGGTCCACCACTCGCTCCAGCCGCGCCGCGGGCACCGGAATCGGCCTCTCGGTGGCCAAGCGCGTGGCCCTCCTCCATGGCGGCTCCGTCTGGGTGACCAGCGATGAGACGGAGGGTACCACGTTCTTTGCGGCCATTCCGGCCAAGGCGCAGAAGAGGGTATTCTGATGATGATGCAGACTGCGATTCGTATTCTTGTGGTTGACGATGAATCGGCCATCCGCAGGGCGCTCAGGCCGCCGCTGGTGGAGCTCGGCTTTCAGGTCGTGGATGTCTCGCGCGGTGAAGAGGCCCTGCAGATGCTGCGCCCCGGCGGCTTTGATGTGGTTCTGCTGGACGTGAACATGCCCGGCATCGGCGGCATTGAAACCCTGCGCCGCATTCGCGCCTTTGCCCCCCGGCTGCCCATTCTCATGCTCACCGTGCGCGATGCGGAAGAGGAGAAGGTCGAGGCCCTGGAGCTGGGCGCCGACGACTATGTCACCAAGCCATTCAGCACGCGCGAGCTGATTGCCCGCATCCGCACCGCGGTGCGCCGCGTCCAGGCTCCAGCCCGCGCCGAGGACGCGCCCATCGAGATCGGCGACCTTCGCCTGGACCCGGTCAAGCGCAAGGTCGCCAAGCGCGGCCAGCCGGTGCACCTCACTCGCAAGGAGTTCGACATTCTCTACTGCCTGATGAGCCGCGCCGGCCGCGTGGTCACCTACGCCAGGCTGCTCACCGAAGTGTGGGGCGCGGACTGCCGTGAAGAGGTCGAGTATCTGCGCACCTTCGTTCGCCAGTTGCGCAAGAAAATTGAAGACGACCCATCCAAGCCCCTCTACCTGCTCACCGATGTCTTCGTGGGATACCGCTTCGCCGACGCACAAATGTTCATCGGCGAGGAGGCGGAAGAGGCTGTGGAAACAACGGAAGATGGAGCGCCGGAAGAAGCGTCCTAGCGCAACTGCTGACAATCGAAACCAAGGGATTCCGCGAACGCGTGGTTTCAGAGAACGGAAATACGCAGGTTGAGGTTTATCGTCTCCCACATCTCAAAATCAAGATATCGAACACACGGAGTTCTGATGCAGGTCAAATTATAGTCGAAGTGTTATTATTTGACCTTCCCTTTTTATAGAACCCGCCCGCACACACAGCGCGCGCCGATCAGAATAGTAAGAGTCATTCTCTTCCCACCGAATCCCATTGTCAAAGTCGAAGCCCCACGCATAACCCGGAGCATCATCTCTGAGATTGCTGCTCCATGTAACGCCTGTCAGAAATATGTTTCCTTTGATATGCCAGGTGTATTTTTGAAGCCTGCGGTAGCCGGCCTTCCCGGGAGTATTGACGGTCTTTTCATAAATTCCCTGCAACTCATCGATCGTCGCCAGCCTCCAGTCTGAGTAACCGGCTAGCCGCAGGTCTCGGCAATACTTCGCTGCAAGACGCAAATCCACATTTTTGCCGTTATCTTTCCCGGCCCACATGAGTCCGGTGGATGGATCGACCCAATATCCGCGTACCTGAGTTTCCTGTGCCGTACTTTGATCCTGGGTCGGGGATTGAGCGCAGGAGATCATAGCAACGATTGATAGAGAAACCAGCACAGCCTTTACTTGCAACTTCATCATGCACACTCCAGGCGGCGGATTAAATTCTGAGAGGGCTGTCTGATGCAGCCCATTCCACGAATGCACATATCCTGAACCTATTGCTGGGTGTCCCAGGCCCCGATTTTTGGACCTGGGAGTTTCGCTGGACGCGAAGTCCCTATACGTCGTAGTGCAGCAGGCTGAAGACGTCGTACTCCTTGAACCGTTCGCGGCCCTTCAGGAAGTCCAGCTCCACGGCAAAGGCCAGCCCCACGATCTCTCCGCCCAGTTGCTTGACCAGCTTCACCGTGGCCTCCATCGTGCCTCCGGTGGCCAGCAGGTCATCCACCAGCACCACGCGCTGGCCGGGCTGAATCGCGTCCACATGAATCTCCAGGGCGTCGGAGCCGTACTCCAGGTCGTAGCTCACGCGCGCCACCGCCGCCGGCAGCTTGCCCGGCTTGCGCACCGGCACAAAGCCGGCGTTGAGCCGGTAAGCCAGCGCCGGCCCGAATATGAATCCCCGCGCCTCGATGCCCAGCACCAGATCGACCTTGCGCTCGATATAGTGCGCCGCCAGCGCGTCGATCAGCTTGGCAAAGCCGGTCTTGTCCTTGAGCAGCGTGGTGATGTCGTAGAACAGAATCCCCGGCTTGGGAAAATCCGGCACCGTGCGCACCAGCGCCTTCAGGGCTTCCACATTGATGGACTTGTTTTGTTCGGGCATGGGTAGACGCGCTCCTTGCGTTGCAGGAATGGGTTTGGTTGCGCTTTTGATTATAGCGGGGAAAAGGGGACAGCCTCTAGCTGCTAGCTTCTAGCCGCTAGCTCCAAGTGCCGGACCCCGAAAGCTGGAAGCTAACAGCTAGAAGCTAGAAGCTGCATCTCACCACGCCCCATCAATCCTGAAGGAACTCAGCTCCTCGGCCACGCTCTCGTCCAGGTGGCTTTCGACAAGTCGATCCACGCGGCTGCCGCGAGGACCGCGGCGCAGGCTGGCCCGCAACTCGGCCAGCTCTTCGGCCGTGCCCGAAGCCACCACCTCCACCTCGCCCTCCTCGGTATTGCGCACCCAGCCGTGCAGGTCAAGCTGGCCGGCCACCCGCTGCACATACCAGCGGAAGCCCACCCCTTGCACCCGGCCCTGAATGAGGAAATGAAGAACCATCGCAAGAAGTTTTACAGATGCGCCGCCAGTACGCAACCGTCTGGGTGCCCCACCCTCGGCGCGTTTTTGTTTTTGCGCCTAGGGTGGGATACCACGAACCCCAACCCCCATCGCCGTCAAGAGATACACTTAACTACATAATGGTCTTTGTCCTCGACAACTACGATTCCTTCACCTACAACCTGGTCCAGTACCTCGGGGAACTGGGCGCGAGGGTCGAGGTCTATCGCAACGACGAGCTGACCGTCGAGCAGGTAGAGGCGCTCCATCCCGAGCGCATCCTGCTCTCTCCCGGCCCTTGCACGCCCAGCGAGGCTGGCATCCTGGTTCCGCTGGTCCGCCGCATGGCCGGTAAGGCGCCGATTTTGGGCGTCTGCCTCGGACATCAGGCCATCGGCGAGGCCTTCGGCGGCCAGGTCGTCCGCGCCAGCTGCCTGATGCACGGCAAAACCAGCTCGATCACCCACGACGGCAAAGGCATCTTCGCCGGTCTCGCCTCGCCGCTCACCTGCACCCGCTACCACTCGCTGATCGTGGCCGAGGAATCGCTGCCCAAAGAACTATTGGTCACTGCCCGCACCCCAAGTGCCAACGGAAGCGGTTCGGTCATCATGGGCCTGCGCCATCGCACCTTGCCCATCGAGGGCGTGCAGTTCCATCCGGAGAGCGTTTTGACCGAGGGCGGACATCAGATGATCCGCAACTTTTTGGAGATGTAGCCGCCATGCGAACTGCCGCGAATCAAATCACCGGCGTGAAGGGCACTGGCTCTAGCCCGTATATCAACCCTGCAAAATTGAAGCGGGCTTTACAGCTTGCGGAAGGATTAACTGTTTTGAAAGGGCACGACTTGAGTCGTGCCGTATGTGTTGCAAAATCAAGGCGGGCTTTAGCCCCTGAGGGATGTTTTTCGGACTTTTCGTCTCACTCCTCCTCTTTTTTTGCAACATATCCTGCCGTTCTTCTCCTACTTCTCATCGCGCCCATTCTCCACGCGCAAACCGCAACCGCGCCCCAGCCAGCCACGCCCGAATCCGGCCCCATCGCCCCCATCGCCATCGTCCCGCTGGACAGTAAGAACCCCGACGCCGCGGCCAAGGTCATCGGCGCTCTCGAGGTCTCGCAGGGCAGGGCAGTCATCGTTGCCAGCGGCACGGTCACCTCCGGCGCTGAGACTACCGAAGTCGTGCTGCCTCATCGCGGCGTGCTGCGCATCTGCGCCTCCACCACCGTCAAGCTGGCCGCCGACTCGAGCGTCCCGGAGGGCGAAACTCCCGGCCTGATGATGGCCATGGATCATGGTGCAATCGAAATGAGCTTCGCCACCAGTTCCGCCGCCGGGCGCAACGCCGACTTCCTGATGACCCCGGATTTCCGCATCCTCATCGGCGCTCCCGGCGCGGCGGAGGTCAAGGTCCGTCTCGGCCAGCACGGCGACACCTGCGTGGAGAATGCTGGTGTGAATGCTCCTTATGTTTTGGTTACCAGCGTCTTTGAGGGAGGCAATTATCGCGTCCAGCCAGGCCAGCGGGTGATGTTCGAGCACGGCAGCCTGCACGAGGTGGTGGACAACGAGAAGGAGCCGTGCGGATGCCCGCCTCCGCTGCATCCCGGCACGAATGAATTTCCGGTAGCGCAGAGTGCGGGCCTTGCGCCAACTCCCAAGCCCGCGCCGAATGCGGTCTCGATTACTTCCGCCCAGCCGCAGGCTCTGGAACCGCTGGTTTACAACAGCACCGACCACGCCGCAAAACCCGCAGCCGAAGCAACTCCGGCCCCCAGCGCGGCCGCCGCCAAGCCCGCGGCCAAGAAAAAGCCCGGCCGCTTTGGCGGCATCGGAAAATTCTTCCGCCGCCTCTTCGGTGCGGAATAAGTCCTCTTCATAAACGCTTGTCCAGAGAAGCTGCGCGCGGGCCTTGAACCGGTTCTCGCACCGTCTTTTCTGGGAATTTGTTCATGCGCTCGCGTTAACCAGCGAGCCGGAGGATAGGTTCGTCAGAAAATTGTCCAAGGCGCTCTGCGCGCTGCTGACATTGCCGGTACTAAGCGCCGACCCGATCTCCGAAAGCAGAGTAGAGAACGAAATGCTGCTGGAACTGCTCGATGTGCTGCTCGATGTGCTGCTGGTTGTGCTGCTGTCGGTTGAATTCAGCAGGCTGGTCAGCGAGTCATAGGCCGACTGCGCATCCGTCACGTCACCCGAACTGATGGCGCTGAAGAGGCTCAGCACATCCTGCCCGAGAGCGCTAATGCCGGAGTTGCTGGATGTGTCGCTCGTGGTAGACGATGTGCTAGACGTGCTCGATGTCGAACTGGTGTCCCCAGTGCTGGGGACCACGTAGGTCTCCAGGGTGGTCAGCGCGCTTTGCGCCCCGGCGATGTTGTTGTCCGAGAGCGCGGTGGAGACGCTGGCGAGAAACTCGCCCAGCGGGCTGTTGGAGGCGATATTCGAGGGGGCCAGCTTTTCGACCTGGGCCAAATCCTTTTTCGCATCGGCGGAATTGCCTGACTTGATAGCCGACATCAGGC
>Ga0326727_10021267_pt1 | contig 12735 bp, 6 predicted proteins | sample MB2enrmetagenome_FD_207643 | JGI IMG/M metagenome (GOLD analysis project Ga0326727, IMG submission 207643) | Lab enriched peat soil microbial communities from McLean, Ithaca, NY, United States - MB29MY | ecosystem: Environmental > Terrestrial > Soil > Wetlands > Peat | place: USA: New York...
CAGAGCGGGAATGTACTGAAAATGCGCGGTATGCAGGGAGGCGAGAATCCTGGCCGTGTCCAGGATGGCGCCCACGTAGGGGCTGTAGAGTCCTGCGCCGGCCGGGGTGGAGTAGCTGAGCTGATTGAGCAGGTCGCCGGCAGAACCATTGGCCAGCTGGGTCACCATCGACTGTGCGCTGGCGTCATCGAGGACCAGGCCATCGGTATGCTGCACCAGACAGGGCGCCTGCTGATCGCTGGGCTTGTCAAAGCACTGCTGGTCGAGGCGGATGCCGAGGGTGTGGGCGGCTTTTTCGGCGCGATCCTTGAGGAGGGCAGTATCGGTCTGGGTGGTGACGCGGACCTCGGCCAGGTAGGCGTCGAGGCGCATGCGGTCCCAGCTGGCGGCCTGCAGGTCCTGGGTGGCGCGGACAAAGGCGCCGGGGCGGTCGCGCACGGCGCGGCGCAGGGTGCTGAAATCGCCGCCGGTCTCCGGGGCGAGAAAGATCAGAGCCTGCTGCGCCTCCTGGGGCACGGTGACGAAGACACCCTCTTCACGCGCCTCGCGGTTCCAGGTTTCCACGCGGGTAAACCATTCGGGAGGGGGGGGATTGGTGACGCCGCGCAGGAATGCGACGACCAGGACAAAATGAGTGGATTGGGTCTCGGGCAGGTCGGGATGAATCCAGAGCCGGTCGCCGGGAAGCAGGTTGGGCACCTGGCCGATGGGCAGGGTAACCTCGCCCCGCTTGACGTGCACATCGACCTTGGGCCCGACAAGGTCAAAGGCGGGGTTATTGTCGGCGAGAAGTCTTGCACTGGCCAGCAACCCGAACATCAACAGCGGCAGCCAACGGCGCATACCTTCATTGTACGAATTCCGGCGGGGACACGAAAGCGAAGGGGCAGCGCAAGTGCGGGGCGGCCGGGCGCTGTTTTGGGATGCGGGACAAAGGGGTTTTGCACCAGATTCCCACTTCAGTAAGCATACAAACGGCTTTTTCGTATACATTAAGTTAAAGTGGTGGGTTATAGTCAGGGACAGAGGAATTAACTAGAATTTCTTGAGTCGTGTGGGGTAAACAAAGCAGATGAAAGAGCGGCCACTTCCCCCGGAGAAGGCCGCCTGAAGTCTAATGAATTGCCTTGCATCCCTTCGAGAAGTCCTTCATCCGCATGGTCTAGCCGTTGATTTCAAGCGCCTGAGATTTACAGGCGGGACGGCAGGCTGGGATTCATCCTCTGCGATGGCGCGGGTTTAAAAAATAGGCTGCTGTTTTGTGCCCGCCGCATACGCGGCACCCCCAGAGGGCAGGAAGAGCGGTATACGGAGAAGGAACAAGATGAAATCGGCCAAAGCTGCGCAAAGCAGCGTAGATGTAAGCAATTTGAGCATTCCCGACGCGGAAGAGATTATCGAAGAGGCGCTGAACGAGCTGGCATTTTCCTCCGACCCCGGCATGGCGCGGGCGCTGCGCTTTCTGGCCCCTCCGGGGTACCAGGCGATTGTCGAGTTATGCGGCGAAAGCGGGCGGAGCAAGCGCCGCAACGCGTCGGCGGAGACGTGGTCTCCGGAAGAGGACGAGGTGCGCATCTACTTTGAGCGGGTCGGCGACGGCGAGCTGGCCCCGCGCGCTTCGCGCTCCTCGCGAGCCCCGGTCGAACACGCTTTCGAGGACGAAGACGGGCAGGAAGCGGTGATTCCGGCGGACCTGGACGCGCGCGTGAAGGAACTGTGCGCGGCACTGTCCGAGGCGGAGCGGGGCGGACACGCGTTTATCGCGCTCAAATGGTTCCGCGACTCGTTTCTGCCGCGCAAGGCCTTCCGCTGGAATCAGCACCCGGAATCGCGGCAGGCGGTGCTGGCCGAGGCGATCCAGAGAGGCGTGGTGCTGACCAGCAAGATCGCCAACCCCAAGACGCCGGCGTATCCCACCACGACCATCCGGCTGAACCGCGCCGAGGCAGGCATTCCCGAGGAGGCGCAGCGCTTCCATCCCGTGGCGATTCATGGCGACTCGATTGCCGAGGCCATTGAAGAGGAACGGGGGGTCCAGTGAGCTGCTACTTCCTGGAGTCGACGGCTTTTGCGAAGCTGTTTGTGCAGGAGACCGGCACCGATGCGCTGATCCGCCTGATGGAGGCGGTGGAGGACAATCGCAAGCTGATCTCCGCCTCCACGCCTTTGGAGGTCTACGGGGCGATCCGGCGGCGCGAGCGGGCGGGGGCCATCTCCCAGGAAGACGCGACGGCGGCGCTAGAGATCCTGCGCATGGAAGCGGCGCGGATGGTGCAGCAGCCGCTGAATCCGGCGGTGCTGGAGGCGGCGCGGCAACTGCTGGACCGCACCACGCTGCGCTGGCCGGACACGCTGCAACTGGGCGCGGCGTGCGTGGCGCGCGATATGTTCCACGGGACGGAGATTATCTTTGTCTCCGCCGCGCAGCATTTGCTGGAGGCGGCCAGGAGCGAGGGGTTCCACGCGCTGGATCCGGCGAAGGAGAACGTCCAGGTCTCGACGGATGGGCATTAGGCGGCGGTTGGCGAAGGGATGGGCCGTTTTTCTGCTCAGCTCAATAACCGATTCGGAGGCGGCCGCGTCCAAATCGGCGTAGGGTAGAACGGATCGGCCATGACCTACGGAGTTGTGCGCAGCCTGCTGGTTTTAGCGGCAGCGGCGGGCGCATCGGCATCCCTGGCGCTTCCTGCTCAGGCAGCCACGAAGCCCCAAGCCCAAACCCGCATCACGGAAATCATCGACGAGAGCCATCGGATCGCACTCCCTGGCAATGTTCACCCGCTGGCGCAGGCTCGCTACGACCTGGGCCCGGCTGCGGCATCGATGCCCATGGGGCGGATGATGCTGGTGCTGCGGCGCAGCGCGGAGCAGCAGCAGGCGCTCGAGGAATTCCTGGCAGAAGCCGGGAATCCTGCTTCGCCGAGTTATCGCCAATGGCTGACGCCGGCGGAGTTCGGGGCTGCGTTCGGGCCGGCGGACGGCGACCTCGACGCTGTGAGGAGCTGGCTTGAGTCGCATGGGCTGAAGATTGAGAAGATTCGCCAGGGCCGCAGTGCGATTGAGTTCTCAGGCTGCGTCGATCAGGTGCAGAGCGCCTTTCATACCGCGATTCATTCCTTTGACGTCGACGGGGAGCGGCACTGGGCCAACGTGAGCGATCCTGAGATTCCGGCGGCTCTGGCGCCGGTGGTAGCCGGGGTATGGTCGCTGAACGATTTCCGGCCCAGCCCGCAGGCGGAGCGGGGCGGGACGGCCCGTTACGACGAGGCCACGCACACGATCCTTCCGGAGCTGACGTTATTCGGCCCCAAGGATACGCCCAACCTGTTCGTGGTTCCGGCGGACGCGGCCGCGATCTACGACACGCCGAATCCGGTGTTGAATCCCGGCTACAGAGGCAAGGCCTATGACGGCAGCGGCGTCAAGATCGGCATCGCCGGCGACTCCAACGTGACCATGCAGGACATTGAAAACTACCGCATTGCCTTCCTGGGCGAGACCGCGGCCACGGCGAACCTGCCCACGGTGGTGGTGGACGGCGACGACCCCGGCCTCAATGGCGACGAAGCGGAGGCGCTGCTGGACACCGAAATTGCCGGCGGCATCGCGCCCCAGGCCGGGATATATCTCTATACGTCGGACCGAGGGCCGTTCAGCGCGGTGCTGCGCGCGCTGGACGACAACGTGGTCAGCATTTTGAACATCAGTTTTGCGGGTTGCGAGGTCGGGCTTGGCGACAGCGGCAACGCGTTCATGCTGGCGTGGGCCGAGCAGGCCGCGGCACAGGGCATCAGCGTAACCGTCGCGGCCGGCGATCATGGCTCTGCCGGCTGCGATGGAGGCCTCAGCAATGCCGCCCGGAGCGGACTGGCGGTGAACGGCATCGGGTCTACGCCGTGGACCATCGCGGTGGGCGGCACGGACTTCGACACATTGCCGGGCAAGTTCTCTACCTACGTCGAAACCAGTTCGACCGGCTCCGCGCCGTACTACCGGACCGCGAAGGGCTATATACCGGAGCGGCCGTGGAACGACTCCACCTCGACCGATACCAGCATTGCCGCCAACGTTCCATACAAAGACAGCAATGGCCACACGGACATCCTTGCCGGCGGTGGGGGCGCCAGCAGTTGTGCAACCCAGGGCAGCAGCGGAAACTGCCTGGGCGGCTACGACAAGCCAGCCTTCCAGACCTCGCTGACACCCGCCGACCAGGTGCGCGACTTGCCCGACGTTTCGCTCTTGGCCAGCAACGGGTTCTACCAGGCGGTCTGGGCGGTTTGCGCCGACAACGTGGCCAACGACGATTTGAATCCCTACACAGACTGCCAGACGAGGGACGGAAAGCTCACCAGCGCCTCTACAGTGAGCGGTTACGGGGGCACATCGACGTCCGCGCCAGCCTTTGCGGGGATGCTGGCGCTGGTGGTGCAGGCGCAGGGCGGAGCACGCCTGGGCCAGGCCGATGCAATTCTGTATCAATTGGCCAAGTCGAAGCCGGGCAGCGTGTTTCACGACATTACGCTGGGCGATAACTCCGTTTACTGTTTCACCTCGACGCCGGACTGCGGCCCCAATAACTTCCTCACCGGCTACAACGCCAAGGAGGGTTACGACCAGGCTTCGGGCCTGGGCAGCGTGGATGCGGCAGAGCTGGTGAACAACTGGAGCAGTGTCCGGCTGGCGTCCACCTCGACGACGCTGACCATCGACCATTCGGCCGCGCCCGTGAAGGCGACGCATGGAACCGCGCTGACCTTCAGCGTGGAGGTTGCGCCGTCGTCCGCCTCGGGCGTGGTGGGGATTCTGGGCACACCAAGCGAGCCTGCCGGCGGACCGCTGCTCAACGGGCAGTTCGCGATTCCGCTCTCAAAGGGCGCCGGCTCGGCCGCGTTCAACGGACTTCCCGGTGGTTCCTACCCGGTTTCTGCCCGCTACGGCGGCGACGCCGGGCATGCAGCCAGCACGTCCTCACCCATCGACGTGACCATCGAGCCGGAAAACAGCACCACCACGCTGGAAGGCGTGGCTAACCTATCGCCCACGCTCTTTTTGCGCCTGGGCAGCGGACAGACCTTCCCTTATGGAACGCCGATCTCCCTGTCTTCGCAGATCGCCGGGACCAGTGCGGACGAATTGAAGAGCGGCACCGAGGGAGTGGCTACGGGGACCGTGAGCTACGAGTGCGGGAGCACTGTTGTGGGGACGGCGCCCGTGGGCATCGGAAACCAGGTCAACTGGCCTCCGGTGACCAAGCTTGCCTTGCTGCCGCCGGGAGCCTGCAACCTGACGGCAGACTACTCCGGGGATGCCAGCTTTAAGCCCAGCGCCAGCCCTGCCATTGCCATTACTATTGCCAAGGGCCCCACCGGCACGACTCCCACGGTGAGCAGCAGCTCGATTCCTGCCAGTGGAGCGGCGACGGTGACGGTGCAGGTGGTGGGATTATGGGGAATCCTGCCCATCGAGGCCAACCTGGGCGCGCCCATTACGGGCAGCGTTACGCTGACGGCCAACGGGAGCACGCTGGCCACCATTACCAGCCTGACCCAGATACCGTCAGACACCTTCGTTGCCGTGCGAGGCAAGGCCACCATTCAGGGATCGCAGCTTGCGTACGGCACCAACACCATTACCGCGGCTTACAGCGGAGATGACCATTACGCGCCGTCCAGCGGGACGTTTGCGGTCACGGTCAGCGGCGTGCCGGCGGATGGAGTAGTGCTTGGCAACAGCGGCGCCATCGGGATCAGGCCCGGCAAGAGCACCGGCACGACGACACTCTCTGTGACGCCGACGGGCGGATTCACCGGCAAGGTGAAGCTGGGCTGCTCGATCATCACAATGCCCCCGAACAGCTCGGGATTACTGGTCCCGGTGGTCTGCAACGTGGCCTCAGAGGTGACGATTAATTCGGCCACGGCGGTCACGACGCCGCTGACCATCACCGCTCCCGCCAACACCACGGCGGGAGCCTACGTGGTGGCGATCAGCGCGGCCAATGCGGCAACCGGCAAGTTGATCGCGATTATGCCCGTGGATGTAACGGTGGGGCCGGCTTACGGGTTCGTGCTGAACAACAGCGGAAACATCTCAATCGGGGCCGGAGACATCATCACCAACTATGTCCAGATTGCTTTCACGGCGTTCGGCGGCTTCACGGGCAACATCGACACGACCTGTGCCGTCGCCGGCGGAAACGCGACGGCTCCGCCCACGTGCACATTTCCAAGCCCGACTTATGTTGGCGCGGAAGAGATTATTGTCGCTACTCTTTTTGCGAATACAACTTCCTCAACTACGCCGGGGACTTATGTCTTCACCGTCACCGGCACGGATGCCGCCAACGGCGCGATCACGGCCAGCACCTCAGTGAAGGTCACCGTGACGGCGTATTCCGCCTCGTTTACGCTCAGCAACAGCGGCAACGTCACGCTGGGGCCCGGCATGACCAGCGCTAGCTCGACCATTACCGTAACCCCAGTGGGCGGCTACAAGGGCACGGTGCCTCTGGGATCGCGCGGCGTCGACCTGAACAACGGCCCCGCCGATAACGCAATCGATATCTTCAGCTACAACGACGTTACCGGTGTACAGGTAAACACCGTCGTGAAGGTGACCTCATCCACCCCCGACTGGACCTGGAGCCTTCCTCCTTCGGTGACCATCACGGGGACGAGTCCGGTGACTGCTACGCTGACCGTGACTGCCGTTCCCCCCGCCGCGCTTACAGGTTCAGCCGCGACGGTTGGGGCAACATCGCCGTGAGGCCGAGGCGGCGGCCTTGCGATCGCAGGGAAACGGCGTGCGATCTCCCGAAGATGAATCAAGAGATACACAGCCTGGATTTGCTTCCGCCAGATCATTCAAATGAAAGGCATTTCCGCCAGCGCGGCGACGCTTGCCAGGCGTAAGCAGGGCAAAATCGGGCTGTGCGGCGGGGGGTACGCCGGAATTCGGATGGCTGCCGCCCGCGGAATGGTGGTATGGTCTAAATCATCTTGAAATTATGAACGATTTGACGATCCCTTCAACCCCACGGCCGTTCACACTCCGGCTTCTTCAAACGATTTGCACACATGTTTTGCTGGTTGCGGCTTGGTCAAGCTGTCGATGCGTTTAAGCGGAAAGATGGAAAGGAGCAAGCATGCGAGCAACCGGGACCTACCGGACCACTCAGGCCTACAGAGTAGCTGACGCCGTTCATGTTTTGACGCTGGAAGAAATTGCGAATCTCGCGGACGAGGGCGGGAAGCCCGCCGATACGCTGATGCGTGTTGTGGCGTTGATCGCCACGAGGTTCAGGACCGATGTCTGCTCAGCCTATCTGCTGGAACCGGACCGGTCGAACCTGGTGCTGGCCGCGACGCTGGGCCTGAATCAGCGCAGCGTCGGCAAGCTGCGCATGCCGCTCAACGAGGGCCTCGCGGGCATGGTTGCGGAACAGGTGAAGCCGGTGGCGGTGGAAGACGCGCGCAACCATCCACGCTTCAAGTTCTTCAAGGAGTCGGGCGAAGACGAGTACCACTCCTTTCTGGGCGTGCCGCTGATCGACCTGGGTATTCTGCAGGGCGTGCTGGTGGTGCAGACCAAGGAGCCGCGGACCTTCCGCGAGGATGAGATTCGCATGCTGGTGGAGGCGGCCAACCAGGTGGCGCCGGTGGTGAGCGAAGCGCGCACGCTGGACCGGTTCATCGGCCCGGTGCAGGAACGCCTGTGGTCGCTGGCCCGCAACCTGTGGTGGAGCTGGGACCGCACCACGGTCAGCTTGTTCCGCGATCTGAATCCTACCCGCTGGCGGCAACTGAATCAGAATCCCATCTCGCTGCTGAGCGAGATTCCGCTGGGCGAGCTGGAGCGGCGCGCGACGGAACTGGTGCTGCACAGCCGCATCAACTATTGTTACCGCCGGCAGCAGGAGTATTTGAACGCCGACCGGACCTGGGGCGCTTCCAGCGCGGGCGTGCTGCGGCCAAGGCCGGTGGCCTATTTTTCAGCGGAGTTCGGCTTGCACGAATCGCTGCCTATTTATTCCGGCGGCCTGGGCGTGCTGGCGGGAGACCATATCAAGAGCGCATCGGACCTGGATATTCCGCTGATCGGGGTGGGGTTGTTCTATGGGCAGGGGTACTTCCTGCAGCGCCTCGACTCGAACGGATGGCAGCAGGAAGAGTATCTGCAGACGGACATCAATCAATTGCCCATGACGCCGGCGATCGGGCAGAACGGCGAACCGGTGGTGGTGGAGATTCAAACCCGCGGCGGCTCGATCCGCGCCAAGGTGTGGCGCGTGAAGGTGGGGCGTTGCGACCTGCTGCTGGTGGACTCGAACGTGGAGGGCAATGCGCCCGAGGACCGGGAGCTGACCTCGCGCCTGTATGGCGGCGACGGACGCACGCGCATTCGCCAGGAACTGTTGCTGGGCATAGGCGGCTTCCGCGCGTTGAAGGCGATGGGCATCTCGCCGGGAGTTCTTCATCTCAACGAGGGACACAGCGGCTTCGCAGTGTTCGAAGCCATCCGCGACCGCATGGAGGAAGAGGGCGTCGACTTCAACACGGCGGCCAGCCAGATTCCGCGCGAAGTGATCTTTACGACGCATACGCCGGTGCCTGCCGGGCACGACCGGTTCAACGCCGACCTGATGGAGGAGCACCTGGGCCCGTTGCGCGAACAACTGCACATTTCGCACGACGAGCTGATGGGCTTTGGGCGCGAAAACCCCGCGCATCATGGGGAACAGTTCTGCATGACGGTGCTGGGACTGAAGCTCTCACGGCGCGCCAATGCGGTTTCATCGCTGCACGGCGAGGTTTCGCGGGCTATGTGGAAGTGCCTGTATCCGGGCCGTCATGAGGACGCGGTGCCCATCGGGCACATCACCAACGGCGTGCACGTGCCCTCTTGGCTGGCGCCGCAGATGTGCCGCCTTTACGATCGGCATCTGGGCGTGGATTGGCAAAACAACAGCGGCGCGGCGCAAACCTGGGAGCAGATTGAGAATGTCGACGATGGCGAGCTGTGGGAGACACATCTCAGCCTGAAATCGCAGTTGCTGGACTTTGTGCGCCGCCGAGCGTGCGAGCAGGCGCAGCGCCGCGGCGAGCCGCAGAAGACGATCAACCGGCTTAGCAAGGTGCTCTCGCCGGATGCGCTGACCATCGGCTTCGCGCGGCGGTTTGCCACCTACAAGCGAGCCAATCTGCTGCTGGCGGATATGGAGCGGCTGGCGGAGATGGTCAACGATCCCAAGCGGCCGGTGCAGTTCCTGTTTGCCGGCAAGGCGCACCCCCACGATACTCCGGGCAAGACGGTTCTGCAGCAGATCGCGGCGATGATGCGCGATTCGCACCTGGCGGAGAAGTTTGTCTTCATCGAGGACTACGACATCAACGTCGGCCGCTACCTGGTGCAGGGCGTGGATGTGTGGCTGAACAATCCGCGGCGGCCGCTGGAGGCCTCGGGCACCAGCGGGCAGAAGGTGGTGCTGAACGGCGGGTTGAATCTCTCCGTGCTGGATGGATGGTGGGCCGAGGCCTACGACGGCCTGAACGGCTTCGCCATCGGCGGCGGCAGAACTCACTCCAACATGGATGTGCACGATAGCCGCGACGGCGAGGATCTTTACCGCGTTCTCTACGAGGAAGTGATTCCGCTCTACTATCAGCGCGACCGGGACGGGTTGCCGCGCGGCTGGATCAAGCGCATGAAGCGGACCATCCGGACTCTGGGCTGGCGCTTCAACGCCGACCGCATGGTGATGGATTACACGTTGAAGTGCTACGTTCCGGCGGCGGGAGGCACGTCGAGCGAGATCAGGCCGCCGGCTTAGAGCGGTGCATCGGCGAGCAAGCCGCAGGTTAGGAATGGCGGATTACGCGCCGGGACGCCAGTCGCCGGAGGCTGAGCCGTCGGGGCTGGCGAGCACGACGAGGTAGCCGTCGGGGTCGCGGATCCAGCACTCCCAGTGATTGGGGCCGCCGTCGCCTTCGGGCGGGTTGCGATGCCGGGACAGGACGATGTCGACGGCCATTTCAGTGGCGCGCTGCATGGCGGCGTCAAAGTCGTCGACCTCGAACCACAGCAGCACGCCGTTGCCATAGGGCTTGTCGTCCGGGTTGGCGATGGGGCCGTGATGGTGCTCGACCTTGAAGCTATGCAACTGAAGGATAAGCCGGCCGTTCCAGACCAGGCGCTCGTATTCCGGGCCGCCGTGATCGCTGGCGCAGCCGAATAGACGCTGATACCAGCGGCTGCTCGCTTCCACGTCGGTGACGGCTATGAGGGGTTGCGGACGCATGAGAATAGCCTCCTGGGAAGGTAACTACGAAGTTCGTGCCACGCGGAGCACGGTGATGTCGTCATTCTGGCCGTGCTGCTGCGCGGTCTCGGCGACGTTTTTGGCCGTTGCGCCCGCGCGCAGCATTTGCTCTACGCGGGCAAAGCCGAGCAGCACACGCTGCTCATTTTGCGCCTCGGCGATGCCGTCGGTGAGCAGCACGATTCCCTTGCCGGCAGCCATCTGAAAGCTGGTTTGGTCATAGGCGGCGCTCTCATCCAGACCGAGAGGCAGCGAACCAGGGACCTGGATTTCGGTTCCGTCGATATACGGCGGAAGGTGGCCGGCATTGGCCAGAGTCAGGCTTCCCTTCTCTTCCAGGCGCACGACGAGACAGGTGGCAAATCCGCCGTGCATGCGGCCGCAGAGGCGGCGGTTCAGTTCGCCGAGGATCGCGGCGGGCTCCTCGGTGTAGCCGCTCACCGTGCGCAGCGTGCCGACGATCATGGACACGATCATGGCGGCGCGCAGGCCTTTGCCGCTGACGTCGCCAATGACGACCAGGGTGCGTCCGCTTTTGAGAGGGATGACCTGAAAGAAGTCGCCGCCCACGTCGGCCGCGGGACGGTAGACGCTTTCGATGGCGTAGCCGGCGATTCGGGGCAGGTCTTCGGGCACCATGACGCGCTGGACCTCGCGGGCGGCGGCCATTTCGCCCTCCAGAGTCGCCTTTTCCAATTGGGCCTTGATATGGCGGCGGCCCTCGCTGATGGAGACGTAGATGAAGCCCGCGTAGCCCAGGCAGATGGAAGCGATGATGGACAGGCCATCGAAGACGAGCCGGCTTTGCAGGCGCGCTGTTTCCGCGGCATCCAACTGGAGAGGCCGCGGCGCCTCAGGGAGCCAGTTGGCCAGCGCGGCCATGCTCAGGAAGTGTAGGGCGAACAGAGGCAGAAAGGCCTTCCAGAATTGACCACGCAGCGAGATGCCTGAAGCGGCATAAGCCACGGGGAACAGACCGGAGACGACGACCGATAATGCGAAGCGCAGCGGCGGCTCGTTCCCCATGCCGATGGCGTCGCCAGTAAACCCGAAGCTGGCGAAGATAAAGAAGACGGCCAGCAGAAAAATGACGGATGACCTGGGGGGAGTTGTTCGCCAGACGCTCGGGGCGGTTTTTGGATTCGGTGTGGTCATGTTGGGGAGCCGCCTGGCTTGAATTGTATCGTTCTGATGACACCGGGGCGGCCAGATCGGCTGGCCTACGTCCAGTTCGTCGCAGGTTCGGGTTCTGCCCTCCGCACCAGGATCAAGAAGGCTCGGAAGCATCCGAGCCACTATCAGGACATGGGTCAAGGCTTCCCCTCTCTTAGGAAGTATCTGGCGCGATGGTTGGGCTTCTCGGATCCGATGTGTCCAAGGGGCGAGTATTGGGCACCCGTGCATCCTGGGGCAGATGAGGGTCAGTCGCCCTCAGGGACTAAAGCCCGCGGGCGTTGTGTTGGCTTTATGCGGAGTTGAAACCCCCGCCTCCCTCCGATGCCCGCCTTCCTCCGGTGTGCGGCGTGGAATTCCCGATGCCTGGCATGAAATAGAATGAAGACGCAGCGATTTCCGACGCAGGACTCCCACTACATGACCGTCGAACTGAAAGCAAATGTTGTCAGCAGCATGGAAACGGCCGCGGCGAAGGCCGGCATGGTGCTGATTTCCGCCACTGAAGGCAGCGACTTCCATGGGCAACCGACCGCGGTCTTCCAGCTTGGACTGGCCGATGCGGCCGGCCGCACCTTGAGGCTGGAGCTGAGCGAGGCCTTCGACTTCGACAAGCCGCACCTGCTGCCGGAGATGACGGCGCACCTGGCGGCCGAGGCGCGGCGGCTGCGCAATCCGCGGCCCGAGTGCTACGTGACGCTGGACGGGCTGCCGGTGGCCTTCGGGCAGTTCCAGTGGCCGTTTCACCGTTCGACCTCGGGCGCGGACACGTATATTGTCCACGGCGAGTTGCACCTGGCCGATGGCGGAGCGCACAACCTGCACGCCAAGGTGGCGGCTTCGGTGACGGTGACGTTTGCCGAGATTGTGCCGGCGATGGAGCAGCCGTATGCGGAGACGTTTGTCTACAACGCGATCCGCAAGACGGTGGACCTGGGGCAGCTGGAGTTCCTGAAGTCGGCCAATCGCCAGCCGGTGCCGGTGACTACGCGCTACTACAGCCGGTGGCAGAAGAAGTTCCTGTTTACCGAGACCAACGACGCGGAGCGGCTGGACTATCTGCTGCGCAAGGTTTACTGGTTGAGCGGCGTGCTGGGCGAGGGCAAGCCGGTGTGGATCGCCGACCCGCGCGATGGGCAATACCTGAATACCACCGAGGGCGACCTGAAGCGCATGGCCGGGCACGAGGCGGGCGAGGGGCTGATGGTGCTGGAGGGCGAGTTTGCCGCCGCGACGCCCAA
>Ga0326727_10021268_pt1 | contig 12735 bp, 7 predicted proteins | sample MB2enrmetagenome_FD_207643 | JGI IMG/M metagenome (GOLD analysis project Ga0326727, IMG submission 207643) | Lab enriched peat soil microbial communities from McLean, Ithaca, NY, United States - MB29MY | ecosystem: Environmental > Terrestrial > Soil > Wetlands > Peat | place: USA: New York...
TAGATCCACGATAGAAAAGCTGGGTTAGAAAGTATCATTAACGGCTCACAATGCGGAAGTCTGGGGCCTGGAACGAGTGCCGCAATGCGCTGCATTTACAATCGGCTCTGTGGACACCTCAACCATCGTCATTCTGGACTTCGGCTCGCAATACACCCAACTGATCGCGCGCCGCATCCGCGAGTTCAACGTCTTCTCCGTGGTGCTGCCCTGCACCGTGCCGATTGAGCAGATTCGCGCGCTCAAGCCGCTGGGGCTGGTCCTCTCCGGCGGACCCAGCTCGGTCTACGACGCGGACGCGCCCGCCGCAGACCCTGCGCTGCTGGCAATGAATGTCCCAATCCTCGGCATCTGCTACGGGCTGCACTTCATCGTGCATCACCTAGGTGGGCGGATCGAGCCTGCTCCGGCGCGCGAATACGGTCACGCGCAGGTGGAGGTAATCGCCGAGACGCAGCTCTTTCGCGGCTTGCCCTACACGCTCGATGTCTGGATGAGCCACGGCGACGAGGCGAAGGCCCTGCCCGCGGGCTTTATCCAGACCGCGAAGACCGCTAACGCGCTGGCCGGCATTGCGGACGAAGCGCGGCGCATCTGGGCGGTGCAGTTCCATCCCGAGGTGGTGCATACGCGCCGGGGAATGGAGCTGCTGCGCAACTTCGTGGTTGGCATCTGCGGCGCGAAGGCCGATTGGACGCCGGAGCACTTCATCCACTCCACCGTGGAGCGCGTGCGTGCGCAGGTGGGCGAAGGCCACGCGATCTGCGGACTGAGCGGCGGCGTGGATTCTTCGGTCGCAGCCGTGCTGGTGGCCCGCGCCATCGGCGACCGGCTGACCTGCATCTTTGTCAACAACGGCGTGCTGCGCAAGGACGAGTTCGCCAAGGTGCAGAAGACCATGCGCGAGCAGCTTGGTCTGCGCGTGGTCGCAGTCGATGCCAGCCAACGGTTCCTTGCGAAACTGGCCGGTGTCACCGATCCCGAGAAGAAGCGCAAGGCCATCGGCGGCGAGTTCATCGCGGTCTTCGACGACGAGGCGAAAAAAATCCTTGCGTCGGAGAAGGGCGCGACCCACTCCAGCGGCGAGGAGATCGCGTGGCTGGTGCAGGGCACGCTCTACCCCGACGTGATCGAGTCATCCAGCGTCAAAGGGCCATCGCAGACCATCAAGAGCCACCACAACGTCGGCGGCCTGCCCGCGAATATGAAGCTCAAACTGATCGAGCCGCTGCGCGATCTGTTCAAGGATGAAGTCCGCCGCATTGGCCGCGACCTGGGAATGCCGGAGGAGATTCTGGAACGCCAACCCTTCCCCGGGCCTGGTCTCGCGGTGCGCATCCTGGGCGAGGTGACCGCGGAGCGCGTGGCGTTGTTGCAAGAGGCCGACGCCATCGTGGTGGACGCGATCAAGGCGGCGGGACTCTATCGCAAGGTCTGGCAATCGTTTGCGGTGCTGCTGCCGGTGAAGACCGTCGGCGTGATGGGCGACCAGCGGACCTACGCCTATACCTGCTGCGTGCGTGCGGTGCATTCGGAGGACGGCATGACGGCCGACTGGGCTCCGCTGCCGTACGAGGTGCTGCGCGCCATCTCCGGCAGGATCGTGAGCGAGGTTCGCGGCATCAACCGCGTGGTCTACGACATCACCTCCAAGCCGCCCGGCACCATCGAGTGGGAGTAGCACTGGCTGGTCGGTGCATCCAGCCATCTCTCCAAATGTTGCACGGGTGAGGTACATTGGTTCTGCTTCTTTTCACGCTGCGCACGGGGGTGGCGTGCGATGTTGCGAATCTGACTGCCGCGTGGCTGCGCGGCAGAGCAAATGAGGAAACACCGATGAAACTATTCGCAGTTGTGCTGGGTTTGGGAATGATCTCCGTCTTCGCCGCTCAAGGCCAGAACTGCAATATGAAGGCATACAAGGCCGTCGACGGCGTGCGGGCCGTAGCGACAGCGAGCGGTGTGACTCTGAGCTGGACAGGCGAGGCGCAGCAGCAGCTTCGCGCGGAGTTTGCTTTGCGCGATGGGCAGCCGGTGGTGACGGAGCTTGCGGCGAGCAAGGCCGGCGGGGCGTGGGTGGTGCTGGGCAAGGAGCTGACGCCGCAGTTTGAGGTGACCACGGGGCGGAGGAGAATCTCGACGACGGAGCTGAGCATCCTGCAACGGCTGGGCAAGGACACTCCGGAGAACGAGGACTGGTACAAGTGGATGGTGTTCTGGGATGCGCCGCTGGTGGTTCCGGGGCACGAGCGGCTGGTGGGGCCGGGACGGACGCAGGACGAGATCAAGCGCGCCGCGGTGAGTTACAAATCCGACCGATGCACGGTGAAGACGGACGGCGACCGGGTGAGCGTGACGTTCAACGGGCTGACACTGGGGATCTTCAGCGGAGACTTGCAGTTCACGGTGTACAAGGGATCGAACCTGCTGCGGCAGGAGGCGGTAGCCAGCACGCAGGCGAAGGACGTGGCGTTCATCTACAAGGCGGGGTTGAAGGGTTTTGCGATTGCCAAGGACAACAAGGTGGTATGGCGCGACACGTCGCAGATGTGGCAGGAGCAGGATTTTGGCGGCGCGGTGAACCAGCAACCGGTGAACATCCGGGCGAGGAACCGGCTGGAGATTCTGCAGACGGGCGCGGGATCGCTTGCGGTGTTTCCTCCTCCGCACAAATTCTTCTTTGCGCGCGAGAACGAGGTGAATGGCGGCTACGTGTACACGCGCAAGGACAACGACAGCAGCTTTTCGCTGGGTGTGATGCAGCCGGAGCGATGCGAGGGATACGATCCGTGGGGGATTGCGCCGGAGGTGTGGAACCATCGCGCTTCGACGGCGCACTCGCAGGCGGAGAACTGTGCGCTATATAACGCGCCGCCGGGAACCATGCAGCGCATGGCGGCCTACTACTACCTGAGCCCGACCGGCAGCCACGCCACGCAGCAGGCCGTGATGGCGTATACGCACGACGATACATACAAGCCAGTGGCGGGATTCAAGACGGTCACCGGACACTTCCATCTGGAATTGAACGAGATGGTGCGCGACCGGGGAACGTCGGACTTTCAACCGACCTGGGTGCCGGTGTTCCGCGGACTGGGGATCAACATTGTGTACCTGGGCGACTTCCACGACGATTCGGATGGAACCGATGCGGGGCCAAAGCGATTGCCGGAGCAGAAGGCATACTTTGAGGCCTCGGCGAAGCTGAGCGACAAGGACTTTCTGGTGATGCCGGAGGAAGAGGCGAACGCGTACATCGCCGGACATACCTACTATATGAATCCGAAGCCGATCTACTTTACCCACTCGGGACCGCGCAACAACGGCCAGCCGTTCGAGGAGAATATTGCGGGCTATGGCACGGTGTACCACCTGGGATCGGCGGACGATGTGCTGCGCTTCATGAATGAGACGCACAGCATCCTGTGGGTCGCGCATCCGCGGACCAAGAGTTCGGCGATGTATCCCGACATGTATAAGGACAAGGACTACTTCCAGAGCGACCGGTTCATCGGCGGATCGTGGGAGTCGCTGCCAGTCGATCTTTCGCAGGAGCGACTCTGTGAAGTCCGCTGCTTCGGCGTGAACGACGATATGAGCAACTGGGCGCCCAAGCCGAAGTTCATGCTGGCCGAGGGCGATACCTACATGAAGGCGCCGGGCGACGATACATACTCCTCGTTTGCGGTGAATTACCTGAAGCTGGACAAGGTGCCCGCGTTCAACGAGAGCTGGTCGCCGATTGTGGATGGCATCCACGATGGGAACTTCTTTGGGACAACCGGCGAGATTCTGTTCCACAACTGGGGGATTGAAGGCTCGGGCGCGAAGAGCATCTATACGGCCAGCATTGAGTACACCTTCCCGCTGGAGTTTGCGGAGCTGGTGTGGAGCGACGGGGCGAAAGTGGACCGCAAGATCATTCCGCTGTCGGAGACGACGGCGTTCGGGACGAAGAGCTTCCGGATACCGTTCGACGCAACGGGAAAGAAGTGGGTGCGCTTCGATGTGTGGGACTCCGCCGGGAATGGAGCATGGCTGCAGCCGGTACTGGTGAAGTAGAGTGGAGGCGGGGTTAAGCGGCTCTGATCTCGTCGAGCAGCTCGGGATGCTGTTCCAGCACCTTGAGCAGCTTCACCAACGCCAGCGGCGGCTTGGTCTTGCCATTTTCGTAACGCGAGAAGGCATTGACGCCGCCACCGAAGATCTCCGCGGCCTCGCGCTGATCGAGCGCAAGGCGCTTGCGCACGCGGGCGATGAACTTGGGATCGACGATGGCCGCGTTGACCTGCTTGTTGAACTCCAGCATCAACGCGCTGGTGCGGGCCGATTCAGCCGCGTCGAGAATGGCCTCGCCGCAGGCCGGGCAGAAGTCGCCCGTCACGCCGGGGATGACCGTGCTCTCACCCTTGTAGGTGTAGGGCATGTCGCGCGTGTCATGTACTAGCTTTGCCTTGGCACAGATTGGGCATTTCATGGTCATAGCTCCTTGAACGACCTCATAGCTCTTTGAATGAAACAATCAGCACATCGTCGATGACGGTCAGCTTCAGGTAAACCTCGCCGGCCTTAGTAGTGGGACGGTAGACATCCTGCCAGATTTTATGGTCGGCGTGAGTGGTCATGGACTTGTAGAAGTCCTTGGGAGTGAGAGCTAGGATCACAGCGACAATTCCATCGAAATCGAAACCCAACGCCGCTCCCCCTGCAAGAGCGGAGAACGTGGAGCGAACCTTGCCCTGCTGGATCAGCGCCCTGACGACGGAAAGCTGACAGTGGGGTGAGCGTTTCTCCATAACCAATAATAACCTACTTGGTTATTTATGGCAAGCGGGGGTTGGGGCGGAACGCACATAGCACTTAAAAAGAGATATGCGACACCCTGCGTCAATCATTCTTACAGTGTTTTGATTTTCATTTGGGATCGCTGACAACCTTCCGCACTTTGATTTGTATCGCCAAAGGCGTAGCTGGACATGGGTGATTGTCTTTGTGATCTTCGCGGTAGTAATGATCCACTCCAACGACTTCGTACATTCCACCCCCGTAGTTCTTTACTTTGTCTGTCTCCCCAGGAAGGTAAACACGTTCACCCACTCTCGGAATTGCCGTGGCGCTCTTAATCGGAATTAGGTTTACACCACATTTTGTATCAACATCATAGAAGTTTAGACAGTCTTCGCCTACTCCTCTTAGCTTTCGAGCTTCCTTCAATTGTCGATAGAGGCTCCACGTTGAAAAACCAAGTACAGGAACTCCGACGAGCGTAACAAGGTCGGCAACGAAGCTGATTGGGTCAGGCCATGAGAAGCACATGGAGGAACTCTAGCAAAAAAGACGAAATACGGGTATTCTTCGCTGTGCTCAGAATGACAAGTAAAAAGGCAGAAGCAGATTCCTCCCGCTGCGCTGCGGGAATGACAAAAAAGCAACGACAGAGATTCTGAGCGAAACTCAGAATGACGAGTGTGTTTTGGTGGCTGAAAGGCTCGAGCGGGCGGGGTGAAGTGCAGTGCAACGGAGTCCTTCGACTCGCTGTGCTCGCTCAGAATGACGAGCTAAATATAACCCACCCATGCGCGATGAAGCCGTGTCATGAATGGGGCACCCGGCAACAGCAGATTCCTCCCGCTGCGCTGCGGAATAACAAATCAAAGGCCGAGGAGGGGACGGAGGTGGGTGCCGGTGTGGGACGCGGGGTTGGCGGCGATCTGTTCGGGGGTCCCGGTGGCGACGACATGGCCGCCGGCGTCGCCGCCTTCGGGACCGAGGTCGATGACCCAATCGGCGGACTTGATGATGTCGAGGTTGTGCTCGATGACGAGCAGTGACCCTCCGCCTTCGATGAGCTTGCGGAAGGCGGCGAGGAGCTTTTGCACGTCGTCGAAGTGGAGGCCGGTGGTGGGCTCGTCGAGGATGTAGAGGGTTCGGCTGCGCGAGCGGGCGGCGATTTGCGCTGCTGTGGGATTGTCGGATTGCTTGAAGAGTTCGGAGGAGTTGCCGAGGCGGATGGAGTTTGCGCGCGCGGTGGCGAGGTGCGAGGCGAGCTTGACGCGCTGGGCCTCGCCTCCTGAAAGCGTCGTTGCAGATTGGCCGAGGCGGACGTAGCCCAGGCCGACCTCGTCCAGCACTGCGAGCTTGTCCACGATGCGCGGGTGTCCCGCGAAATAAGACAGGGCGTGCTTGACGGTCATGTTGAGAACGTCGTGGATGTTACGGCCCTTGTATTTAATCTCAAGGATGGAAGATTTGTAACGTGTTCCGTTGCACTCTTCGCAGGGCAGCTCGATATCGGCGAGGAACTGCATCTCGACGGTGACGGTACCATCGCCCTCGCAGGTGTCGCAACGTCCGCCGGGGACATTGAAGGAGAAGGCGCCGGGGCCGAAGCCGCGACGTTTGGCGTCCGGCTGCGAAGCAAAGAGGGCGCGGATGTCGTCGAAGGCTTTTATATATGTAACCGGATTGGATCGCGGCGTGCGGCCGATGGGCGACTGGTCGACCAGGACGACGTCGTTGAGGTATTGCGTGCCGGTGAGCGAGCGGAACAGCTCGGTGGGCTCCGGCGCGGAGGCTTCCGGTTCACGATGCAGCGCCTGCTGAAGCGCGGCGTAGAGCACCTGATGGATGAGCGTGGACTTGCCGCTGCCACTGACTCCGGTGACGCAGCAGAGGAGGTTGAGCGGGATATCGACGTCGACGCCGCGCAGGTTGTGCAGGCGGACGCCGTTGAGTTGGAGGCGCTCGCGGCCCGGCTCGCGGCGATGGCGCGGGATGGCAATGGCGAGGCGACCGGACAAGTATTTTCCGGTGATGGAGTTCGGGTCCGCGGTGACCTGGGCGACCGTGCCCGCGGCGAGGAGATGGCCTCCGAGCTCACCCGCGCCGGGGCCGAGGTCGAGCAGGTGGTCGGCGGAACGGATGACGTCGGGATCGTGTTCGACGACGAGGATGGTGTTGCCGAGGTCGCGCAGGGAGTGGAGGATGCGGGTGAGCTTGGCGGTGTCGCGCGGGTGCAGGCCGATGGATGGCTCGTCCAATACATAGAGCGCGCCAACCAGGCGGCTGCCGAGCGATGTGGCGAGCTGGATGCGCTGCGATTCGCCACCGGAGAGCGTGGAGCTGAGGCGGTCGAGGGTGAGATATTCGAGGCCGACCTCGACGAGGAAGTGAATGCGCTGGCGGACCTCTTCGAGGACCTTGCCGGCGATCTCGATTTGTGACGGCGTGAGTTGCAAGTTGTCGAAGAAGGCCTGCGCGGCGGTGATGGTGAGGGCGGAGACTTCGCAGATATTTTTGGCAGGCCCATTTTGCGGCGCGATGAGTACGGCGCGGGCCTCGGCGCGCAGGCGCTGGCCGCGGCAATCGGGACAAAGCGCGTAACCGCGGTACTTGGAGAGGAAGACGCGGACGTGGAGCTTATATTTTTTGCGCTCGAGCGCGGCGAAGAAGCCGCGGATGCCAGGGAAGGTTCCGCCGCCGTTCCAAAGGAGGTCCTGTTGCGGCGGGTCGAGGTCGTAGTACGGGACGTCGGTGGGAATGGAGGCGGACTTGGCGAAACGAATCATCTCGCCGTGGAAGGGACGGTACTTGGGCGTGGTCCAGGGAGCGATGGCGCCCTGCGCGAGAGTGCGGGAGCGGTCGGGGAGGATGAGGTTGGGGTCGAAGTCGACGGTGTTGCCGAAGCCCTGACAGCGCGGGCAGGCTCCGTAGGGATTGTTGAAGGAGAAGAGGCGCGGCTCCGGCTCGCGATAGGCGCGATGGCAGGTGGAGCACTCGAAGGCGGCGGAGAACCGGTACTTCGTACCGTTCTCGTTTTGGACAGACTCATCGGCTGGTGGAACGATGTGGAACTGGACCTCGCCGGACTCGCGGTAGCCGGTCTCGATGGCGTCTACGATGCGGGAGCGGCTGTCTGGCGAGATGGCGAGGCGGTCGATGAGGACGAAGATGGGTTGGGCGAAGTCGAGCGAGAGGAGGGACTCGGGCGTGGAGAACTCGACGATCTTGCCATTTTGATAGAGGCGGTTGTAGCCGCGGCGGCGTAGTTCGGCGAGGCGGTCCTTGAGGGCGTCGGTGAGGTTGAACGCGATGGGCTCGGATGTCTTCTTCGCTGATTTCTTTGCGGAGATTTTTTTTGCAGGTTTTGGGGGTTCGGAGACGGCTTCGACGGTGGAGGGTTGGAGGGGCTCGAATTTGATTTCGGCACGAGTGATGGGGAAGAGGGCGTAGGCGCGGGTGGCTGGTTCTCCTTCCCGCCCGCCCAGGGCGAGCAGGGCGGAGACGATCTCGTCGACCGTGTCGTGGCGGACGATGCCGCCGCAGTGCAGGCAGGTGACGGTGCCGCAGCGCGCGTAGAGGAGGCGGAGATAGTCGTAGATTTCGGTGGCGGTGGCGACTGTGGAGCGCGGGTTGCGCGTCTGGTTCTTCTGCTTGATGGCGATGGCGGGGGCGAGACCGTCCATGAAGTCGACGTCGGGCTTCTCGATGCGCTCCAGAAACTGGCGCGCGTAGGCGGAAAGCGATTCGACGTAGCGGCGCTGGCCCTCGGCGTAGATGGTGTCGAAGGCGAGCGATGACTTGCCGGAGCCGCTGACGCCGCTGACCACGGTGAGGGCGTTGTGCGGGATGTCGACGTCGATGGACTTGAGGTTGTGGGTGCGCGCGCCGCGGATGACGATGCTGTCGCTGGCGATAAGGACGACGCGCGGCGGGTCGGACTCTGCGCCGTGGTTCGCGGCGGACTTCGTGTCGTTCACGGCGGGGATTTGGGTAAGCATGGCCACTCTCCATTGTCGGATAGTTGGGCCGGGATTGCGAATCGGGAGTGGAAGCGGGGCTAGAGCGGAGCCAGAGTAGGTATATTTTGGGGGCAATCCCTCTGAGTGGCGTTTTCGTCAAGAAAAAGCCGCCTTCGATACTCTTCGCTTGGGCATAATTACTCTGGTTCCGATCTAGAATAGGCCAATCGACATGGGCGAGAAACAGCAAACCGTCAACAACGACTCGATCAAACTATTGCCGGGGCCGCGCTTTCGAATCGCCTTAATCGTGGCGATGCTTGCGGATGCGCTGCAACTGATCGTGTTTCCCTTTTTTGTGGAGGGCTTTGAGTCGCCGGCGGACGACGTGCTGGATTGCGGGGTTGCTGGGGTGATGCTGTATCTGCTGGGCTGGCACTGGGAGTTTCTGCCATCGGTGCTGGCCAAGCTGGTGCCCGGCGTGGATATGGTGCCGTTCTGGACGCTGGCGGTTGCCAATGTCTATCGTAAGGCGAAGCGCAAGGCGATTGCCGAGGTAAAGAACCGCGAGATGCCGCGCGACTAGGATTCTTTCGGGGTGGGGCGGAAGATTTCCAGCAGGAGGAGGCATGCGCCGATCACGATGCAACTGTCGGCGACGTTGAAGTCGGGCCAGTTGTAGTGGTAGATGCGGACGGCGAGGAAGTCGACGACGTGGTGGAAACGGATGCGGTCGTAGAGGTTGCCCAGCGCGCCGCCGAGGATAAGCGCGAGCGCGACCGAGGTGCAGGAGAGCATGCGGCCGGTGCGCCAGAGCAGAACGATCACGATGACCGCGGCGAAGACGGAGAATGCGATGAGGCCAATGCGGACGGCGTTGGGCGGGAGGCTTTCCAGCAGGGAGAAGGCAGCGCCGGTGTTGATGACGTGCGAGAGGTGGAAGACGCCTGGGATGACAGGAATGGTGTAGCCGGGACGGATGCGATGGATGATCGCGTTCTTGCTGAGGCGGTCGGTGAGGATAACGAACGCGGAGAGCAAGAAGAGCCAAGGGCGGCTGTCTTTGGAATCGGAGTTGCGGATTGCAGATTGCAGGTTGTCAGTTTCAGGCATCGTGGTCTTTGAGTTCTCAGTTGCAGGTTGCAGGATGTTAGTTGTTAGACGTTGGTGGCGGCGTAGGGTGGGAAGTCGATGGCGTCGAGAGCTTCGGCGCAACGAAGGCAGACGGTGGGGTATTTTTCTTCTTTACCTACATCGGCGACGTGGCGCCAGCAACGGTCGCACTTGGTGATGGGGGCGATCGACACGCTGAGACCGATGTGTGGTGGGGCGGAATTCTGGAGGCTGGTCGTTTCTCCGAACGTAACGTCCGAGACACCGAATAGTTCTGGTAGCGAATGTGCGTGAATATGCAACGCATTGAAAGTTACTATGTTCGCCGGGTCAAACCAGGCGACCTCGACCACTGCTTCCAAGGCCTTGCCAATCTCTTTTGCAGCGCGCATTGATTCGAGTTTGTTCAACACGATAGAACGTGCTTTAAGTAGTGGATCCCACTCGGAAAGGATCAGGGATACGTCGGGTGTCGGCGCGAGGGATTCGGGTGTGGGGAAGAGGGTGAGGTGGACGCTGCCGTGGGTGTGGGGGAGGGATTGGTAGACCTCATCGGCGGTGAAGCTGAGGATGGGCGCGGTGAGGCGGGCGAGGGCATCGGTGATCTTGTAGATGGCGGTCTGCGCGCTGCGGCGGGCGTGGTAGAGGCGCTCCTGCTCGGCATTGCCGGGCTTGAATTTGATTGGGTAGGTGTAGAGGCGGTCCTTCAATACGTCGAGATAGAACGCACTTAGCTCAGAGTTACAGAACTCGTTGAGTAGGTGGTAGACGCGGTGGAATTCGAAGTCCTCGTAGGCCTTGCGGATTTTGCCGGTAAGTTCGGCGGTGCGGGCGAGGATGTACTGATCTATAGGTTGCATCGCATCAAACGCGATGCCATCCCCTCCCTCGGCCACGGGGCGCGGGTCGAAGTCGTGGGCGAGGCCGGTGGTGGGGTCGGTCTCGCTGAGCGCGCCGAGCAGGAATCGGAAGGTGTTGCGCAGCTTGCGGTAGATCTCTTCGGCCAATCGTTTGAGCAGGGGCATGCTGGCGACGACGTCTTCGCGGAAGTCGACGCTGGCGACCCAGAGGCGGACGATGTCTCCGCCAAGCTGGTCCATGATGGCGACCGGGTCGATGAAGTTGCCGAGGGATTTGGAGAGGGCGCGGCCCTGCTCGTCCAGCGTCCAGCCGTTGGTCACTACGCGAGAGTAAGGCGCGTGACCACGCAAGGCCACCGAGGTGAGCAGCGAGGAGTGGAACCAGCCGCGGTACTGGTCGGCGCCCTCCAGATACAGCACCGGAACGTCTTCGCTGTTTTGAAAAGCGGTGTAGGCACTCTTCAGGTCGGGATCGGCCTCGCAGACGGCGAACCAACTGACTCCGGCGTCGATCCAAACGTCAAGGATGTCGGTCTCTTTGCGGAACGCCGTGCCGCCGCAGTGGGCGCAGACCGGGCCCGCCGGCAGCAGCGCATCCGCCGCGGGCGTGCGCCAGGCCTCGATGCCCTCGCGCTCGATCAGTGCGACCACGGCGCGGTTGAGCTCCGCGGAGACGATCGGCCGGTTGCATTGCTCGCACAGGAAGACGGCGATGGGCACGTCCCATATCTTTTGCCGGCTGATGCACCAGTCGGGGCGGGTAGCGATCATATTGGTAATGCGCACCTTGCCCCAGGACGGGTCCCAAACAACCTTATCGATCTCCTCGATGGCCAACTGGCGGAGTGTAGTCTCGGGGCCGTCGCCGCGTTTCACCGGGGTATCCATGCCGATGAACCACTGCTCGGTGGCGCGGGTAATGACGGGGTTGTGGCAGCGCCAGCAGTGGGGGTAGGAGTGCTCCAGGTTGGAGATGGCGAGGAGCGCGCCTTTTTCCTTCAGCAACTCGACGATGACGGGGTTGGACTTGAAGACGGTGAGACCTTCGTAGGGCTGGGGCTGGCCGCCGCCGAAGCGTTCGGTGCCGATCTGGCGGCCAGCGTCATCGACATATTGGACTTCGGGCAGATCGTAACGCTGGCCGGTGGCGAAGTCGTCTACGCCATGGGCGGGCGCGGTATGGACGGCGCCGGTGCCCTGGTCGGCGGTGACATAGGTGGCGTTGACGCCGAGGATGGTGCGGTCGAGGAAGGGGTGGGCGAAGGTTGCGCGATCGAGCGCGGTGCCGGGGAAACGGGCGACTTCGTGCGCACCGGTGAGTTTGCAGGCGGCGATGACCTGCTCGGCGAGCGACGCGGCGACGAGGTAGGTGGCGTCGGGCGTGGCCAGGGCGACGTACTCCATCTCCGGATGGAAGGCGACGGCGAGGGATGCGGGGAGGGTCCAGGGGGTGGTGGTCCAGATGATGGTGTAGATTCTGCTGTCGAGGCCGCCCAGGAGTTTTGCCACTTCCCAACTCGCTTCAGTAGCCCTCGGCTCGACATCAGGATGAATTCGATTGGGGTAGCTCGTAAGAGCGTAGCGGACGTAGATGGAGGGCGAGGTGTGTTGCTCGTACTCGACCTCGGCCTCGGCCAGCGTGGTGCGGTCGTGGATGCACCAGTAGACCGGCTTGAGACCGCGGTAGACGAAGCCCTTTTCGAGAAAGCCATAGAAGGCTTCCAGGGTGCGGGCCTCGTAGTCGCGGGTCATGGTCTTGTATGGCTTGTCCCAGCGTCCGAAGACGCCCAGGCGCACGAACTGCGAGATTTGCAGGTCCACATACTTCTGGGCGTAGGCGCGGCAGGCTTCCATGATCGCCGTCGCGGGCAGATCCAGCCTCTTGCGGCCAAGTTGCTCCTCCACCTTGATCTCGATGGGCAGACCATGGCAGTCGCAACCGGGGATGTAGGGAGCGTCGAAGCCTGCCATGGTCTTCGATTTGACGATGAAATCCTTCAATCCTTTGTTGAGGGCGTGGC
>Ga0326727_10021272_pt1 | contig 12734 bp, 11 predicted proteins | sample MB2enrmetagenome_FD_207643 | JGI IMG/M metagenome (GOLD analysis project Ga0326727, IMG submission 207643) | Lab enriched peat soil microbial communities from McLean, Ithaca, NY, United States - MB29MY | ecosystem: Environmental > Terrestrial > Soil > Wetlands > Peat | place: USA: New York...
CGCCTGGGCATCGGCGCACAAGGGTTGGGCGGGCTGACGACTGTGCTGGATGTGAAGGTGCTGGACACGCCGGCCCACGCAGCGAACCTGCCCGTCGCCATGATCCCCAACTGCGCGGCTACACGCCATGCGCATCTGGTGCTGGATGGGTCGGGTCCGGTGTATCTCGATCCACCCGACCTGAAGGATTGGCCGAAACTGACTTACGACGTCTCTGGCGCGCGGCGCGTAAACCTGGACACCGTGACCCGCGCCGAGGCAGCCACGTGGAAGCCCGGGGAGGTGTTGCTGCTGACCGGCAAGCTGCTCACTGGCCGCGATGCCGCGCACAAGCGCATGACGGACATGCTGAGCCGCGGCGAAAAGCTGCCGGTGGACTTCCGCGACCGCTTTATCTACTACGTGGGGCCGGTGGATCCGGTGCGCGAGGAGGTGGTGGGCCCGGCTGGTCCCACGACGGCTACGCGCATGGACAAATTCACGCGTCAGATGCTGGCCGAGACGGGCCTGCTGGGCATGGTCGGCAAAGCCGAGCGCGGCCCGGTGGCGATTGAGGCCATCCGCGAGTTTGGCGCGGTGTACCTGATGGCGGTGGGCGGCGCGGCCTACCTGGTGTCAAAGGCTATCCACGGCTCGCGGCTGCTGGCCTTCGAGGACCTGGGCATGGAGGCCATTCATGAATTCGATGTGTGCGACATGCCGGTGACGGTCGCCGTCGATACCAAGGGCACCAGCGTACACCAGACCGGGCCCGCGGAGTGGCAGCAGCGGATTGCGGGCATTCCGATTCTGCAATAACAGGGAACAGGGATCAGGAACATGGAGCGGCAGGCAGCATCAGGAATTGAAAAGTCCGACATGGAGGACGGAGTAGCAGGAGTCTTCGTCTACCGAGTCGGCCTTTACCGTTCCCTGATCCCTGTTCCCTGCCCTACTGCTTACCAAACCGGTAGACGATGGCACCCGTGAAGCCGACGCTGCTTTGGAAGGTCGAGCCGAAGCCGCTGGCGAAATACTCGGGGCCCAGCCGCAGGCCGACATTGGGAGTCAGGTTGTACTCCCCGCTCAGGCTGGCGCTAGCGCCAAACGTACTTCCATCCGAATAGAGGCCCAGCGCGACGCCGCCAAAGCCGCTGGTGTCGCCGGAGAAGTTGCCCTGCAGATACCCGCCGAGCGCGTGGCCCGAAAGGGAGAACTTGGGACCCCGGTAGAAGCGGTAGGTGGGCCCCAGCATGGCGGCATAGGCGCTGATTGCGGGCTTGGTGATGCCATACGGGTTGAGGCCGACGTAAGGACTACCATAGTAACCGCGGCCATCGATGGTAACGCCCAGCCGCTCGTTGAAGTACCGGGTCACTCCTGTATCCCACCCGTAGAGCGTCACGCGCTGCAGGTGCGTACCGGGCGTGAAGCGCAGGTAACCCATGCCCGCATAGGCCTCATAGAGGTGCGAATAGACATCGTGAATGGCGGCGGCGCGGCGCTGCTCGCGGCGCGCCCGGATGCGCGCCTGCACGCTCATCTGCTGCTGCTGAGGCTGGACAGCGGGTTGCTGCGCCTGGCCCTGATCCTGATTCTGGGTAGCAGCCGGCGTTTGAGGGTCGGTGCTCGAACTCTGGGCCTGAACGGCGTGCATGGGCGGCAGACCCAGCGCCAGCAGAAGGGCAAGACGGCGAAAGGAAGACTTCAATTTCGGGATACCTCCACGGCAGTACGGAAGCACCCACGAGCGCTCCCCCTTAGGTATTAAACCACCTGGAGGGAGGCTTGTGGGTGAACCCGTACTGCATTGGACGCATCGGAGCGCAGAATCGAGCCGCCGGCAGTGCTACTTAATGGCGTTCAGATCGGCCCGCAACTGGGCCTCGTCGAAGCCGGCGGGCGAGCCTTTGGCGGTGAGCCAGTCCTGGCCAAGCAGGGTGTGCGCTTCGTCGCAATACTTTTTCCAGAACGCCAAGGTCATGGTCTTCAACTGGCCCCAGGTAATGCAGGTGAATCCTTGCTGATCGTACTTGGGGACATAGACACAATGGCCGCCCCAACTGCCCTTCTTGGCATTTGCGCCGCCGTTGGGCACCACATCCCACACGTCCTGGTTCTGAGCGGTGAGCGGCAGCGAGAGGCCGATGTACACGCCGCCGAAGAGCGCGATGGACTGGTGCACCTCAACCAGGCTGGCGGGCTTGGGGTCGGCAAAGGCGACCAGTGCATGGCCGGCGAAGTTCGACTTCTGCCAGTCGTTCAACACGTCCAGTTCGATGCCGCCCGTATCGGTGCTGGGATTGCCGGGGACATAGCCGTCCCACTGCTCGTAGTAGCTCTCGATGGTGGGGTCCGGGACCGTAACGATGGCGCCGGCGTTGGCGGTCCATACCTGCACGGCGTGGCCTACGCCGGCGATGGTGCAGTCGCCCAGCGTGTCGTTCAACATCATGCCCCAGCCGGTGATGCCGGCCGTCCAGTCAGCGGTGGGGGGAGGCGCGGGCAGCGCCGGCGTGAGGTAATCGCCAAACGCCAGCGTACGCGAGTCGGTCTTGATCGCCTTGCGGCCCAACTTCATTTTGGAGTGGTCTGCCATGGGGGAGTCTCCTTGGTCGTGCGGGGCTTGCCGCCGGGGGTCGCCGCAGCGGCATGGGCCAAACAGTGCCAAATTCAGGGCGGATTGTCCAGCAAATCTTTCTTATTTAGAGAGAAGTTAACGGTTGAGGGCGAGGCAGGCTGGCCCGCAATGCACTAGGATGAAGAGCGATGGAGGTCGATGGAGGACAATGCTGCGCATCGTACTTGGAATCATTGTGGGAATTCTGCTGGTGCCGGCGGTTTTGCTGGCCTGGCTTCACTTTGGCAAGGTGCCGGTGGCCGTGGACGACCCGCCGCTGCCGCAGGAAGGCCTGATCACCCACGTGCCGCTTGACGCGCGCATCGACCGCGAACTGATCAAAGAGCCGCCCATTCAGGTGAATGAGGCCAACATGACCGCCGGGGCGCAAATCTACATTGAGCAGTGCGCCGCCTGCCACGGTTTGTACGGCAAGCCGTCGTCGTTTGGCGAGCATATGTTTCCGGACGCTCCGCCACTGTGGCAAAAACATCACAACAACGACGTGGTGGGGGTGAGCGACGACCCGCCCGGCGAGACCTACTGGAAGGTAAAGAACGGCATCCGGTTGTCCGGTATGCCGAGCTATCAAAAGGTGTTGACGGACACGGAGATGTGGCAGGTAAGCCTGCTGCTGGCCAATGCGGACAAGCCGCTGCCTCCGTCCGCGCTGTACATTTTGCGGGGCAATCCTCCCGTGCCGCCAGTTTCGGGGACTCCGGCGCCGGCTGCCGTGCCTTCGGCTCCAGCGGCGCAATAGCGCCCGCAAACCGCTGGGCCATCTGGCTAGTCGGCATTTCAGCCGGCCCGAAGATCGGAAAGGATTTGAATTATGAGTATGCTCGACTCGCTGCGCAAGGGATTCGGATTTCTCCTGATGAGCTTTGGCGTCTCCAGCCCGGCAAAGAAGGCCGCACCAGCAGTGAAGCCGCCTGCCAAACCTGCACCGGGCCGAGAGACCTAGGAGCTATTCCGGCTGCGATTGAACGCATTGACCGCACAAAATCCTGCAACTGCGGGAGTACTTCGGCTCTCGAATGGAGTGAGCGAGCAATTTGACCTGGGAGGTCAAAACCCGATGCCGGCCGAAGACAAAAAGAGCCCCTGGCGGGCTTTCCTCGATTTCTTCATCCTGTTCAGTGGGATTTCCACGGCTTCCAATTTATCCCGCACGCAATCCCAGCCAGTGCGCCAGCGTGGGCTGTTCCTCTTTCGCCGGCCGGCGCGCGAGGCCGGCAGCAGTTCGCCCGAAAGCAAGTGACTTGTTAGAATCGAATCCATGCCGTTGACCCGCCAACTGGCCCTTGACTACTTCCACTCCCCTGACCTGATCGGCCTGGGGTTTGAGGCGGACGCCGTGCGCCGCCGCCTGCATCCCGAGGGCGTGGTTACCTACATCGTTGATCGCAACATCAACTACACCAACTTCTGCACCGAATACTGCAACTTCTGCGCCTTTTACCGGCCTCTGAAGGGACCTCGCGCCGCCGAAGGCTACATCCTCGACTTCGAAACGATCTACGAGAAGATTGCAGAGACTCTGGAGATGGGCGGCACCGGGGTGTTGATGCAGGGCGGCATCCATCCCGATCTCAAGATCGACTGGTTCGAGCGTCTTTTCACCGGCATCAAGCAGCGCTTTCCGCAGATCTGGCTGCATTGCCTGTCGGCGTCTGAAGTGCTGGCCGTTGCCGAGTACTCCGAGCTGAGCCTGCGCGACACGATAATCAGGCTGCGGGATGCGGGCCTGGATTCGATTCCCGGCGGCGGCGCGGAGATTCTGGACGACGACGTGCGCCATCGGATTGCGCGGCTCAAGTGCCGAACCCAGGACTGGGTAAGCGTGCACCGGACCGCACATCAGCTGGGCATGCGGACTACGGCCACCATGATGTTCGGCGTGGGCGAGACCTTCGACCAGCGCATCAACCACTTCGAGGTGGTAAGGCAGTTGCAGGAGGAGACGGGCGGATTTACCGCTTTCATACCGTGGAGCTTTCAGCCCGGAAATACGGCGCTTGGCGGGCGCGGCTGGGACGAAGCCACCAGCGTGGAATACCTGAAGGTGCTGGCGATTGCGCGGCTGTATCTCGATAACATCGAGAACGTGCAGGCAAGCTGGGTAACGCAGGGATTGAAGGTGCTGGAGTTAGGCTTGCACTTCGGCGGCAACGACGTGGGATCGGTGATGTTAGAGGAAAACGTCGTCAAAGCGGCCGGCACAAGTAACTGCACAACCGAGGAAGAGCTGCGGCGGATTATACGGGATGCGGGGTTCAAGCCCGTGCAGCGGGATACGCTCTACCGCACCATGTTCTTGAATTGATTGGCTGCAGGCTCAACGATCCGACTCCAATAGCTGAACCTTGAAGTGCTGTCTTCCTGAGGAACCCGGGACGCGTGCGCTGTGTCTTGCCTGCCTCGGCCCATCACGGAAAGCGCGCGGCGAGCTTCTCAGCCTGGGCAACAGCTTGCTGTGGGTCGGGCAGGTTCGCGTATCCACCTAAAAAGCGCCCCTTGCGAAAGACGCAAAGACCGCCGAGGTACTGCGCCTTGGCCTGAAACGCCTGGTCGCCAACATTCGCAGGGGTCGTGGCGGCAAAGCGCTGTTGAAGTTTCTTCAGAACTTCCGCGGCCGCTTGCGGCGAGTCCTCCTGCACAATAAATGCCTGCCCCAGCTTGAATTTCGCCACGAAGCCGCGCTTGAGCTCGCTCAGACCCAGCACGCTTTCCGGGATCAGGCCGACTGAGGCCCGGTCCTCGCTGGGAAACCACGCGACCGCTTCGGGAACGGTATCGCGGCCCCCAAGATGTTCCAGCATCCCCTTGGCAAAGGCCTGCAGGATTGCAGAGTCGTCGCTGTCCGCCTTGACGGCAACTTCGGCGAGTTCGACGTAGTACTTGCCCTTGGCGAAGCTGGCGCTTTGCGGCTGCACCTGCCCGCCCATGCCGATCCTGGCGATGGGCAGCTTTGGATCGAGATTGGCGGCAAACATACCCCAGGCCGAGTCGGCATCGCTCATCTCCGAGACATCGATATCCAGCGAGCTGCCCCCCGACTTGCAGGTAATTCCCTGCATGCGCACGAAGCCGTAGATCAGGTAGCCCTCGGCACCGCCGTCCTTGTAGTCGTAGAGGTTATCGGGGGCGTACTGCCGCTTCGGCCCGGACTGCTCCCAGCCGGGCACGAAATGGCAATTGAGGTAGTCCTGGGCATGCGCGCATCCTGCGGTTAACAGAAGGGCGAGCAACCAACAGGCCGCCTTCATGCAAACAGTTCCTGGGCGCGCGCCACCCGCTCGGCTACGCGCACGCCATGGGGACATTTCACCGTGCATGCGGCGCAGTCGCCGCAGCGGACGGCCGCCTCTTCCGACGTCAACTCCTTGAATCTCTCCCGCCCCAGCGCGAACTGGCCGTAGCCGTCGGCGTAGGTAAGGAAGCGTAAAACATCGGCGACCGGCAGGCCTTTGGCGCACGTGCCTTCGCACTCTCCGCACATGCGGCAATAAAGAGGCCGGATCTGCTCAAGGTGCACGGCCAGCAGCTTTCCGTCGCCTGGCGAGAATGGAGACGCCATGGCCTTCATGTTCTCATCAAGCTGATCCATATCCGTCATGCTGGGGATGGTGGTAGAGATATTTGGCTTGCTGAGCACCCACTTCAGCGCAGCCAGCAAGGCGCCCTGTTTTTTCAGCTTGTGGTAAACGGGATCTTCCGGTTTCAGGTCACGGAATCCGCCGGCCATCACCTTCATGGCCACCACGCCCATGCCTGCCCTGGCAGCGATCGCGATGGCCTCATCCATGCTTGGATCCATGGAGAAGTTGTAGCCCGTCAGGACCACGTCGAACGTGCCTTTCTGCGCGAGCCAGGGCAGCAGTTTCTGCTGGCCTCCGTGCGTGCTGACGCCGGCGAAGCGAATCTTCCCCTCTTTCCTGGCGATCTGCTGCGCCTCGATCATGTCGTCGCGAATATCGTCCGGAGAGCCCTTACCATGCAGGTACCAGATGTCCACATAGTCCGTGTTCAGTTCGCGGAGGCTGGTATCCAGATCCTTCAGCAGTCCCGCCTTATTCTCGGCGGGCGACTTGGTGGAGAGGATAATCTCCTTGCGCCGCGTTCCCAGCGCCGCGCCTACCATGCGTTCATTGTTGCCGTGCTGGTAGCCGCGCGCGGTGTCGAAATAGTTGATACCCAAATCGGCGCCGCGCTCAATCACGCTGGAGTCCGACGTGATCATGCACCCGAATCCGAGCGTGGTGACCTTCAGCCCGGTGCGGCCCAGGGTTCTGTAATCCGTTTTGATGGGCCTGCTTACGGGTGTTATGGGGGATTCGCCGGGCGTGTTCCAGAGCCCCATTCTGGAACTAGCGCCGACGACGGGCAGCATCATTCCGGCGGACAGGAATTCCCGGCGGGACGGTTTTGACTCCATGAATCTACCTCCGTTGGCAGACGGAGTATAGTCAATGCCTCCCGCGGGCCGTCCGTGACGGGGCGCACGGATGACGCGCCTGCTAGGGTTTAGCCGCCGCAACCGGCGGTGTAAGCAGGCTGTGCGCGCGCAGCCAGATCTCCAGCAGGTTGGGCCATTGGTCGAGAGCAGCGTCCGCCTTTCCCAGGCCCACTCCATGGGGGCCGTTGGCGAAGATGTGAGCTTCGCTGGGCACCCCGGCCTTGATCAGCGCCTCGTAGAAACGCAGCCCCTGCTCCACCGGAACCGTCTGGTCGTTGAAGGTGTGAAAGAGGAAGGTGGGCGGCGTGTCTTTCGTGACAAACAAGTCCGGCGAGTAGGCGGTGCGCAGCGCCTCGCATTTGTCCATCACGTCGAAGAGCTGGCAATAACTCAGGTGCGAGGTGTCGCTGGAGATAGCGCCGATCCAGGGGTAGCCGAGGACCAGGAAGTCCGGCCGGCTGGAGGCGCGGTCAATGGGATCGTCGGCGTCCGGTTTGCCGGGGATGAACTGCGTGGCCGCGAGCGCCGCCAGGTGGCCACCGGCGGAAAAACCGATGAGCACGATTCGGTTGGGGTCGATAGCATAGTCGCGAGCCCGGGCACGCACGGTCTGGATGGCGCGGCGGGCATCGAGCAGCGGCACCGGCAGCAGATAGCCGTGCGACGAGAGCCGGTAGCTGAGGATGAAGGCGCGGAAGCCGCGGGCGGTGAACCAGTCGGCTACCTGGCGGCCCTCCAGATTGGCGGCCAGCCCCATGTACGCGCCGCCCGGCAGCACGACGACGGCAGAGCCATTGTCGTGGCCCTGCTGCGGATCGAAAATGGTGAGAGTGGGTGTGTCCTCGCAGGCTTTGCCCTTGGCCTCGGGCGCGTCGCCCGGCCACAGGCGAATGGTCTGGATGCCGAGATAGGCGTTGTTCTCGCCGGGTGTGGCGCAGGGAACCTTGCGTTCCTGGGCCGCCGCGGCAGAAAGCAGCGACCCCAGCGCCAGTACCACAACTATCTTTCTCATCGGGAACCCTCAATCTTGCTGGCGAGGATTATAACCACAACGCCGTGTGACCGGGGCAGGGATTGGCGGCCTGGGCAACCAGATCCTCGGCAAGGCCCAGGCCGTAGAGCATGAAGTAGTGGGCCGCGCCGTACACGCGCTCCTGCAACACGCCGCCGGGGTAAAGCGCGTTGACGATGTCTGCTGCGTGCCGGCCGAGTTTGCCTTCGCGCTGCAACTGAAAGTTTGCAGCGAGCCGCCGCAGGCGATTCATCTGGTAGCGCATCTTGCGGGCTGCTGTTTCGCCCGAGCGTCCGAGGCCTGGGTCGAGGGCGTGCAAGTATTCGAGCAAGGTGCCGAGTTCGGCATCGAGTGCATTTCCCGCGGCGGCCAGCTTCTGTTTGCCCTGAACCGGCATCGTGCGCGCGGCCAGCAACTGCGCCAGCGAATCCGCGCTGTGACCGAGCACGCGGTCGAGAGTCAGCTCGTATCTGCGCAGATACGAGCCGACTGCCGGGGGGATGAGTGTGCCGGAAAAGCGCGGCTGGATGGGCGTCTGGCGGCCGAGAATGCGCTCATAGAGCACAGTGGACTGGCCGAAGTAGGCAACCTCAGCCGGGCCGCCGATCATGAGCGACGTGGAAAGAAGGAAATCCTGGAAGACCGGCCGCAGCAGCGCCGAGGGCGAGATGCGCTCCGGCTCCGCATCGAGAATGCCGAGCAGATCGCCCGTCGACAAGGTCTGGCGACCCGCCTGCCACAGGCCGTTCGGTTCCTGCGCCGAAGGAGCATGACGCTTGAGCGCAAGCCGCGCGCCGGTGCGGTCGTCGATGAGGAAGAGCAGGCTCGACTGCGGCGTGACGGCCACCTGGGCTTCGTACCCGGCGAATTTGAGGGCCTGGTTGCGGTCGAGAAGAGCGGCGTGCAGCTCGTCGGCACGCTCGATGGCCGCGCGCAGCACTGGCGCACCGAGGCGATGGAACTCGTGCCCCGAGGCATCCAGCACCAGCAACGCTTGGGAGGCAAAAACCTGCGAGTAGAAATCGGCGAAGGCTTGGGCAAAGGTGCGGCCCGGGCGCCAGGCTGCCTTCAGCGCATCCAGCGCGTCTTCGTAGACGAGCTGGCCGGCCTGCTCGACGAGCGGGATTATCTCGTCGCCCAGCAAAACGCCGCCGACCGGCCGTGGAACATCGGGCACGGCGGAGTAGACCAACTTGCGCGCGACATTCCCATCGGGAAACGTGTAGTGGTTGATCTCGGCGAAGTCGTGGTCTTCGCTGGCCAGCCAGAAGATGGCCGCGTGAGGATGACCGGCTGCCGTTGCCTGGCGCGCGCGGGCCAAGGCCGTGGCGGCTTTGAAGGGCGTGAAGAGCGGACCGCCGAACAGGCCAACCTGCTGGCCGGTGACGACCGCTCCAGCGCCCAGACGTAGGGCTTCAAGAGCCGGCGCCGCGGCGGGGGATGGATTCTGCGCGGCAAGCCGGCCAACCAGCTCCGGCCAGTGGGCGGGTACCGGCGGGCGAACATGCCAGGCATCGTCAGGCGGCAGCGAATCATAGAAGGGCCGCGCCGCCGCATCGCCGCTGCAGTAGTCCAGGAATAGCCGGCTCAGGCCCGGCACAACGGAGATGGGATAACAGTCTGCGGTCAAATACGCGATCCTCTGGGTGCTGGTGTCCCAGCGCGCGGCTCGATTGGCATTCGGCATCGGACCCGCTGGCAGGTCCTAGTACAGGATGCCATGCGGGGCGGAAATGATGCAGAACTGCCGGTATGGGTCCGAGCGCGGGCAGGCCGCTGCGTTACTCTGGAGTGGCTGTAGCTTTGAGGAGAACAAACGAGATGCCCATGAAAAAGAAGGCGGGAAAGGCCGCACCGCCAGTAGAAGAGAAGACTGCCGAGGACAAGGCGAATAGAGCCGAGAAATCAAGAAAGACGAAAGCCGGCAAGGGAAAGGCGGCCAAAGCGGCGACAAAGGCGGCTAAAGGGGAGATTGCGCAAGTGCTCAGCTCCGAGGTGGTCTTCGAGGGGCCGCTATTCCGCGTCCTGCGCGACCGGCTCATCGAGCCCGGCGGCAAGCATGCCCAGCGCGACGTGATTCGCCACAACGGCAGCGTGGTGATTTTGGCGCTGGACACTTCAAAGAGCAAGAAGGACCCATGGATTGTGGTCGAGCGCCAGTATCGCCATGCCGCCAACCGGTTCATGTGGGAGTTGCCGGCCGGCAAGCTGGAAGCGGGCGAAGACCCCCTGGCGGGAGCGAAGCGCGAACTCGAAGAGGAGACCGGCTACCAGGCGAAGAAGTGGAAGCTACTGGTGGAGTATTACGCCAGCCCCGGTTTTCTGGGTGAATCGATGAAGATCTTCGTAGCTGAGGGCCTGGTGGCGGGCAACGCCCATCCCGAAGAGGACGAGGAGATCGAGCTTCGCCTGGTCAAGCTCTCAGAAGTGCTGAAAATGATTGAAAAGGGAGCAATTGTTGACGGTAAAACGCTTACCGGCGTGCTGCTGTATGCGCGGCTCACGGCCCACAAGCGGAAGAAATAAAGGGAATCCAGGCAAAGCCTGAAGTCAATCCGGCCAGCACTCTGACCATACTGGTCCCACATCATGGAGGGGCTTTTCCAATTCTGAATCAACCTTTCCCGACTTTTTGCCGTCTAAGATTTTAACGGTGGGTGCCCCCGCTCACCGTTATCCCCAAAACACGGCAAGGAAGGCAGGAGCCAGTGGCTCAGTACAAAGGAAAGGTCAAGTGGTTCAATAACGCCAAGGGCTACGGTTTCATCGGACGCGATGACGGGCCTGATGTATTCGTTCACTATTCGGCAATCCAGGTGGACGGATACAAAACGCTCAAAGAAGGCGACGAAGTGGAGTTTGACATCGTCGAGGGCCAAAAAGGCCCGCAGGCGGATGCAGTGATCCGCAATAAGGCCGCTGTTCACACTGCGGCCTGAGGCGCGCTCGACCACGGCGTAAGAGCAAGACCACCGCCAGGTGGAAGGCTTGGGTTGTGCCCGGAATCCAGCCGCTTATCACGCCCACAATCTTCGCACCTCGTAAAGCGCTCCTCGATCCGCGCAAGTCCCGGTTTCAGTTGACGTTTGACGTTAGATATCCAGCCCCCGCATAGTTCATACTGGTTCGCGGAGACTCTTCCCGATGGACAATGCGACCATGGCCAGCCTGCTGGCGCAAACCGCCGATCTGCTGGAGATCGACGGTGGGGACAGCTTTCGCATTCGCAGCTACCGGCGGGCCGCCGAGGCGGTGGAACAAACCACCGTGGACCTGGCGGCTGCCGCGGCCGATACGGCTCAGCTGCTGGCGATTCCCGGCATCGGGAAAGGCATGGCGGCCAATCTGCAGGCAATTGCCGCCACCGGCACGCTGCCCCTGCGCGAGGAGTTGCTGGCCAAGTACGGCTCTGGATTGCTGGAGTTGCTGAAGCTGCCCGGCATGGGCCCCAAGACCGTTGCGCTGCTGTGGGACGCAGCCCAAATCGCAAGCATCGACCAGCTCGCGCAAGCCATTGAGGCCGGACGCCTGGCCGGATTGCCGCGCATGGGCGAGAAGCAGATCGAAAAGCTGCGCAAAGGCATCGACGACTACCGCCGCAGCGCCGGCCGGTTCCGGATCGATGAGGCGGAAGAGGCCGCGGAGCGCATTGCGGCTTATTTGATGGCCTTCCAAGGGATCGAGAAGGTGACGCCCGCCGGTTCGCTGCGGCGCAGACGCGAGACAGAAGGCGATCTTGACCTGCTGGTGACGGGGCCGGCATGCGCTCCGGAGCACACCGGGGGAGCGGTTGAGTACGTCGCCGCTTACCCCGGCATTCACGACATGATCGCCAAGGGTGAAAACAAGGTGAGCTTTCACCTGGCCAACGGCTTGCAGGTGGATGTGCGCCTGTTGCCTTCCGCTTCCTATGGCGCGGCGCTGCAGTACTTTACCGGCTCCAAGGCGCACAATGTCGCACTACGGCAGCGGGCTCTCAAAATGGGCTATACGCTGAGCGAGTGGGCGCTGGCGCGGCTGGACGACGGCTCAACCGTGGCCGCGGCCACCGAGGAAGATATCTACGCCGCACTGGGTATGGACTGGATGCCGCCCGAGCTGCGCGAGAACCTGGGCGAGATTGAGGCGGCGGCCCATCATGCCTTGCCGCGCCTGATCGAACAGCGGGAGCTGCGCGGTGACCTGCACATGCATACCGTGGCCACCGATGGCCACAACACCATCCGCGAGATGGCCGAAGCAGCCCTGGCGCGCGGATACCAGTACATCGCCATCACCGACCACTCGAAAAACCTGGCCATGACCAACGGCCTGGACGAAAAGCGGGCGCTAGAACACATGCGGCACATTCGCGAGGTCGACGAGCAGATGGAGGGCCGCATCCGGGTCTTTACAGGGATCGAGGTGGATATCCTGGCCGACGGCGCACTGGACCTGGACGACGAGGTGCTGGCCGGCATGGACGTGGTGATTGCCAGCGTGCACACCCACTTCGCGCAGAGCCGCGAGGAGATGACCGCGCGGGTGCTGCGGGCCATCGAAAACCCCTATGTGCGGATTCTGGGCCATCCCACGGGGCGCCTGCTGCTGCGCCGCGAGGCTTTTGCCCTGGACCTGGGAGCGGTGTTGCGCCGGGCCGCTGAGCTGGGGGTTGCCGTGGAACA
>Ga0326727_10021273_pt1 | contig 12732 bp, 9 predicted proteins | sample MB2enrmetagenome_FD_207643 | JGI IMG/M metagenome (GOLD analysis project Ga0326727, IMG submission 207643) | Lab enriched peat soil microbial communities from McLean, Ithaca, NY, United States - MB29MY | ecosystem: Environmental > Terrestrial > Soil > Wetlands > Peat | place: USA: New York...
GCACCAGGGTACGGAGCCGATCGGGAAAATCGGGCAACGCGGCGATGGTCTTCTCCACCAGGTCGACGCCCATCTGGATGTGCCCCAGCAGCACGCCCTCGACGGTGTAGTCGAAGCCGGTCTCCCACTCGAGCTCGCGAATTTTTCCGATGTCGTGCAGAATCACGCCGGTGACGAGCAGGTCGCGATCGAGCAGCGGATAGTGCGCGGCCACGCGGTCGGCCAGTCCCAGCAGGCTTATCACATGTTCCAGCAGGCCGCCGAGCCATGCGTGGTGCAGTTGCCGCGCCGCCGGGGCCTCGCGATACGCCTGGGCAAGCTCCGTGTCAGCGAGCAGCGCCTTCAGCAGCCGTTTCAGGTCCGGATTCGCCAGGCTCTCGACGCTCGCCTCAAGCTGGCGCCACAAAGCGCCCACGTCCTGGCTGGTAGCGGGCAGCATGTCGAGTTTGTCGGCCTCGCCCGCCTGCGCCTTGCGCAGTTGATCCACCTTCATCTGCGCGCGATCCTCATAGCGCGAGATACTGCCGCGTACCTTGACCATGTCGCCACGATCAAAATCTTTGGCGATGCGGGGATCGCCCAGTTCCCACACGCGAGCCTCGATGGGGCCGGTTTTGTCGCCGAGCGTCAGGTTCAGGTACGCCTTGTTTTGCTTGGTTGTCCGCTGCTGCTTGGCCAGAACCAGGAAGAAGCCATTGAAGAGCCTTCCCTCGTCGAAGCCCATGAGATCGGAAACGTAGATATCTTTCATTCTGCCCAGAAGATTAACGCAAATGACCCGCCGCGCCAAGAATCGCGATAAAACACCGCCCCAAAACACCGCGGGCCCGGGAGCATCTCCCAGGCCCGCGGCATGGAACAGGCGGATTGCGAACGCTACTGTTGCTGTGGTTGAGGCGGCTGCGGCGTTGGCGCATCCTGGGCGGGCGCGGGTGCGGGAGCTCCCGGGACTGGCGGAATCGGCGTAGGCTGCACGACCGGCTTCGGCCCATTGTCGGTCTGGTTCTTCTTCTGCTGCGCCATGCGCGTCTTCTCGGCAGTCGTCTCGGAGGCCTTTTTCTTCTTTTTGGTGGCCCCGTTCGGCTCCAAAGGAGCCGACTGCGTCTGCCGGTCGGCTACTTCCGCGGCATCCGGCGGCGCAGGCGCCAGCGCATCGCCCGGCGCGCCGCTTCCTTTCGGCTTCTTCGCTTCGCGCGCACGCTCACTGAATCGCGTCTTCCTGGTGGGCGCGGTGGGTTCCAGCGGATTCGGCGGCTGCTCCGCATTCGAAGCTGTCTCCGGCAGCGCACCGGCGTTTTCTGTGGACGAATTCGTCGATGCGGTGGGCAGCGTTTCACGCGGCGCCTTACCGTAACGAATCTTTTCTTTCTTACCGGGCTTTTCCGTGCCTTGCTGGCCCTTGTTGCCCTTCTTGGTGGCAGCCGGAGTTGCCGCCGGCGTGGCTGCCGGCGTAGCTGCCGGTTCCGCGTTTTCATCCGCAGCCGGCGCCGGCGCGCCCGCTCCCGATTTCTGCCGGAAGGTGTGCGTGCTCTCGCGGAACCGCGTCCGCTCTACCTTGGCCTTCTTCTTGGGCGCGGGCGGTACGTAGGCGCTGAAGTTAATGCTCGGATGCAACTCGCCGTAGGTCGCGGCGGAATCCGTATATCCCTCTTTGATCCAGATGAAGTCCTCGTCGCGCATCTTACTGAGGTAATCGCGGATCGCCGGTTCCATCCGGCTCATGTAATAAGCCTCTTCGACGTCCTGTTCCACTTCCTTGTAGGGCCGCGGTCCGCCCGGGATGTGCTGCACCACCTTCAGGATGATGTAGCCCTGCCGCGTCAGGATGGGATCGGTGTACTGGCCGGAGTTCAGGTTGAAGGTCTGATCCTCGAGCAGCTTGCCCAGCTGGCCACGCTTGTATTGGCCGAGGTCGCCACCTTCCGACGCCGTGGGGCCGTCGCTGAAGCTGCGCGCCAGTTGCGCAAAATCGCCGCCGGCGTGCAGCCGGGCTTCGATATCGTCGGCCTTGGCCTTGGCCGCAGCCACTTTGGCAGGATCGTCCGCGCCGGTTCCGGTGGAGATCAGGATTTCGCTCAGCCGTTCGCTTTCCTGCTGCGCGTAATCCTGCTTGTGCGCCTCGTAATAGCGCTCCACCTCGCCCGGCGTCATCTGGATGTGTTCGCCAACCTCCTGCCGCATCACTTCCTGGGTGATGATCTGGTTGCGGATGTTGGCCTTGAAGTCCTCGAACGAGACACCCTGCTCCCTGGCCGCCTTCTCCAGGTCCTCGATCGTTTCCAGGTTGTATTGCTTGCGAATCTCGTCCAGCTTCTTCACCAGCTCGGTTTCGCCGGTAATGTTCAGTTCCTTGCCCTTGGAGAGCCACAGTTGCTGGTCGATCAGGTCGCGCAGCAGGTCCTTGTGCGCGGCGGAGATCTCCTGCATCGTTTCTTGATGTTGCCGGCCCGCCTGGTCCATATCGGCCAGGGCGCGGTTGTAATCCGACTGGGTGATGATCTGATCGTTGACGCGGGCGATGATGCCCTCGGCCACGGTTCCGCCATAGGGGCTGGCCGGCTCGTTGGCCTGGGCGCGGGCCAGGCTGCCGGCTGCGACCAGCATGGCGCCAAACGCCAACGCCGCAGAAATGCGAAGAAATCTAAAAGCCGCACCGGCAACCGGCCGGGGGGCTGGCTTGCAGTTTTCTGCCACCTTTTGCATCCTCTGAGACCGCGTGATGGGGAGATTCATAGGGTATCGGGTTGTCTTCAATTCCGTCATTCGTTCCTGTCCCATTGACCGGATTACGCGGTCTGCCTGATAGACGCCATTGTAAATGCCTGGGCAGCAGAAACGCGATCTTCCCGCTCTGCCGGGACGACTTTGGCTGCTCCGGGGTGGTCCTCCCGGCTACCGGACTCCCCCTCGGGCGCGTCAAATAGGGCGGTGCTATACTTTAGCCCAAGACGGCTCTGCGGGCGTTCCGCGAGCGGATCTTGCATCTCCCTGGCCTTGCCGGTACCGGGCAAGGTCAATTTTTATCGAGGGTGCATCCTGTAACTTACGGATGCGCTCCGGCCGGTAGATGCGATCCTGGAGGCCATCATCGACGCGATCTTCGCTGCCGCGCATGTGCCGCACAGGCCGTCTGGAGGTTCGGTTTGTCGAGGTTCAGATTGTCCATGACTCCGCGCGCCCGCCGCGCGCTCTTCGCTCTCGCCGTCTTCTTCGCCGTCTGTGCCGTTGCCGGCACGGTCCTGGAACGCCGTGTGGGTGCGCAATCCTCGCAGGACGAGAGCCAGCTCCGTGACAGCCTCAAGACCTTTACCGACGTCTACACGCTGGTGGAGCAGAACTACGCGGAGCCCATCACCGGCGACAAGGCCGATGACGCCATCTACGACGGGGCCATTCCCGGCATGTTGCAGGTGCTCGATCCCCACTCGCACTTTTACGATCCCAAGTCCTACGCCCGGCTCCGCGAAGACCAGCGCGGCCATTACTACGGCGTCGGCATGGTCATCCAGCAGCAGAATGACGACGGCAAGACCAAGGTCGTCGTGGTCACGCCCTACGAGGACACGCCCTCCTTCCGCGCCGGCATTCATCCCGGCGACCAGATCGTCGCGGTTGACAGCAAATCCACAGAAGGCTGGACCTCTGACCAGGTGGCGAAGGCGCTCAAGGGCCCCAAGGGAACGCAGGTCGAAGTGACCATGCTCCGCTACGGCCAGGCGAAGCCGCTGGTCTTCGATCTGATTCGCGACGAGATTCCGCATCCCTCCGTCGATCTCAAGTTTGAGATTCGTCCCGGCATCGGTTACATCCACCTCACGCAGTTCCAGGAAACCACCGGCGACGAGATGGAAGCGGCCATCAACGGCTTCGGCAACCTGAAGGGCCTGGTGCTGGATTTGCGCGAGAACCCAGGCGGGCTGCTGAACCAGGCTGTCGACGTCTGCGACCACCTGCTGGCCAAGGGCCAGACCATCGTGACGCAGCGCGGCCGCGCCTACTCCGACGTGAACTACACCGCGACGCACGGCAACGGCGGCAAGACCTTCCCGATCGTTGTGCTGGTGAACCGCGACACCGCATCGGCCGCTGAGATCGTCTCCGGCGCGTTGCAGGATCACGACCGCGCCCTGATCGTGGGCGAGACCACGTTTGGCAAGGGCCTGGTGCAGACCGTTTACAACCTCAGCGAGAACACCGGCCTGGCGCTGACCACGTATCACTACTACACGCCCTCCGGCCGGCTCATTCAGCGGAACTACGAAGGCGTTTCGCTGTACGACTACTACAACCACGCCGGGGCTCTGGCGCCCGACGCCTCGAACCGCGAGGTCAAGCTGACCGACTCCGGCCGTACCGTCTATGGCGGCGGAGGCATTACGCCCGACGAAAAGATCGAGACGCCGAAGACGAACCGCTTCGAGGACGAGCTGCTCTATAAGGACATTCTTGCTCCCGGTGCCGGGTCCGGCAGCTTTGGACCGATTTTTGTGGCCAGCCACACCGTCGACAAGAACTTCCAGGTGGACGATGCGGTGATGGCCGAATTCAAGAAGTACCTCACCGCGCAAGGCGTCGAATGGACCGATGCCGACGTGAGCGGCTCCATGGACTGGCTCAAGGCGCACATCAAGAAGGACCTTGTCACCATTCAGTTCGGCCAGCTGGCCGGATTGCGCGTCATTGCCGACTGGGATCCCATGATCCAGAAGGCGCTGACCTATGTACCCGAGGCGCAAGCTCTGGAAGACAACGCGCACAAGGTTCTGGCTGAAAAGGCGCAGGCGCGCAGCAACGCGCCGCAAGGCGTTCCCGCGCAGCCCTGAAGGGCAACATCGGCTACCTGCTGAAAAGGCCATCCCGCGGGATGGCCTTTCTGCTGTGCAATCGCCTGAAGCTCACTGAAGAATTGTCATCCTGAGCGACGAGCGGAGCGAGGAGTCGAAGGACCCGCGGTTGCTTTTAGGCGAACGCCACCACGCACAATTCTCCGTGCCCCATCCTTTTCGCGTTTTGTGCGAAAGGGTGGGAAAGCAAGAGGGCAATCCCGCCCTCCCATCGCGCCCATGAACGCGAATGATACCAAGCCATGCCGGCGCGTTTTGGCCCCATGCCTACTTGGGCGGCGGAGGCGTGAAAATCTCACGTCTGCTCGGTTCTGGTTTCGGCTTCGGCTTGGGAGCCTTCTTCGCTTCTTTTCTGCCTTTATCCTTGCTTCCCATGCAGCTAGCATGACACAGAACCCCGCTGCTGAAAAGCCCCGCTTAATGCCGCATGTCGCTCTTGCGCTTCATCACTTCAGCCACAAAGCCAGGGCGCGAACTCTTCCAGAACTTTGCCAGGTCGTCGGAGAACCCTTTCACCGCCCACGGCGCTCTCTCGCTCGCCAGCGCCAGCAGTTCGTCCACTTTTTTCTGGCTGCCGACCACCTCGGCCTGACCATCGCTGAAGTTCAGCTCCGCGGCGTACGTGGTTCCCGCGGGAATGAAGAAGTACACGCGGCGCTTGATCGCCTTCTTGTACACCCACACCAGGTTGTCCAGCCGGAACAGGTCGAAGCTCAAGCGTGCGTTCTTCACGGCGTAGTTCTCGGTCAGCGTCCAGCCGCTGCGCTTGGCTTTCACGGCCATCTCGAGCTCCCGCTCTACCTCGGCTGAGGTCACCGCCAGGTCGCCCCACGCCTTGGCGCGGACGATGGCCGGATGCTCGACCTGCCCCGAGAGCCGCCGCCACGCGTGCCAGGCGAAGAACCCGAAGAGCGCCTCCGCCAGCAGCAACCAGAAGGCTCCCACATATCCTGATTCGCGGTAGTTTGTATCCAGCAGCAGGGGATAAAACACGGCCTCGTCGGCCGGGTCGGTGCCCGGGGGAAACAGATCCGATTTCACGTCGAAGGGCATTGTGCCCAGCTCGCCGCTCACCGTTGTCGAGGGCGTCTTTGCGCTCTTCACGATCAGAATGCGGTTGCCCACGAGCAATGCATAGTAGCCCGCCGAAACGTTCTTGATGAAGCCCTCGTAGGTCGTTACCTCCTGCACGCCTGTGTTCAGCACCTTGTCGCCGGCGATGGTTACGTAGGGTGTGGCAATGGGCTGATTGCTGTTGTCCGCTTTTTCGGCGGCATCCAAATCGGCCGCGGTCGCCGGCGGAGGGCCCTTGAAGAACACCTTCATGTAGGCGCCGTTCTCGGCGCAGATCCACACTGCGATGGCCGTTACCACGAGGAAGAGTACGACCTGGCCAATCGACTTCTGACGCGCAGTGCGCTCAATCCATGTCGTCATGGCAGGGACTTTATCACACGGAATTGCGCAAGTTAAAGCGGAGATTCGTCCCCTGTTCTCTCATTTTCCGGTAAATCCACTCGCGATAGGCGTCAACACATCCTGCGCATCGGTACGGAACGGGGCGGCGGGAAGCCCGGCACCGTTCACCAGGTTTGCGCCCTGCGGATAGTTGTCCCAGGCATAGCGAACCGATACGGGTTCAGCGATCTGGTCGCTGTGTACGATCACTGTCTTGCCCTCAATGGAGGCTGTCGCATCGACATACCGGCCGTCGGGACCAGCGATCTGAAACCACTGCAGCGGGCCCCCTTTACTTTGAAGGCCGTCAGCGTGAGTAAAGCGGATCACAATGCTCTGCCCTTGAACTTTCATGCCGGCGTAGACGGGCCCCGAATACTCAATCTTCCGGTGGTACACATTCGCAAGTGCGATTCGGCTGAGGCGATCCCCAACAGGTTCTTTATCTTTCGGATGCACGTTCGCCGGATCGCCCACATCCAGAGTCACAGCCATCCCGGTGTTGGGTAGAGAAAGGATCCCGGACTGCGCCTCGCGCACGGCGGGGTTATTGCTGACATTCTTCAGCGGCGGCAACTGAACGCAATAGAAAGGAAAATCACCCTCGCCCCATTCCGCCCGCCAGTCCTCCACGAGCGATTCCATCACGTGAGGATACAAAGCGATACCCGCTTTGCCTCCAACGATCGATTCTCCCTGGTACCAAATCACGCCGCGCATGGCGAACGGGAGTATGGGGTGGATCATCCCGTTGTAAAGCACCGTGGGCTCGTGCTGATCCTGCACGGGATCGCGTAACGGACCGGGCTTGGCTGGTCGCGCATTGATGGTTTGCGGAAGTGGCGGAGCCTGGTCCGTGGTAGCGCCGGGATGCGTGTTGAAAAACTTGTAGAGGTCATCGAAACGGCTCAACATCGAACTCAGTTGCGGGTCGTTCGCAAGAACGGTGCGAGAAATCCATGCCTCCGCAGTACTGGCGCCGTAGGCCACTACCACCATGCCGACCGGTTCGTGCAGAGCCTGGTTGAGGTCTCGCCCAAACAGATATGCCACAGCCGAGAAAGCCGGCGCGTTCTCCGGAGTAGCGACCTTCCACGATCCCTTGATCTCGTCCTGCGGTTCATAAGCTTTCTTCGTTTCCGCCATGAAGATCCGCAACTGCGGATAATTCGCGGCGGCAATCTCCTGGTCCTCATTGAGAATGCCCGCATACCGGGCCACCTTCACCGAGATCGTGAAGGCCATGTTGGACTGTCCGGATCCAATCCAGTCTTCGCCCACCAGCACATCGTTCACAGTCACGGTGTTCTTGCCCGCAATCGTCATTACGAACGGACCGCCCGGCTTCAACTTTCCCAGACGCACCATCCAGCGTCCGCTGGCGTCCGTCGTAGTCGACTTGGTCTGGTTTTCGATTTTGACTACGATCTTTTCTCCCGGCGTTGCCGTGCCCCAAACGGGTACAGGCATGCCACTCTGGAGCACCGCGTGATCGCTGAAGAGCGCATTCGGTGTAACGTCGGCGTGGCCGGACGTGGGAAAAAAGAGGATTGCACACGCGCAGATAGCCCAAATTGTTTTCATCGCGACCCCAGTGCAAGCTGTTTTCGGGAACGAAGTGTTACTCGGTTGACGATGATAACAGTGGCGCGGAGTTGGAGTAAACGCTGAACTCGATGACACTTGGGAACGCGCTTTGCCGGCGGGCGGCCCCGGTCTCGACGCCTCGAAAACCACACTGAGGGTGCCCCCGGTCCCTCGCTCTTGGGGATCGGGGATGGAAGCGCCTCCGGTAGGATCGCCGCCTATGCGGAGGCCACGGCAGTCAGTCACCGGCATTCGCCTTACATGGCCCCTGCCCCATGGTTTTGGAAGTCAAGAGTCAATTTCCAAAGCCAACTGGATCCATGGGAGTTAATTGAGGCCTTTCATTGCAGACTCATTCCGCAAACTCTCTAAACTTGTCTTAAGCGCCAGGGAGAGACCGGGAGCGCACCGAAAATCATCGAGCTTCGCAGCCCCGCAGTAAATGGTATGTATAGTCGGCCCATAATCCCTTTGTTTTCAAATATGGAGGTATGGCATATAGGGGGAGGGGGGGCGCAAGCGGGAGAGTGGTGCTCAGCCCTTATTCTGGAAACATCATGAATCAATCAACAAATTCTCTGCGCCGCGTGGCCGTTTTTTGCGGATCGGCCTTCGGAACGAACCCTGCCTTTCGCGCGGAAGCTTCGGCGCTCGGTGCCGCCATCGGCAGGGCCGGTCTCGGTCTGGTGTATGGCGGAGCCAGCCGTGGGCTGATGGGCGTGCTTGCGGACGCGGCCCTGGCCGAGGGCGCTGAAGTCATCGGCGTATTGCCCGAGGCGCTTAACGGTCGCGAGTTGGCGCACACTCGGCTCACTTCGCTTGAGGTGGTGCTGACCATGCACGAGCGCAAGGCCCGCATCCACGAGCTTTCGGATGCCATCCTGGTGCTGCCCGGCGGCTACGGTACGCTCGACGAGCTGATGGAAGCCGTCACCTGGGCGCAGATCGGCATGCACGCCAAGCCCATCATCCTCATCAATACGGCCAATTACTGGGACGGCCTGCTGGCTTTTCTCGATACCGCCGTGGCCAACGGCTTTATCGAAGCGCGTAACCGCGAACTGATGCGCGTGGCCGCGAATGCAGCCGATGCGCTGGCCATGGCTGCCCGCGCCTGATCTGTCCGGGTCGCGGGAAACGGGTTGAGGTTCGTGCTATCCCACCTTAGCCGATTCGCAAAAAACGCGAATCGGCGAAGGTGGGGCACCCGTTTCTTGTGCTGGGTTGAGAGAGGCGGGTTGAGGTTCGTGCTTTCCACATCTCAAAATCGAGATGTGGGGCACCCGTTTTCGTGCTGCGTGGAAAAAGCGCGGGTGGCTGTATCATGCACCTATGTCAAAAAAGCTTCGCTTTGGCGTGCTCAGCACCGCCAACATCGGCCTTAAAAAAGTGCTTCCTGCCATGCAGCAGGGCGAACTCACCACGGTTACCGCGATTGCCTCCCGCGACCTGGGCAAAGCGCGCGAGGCGGCCGCTCGGCTGGGCATTCCCACCGCCTACGGTTCGTATGAGGAGCTGCTCGCCGATCCCAACATTGACGCCATCTACAATCCGTTGCCCAATCAACTGCACGTTCCGTTGACCGTGAAGGCCGCCGAGGCCGGCAAGCATGTGCTGTGCGAGAAACCGCTGAGCATGACCGTGGCCGAAGCCAAAACCCTGCTCGGCGTGCGCGATCGCACCGGCGTGAAAATCTGCGAGGCCTTCATGATTCGCAGCGCCCGGCAGTGGCTGCGCGTGCGCCAGCTCCTCGACGAAGGCCGCATCGGCGAGTTGCGCGCCGTGAACGCGCATTTCAGCTACTTCAACGTGAATCCCGGCAACATCCGCAACCGCGTGGAGACGGGCGGCGGCGGCGTGTACGACATCGGCTGCTACTGCATTCAGGCTTCGCGTTATGCCTTCGGCCAGGAGCCGCAGCGCGTGGTCGCGCTCCTCGATCGCGATCCCGAGATGGGTACCGACCGCCTGGCCTCGGCGATCCTTGACTTTCCCTCTGGCCAGGCCATCTTCACCTGCAGCACGCAAATGATTCCGTATCAGCGGGTGCATTTTCTGGGCACGCGCGGCCGCATCGAGCTTGAAATTCCATTCAATGCGCCCAACGACCGGCCCACGCGCCTCTTTCTCGACGCGACCGGCGACCTCAGCTTCACCGGCATTGCCACGGAGACTTTTCCCACCGCGGATCAGTACACGCTGCAAGGGGACGCATTCGCGCGCGCGGTTCTGGAAAACACCCAGGTTCCGGTTCCGCTTGAGGATTCCATCGCGAACATGGCGGTCATTGAAGCCATTTTCCGCTCCGGGAATTCGGGGCAGTGGGAGCCGGTGGAGCGATAGGAACAGTCAGCGCCCCGGGTCTCTGAGGGCCAGGAGGCCCTCAGCACAGCCGGTCTGGAGACCGGCGTTACGTTTTTCGGCGACCTTTGAGAGATCCGTGTTAAACCGGCTTGGCCGCCGTCGCGCACGCGAACAGATCGTGGCTCAGTGCTTCCATGCGGCGGGGATCGGTGTCCCATGCGAACATGAAGCGCGCCGCGCCGCCGATGAAGGTGTAGAAACTCCATCCCCGCGCGCGCAAGCGGCTCAGGATCTCCTCGGATGCTTCAATAAACACCGCGTTGGCCTCAACCGGCTGTGCCAGCTTGACGCCGGGGATCGAAGCAATGAGCAAGGCAAACTGCTGCGCACAGCGGTTGGCGTGCTCGGCGTTGCGCAGCCACGCGCCGCTCTCCAGCATGCCCACCCACGGCGCCGAGAGAAACCGCATCTTCGAAGCCAGTTGACCTGCCTGTTTGCACCGGTAATCGAAATCCGTGGCCAGCGCGCGATCGAAAAACAGCACCGCTTCACCCAGCGCCATGCCGTTCTTCGCGCCGCCGAAGCAAAGCACATCCACGCCGCGCTTCCAGGTCATCTCTGCCGGCGAGCAGCCCAGGCTGGCGCAGGCGTTGGCAAAGCGCGCACCGTCCATGTGCAGCGAAAGCCCGAGACGCTTGCACTCCTCGGCAATCGCGCCCAGCTCCTTGAGCGTGTACACGCGCCCTGTCTCCGTCGATTGCGTAACTGTGACTGCACGCGGCTTGGGATAGTGAATGTCGTGGCGCTTGGTGGCCAGCTCGCGAATCGACGCGGGCGTGAGCTTGCCGTCGGCGCTGGCGGCTGCCAGCAGCTTGGAGCCGTTGGAAAAGAACTCGGGCGCGCCGCACTCGTCGGTCTCTACATGCGACTGGTCCGAGCATATGACGCTGTGATACGACTGGCAGAGCGAGGCCAGCGCCAGCGAATTGGCGGCGGTGCCATTGAAGACGAAGTACACATCGCAGTCGGTCTCAAACAGGCTGCGGAAGGCGTTGGCGGCTTTGGCCGTCCACGGATCGTCGCCATACGAAGTGACGTGCCCGCGGTTGGCAGTTGCCATCGCCTGCCAGGCTTCGGGACAGATTCCCGCGTAGTTGTCGCTGGCAAACTGCTGGTGCAAATCTTTTTCGGCGATTTCAGACATGGAACATCCTCGATATGCGTCACTCCGTAGCGTCCGGCGATCCGCGCCGGATGTCGTCGGCCAGATCTTCAACGAGTTGCCTTTGCATTTCCATCAAGCGGGCAGCCGTTTTTGCGCCCTCCTCGGTCTGGCACGAGCAAACGTGCATGCGGATGTCCAACCCCGTGCGGGCGAAAATCTCGCATTCATCGGCAAAAAACTGGGTTGCCTTGGACGCCAGCGTCCGGCAATGCTCCTCCGTCGCATCCACCTCGCCCAGGTGCGGGCGAATGAAGCGGAACTCGCGCGGCGTCTCATCCTGCAACAGCTCGCGGTATTCGTAGGGTAGAGGGCGCGGATGGCTTTCCTTGATGTCCTTTATCACCTGCGACATTTCCACCAGTTCGTAGCGGCCGTCGCGTTTTATGAGCGCCATTCCGCTGAAGAAGTTGTACTTTTTGGGATCGCTCATCGGCGGCCTCCAGGCCGTTGAAGGCAATTCTAACGTTCGCATCTCCACCGCGGAGCCTGGCAGCTTGGAGGACGAGCAGCCGGCAAGCCGCGCAACGCGGCTACGATGCATGCTTCGGCGTTTGGTCCCATCTGAATGTTTGGAGTTGGAGGCGCGGGCCGGGATCGAACCGGCGCATAAAGGTTTTGCAGACCTCTCCCTTACCACTTGGGTACCGCGCCTTGGGCCAGGCCGTAAGCCGGGATTGCTCCACTCCGCCGTGCACCTCGACGATTTCTGCCGGGGTGGTGCGGAATGGAGCGGGAGACGAGACTTGAACTCGCGACCCTCGCCTTGGCAAGGCGATGCTCTACCACTGAGCTACTCCCGCTTGACGCAGATTCGAGTATACCGGGCCGCCGAAACCGGGTCAAACCGCGCCATGGGTTTAAACCGGTATTGCCGCGCCGCGCAACGGCGTTAGCCCTCTGAACTTAGACACATTTTGCGGCCCTGCGATGCGCACTGCGCGTCCCCCAGCGGTGGTTAGGTTTGAAAACGGTATAATCATGAGGTTCGGGCCGGTGGCCAAAGCGCTGAGCAACCGACAGGAGCGATCCTCCGTGGGCATCCTGCTTAATCCCTGGTCCTTGATCGTAATCGCAGTCGTAGCGCTTCTTTTATTCTTCACGATGGGCAGGATGTCGAACTCAAAGTAGCCCACTCAGGGAGTTTCTGCGGCGATTGACCCACCCCCCGAATTCCCGTAGACTTAAAGATTGCGAGGGATGCGGCTCGACAGCCTCCACCCCGCATCATTCCAGAAGACCACTCCCTGAAATTCAGGCTTTGGAGATTGAAGCAAAACCATGGCAAATCACGTATCGGCGCTCAAGCGCGCACGC
>Ga0326727_10021274_pt1 | contig 12732 bp, 9 predicted proteins | sample MB2enrmetagenome_FD_207643 | JGI IMG/M metagenome (GOLD analysis project Ga0326727, IMG submission 207643) | Lab enriched peat soil microbial communities from McLean, Ithaca, NY, United States - MB29MY | ecosystem: Environmental > Terrestrial > Soil > Wetlands > Peat | place: USA: New York...
CGCCCGGACCTGAGACCATGCGCGAAGGATGGAGCCAACTCGCCGCCAGGCTCGACGGCTACGCCCTTGCAACGCAAGGAACAAATCCGTGAATCCCGTAGGTTTACGGGGAGAGGTTGGGTGAGGGGCTTAGGTGATTGTCCGCTCCGTTGCGGCTCATCGCTCGGCCCCTCATCCTAACCTTCTCCCCGCGCGCGGGGAGAAGGGACGCGCCCCGCTACTCCCGCGGCCGCATGTCGAGCACGCGCTTGGCCTTGCCGAGCGAGCGGTCGATCGCGCCGGGATCGACGACGGCGACGCGCACCGTCACGCCGACCACCGCCTTGACGTGGTGGATCAGCTCCTTGGATTGCTGCGCGCGCATCGGCGCGTCGGCCGCGTCGGGGCGCGCCTCGACCAGGACGCTCATGGTGTCCAGGCGCCCGTCGCGGCCGAGTTCGATGACGTAATGGGGCGCCAGGCCCCTGCATTTGAGGATCTGCTCCTCGATCTGGCTGGGGAACACGTTGACGCCGCGCAGGATGATCATGTCGTCCGAGCGGCCGCTGATCTTCTCCATCCTGCGCATCGTGCGGGCGGTCCCCGGCAGCAGGCGGGTCAGGTCGCGCGTGCGGAAGCGGACGATCGGCATCGCCTCCTTGGTCAGCGAGGTCAGCACAAGTTCGCCGTGCTCGCCGTCGGCGAGCGGCGCGCCGGTCGCGGGATCGACGATCTCGGGGTAGAAATGGTCCTCCCACACGGTCGGGCCGTCCTTGGTCTCCACGCATTCGCTGGCGACGCCCGGACCGATCACTTCCGTCAGGCCGTAAATGTCGAGCGCGTCGATGCCGAGCTCGCTCTCCAGCTCCTGGCGCATGGCGTTGGTCCAGGGTTCGGCCCCAAATATGCCGATCTTGAGGCTGGATTCGCGCGGGTTGGCGCCCGAGCGCCGCATCTCGTCGAGAATGGCCAGCATGTAGGAAGGCGTCGACATCACGACGTCCGGCTTGAAGTCGGCGATGAGCCGCGCCTGACGCTCGGTCATGCCGCCGGACATCGGAACCACCATGCAGCCCAGCCGCTGCGCGCCGTCATGGGCGCCGAGGCCGCCGGTGAACAGGCCGTAGCCGTAGGCGTTGTGGACCATCATGCCGGGCCGGCAGCCGGCCGCCCGCATCGAGCGCGCCATCACGTCCGCCCACATGTCGAGATCGCGCTTGGAATAGACGCCCACCGTCGGACGCCCGGTGGTGCCCGAGGAAGCGTGAACGCGGGCAATTTGCTCCCGCGGCGTCGCGATGAGGCCGAAAGGATAATTCTCGCGCAGGTCCTGTTTGGTGGTGAAGGGGAACTTCGCCAGGTCCGCGAGGCTCTTCAGGTCGCTCGGATGCACGCCGGCGGCGTCGAATTTGGCCCGATAGGTGGAAACGTTGTCGTAGACTCGGTTCAGCGTCCACTGCAGGCGGGTCGTCTGCAGCGCGGTCAGTTCGTCGCGCGAAGCCGTCTCGATCGGCTCCAGGCCGCTCGGTCGTGACAAATGCTCCGTCATGACGCTCCCCCAGGTTTCCGCAGCCCTTTTTCGCCGGCGGGCGCGGTCGGTTTGCTGGCGTTAGCGCGTCGCCGTCGGTTGTTTTTGACGGATGTCAATTTGCGGCGAGGATGAATTGGGCAGCCTCGCTCCGGCGCCGTAGGGTCGTCGCCGGGCGAGAAAGCATCGCCGTGCGGCGTCTTTCGTTCGCTGCGGCGCGAAATCCCATTGCGCGGCGGGGTGAAATTGGCGCAAAGACGAGAGCGCGTGGGAGTGTCGAGGCCGCGATGCACCAACGAGTGCGGATCATAGAACCGGAAGCGGCGACGGAAATCCTGCCGCTGATGGGCAACGAAGCGATCGCGCGCGGCGCCTGGGAAGCGGGCCTCGGCGTCGCCGCGGCTTATCCCGGCACGCCGTCGACCGAAATCCTGGAGACCCTGAGCCGCTATCCCGCCGGCGAGATCCACGCGGAATGGTCGACCAACGAGAAGGTGGCGCTCGACGTGGCGTTCGGCGCCGCGCTTTCCGGCGTTCGCGCCCTCGCCGCGATGAAGCACGTCGGCCTCAACGTCGCCGCCGATTCGCTGATGTCGCTCTCCTACATCGGCGCGCATGCCGGCCTGGTCATCGTCGTTTGCGACGATCCGGGGCTTCATTCCTCGCAGAACGAGCAGGACAGCCGCCTGTTCGCGCGCTTCGCCGGCGCGCCGGTTCTCGAGCCGTCCGACGCGCAGGAGGCGCACGACTTCACCAAGCTCGCGTTCGAGATTTCCGAGGCGTTCGACACGCCGGTGATCGTGCGCTCGACCACCCGCCTCTCGCACACCCGCAGCGCCGTGCGCGTCGGCCCGCGCTTGGGCGTAGCCTCCAAGGGCTTCATCGACGCGCCGAGCAAGACCGTGACCATTCCGGCCAACGCGCGCCGCCTGCATCCCAAGGTGATCGAGCGCGAGGCCAGGATCGCCCGCTATCTCGAAACTTCGCCGCTGAACCGATGGGAGAAGGGCGACTCGCGCTTCGGCGTCGTCACCGGCTCGACCGCCTATCTCTATGTCAAGGAGGTCGCCCCCGACGCCTCGATCCTGAAGCTCGGCGCGGCCTATCCGCTGCCCGAAGGGCTCATTCGCGAATTCGCGGCGTCGGTCGACCGCCTGCTGGTGGTGGAGGAGCTGGAGCCGGCGCTGGAGAAAGAAATCCGCGCGATGGGCCTCGCCGCGGAAGGCAAGAAATACTTTCCCCGCTTCGGCGAACTGTCGCCCGAACTGGTGCGCGCCGGGCTCGCGGCCGCGGGGGTCGCCGAGCCCGCGCCGGCGCCGATGTCGTTCGACATCGAGCCGATGGCGCGCCCGCCGGTGCTGTGTCCGGGCTGCCCGCACACCGCGACCTATCTGGCGTTACGCGGCCTCGAGGCGCGGGTGGCGGGCGACATCGGCTGCTACACGCTCGCCGCCGTCGAGCCGTTGCGCTCGATCGACACCACCGTCTGCATGGGCGCGAGCATCGGCAACGCGATCGGCATGGCGGCCGCCGGCGAAAAAAAGCCGGTGGTGGCGACGATCGGCGATTCGACGTTTCTGCATTCGGGCATCCCGCCGCTGATTGACGCCGTCTACAACAAGGCCAATATCGCCGTCGTGATTCTCGACAATGCGATCACGGCGATGACCGGCGGCCAGGACCATCCGGGCACCGGGCGCACGTTGCGCGGCGAGCCGACCCATAGGATCGATTACGAGGCGATCTGCCGCGCCGTCGGCGTCGACTGGGTGCGCCGGGTCGACCCGTACGAACTCGGCCATATGTATCAGGCGCTGCGCGAGGCGATCGCCCACAAGGGCGTCTCGGTGGTCATCTCCGAGCGCCCCTGCGTGCTCGATCCGGTGAAGATCAGGGGCGCGCCGCTGGCGGTCGCGGCGGAACGGTGCGTCGCCTGTCAGTCGTGCATGAACCTCGGCTGCCCCTCGATCGTCTGGTCGGACGAATGGCACGAAGGGCGCCACAAGGTTTCGATCGATCAGGGAACCTGCATCGGCTGCACATTGTGCGCGCAGGTCTGCCCCTCCGACTGCATCCAGCCGGCGGCCCCATGAGCGCGATGTCCGCCGATCCCTCGCCGGCCGAAGTCGCCGCCCTCGCCGACAGGCCCGCGCCCGCCGCGCGCAACGTCATGATCGTCGGCGTCGGCGGCCAGGGCGTGCTGATGATCTCCAAGGCGCTGGCGCTGATCGGCCAGAAGCAGGGCTTTGAGGTCAAGCAGAGCGAAGTGCACGGCATGGCCAAGCGCGGCGGCGTCGTCTTCAGCCACGTGCGCTTCGGCGAGCGCGTGTGGTCGCCGACGATCGCCAAAGGCGAAGCGGACGCCCTGATCGCGCTCGAATGGGCCGAGGGGCTGCGCTGGCTCGATTATCTCAAGCCCGGCGTCGGCGTCTTCATCGCCGACACGCGCCGCATCGTGCCGCCGTTCGCCTGCCGCAACCGCAGGCACGGCGCCGCGGCCCGTTACGCCTCGCAGACGCCGGCCGAAATCGCCGGCAAGGTCGCCGAAAGCTATGCGCTCGACGCGACGTCGATCGCCACGGAACTGGGCGAGCCCCGCGCCGCCAACACCGTGCTGCTCGGCGTCCTCTCGGCGTCGATGGATTATCCCGCGGAGCATTGGCTTTCGACCGTCGAATCCCTGGCGCCGAACAAGACCCGCGCGATCAACCGCAAGGCGTTCGAGGCCGGCCGCGCCTGGGCGCGAGCGGCGCGCGACGACCCTTCGCTGCGCTTCGACGCGAACTTCGCCGGCTACGGCGCGCCGTCGCCGCGCCAGGACGTCGTCGTCGCGCTCGAAATCAACGCGGCCTGGTGCAAGGGCTGCGACATCTGCGTGAAATTGTGCCCCGAGCGCTGCCTGAAGTTGAACGCCGAACAAGTCGCCGTCCTCGCGGACCCGCAACGCTGCACGGGCTGCCATGTCTGCGAATGGCTGTGCCCGGACCTCGCCATTTCCGTGCGCGCGAGCCCGCGCAAACCGGTGGTCGCCTGAATGTCTTCATCGCTCGCTCCGTTGCAGGGCAATCGCGCCTGCGCGCTCGGGGCGCTCGCCGCCGGGTGCCGTTTCTTCGCCGGCTATCCGATCACGCCCTCGTCGGAAATCGCCGAAGCGATGTCCCGCGAGCTGCCGCGCGTCGACGGCGTGTTCATCCAAATGGAAGACGAGATGGGTTCGCTCGCCGCCGTCATCGGCGCTTCGTTCGGCGGCGCCAAGGCGATGACCGCCACCAGCGGACCCGGCTTTTCGCTGATGCAGGAAAACCTCGGCTACGCCGCAATGACCGAGACGCCGTGCGTCGTCGTCAACGTGATGCGCGGCGGTCCCTCGACCGGCATGCCGACGCGGCCGGCGCAAGGCGACTTCATGCAGGCGCGATGGGGAACCCACGGCGATCACCCGATCATCGTCGTCGCGCCGGCTTCGGTGCAGGAAATCTACACGGAGACCATTCGCGCCTTCAATCTCGCCGAGGAATTCCGCACCCCGGCGATCGTGCTCTATGACGAGATCGTCGCCCATCTCATCGAGTCGGTCGAGCTTCCCGATCGGCGAACGATCGCGACGACGAATCGAAAATGGGCGGCCGGAACGGAGCGCGGTTTCGCGCCCTACGCCGAGACCGACGATCTCGTGCCGCCGATGGCGCGCCCGGGCGAGGGGCTGCGCGCGCATGTCACCGGCCTCACCCACACGGCCGACGGCTTTCCCACCCAGAAACCCGAACTCGTCGCGCGGGCGTTGCAGCGGATCCTCGACAAGATTGAACGCCATCGCGACCGCATCGAGAAAAGCGAGACGCTGGGGACGGCGGACGCGGAGGTCGTCATCGTCGCCGTCGGCATCGTCGCGCGCGCCGCGCGCCGCGCGGTGCAGCAGCTGCGCGCCGAAGGGATCAAGGCCGGGCTGTTGCGCCCGATCACGCTCTGGCCGTTTCCGGAAGGCGCGACGCGCGCCGCGGCGGAGCGCGCGCGCCGCGTCCTCGTGCCGGAGATGAACGCCGGCCAGCTCGCGCTCGAAGTCGAGCGGCTCGCCGGCGCGCGCGGCAAGGTCGCCCGCCTCAACCGCATCGACGGCGAACCGATCACGCCGGCTCAAATCGCCGCCAAAGTCCGGGAGCTCGTCGCCGATGAATGAAGTCGTGCGCAGTCCTTTCGACATCAAGGACTATCTCCGGCTGCAACTGATGCCGCATTTCATGTGCCCCGGCTGCGGCCACGGCATTGCGCTGCGCGCGCTGCTGTGGGCGGTTCATGAGTTGGGCCTGGACAAGAACAAGCTCGCGGTCGTCTCCGGCATCGGCTGTTCGGGGCGCATCGGCGCCTATATCGACGCCAACACCTACCACACCACCCACGGCCGGCCGCTCGCCTTCGCCACCGGACTGAAACTCGCCCGTCCCGACTTGACCGTCGTCGTCATCACCGGCGACGGCGACTGCCTGGCGATCGGCGGCAATCATCTGATCCACGCCTGCCGGCGCAATCTCGACCTCACCTGCCTGATGCTCAACAACGAGGTTTACGCCATGACCGGCGGCCAGGCCTCGCCGACGACTTCGTTCGACCGCATCACCACGACGACGCCGCACGGCAACGCCGAGCCGACGCTCGACGCCTGCGCGCTCGCCGAGGCGGCCGGCGCGAGCTTCGTCGGACGCGAGGTCACCCGGCAGGCGCCGGCGCTGAAGAACCTCATCAAGGCGGCGATCGCGCACCAGGGCTTTTCCTTCGTCGAAACGATTTCGGACTGCACCGAAATCTACGGACGCAAGAACGACCTCGGCGAATCGCCGGAGATGATCCTCAGCCAGAAGAGCGAAATGCGCCCGGAAGGCTACAGCGACGCGGCCGACGAACCGTTCCGGCCCCATCGCCTGCGCGCCGGAATCCTGGTCGAGCGCGATCGGCCCGAATACGGTCGCGTCTATCGCCAACGCGCCGCGCTCGAACGCGCCAGGAAAAGACAATGAGCATGGACCGGGTCGAAATTCGCCTCGCCGGCAGCGGCGGCCAGGGCCTCATCACCGGCATGCAAATTCTCTTCCGCGCGCTAGCGCTGGAGGGCCGGCGCGCGGCGCAGTCGCAAAGCTACGAGCCGACCTCGCGCGGCGGCTTCTGCTATTCGGACCTGGTCGTATGCGACGACGGTGCCGACTATCCGCTGGCGACCAAGCTCGACATGGTCGCCGCGCTTTCGCAGGTCGGGCTCGACCGCTCGCTGACGCTCGTCAAGCCGGGCGCGCTGGTCATCGTCGACGAACGGCTCGTTCCCGACCCGCCCGGGCGCGGCTTCGACCTGCACGTCCTGCCGATCAGCCAGCGCGCGCTCGCGACCGGCAGTCCGCGCATCGCCAACGTCGTCGCGCTCGGCGCGCTGGCGCGCCTGTCGCGCCTTTGCGCCGGCGATTCTTTGGAGGAGGCGGTGCGGCTGGAGACGCCGGCGAAATTCGCCGGCCTCAATCTCGCCGCCCTGCGCGAAGGCTTCGGCCTCGCGGGATTAGCGCCCGCGCTGTGAGGCGGTTTCCGGCCGAATAGCTCGCGAGAACCCACGCCCGGCCCCCCGCAAGCGGGCCAGCGCGCCCACCCATGTTTCGATCGCCGGCGGCCACATCGGATCGTCGCCGTCAAGCCGCTGCGCGGCTCCTTCGCTTCGCTACGGTCGCTGCGCGATGACTGCGCCGCTCCGATGCGGCGGTTTCGTTTCCATGATCGTTGCTGCTCGGAGCCGGCCGCAAGGCCGGCTTTGAGCAGCAACGATCATGGAAACCCACAGCCTGAGCCGCGCGCAGGGGTCAAGGCTCGCGCGCGTGAGCGCGCGACCCGTGAAACGGGCTTGGCCTTGACGCCGAGCACGGATCAGGCACAGCGGACAGGCAGGGCGTCCAACTTCGGCGTGCGAATCGGGCGCTCGGCGGAGCGCCCGTCTTCCGACGAGCTATTCGCCCGGAAACCGTATGAGGCCTCTTCGCTGCGAGGAGGCCCGAACGCGTCAGGAAAAAGCGGCCGGCCGGGTCGGTCGAAGTCCCGCCTCGCCCGGCGCCGTCTTCGTCACGCGGCTTCCTCGATCGCCGCGTCCTCGCCCTCGGCGCCCTCGGACTTCGTTCCCCGGCGCTGAGCCTTCTTCAATTGCGCGTCGATCACCTTCAAGGCGTCGATTTCGCTCAGCTTCTGCACCGCGGCGATTTCTCTCATCATTCGGTCCAGCGCTGCCTCGTAGAGCTGCCGCTCGGAGTACGACTGCTCGGGCTGGGCGTCCGATCGATAGAGGTCGCGCACGACTTCCGCGATGGCGTTGATGTCGCCCGAATTGATCTTGGCTTCGTATTCCTGCGCGCGCCGAGACCACATCGTGCGCTTGATCCGCGCCCGGCCAGTCAAAATCTCGAGGGACCTCTTGGCTGCCTCCGGTTCGGAGAGCTTGCGCATGCCGACGCCGACCACTTTCGAGGTCGGAACGCGAAGAGTCATCTTGTCCTTGGCGAAATTGATGACGAACAGTTCGAGCCGGAACCCCGCCACCTCCTGATCTTCGACCGCCACGATCTGCCCGACGCCGTGGGCGGGATAGACGACGAATTCGTTCAGCTTGAAGCCCTGGCGTTGGCCGGACGACTTCGCCGCCTTGGCCGCGGCGCCTTCCTCGTCGCGTTCGACCGCGCTATCGGGAGCGCCCGGCTTGAGGGGCCGAGCGCCTTGGACGGCTCTCTCAGCTGGTCTTCGCTTGCTTGCAATTTCACATCCAACGGTTTGCCGGCTTTGGCCGCGCTCACGGACAGCCGGGGCGCCGCCGCTTGCGTCTTCATCGTCGCGCTCGCGCGCTTGGGCGCCGTTCTCGCCCTGGCCGAAGCGGCGGAACGCCGCGCGATTGCGCTCTTGCCCGACTTCGCCTTCGCCGACCGCGCGGCTTTGCTCTTGGCCGCGGACCGTGACGGCCGCGAGGCCGGGGAGCGGACGACGGTCTTGCGTTTGCGGGACGCGGTCGATCCGGCGGACGCCTTGGCCTTCTTCAAAACGGTCCTGGACGCTTTCTTGGTCGCCTTTTTGCGCGCCGCCATGGCCTAAACTCTCCAAACGCACGACGACCCGCGGTCGGCGCTCCGTAGCGCCGGCGTCGATCGCCTGATTTTCACCGCACTTGGCCTTCAAGCTCAGCGCATCGGGGACAAAACAAACGCGTGCGGGGCTTGAAAAACCCGTTAGCGAATTCTTTAGCACAATTTTCCCGAAGAATCAAAAACGACAGGGCCTTAGCGTTAACTCGCGAACGGGGCGCGCAATTCCTGGGCGAACCCTCCGGCCTTGGGAGCGACTCAATCGCCTTCGCCCGGCTTGGGCGAGAAAAACGCGGCGTACTTTCCCGGCCGGCCGTCGAACTCCTTCGCGTCGGCCGGCGGTTCTTTCTTGCTGGTGATATTCGGCCAAAGCTTGGCGTATTCGGCGTTTATACGTAGCCAGGAGTCCAGATTCGGCTCCGTGTCGGGTTTAATCGCTTCGGCCGGGCATTCGGGCTCGCAAACCCCGCAATCGATGCACTCGTCGGGATGGATGACGAGCATATTTTCGCCTTCATAGAAACAGTCGACGGGACAGACCTCGACGCAATCCATGTATTTGCATTTGATGCAGTTTTCGACCACCACATAGGTCATAAAGCTGTCCCTCGCCAGGTTCGACGCCGACGCGCATAGAGCCCGCCGCGCCGTCGCTGTTCGCCGGCGAAAAAGGCTACACATCGGAATTTCCTAGCAACGATAGCATTGCTTGGCCAAGGCGATCAATCGCCGCATCGCGATCCCCGCCGGCGAGGCCGCGTGCGCCGGCGCGTCGTCGATCGCGGCGTTGGCGAGCAAAACGCGCCGCGCGGCGAACCGTCTATTTCGGGGTGTCGCGCGCCTTCAACAGCGGCTTGAGATCGAGCAATTTCGCAAACGGCGAGTCGAGATTCACGCTCGGTTCATGTTGTTCGGGGGGCGGCGGGCGCGGCCGCGCCTTTTCGGCGCTGGTCGGCGCCGCGCCTCGGCCGTCGTCGGTGCGCCGGCTCTTGGGCGCATCGCGCCGCCAAGGGGGCCGACACGCCTCGCGCGCCGGCTCGGCCGCCGGCCTTTCGGCCCCGCCGGGCGAATTTTGCTCGCTCGGGCTAGCCGCCTCGGGCTGCGCTGGACGCGGCCCCGCCGCGTGGCGCCGATCCCGCCAGGGCTTGCGCGGCGGGGCCTGCTGCGGCGGGGCGGCGCCCTCGACGGGAGCGGCGGCCGGCTCGACGCCCCGCGACGGCCGCGGGCGGTTCCTGCCGGCATGGCGCGGGCGCCGCGGGGCCGGCCGCCAGACTTCGATCAGTTCGTCTTCATCGGGCTTTTCCTCATCGGCGCCCGTGACGCCGCCTTGCGCCTCGCTCGTCTCGGCCGCGGCGGGCGGGGGCGCGAGCGCGCCGCCGCCGCTCTCGACCGGCGACGCGCTGTCAGCCGACGTTTCTTGGCTTTCGCTCGGCGCCGGTTCGTCGCCCGCGGCGGCGGCCGTAGGCGCGCTCCGCTCGGCGATCGTCGTCGGCGCCGCGTCGCCCGCCGCCTCGGGCTGTCCGCTTGGCTCGCTTTGCGCCGGGGGCGGCTTTGCGGGAGCGCTCGCCGTCGCGGCGGCGGCTCGGCGCGCCGCGGCGAGAAACTCCGACTTCTTCACCTTGTGGCAGGCGAACCCGAGAGAGCGCAGAATCGAGGCGAAATGCTCGCCCGAACAGCCGGTCAAAGACGTCATCTGATTGGTGACGACGAACCCCGCGCCGTCTTGCTCCGTCGGCGCGCCCGATCCGGAGTGCGTCGGACGAGGCAACGCGGCGCGGATCAAGTCGGTCAGCCGCTCGACGATATCGACGCGAACGGCGCGATCGCCGCAAAGGCGAAAACCCGCGACGCGATAGACGTCCCCCGAAGCGGGAGGCTCCACCGCGAATGAAGTTCTTCCCGACGACGCGAAATGCAGCAGCCGCTCGGCGATCGCCTGTTTGTCCGGGTCGGCGTGAAGCAGCGCCCAGAGTTGCGCGCACAGGGTCCGCGACGCGGGCTTGAGCAGGGCGGGAACATAGATGTAGAAGGCGCCGAAGCGCACCCCCAACTTTCTCAGGGCGCCGCGCGCGGTCTGATCGAGCGCCTTCACTTGCGTCTTGACGCGTTCGCGTTCGAGCACCCCCAGCGATTGCGACAGTTTGAGCGCGAGATCGCGCACGCCCTCGGGAACCGATTCGGGCTCGGCGAGGTCGATGAGCGGGCCGAGCGTCTTGCGCACATGGGCGATGAGCCAAAGCGCGACGCGCCGTTGCGCCGCCTCTCTGCCCTCCGCCGACAACGCCTCGTGCGCCAGGATGACGGCCCCGGGCTTCAGCGCCTCTTCGCCGGGCGCCAGCTTGGCGATCGGGTCGCCGAGCCAGCAAATGGCGCCGTCGTTGGCGAGCGTCAGCGCGTCGTCGACCGCCTCGGCGAGGCGCGTCGCGCGCGCCGCCAATTCCTTGGCCAGCTCGAGTTTCAGCGTTTCGTCGTCGATCGGGTTCGCCTCGGGCGCTTCGCTCGCCGCGGGAAACACCTGGAAGCCGCGAATGTTGCTCAGGTCCAGCGCCCGCGCGGACGGCGGCCCGACGGGCGCTTCGCCATCCTGCGTCGCTTCTGCCTCTGCCATCGCGCTCGCCTCGAATCGTCGTCTTCGGTCGCCGGCCCGCCCTCGGTGGAGCTGAATGCGGTCCACCTGCGCGCCCCCTGCGCCGCGAGGTTCTTTACCTGACGATACGGGCGCTGCCAATGCCGGGGCGTTCCCGGTCGCCTCGCGAGGCGTCGACTTCGGCGCATCGGTCAAAGAACCGGCGTCGGCGCCGGCCGAGCCGCCCCGTGGCGGCGACAGGCCTGATCCGTCGCCGAAAAAGCGAGCATACGCAAAACACATTATTCGCGATCAAGGCGTCAAGCTGCGATTCCGGCGCTATGGTCGCCATCGCTGATTCGAAGCCAAGGGCATGTATCGAAACTTCATTTCCGTAGGCGGGTTCACCGCGTTGTCGCGGCTGACCGGGTTCGCGCGCGATCTGATGATCGCGGCGATCCTGGGCGCCGGCCCGCTCGCGGACGCGTTTTTCGTCGCCCTTCGCCTGCCCAACCAGTTCCGCGCCATCTTCGGCGAGGGCGCCTTCAGTTCGGCCTATGTGCCGACCTATTCCAGGGTGCTGGTCGCCGAGGGCGAGGAGCGGGCGAAGATTTTTTCCAGCCGGATTTTCACCCTGCTGCTGATCTCGCAATTGGCGCTGCTGGCGCTGGCGTATTTGTACACGACGCAGCTCGTCGAACTGATCGCTCCGGGCTTCGAAAAGGATCCGCAAAAATTCGCCTACGCCGTCGGCATGACGCGCATCACCTTTCCCTATCTGGCGTTCATCACCCTCGTCACGTTGCATACGGGAACGCTGAACGCGCACGGGTTCTTCAGCGTCGGGGCGTTCGCCCCGGTCGTGCTCAATCTCTTCGTCATGGCGTTTCTCGCCGTCGCGTTTCTGTTCCCCAACGCCGGCGTCGCCGCGAGCTGGGGCGTCGCCGCCTCGGGGCTGGCCCAACTCGCGCTGCTGATGGCCGAGGCGCGTCGACGCGGCGTTCTCGAGCGCCTGGCCGTGCCGAGATTCGACGCCGACGTCCGGCAGTTCTTCGCCGCCCTCGGGCCGGCGGTCCTCGGCTCCGCGGGCCAGCAGATCGCCATCCTGGCCGACACCATCCTCGCCTCGCTCCTGCCCACCGGCGCGGTTTCCTCGATCTACTACGCGGAGCGGCTCTATCAATTGCCCCTCGGGGTCATCGGCGTGGCGGCCGGAACCGTGCTTCTGCCGGAGATGAGCCGCCTGCTCGCGGCTGGCGACGCCCGGGCGGCCGCCGCCTCCCAAAACCGGTCGGTCGCGCTCACCCTCGCCCTTTCCGCGCCCTTCCTGGTCGCGTTCCTGATCCTGCCCGAGGAGGTCGTGCGCGGCGCCTTCATGCGCGACAAGTTCGACGCCGAAGCCGCGCTGAGGTCGGCGGCGGTGCTGGAAGCCTACGGACTGGGCCTGATTCCGATGGTGCTGATCCGCTCCGCCGTCGCCGCGTTCCAGTCGCGCGGCGACACCAAGACGCCGATGCTGTGCTTCTTCGCCGGCCTGGCGGTCAATCTGGCGCTCAAGATCGGCC
>Ga0326727_10021275_pt1 | contig 12732 bp, 10 predicted proteins | sample MB2enrmetagenome_FD_207643 | JGI IMG/M metagenome (GOLD analysis project Ga0326727, IMG submission 207643) | Lab enriched peat soil microbial communities from McLean, Ithaca, NY, United States - MB29MY | ecosystem: Environmental > Terrestrial > Soil > Wetlands > Peat | place: USA: New York...
AGAGGGGTAGTCCTCTGCCCGGAACCGGAAGGATCTAGTGGGCGACGGCTTTCTCCGAGCCCAGACCGGTATTCGCCCTCACCTCGAGTTCCTCGAAGCGCTGCACTGCATGCGGGTCTTTCTCTCCCAGCAGGGTTCCCAGCAATGCGCCGGCAAAGCCGATCGGAATGCTCAGGATGCCGGGGTTTTCCAGCGGGAAGATCGGTGCCGCCTGGATCGGATGCCGAACCGCAGCTGCCACGGATGCCGCATCGATGCCCATCACGCTCGGCCCGATCAGGATCAGCACGATCGAGGCAACCAGGCCGGCGGCCAGTCCGCAGACCGCGCCCGTGGTGTTGAAGCGCTTCCAGTAGATCGAAAAAACGATCACCGGCAAATTCGCCGAGGCCGCAACCGCAAAGGCCAAGGCGACAAGGAAGGCCACATTGGCCGTCGGTCCCAGGATGATGGCGATCGCGATGGCGACAGCCCCAACCACGAAGGCGGCAATGCGGGCGACGAAGCGCTCCTCGCCCTGCGATCTCACTTTGCCGCTCTTGATCACATTCGTCCAGAAGTCGTGAGCGAATGAGGTGGAGGCACTGATCGTCAGCCCGGCGACTACGGCCAGAATTGTCGCAAAGGCAATCGCCGAGATGAACGCAAAAAAGACGTCACCTGCCATCACCTTGGCCAGCAGCGGCGCGCTCATATTCGTGCCGCCGTTCTTGGCAATGAAGTCGCGGCCAACGATGGTCGCGGCGCCAAAGCCGAGGAAGGTGGTCATGATATAGAAGCTGCCGATGATCACCATCGCCCATACCACCGAGTAGCGCGCCGTCTTGGCGTCCGGAACGGTGTAGAAGCGAACCAAAATGTGCGGCAATCCGGCGGTGCCAAAGATCAGCGCCAGTCCCAGCGAGATCAGCTCCAGCGGCCCGTACGGCGGCTTGAAGCGCAACCCGGGCGTCAGGAAGTCCTTGACCACCAGCTTGCCGTCAGGCGCGTGATAGCTGACCTGACTGACTGCGGTAAAGAACTCGCTGAGGCTGAAATGGAAGTGTGCCAGCACCAGCACGCTGAGCAGAATCGTACCGGCCATGAGCAGCATGGCTTTGATGATCTGCACCCAGGTTGTCGCCAGCATTCCGCCGAAGACCACATAGACGATCATCAAAACGCCCACGCCGGTGACCGCCATGGTGAAACTGATGTGGCTTCCCTTCAGCAGCAGCGCCACCAGCGCGCCCGCGCCCACCATCTGCGCGATCATGTAGAAGGTGCTCACCACCAGCGTGCTCAGCGACGCCATCGCGCGCACCGGCCGCGGATTAAGGCGGTAGGCCAGCACGTCTGCCATGGTGTATTTGCCGGCGTTGCGCAGCGGCTCAGCCACCACCAGCAGCACCGTAAGATACGCCACCAGCCAGCCGACCGAGTACATGAACCCGTCATAGCCGAAGAACGCAATCAACCCCGCGATTCCAAGGAACGATGCGGCACTCATGTAATCGCCGGCGACGGCTACGCCGTTCTGCCAGGCCGTGATCGAGCGGTTGGCCGCAAAGAAGCTGGCCGATGAACCCGAGCGCCTCGACGCCCACGCCGTGATGCCCAGGGTGATGACGATAAAACCAAGGAAAAGGAGCAGTGTCATGTCCATAAAGCTAGAGACCCTCCTTGCCGGTAGTGGAGTCGTCGAAGCCTTCCTTCTTTAAGGTAGAAAGGATGTGCGCTCCATACTTGTCGAAGGTGCGAGCTGCACGGACGTAGGCGAATGCGATTCCCCAGGCCACAAAGAACTGCGACAGGGCAAACAGATACGCCAGGTTCACCGGACCCAGCACTTTCCGGTCCATCAGCTCCGGAGCATAGCCGACCAGCACCGGCAGCGCGAAATAATAGACGACGAACGTAATCGTCGCCGGGATCACGAATTCCTTCTTGGCTAACAGCAGCAGACGGAACTCATCCATCTCCTGCACGCGGTCCCATCTGGTTTTTTTCGCGTCGCCGTTCCCCGGTTTCGGCATGGGTATCGGTTGCGGTAGTGCCATCGGTCATCCTCCTGAATCAGCGGGGCGAAACGCCCCACGCATAATGCCGTAGTAAGCAAACAGTGTTAGGAGAGCTGACCGTTCATCCTTGTCTAACAAGAGATGCAAAAAATGACACTGACACACTTAGTCCCCACAACTTTGTTGCCAATTCCGACCCACTTCGGAACGGCCTTTCCTCCCGGTCGCCCAAACGCCGGGGCTGGATAGCCCGGGGATCGACGGAAGCGGTTGGCGCGGAACTATATGCTGAATCGGGGCTTGCGGCAAGAAAAAAACGGGACGGACGCGTTTTGAGGAAAAATCAGGGAGGAACTTGAAGCCTTCGCGCCCGGCTTCTATGCCAAATGGTTCGCAAGATGGGTGGTGGAGGTGGAGGCTTGCGAGCCATCAACGCGGAGCGCTAAGTTCCCTTCCAACGCCGTCCGTCCCTCAGGAATTAGGGTGGATTGTGTAGGAGACCCCTGTTACAGTCAGTAATGATTGTCACAATCAGAATGTGATATAAGTCACTCTCAGGGCCTTTGCAACTCTGTGGCTGCCGGGTTCCCGGGACCGCTCCGCGACCAAAGCGCACGGAGGGGATGATAAGAAACCAGGGAGGGTGAATTGGGAGCACCATACGGATTGGAACTCGTCGAGAACTGTTTGATTTGCAAGCTGCGGACCGACAGTTTCTTCTGCGGACTTCCCAAGGCGGCGTTGGAAGCCTTTGAAAAGATCAAGTTCACCGCCGCGTATCCGGCCGGCTCCGTGCTCTTTGTCGAGGGACAATCGCCCCGCGGCATTTATATGCTCTGCAAGGGACGGGTGAAGCTCTCGACTACCTCGGCTGACGGCAAGACCCTCATCCTGAAGATCGTTCAACCGGGCGAGGTTCTTGGCCTGCACGCCACCGTCTCCAACACGCCCTATGAGATCACCGCCGAGTCCGGCCAGCCCTGCCAATTGAACTTCATCAAGCGCGAAGATTTTCTGCGCTTCCTGCAGCAGCACGGAGACGCGTGCCTGAAAGCCGCCCAGCATCTCAGCCGAGACTGCCAGTCGGCCTATCAGCAGATTCGCGCCCTCGGGCTCTCGCACTCTGCGCCCGAACGCCTCGCTCGTCTCCTTCTCGAGTGGTCGCACGGTGAAAGCGCCGACGAGGCCGGAACCCGCATCAAGGTGGCCTTGACCCACGAAGAAATCGCGCAGATCATCGGAACTTCGCGTGAAACCGTCACCCGCACCCTTGCCGACTTCCGCAAGCGGCAGATCGCCGTCCTCAAGGGTTCTACCTTGCTGATCCGCAATAAGCTGGCTTTGGAGCGCCTGGTCGGAGCCTAACGGTCAGGGACGCGGTACTCACGCTCGAATCCCGGAAAATTCCCGAACTGGGACTTCTTAGTTGTTTAGATTCTCACCACTCCAATTTCTTCCCGCCTGAGGTATTCCTCAGCTATGGCGCGATTTTCCGCGCTTTTCTGTTGCGCAATGCAACATATTACCCGGCTTCGTGCCCCACGGCGCACGCGGTAGTGTGATAGCTGTCACTGCCATGGCAAATCACTCAGGAACATTGTATCTCCGCATCAATGTACGACCGGAACGCGGGCCGATGCGTTTTTCAGCTCAAGCAGCCACGAAGACTGCAGGAGCCGGTCCGAAGTCGCAGGCTTCGGCCAGCATTTTTACTGGGGGGAGAGGGGGTAGATTCCTCTCCCGCTGAATGTGTCAGGCAGCAAGGAAGAGCAACACGCCGGAGAAGATCCCGGCGGTAAGCAAGTGCGATGTGGGAAGATCCGGCGTGATGGAAGCCGGAGCCACCGTACGCTCGTCCACAGCGGCGCGAACCGCTGGCCTGCGCAATGGCAGCCATGAAAGATCAGGGCTGCCGGCTCCGCCTCAACCCAACCCGCCGCCGTACTCCCACCCTGTGTAGTTCATTCCGACTGACATAAAGATGCCAGCCGTTAGCGGTGCGGAGATCCTATGAGCAAGGCCATACTCTACGATGCGACCATGTGCATCGGCTGTAAGCAGTGCGAGGGCGCCTGTGCCCAGCAGAACAAGCTGCCTTACGACGACAAGGTGGCGGCGGAAGCCGTCCAGAGCGAACACAAATACACCGTAGTCCTCAGCCAGAACGACAAGTTCATGCGCCGTCTGTGCCAGCACTGCGAGCACCCGGCTTGCGCCTCGGTTTGTCCGGTCGGAGCTCTCCACAAGACAGCGGCCGGTCCGGTGGTTTACGACGTCTGGAAGTGCATCGGATGCCGTTACTGCATGATGGCCTGCGCGTTCTCCGTGCCCAAGTACGAATGGGGATCGCTGAACCCGCGCGTCCGCAAGTGCATCATGTGCCCCGACCGAGTCGCTGAGGGCAAGCAGACCGCGTGCGCCGAAGCCTGTCCAACCGGCGCCACCAAGTTCGGCGACCGCGATGCTCTGGTTGAAGAGGCGAAGCAGCGGCTGCACGACAATCCCGGCAACTATCTCCCGCAGATCTATGGCCTGAATGAAGTGGGCGGAACCAATGTGCTGCTCATCTCCTCGGTGCCCTTCGAACAGTTCGGCCTGCCGAAGCTCGAGCGTCTCGGAGACACTCCGCTGCCGGAGTACACCGGTCGCGTGATGAATCTGATGCCCGATTTTATTCCTCTCTGGGCGTTGATCCTGGGCGGCGTGTATTGGGTCTCCAATCGCCGCAAGGAAGTCGCTGAAGTCGAAGCCGAAGAGCGAGCGATGCGAGGTGTCAAATGACGATCATGAACATAAAGGTGACGTTCTGGAGAGTTGTGTTTGCCGTCATCATGGTGCTTGGCCTCTACTCCACCTACGTCCGCTATCTACAGGGGCTGGGTGCGGTCTCCAATATGTCGGACCAGTTCCCCTGGGGGCTTTGGATCGGCTTTGACTGCCTCTGCGGCATCATGCTGGCGGCGGGCGGTTTCTGCGTAACCGGCGCGGTGTACATCTTCCATGTCGAGCGTCTGCACAGCATCGTTCGCCCCACGATTCTCACTGCCTTCCTGGGCTACATCCTGTTTATCGTCGGCCTGCTTTTCGATCTTGGCCGGCCGTGGTTCATCTGGCACCAGATGATCTACATCAACCTGCATTCGGTGATGTTCGAAGTCGGCACCTGCGTGATGACGTACACCACGGTCCTGTTCTTCGAGTTCCTGCCGAATGTTCTGGAGCGCTTTGGTCTGACGGCGCCGATCCGCTGGGTCAAGAAGGTCTATCCCGTGCTGGTCGTGCTGGGCATTCTGCTCTCCACGCTGCACCAGAGCTCGCTCGGCTCGCTCTTCCTGATCTTCCCGGAGAAGATGCATCCGTTCTGGTATACGCCGGCGCAGCCCTTCTTCTTCTTCATTTCGGCCATAATCTGCGGACTGGCGATGACGATCTTCGAGTCCACGCTCAGCGCCCGCGCCTTTGGCCGAGGACTGGAGCGCTCGGTCATCACCGAGCTTTCCGGCGCGCTCTACATCGTAATCTGGGTGATGGCTCTACTGCGGCTGCAGGATTATGTGCATCGCAGGGTGAACATCTTCAAGCCCAGCTACGAGGCGTATTTCCTGTGGCTTGAGCTGATCCTGGCCTTCGTGATTCCGCTCGTCATGCTGAGCTTCAAGAAGGTCCGTACCCATCCTGACCTCTCATACCTTGCTGCCCTGAGCGCCATTCTGGGCTTTGTGACCAACCGCCTCAACGTAGCCATGACCAGCATGGAAACCTGGGTCGGACACCACTATTTGCCGAAGTGGACCGAGACCTGCATCACGCTGATGATCTGCGCGATGGGATTCTTCCTCTTTACGCTGGCCGTGAAGTACCTGCCGATTTACGAAGAGGAACATCACGAGTCGGCGGTTGCAGCTGCGGCCCATACCGATGAAGCCTTGCCCGCGCTGGCGCAGGAGCCTTCGCTGGCGGATTAGTCACTGGTGGGGGCGCCGGCAATCGGCGCTCCCGCTGCTCTGTGGAGAACGCCATGTCTCTGCGGTTTCAGTCGCGCGTCAAACATGTCAGCACAAAGTTGCTGGTACTTTTGCTGACATGCATGGCGTGCGGCACCGCGATCGTTGGCTATCTGGACATCCGGCTGCACGGGCGCGATCTGGAGCAGGTTTCGCTTGCGCAGGCGATCGAGATCAGCGACTTTGTCGCCGCCAATACTCATCACTCGATGCTCGCCAACGATCGCGCCGAGCTGAGCGACACCCTCCGCCTGGTTGGCACGCACTCCGAGATCGAGAGCATTCGCATTCTTAACCACTCCGGCCAGGTCGCCTTCTCGAGCGACTCACGAGAGCTCGGTACGACCATTCCAAAGGAAAGCACGCAGTGCGTGGAATGCCACCGAAACGCCGCTGGCGCGACGGAGAAGCATTTCCGGATTTACGAGGTGCAGGGACCACGGGGCAAGTACCGCGTACTCGGCACCATCGCGCCGATCCTGAACCGGCCTGAGTGCTATAACTCGGCCTGCCACGCCCATCCGAAAGACCAGCGCATCCTCGGAATCCTAGACACCGATCTCTCGCTCGAGCGCGCGGACGCTGCTCTTGCCAACAGCAACATGTGGGCAGTTATCGTTCTGGCGATCGGCGGATGCGTTCTGGGCGTGCTCGTCTGGGTCGCCGTCCGTGTCGTCCTGCACAAGCCGCTGATGCGCCTCAAGGAAGGCACCGGGCATCTTTCCGAAGGCGAGCTCGGCTACCAGATTCCGGTCGAGTCCGCCGATGAGCTTGGCGAGCTGGCGCAAGCTTTCAACCGCATGAGCAGCCTGCTGCAGGCGGCACAGCGCGAGATCACCAGTTGGACCCATACCCTGGAACATCGTGTGGAACAGAAGACCAGCGAGCTGCAGAAGACGCAGCAGCAGATGCTCCAGGTGGAACGCATGATTGCCATCGGCAAGATGTCGGCCGTGGTTGCGCATGAGATCAACAACCCCCTGGCGGGAATTCTCACCTATGCGAAGCTGATCAAGAAGTGGATCGATCGCGGCATCAAGAACGACGAGCAGAAGCGCGAGGCGATGGAGTCGCTGGACCTGATCGCCAACGAGAGCAAACGCTGTGGAGAGCTGCTGCAGAACCTGCTGAGCTTCTCGCGTACGGCGCCGATGAATCTGAGCCTCTCAGACCTGAACGGCGTGGTCGCCCGAACCGTGCGTCTGGCCGAGCACAAAGCGGAGATCAGCGGTGTTCTGCTGCAGGTGGACCTGGATCGCAATCTGCCGCCACTGCATTGTGACGCCGCGCAGATCGAGCAGGTGGCGCTGGCGCTGGTGATCAACGCCATCGACGCAATGCCGCATGGCGGCAATCTATGGATATCAACCCGCACGGTGCCCGAAGAGAAGATCGAACTGCTGGTGCGCGACGACGGAGTGGGCATTCCTCCCGAGATACTTCCCCATATCTTCGATCCCTTCACCACTACGAAAGAAGTAGGAAAGGGAGTGGGGCTGGGGCTGGCGGTTTCCAAGGGAATCGTAGAGCGGCACGGCGGCCGGATCGAGGTCAGCTCCGAGCTGGGCGTGGGCACTACCTTCCGGGTTATCTTGCCGATGCACACCGCCGCAGCGGCAAAGGCGCAGACAGAGGCGGTAGTGAGCGGGGCCCCCAGCGCGTTTGCGTGATGGGGTGAGAACTGGGCGCCGTGGCAATGGCGCGGGAGCAATATCGTGAGCGAGAACAAGGGCCGTTTGCTGATTGTCGACGATGAACTGAGCGTGCGCGATTCGCTGAACAAGTGGTTCCGCGAAGAAGGTTACGAGGTGGGAACGGCGGAGAACGCCAGCGAGGCGCTGCTGCGCCTGGCCGAGCATCCCTGGGACATCGCCCTGCTGGACATCAAGATGCGCGGCACCGACGGCATCGAGCTGCAGCGGCGCATCCACGAGCTCGACCCCAACCTGATCGTGATCATGATGACCGGCTACGCCTCGGTGGAGACCGCAGTGGCGGCGCTGAAGAACGGCGCCTACGACTATGTGACCAAACCGCTCGATCCCGACGAGATCGCTCACCTGATGCACAACGCGCTCTCTCACCGGCAGGCCCGCGAAGAGAACGTGCGCCTGCGCGAGACCGTCGACGCCGTGGCGCGGCCGGACAATATGGTTGGCCAGAGCGCGGCAATGAAGAAGGTCTTCGAGGCCATTGAGACCGTGGGCCCGACCGATGCCACCGTGCTCATCACCGGCGAGAGCGGCACTGGCAAGGAGTTGGTGGCACGGGCAATCCACTTTGCCAGCCCGCGCCGTTATCATCCGCTGGTGGCCATCCATTGCGGCGCGCTGACGGAGACGCTGCTGGAGAGCGAGCTGTTCGGCCACGAGAAGGGCGCCTTCACCGGCGCGCAGTACCGCAAGAAGGGCAAGTTCGAGGTGGCCGAGGGCGGCACCGTCTTTCTCGATGAGATCGGCGACATCAGCCTGCGCACACAGACCGACCTGCTGCGCGTGTTGCAGGAGCACGAGATCACGCGTGTGGGCGGCAACACGCCGATCAAGGTGGACTTCCGCTGCGTGGCGGCGACCAACAAGCCGCTGGAACAGGCGATCGAGGAGGGCCGCTTCCGTCCCGATCTCTTCTACCGCCTGAATGTCTTCCGCATCGAGCTGCCGCCGCTGCGCGAGCGCCGCGACGATATTCCCATGCTGGTGGATCACTTTGTGCGCAAGTTCTCGCGCGAGATGAACAAGAAGATCATTCGGGTGAATCCGCGGGCGATGGACCTGCTGCAGCACTATAATTGGCCTGGAAATATCCGCGAGCTGGAGAACGCGGTGGAGCGCGCTATGGTGGTTTCGCAGGAGCCGGAGCTGCGCGAGCGGGACTTCACCATCCAGCCGCACGCCACCACGGCGGCTCCGCAGTTGGAGGCACGGTCGCTGGAGGACATCGAGCGGGCGCACATCCTGCGGGTGCTGGATGAGTGCGGCGGCAACCAGACCCGGGCGGCGGAGATTCTCGAGATCGATCGCGTGACCCTGCATCACAAGCTGAAGAAGTACGGATGGAGCAAGCAGGTGCTGACCGCCTCCGAGGGCAAATGAGGGTTTTGCAGCTGTTGCCGATCGGAGGGCCGCATGAACCGCTGCTGGACTGGCTGCGCTCTGAGCTCTCCGAGGCTTTCAAGATTCGTTGCGAGGTGCTGAGTCCGGCGCTGCGGCCGGAGTTTGCCTTCCATCCCGAGCGCGGCCAGTACCACTCCAGCGAGCTGCTGGGGCGGATGCAGCAATACGCCACGTGGAAGACCTGGCGGCTGATCGGAATCACGCCGGTCGATCTGTATATTCCGATTCTGACCTTCGTCTTCGGCGAGGCGCAGATGGGCGGCAAGTGCTCGGTGGTGAGCTATGCGCGCTTGCGGCAGGAGTTCTACGGCCTTCCTGCGGACCTGAATCTGCTCTCGCGGCGACTGCTGATCGAGTGCATTCACGAGCTGGGACACACGCTGGAGCTGCATCACTGCGACGACTATCGCTGCGTGATGTCGAGCTCGCACGCGGTGGAGTGGATCGACCTGAAGGAGCAGACCTTCTGCGTGGATTGCGGAGCGAAGGCTAAGATGCTGGCAAACAAGTAACTATTCCGGCGCCTCCCTCTTAAACTGATGACCCTCTTTATCACCTTCATTACAATTGCCCTTGTTCAGCTGTGTCAAGGAGCGCTGACTTGATTGTTGCCGGAGTGATGAGCGGGACGAGCGCCGATGGCGTGGATGTGGCGCTGGTGGAGCTGCGCGGACGGGGATTACGCACGCGGCTGCGGCTGGTTGCGCATCGGGGATTTCCCTATCCTGCTGCGGTGCGCACGGCGGTGCTGGCGGCGATGAACGCGCCGGCGATTGCGGTGAGTGAGCTGGCGCGGCTGAACTTCCGGCTGGCGGAGATTTATGCCGACTGCGTGATGAAGACCGAGCGCGCGGCAAGGACACGGTGCGAGCTGGTGGGCTGCCACGGACAGACGATTTATCACCAGGGCGAGCGCGCCGAATATCTGGGGCAGCGGCTGGCGTGCACGTTGCAGATCGGCGATGGGTCGATTCTGGCGGGGCGGTTGGCAAGGCCGGTGGTGAGCGATTTTCGTCCGGCGGATATGGCCGCGGGAGGATTGGGCGCGCCGCTGGTTCCCTTCCTCGATCTGCTGCTCTTCCGGCATCCGCGGCGCGGGCGCGTGGTGCAGAACATTGGAGGCATCGCCAACCTGACGGCGATTCCGGCAGGGGCGAAGCTGGAGGATGTGCGTGCCTTCGACACCGGTCCGGGGAACATGGTGATCGACGCGGTGTGCGCGGAGCTGTTCGGCCTTCCGTTCGACAACGGTGGCAGGCTGGCGGCAAAGGGACGAGTGCTGGAGGAGGTTGTGCGCGAGCAGATGCGGCATCCGTTCTTTGCGCGGCGGGGGCCGCGCACGGCGGGACGCGAAGAGTTTGGGCACGAGTTCGTTCGTGGCTTCTTGAGGAGTTGCAACAATCCCAGCCTCAGCGCTGCGCGGTCAAGGGTGGGGCATCCCGACAGGCACGACGTTGTGGCAACGGCGACGGCGCTGACGGCGCGCTCGATTGGCAAGGCGGTGCGCGGGCTGGGCGAGGGATTCAGCGAGATGTTCGTCTCCGGCGGTGGAACGAAGAACCGGACGCTGATGGAGATGATTCGCGGCGAGCTGGCGGGCGTCGAAGTGATGACGAGCGACGGGGCGGGAGTTCCTTCGCAGGCGAAGGAGGCGATCGCCTTTGCGCTGCTGGCATATGAGACATGGTGCGGTGAGTGCTCGAATGTTCCGGGAGCGACGGGGGCGAAGCGCGGGGCGATTCTGGGCAAGGTGAGCTATGTGTGAGGACGAGGTTTCGCAGGTTTCGCCGGTCAAAGGCAAAAGCAAGAACAAAGGCATGAGCCAGCCGGGCGCAACAACGGCCTGGTGGCTCCCGGCGGTGATGATTTTTTTGGTGCTGGTTTCATGCGGAGGATCGCAAAGGGATCCGAATACGGTGGTGATGTTGATTGAGAGCTCGCCGCTGAATCTCGATCCCCGGGTGGGGACCGATGCGCAGTCCGAGCGGATCGGCGAGCTGATCTTCGAAGGGCTGGTGCGGAGAGATGAGCGCTTTCAACTGCAGCCGCGGCTGGCCGAAAGCTGGGAGATTCGCGATCCGCTGACCTATGTGTTTCATCTGCGGCGCGGAGTGCGCTTCCATGATGGGCGCGCGATGACCTCTGCCGATGTGAAGTGGACGCTGGATTCGCTGCTCACCGGCAGGCTGCGCTCACCGAAAGCGAGTGCGTTTCGGTATATCGCGCGGGTAGAGGCTCCGGATGAGTTCACGGTTGTCATTCATCTGAAGGAGGCGTATGCCGCGCTGCTGTGGAATCTCTCGGACGGCGCTTTTGGCGTGGTTCCGAGCGGAGCAGGCGAGGAGCTGGCGCGGCGTCCGGTGGGCACGGGACCGTTTCGATTTGTCTCCGAGACGCCGGACCGCAATGTGGTGATCGAGCGAAACGCGGAGTACTGGGGCGAGCGGGCGCAGATCGAGCGGGTGCGCTTCGAGGTAGTTCCCGATGCAACGACGCGGGCGCTGGAATTGCGCAAGGGCTCGGCGGATGCGGAGATCAATGCGCTGCCCGCCGACATGCTGCCAGTGCTGGAGCAGGAGGCGAAGCTGGCGGTCGAACGGGCTCCGGGAACGAGCTATCAGTACCTGGCGATGAATCTGCGCGATCCGCTGCTGCGCGATGTGCGGGTGCGGCAGGCGATTGCATATGCGATCGACCGGCAGCCGATCATTCACAACCTGCTGCGCGACACGGCGCGGCCGGCAAACAGCATCCTGCCGCCAGAGCACTGGGCATACGACGCCGCGGCGCCGAGCTACCGGCATGACCCGGAGAAGGCGCGCGCATTGCTGGACGCTGCGGGGCTAAGGCCTAGGGCGGACGGCGTGCGCTTCCACCTGACGATGAAGAGTTCGACCGACGAAGGGACGCGTTTGCTGTGTGCGGTGCTGCAACAGCAGTTACGCGATGTGGGGATTGCGCTGGATATACGCAGTTATGAGTTTGCAACTTTTTACGTGGATGTAACCAAAGGAGCGTTCCAGCTTTACTCGCTGCGATGGGTGGGAGCGAGCAACCAGGATCCCGACATTTTTGAGAGCGCCTTTGCTACCAGTGGCTTCGAACGTTACAACCGCGGACGTTACTCGAATTCCGAAGTGGATCGGCTAATCACAATGGGAAGAACCGCGGTTGAAAGTAACACACGGCGGAGTGCATATCTTCAGGTTCAGGAGATACTAGGGACCGAGTTGCCGTACGTCCATCTTTGGTGGTCTGACAATGTACTCGTGCGCAATCGCAGGCTGGATTCCGTGCAACTTGGTTCAGCGGGAAATTACGAGTTCCTCCGCCATTCGACGCTGCACCAATGATTCGGTGAGCTCCGGAAAATCAATTAAATTGCGCTCTGAAAGCGAACGTCTGCGTTAGAATGAAGTCAAAGCAGGAAGGGAGTGCGGCTTGCCTGGATTTGAAGAGTGCCTGCAAAGGCTGGAAGTGATCGTAAAAGAGATGGAGCATGGCGATCTTCCGCTGGAGCAGTCCCTCAAACTCTTTGAAGAAGGGATTGCACTCTCCGGCTCGTGCAGAAAAGAGCTGGAGGAAGCGGAAGGCAAGGTCGAGCTCCTGTTGAAG
>Ga0326727_10021278_pt1 | contig 12731 bp, 11 predicted proteins | sample MB2enrmetagenome_FD_207643 | JGI IMG/M metagenome (GOLD analysis project Ga0326727, IMG submission 207643) | Lab enriched peat soil microbial communities from McLean, Ithaca, NY, United States - MB29MY | ecosystem: Environmental > Terrestrial > Soil > Wetlands > Peat | place: USA: New York...
CATGGGACCCGGCGACGCACAAATTCGGCAAGATCGAACTGTGCCATTTCTCCAACCCGCTCAAGCTGGAGATTTTTTCCAAGCTGCGGATGGCCTTTGAAGAGCGCGGGGTGCGGGTGCCCGTCAACCGGGCGATACGGGAAGACCTGCACTCGGTCAACCGGGTGAGCACGGCGACCGGCCAGGTGACCTACCGCGCCCCGCACAACGCGGACGGCCACGCTGATCGCTGCACGGCGCTGGCGCTGGCCTTGCGGGCGGCGGGCGATGGCCGGGTCCTGCGCATCTGCAGCGCGTCCGTGAAGATTCATCCGAGTCTCGACTTCTTTGGCGTGGGGAAATTCAGCGCCAAAGACTGGCCGATGTGAGAAAGGAAGGCGAAAGGCTGAAGGCTAAAGGTAAAGCAATGCTCCTGCTCGCCTAGTGCCCGGCGAATTTCCAAGAGCGAACAGAAAAGACACAAGAGTTTATCAAGTGAGAACTGAGACTTGCGCCGGCCAGCCGCAACCAAAACAGCGTAACCACAGATTTCACGTCTGAATTGAGAATTGGAAATTGAAAATTTTAAATTGGCAATTGCGACAGAGGGAGGCGGGGATGGGCGCGGAAGGCTGTCGGCGCCCGCCCAAGGCGGCGAGGAGGTTTTCGTGGAGGCCGCCAAAGCCGCCGTGGCTGAAGACGCAGACCACGTCCCCGCCCGCGGCCTCACTCCGGCTTGTCGGGCAATTCTTGGAGCCAGACGTTGCGAAAATAAACCAGGTTGCCGTGATCCTGCAGGCGGAGGGACCCCGAGGCGGCGTTGGCCCGGTGCGGATCGCCGGTCGGCGTGGCCGCGGTCTGGTTCTCCTGCACTTTGACGCCATTCCACAAAACGGTGAACTCGGGGCGGCGGATCAACTTGCCGGCGTCATCCAGTTTGGGGGCGTAGAAGGTGATGTCGTAGGTTTGCCAGCTCAAGGGCGGGAAGGCGGCGTTGACCCGCGGCTGGGCGACATCATAAATGGCGGCGCAATCGCCCGCGCCCGGCGCCAGGCCGTAAGAATCGAGCACCTGGACTTCATAACGCTCGGCCAGGATGACGCCGCTGTTGCCGCGCTCCTGTTCGCGGAAATCCGGCTCGTAGGGAATGCGAAACTCGACGTGCAACCGGACGTTGCGAAAATCGCGCTTGGAAAAAAGGTCGCCCCGCTTGCCGCCTTCCGCCGCGCGATGCACAATCCCCTCGTGCGTCGCGACCCAGCCGGAGTCCTTCCATTCGTCCAGGCTGGGTTTCTGTCCGGGCTGGTAGGCCAGCAGGACGATGGCGCCGGGAGGCGGCGGAAGACCCTCGGTGGGAGATTTCTTGATGACGCGTTTCATCTCGAACCCGCCGCCGTAGCTCTGCTTGGCGATGCTCAGCGCGCCGCCGGCGATCTGGCCGCGCCAATCGTGGCCGCCGGCGTGGCCGTCAACGACAATTTTCTCCCCCTCCAAACGGCCCGGCAACTCGATTTGCAGGGGCCACTCCGAGGGGTCCAGCGGCTTGGCGCGCAGGACAATCCGATAGCGATGGTTGCCCTCCGCGACGACCTTTGCCTCCGCCGCCGCCGGGGCGGGAGCGCCATCGGCGACCGAGGTGTCCGAAAACGCATAGGTCCCTTCGTAGTCTCCAAAATAGGGGTCCCGGACCGTTTGCGTGGAAGGTTGATTCATCACCGTCGGCTCGTCGAATCCGCCCCGGCAAGGAAGCAGGAAGGCGACAAGACCAAACAGGACCAGCGCGGAGGCCGGCGTATTGCGCAGGATATGCTTTGAGATGATCATGCCCGGCAGCGTGCTCCGTCGGTTGGTCAGGCGCAAGCGTCAACTCGCCATTGGCGAATCATTAGCGATGTGCTTGCGGACTCACCCAAAAGATGGGCCAGCTTCAGACAAGGGATTCCGTCGGCGGGACGCCGACGGATGCGGTCGGGACGACCGCGCTCCCGAAGAAGTCGCTAATGATCGGGGGTGCCGGGAGGCGCGCGGAAGGCTATCGGCGCGCGCCCAAGGCGGCGAGCAGTTTTTCGTGGATGCCGCCAAAGCCGCCGTTGCTGAAGACGCAGACCACGTCCCCGCCCGCGGCCTCGCGGCGCAAGTGGGCGACAATGGCGTCGGCGTCGGGGAGATAGGCGGCGATTTTGCCGCGGGCCTGGAGATCGAGGATCAGCCGTTGCGGGTCGAGGCGCTCCTCCGGCTTGAGCAATTCCAGGCGGGCGATTTGCGCCACCAGCACGGCGTCGGCCTCCTGGAACGACTCGGCCAGTTCGCGCTGGAAGATATTGCGCCGGGTGGTGTTGGTGCGCGGCTCGAAGACCGCCCAGATGCGCTGATGGGCGTGGCGCAGCCGCAAGGCCCGCAAGGTCTCGCGGATGGCCGTCGGATGATGCCCGAAATCGTCCAGCACCGTCACCCCGCCGGCGATGCCGCGGACTTCCATGCGGCGCTTGACGCCCTTGAAGGTGTCGAAGGCGGATTGAATGTGTTTATTGGACAATCCGTAATGCTTGGCGCAGGCGACCACGGCCAACGCGTTGCGCACGTTGATCTCGCCCACCAGATTGAGATGGAACTTGAAGCTGGGAATCTCAAACTCGCTGGCCGTCGGGCCGTAACGCGGATTGAAGGCCTGGATGCTGTTGTCGGCCCCCAAGCCGAAGCGCTTGACGGGGCAATGGGTGACGTTGAGCAAGGGTGCCAGGTTGGGATCGTCGCCGTTGGCCAGGAGCTGGCCGTTGCGCGGGATCAGATTGATCAGGCGTTTGAAGGCCGTTTGGATCGCACCGAGGTCCTCGAAAATGTCGGCGTGATCGAACTCCAGGTTGTTGACGATGACCGACTCGGGCAGGTAATGGACAAATTTGCTGCGTTTGTCAAAAAAAGCCGTGTCGTACTCGTCGCCTTCGATGATGAACCACGGGCTGTCGGTGAAACGGGCGCCCTGGCCGAAATTATTGGGGATGCCGCCGATGAGGAAACCGGGTTGGAGGCCGTTCTGCTCGAAGACCCAGGCGAGCAGCGAGGCGGTGGTGGTTTTGCCGTGCGTGCCGGCCACCACCAGCGAGCGTTTGCCGCGCAGGAAAAACTCCTTCAGCAGTTCCGGCAGGGAGCAATAGCGCAGCTTGTGTTCCAGCACCGCCTCCGCCTCGGGGTTGCCGCGCGATATGGCGTTGCCGATGACCACCAGGTCCGGTTTGGCCGCCAGATTGGACTCGGCGTAAGCCAGCATGACCTCGATTTGCCTGGCCGCCAGGAAGGTGGACATGGGCGGATAGACATTGTGGTCGGAGCCGGTGACGATCAAGCCCTTGTCGCGCATGGCGGCCGCGACCGCGGCCATGGCCGTGCCGCCGATGCCGACGAAATGAACGGATTTAATGTCCGAGAACATGCCCTGATGATGGCCCATTGCCACCGCCGGAAAAGAAGGAAATGCAGGAGGGTCTCGGGGCCGCCCTGGAATTCAGCGGCGGGACGCCGCTGCCACTTTATCCGGGTCAACGGCGTCACCGCTTACAGTCACCTGCGAATAAAAACAGCATGCTTGGCCGCCGGCTGCGAGGGCGATTTTGCCATGACACCGACTTGGATTTCGGCCGGCTTTGCCTGACTGGCCGCCGGCTGGGCTTTTGCCACGGTTGAGGACGCGGGCTTGACCGCGCGTTTGTAGGGCGTGTCAGAATGGGTAATCTTGATCAGGCCGCTTCCAGCGTGAGCCGGCAACGCGGCCAGCATTGCGACCGCCACAGCCGCCGCCGCACCGGCTCCGATGGTGGACATCCGTCTCTTTGCCTTCATACTTGACCTTTCTCTCTTAAACGAAAGTTATATTCGCGATGAAGCATTGTATTGGATAAAATATAACTTGCTGCCTAAAAATTGTCAAAAGCCGCTCATTTTTTGTCCGCATGACGCTTGGCTTCATTCACCAGAATGTCGGGAATTGCACAGGGACCCGGCGCATCAACTCGGCCGCCGCGCGGAGTAGCCAACGACCACCGGGTGCGGCAAATGATCCAGCGTGGTCAAAAACGAACAGCGATTCCGCTGACAGTTCATCTGGCCAAATGGATTTAAGTTATTCGTGTATAACCTCTTATGACTTAAATGCGACGGCGGCATCAATTGTGCTTACAGCTTTTCCATGTCGCGTGCGTTAAAGTGATCTTTACGGTCTTTTAACGGTTGTGTTGTGTCTTTTTATTACCAGGAACCTGACATCAGGGTCAGGTTGGCAGCGTGTATATGCCGGTTGTGTCCATGTTTGGGCGGAGGTTGAAATGGCTTGGGGTTTTGCTGTTGCTCTGTCAAGGAGTTTCCGCATGGGCAGGCCCATTGTCCGAGTTCCCGTTCAAATGGCGCGCGGGATTGATCTGGATTCAGGTTGAAAGTCCGCGCGGCGCCAGGGCGTTGCATTTCATTCTGGATTCGGGCGCTGAGGCGAGCGTGATTGATCTGCAAACCGCGCGGCGCCTCCATTTGGAATTGGGCCAGCCGGTCACTGTCCGCGGGATCAACGCGACCACTTTAGGCTATTGGCCCGAGTCCATGTCGGCGCGGCTGGGGGGCGTATTGCTGCCCGCCAACTACCTGGCCTTGGACCTCTCGGCCGTAAGCGCCGCCTGCCATCGCCGGGTGGACGGGCTGATCGGCGCCGATTTTTTCGCCGGGCGCATCGTGCAGATTGATTTCGCAAAGGAGAAGATTCGTTTGTTGGAAAATTGCAAACCGGGGGCGGAGGCCGAAGTTCTGCCTCTGCAAATCGAGGCGGCGCGGCTGCGAGTGCCCGTTGAGGTGGTGGGTCTGGGAGCCGCCTGGACCCGATTGGACACCGGTTGCGCTTCCGCCCTGCACTGGGCCATTTCGACAAGCGCGCCCGCCTGGGAATGCTCATCCCAGGAACTGGGAGTGGGCGTCAGCAGCGTTTTAATCCGACAAAACACGCAAGCGGTGCGCCTTGGCCGCCTGACCCTCAAAAACATCTCGACCGGACTGCACACAGAGAAGCTGCTGGCGGGAGAAGCAGGACTGTTGGGGGCTGGGTTGCTTTCGGAGTTTTCCATCGTCACCATTGATGAGCCGGCGGGGCAACTGGTCCTGGAAGGGCTTTCCAGCCCCAAACCGACCAGCTCCAAATTTACCAGCCTGCGTAGATAGTTACCAGAACCCCGGTCAGCCAATTTTCTTGGCAGTTTATTATTGCGCTTGAGCGAGCCTTCGAGTTCTTCGCACAGAGGAACCGACCAAACCAGCGGGCACGCGCCCGCCGCCTCGTCCGTCACATCCTCGCAAAAACTTTTCGCAGTGCAAGACATCGGACCAAACGTCAAGCGGCGAGGCTTGAAATTCTCCAAATATTGGGCACACTATGGACAATGAACGTTGGGCTGCCATCGGAGTCCAACGGACGGAATTGAAAACGAATTGAGCTATGAAATTCTGGCAAGTAACTAAACGAGTCTTCCTGTTTCTGCTGGTCAATATCCTGGTGATGCTGACCCTGGGCATCATCGCCAGCCTGCTCTTCAGCGGGCCGTTGCGCCGCATCGGCGGCTACCAGCATCTGTTTCTCTTTTGCTTCGTCTGGGGCATGGGCGGGGCTTTTATATCCCTGGCTCTCTCGCGCTTCATGGCCAAGATGATGATGGGCGTCCGGGTGGTGGACCCCAACACGTCGGACCCTGATTTGCAGCGATTGTTGCAAACGGTCCAGCATCTGGCCCGCGCCGCCGGGCTGCCGGTCATGCCCGAGGTGGGCATTTATGATTCGCCGGAAATCAACGCTTTTGCCACCGGGCCGAGCCGGTCGCGGGCGCTGGTGGCCGTCTCCTCCGGATTGCTGGGGCGCATGAGGCAATACGACGTTGAAGGCGTGCTGGGCCATGAGATCGCGCACGTGGCCAACGGCGACATGGTGACGATGACGCTCATCCAGGGAGTGGTCAACGCCTTCGCCTATTTCCTGGGATGGGTGCTGGCCATCGCGCTTTCGCGCGGCTCGGATCGGGACGACGAACGGGGCGGCAACCCCTTCCTGGAGTGGATGCTGATGCAATTGTTCACCAGTGTCTTCATGTTCCTGGGCATGTTTGTGGTCAACGGGTTCTCGCGCTGGCGGGAATTCCGGGCCGATGCCGGCGGCGCGCGTTACGCCGGGCGCGAGCACATGATCTCGGCCCTCAAGACGCTGCTGGCGGTCCACGAAGGCGGCGCGGACCTGGCCGGGCCGCAAAAGCCGGCCTTTCAAGCCTTGAAGATTTCCGGGCGCTCGGGCGGCTTGATGGCGCTGATGGCCGATCATCCGCCGCTGGAGGAGCGGATCGCCCGCCTGGAGAATCCCACGCGCAACTGAAACTTTACTTTTTCCCTTTGGCCTTCTTCACCTCATCGAGCAGGGCCGCTATTTGTGTGTTGTCGGGGTCAAGCCTCAGAGTGGTTAAAAGCACGAGGCGCGCATCGTCCGGGCGATCGGATTCAAGCAGCAGTCTCACATAGCGAAACACCACCTCGGGGCCGATGGGGCAAAGGGCGAAGGCTTGGCGGAAGGCGAAATTGGCCTCTTTGGCCATTCGCTGTTTCTCCTCGGCAGTGGTGGCGTTGGCGCCGCGCCACTGGTAGAGGCCGCCGATGGAAATGCGCAGCTTCGCGAAGGTCTCGTGCGCCATCGTGTCCTGGAGAAATTGCGGGTCGCCGGTGAATCCGCCCAAGTCGTGCTGGAGATAGACCTTCTTGACAAACCCGGCGACCTCGGCGACCGAGGTGCCCTCGTGCAGCCAATCGCCCAGCATCGGCTGGAGATAATGTGACCAGTATTCATGGTCCTGTCGCACAAGTTCGCCGGACAGCTTGGGCAGCGGCTGGCGGTTGATTTTCATAATCAGGCCGTTCGGCGAGAGGTAGGGATACATCCAATCAAGTGGGAAGCTTTCTTCGATGTAAAACTGGCGCTCCGGGTTGCGGTCGAAGATGGTTTTGACGAGCAAACCGTTGATGCACATGACGGCGACCTGGCCACTGATCTGGATCTGACCATCCTCCTTTGTATGCACGTCCTCGCCCGGCTTGAGCTTATTCTGGGCCAGCCGCTGCTGGGCGTCTTTAATGTATTCCGTAAAGGAGTTTTGCGAATCTTCGGCCGTGGGGATGTAAATGGCCGGGCCGTACATCGCCCGCAGGTAATCCAGGTAGGTGCCGTCAGCCAGGGCGTTTTGCGTGATCGTAAAGAACGGTTTCCCCCCGGCGTGAGACTCGGACATGGCGGTGATGACGCCGCGGCCGAGGTCGGTGCCGCCGAAGTAGATGCTGCCGGGCGGAATGGATTTGATGATATCGTTGCCGAAGGCCAGCAGGTATTTTTCCTTCCAGCCGGAGAACTGTCCCCACGCGAGATACGTCTCGAGAATCGGGGCCCATACCCTGTCGAGCCTGGCATCGTGCGTTGACCCTTCGTATTGATGCGCCCGCCGGCGCATGACGGTCCAAAGATTGCTCACCGTGCGCCAGTCTCCCCCCATGCCCGCCTTGAAATAAGGCCAGACTTCGGGGGCGGCGGGCTGGTTTGTCAGCGCCGCCAACTGGCGGGCTTGCGCCTCCTTCGCCGCAAAAAACACGCGCAACCGGGCATCGTACCACGGCTTTGCCTCCGATGCCGCCTTGGGAGAATCTGCCTCGCTCTTCTGGGCGGCGGCAGGCCCGACCAACGCCGCCACGCCGAAAAAGGACGCGCACACGAGCAAAGCACGCGCAGCGCGTCGGGCGCGGGAAGCATCCACAAGAGTGCCCTTTACTTCGACCCCAGCCCCAGCGTCTGCTTGCAATAGGCCAAGCTGCGCTCCAGTCCGCTTTTTTGGAATTCCTGCTCGGCGCGCGCGTCCGGCGCCTTGTAGGGCGGAATCATTTTCCCTAAACGCGTCAACCGCTCGAACTTGGCGAAATCCCGCGCGCGCGCCTTGGGCCACACGTCCCAGTACTCCGGGCGAAAATAGGGCATATCCAGCGTGAAGCCCGAGATGAATTCCACGTTCAGGGGAATGCGCGGACACAATTCCACGAAGCGCTTGACAAAGGCCTTGAAGTCTATCACTCCCTCCCCGATGGCCCTCCACTGCAGGGCCGCCCCTTGGGGCGTCTGCCAGAGCATGGAATCGCGCATGGCCAGGGCGGCCACGTAGGGGGCCAGGATTTCCAGGCTCTCCAACGGGTCCTCCATCGTCCAGGCGGCGTTGCCCGTGTCCAGGGTCACGCCGACGAATTCCTTGCCGGCTTCCTCGCACAAACCGGCCAGCTCCCAGGCCTGCATGTCGCCGGCGTGGTTCTCGATGCCGATCTTGACCCCCGCGTCCAGCGCCTGGCTGCGCGCCGAGCGGCAGACCTTGATCGTGTCGGCCATGCGCGCCTCGATGCCCCCAGGGGTGGCGCGGTCCTCGCCCATGCCCAGGATGCAGCGGAAGACCGGGGACTCCAGCGCCGCGGCCACCCGCAGACCCAGGGCCAGATGTTCCTCCGCCGTGCCCCACTTCTTGTTGAAAAACTTCGAGGTCGGGCAGATGCTCCAGGAGCCGGCGTAAAGGCGCAGGCCCTTGTCGCCGGCCTTCTTCTTCAAGTCGCGCAGGTAGCCTTCCTCGAAACCCTCATAGACGTCCAAGTCTGTCAAAAATAATGAATCGAGCCGTAGCGAGGCCGCGTAATCAATCAACTGGCTGGCGTTCCACTTCAGCGCGTTGAGCGAGTAATTGTCGAAGCCCAGGGATGTTTTGGGCGCCGGTTTGTCTCCGGCCGCGGCCGGCGTGCCTGTGGCGGCAGGCGTCTTGGGAGAAGTTTGACGATTCCTTTTGGTGCTCATATCCGCTGATTACTAACCCGGCGCCGGCGGGCTGGCCAGATTTTTTTTCGCCCGCGCCGCTTGCGCCAGCCGGAGATCTTCCCTGACGTGCGCGATGTCCAGCGAGCCGGCCAGGACGCTGCACACCTCCGGGCACGCCAGGATGAACGGCAGGGCCGCCCCGGCCGCCAGCCGCCCCGAAGCCAGCGGCTTTTTGACAATGACGGCCACGCCCTTGCGCCCGGCCAGGGCGATGACTTCCTCGTGCGACCGGTCCTCCGGGTGGTATTCGACCGCGATCACGTCCGCCCATTCCATCGCCTTCCGCGCCCCTTCGGGGGTCTTGCCGGAGAGGCCGATGAAACGAACCAGGCCCGATTTCTTCAGTTCGAGCATGGCGGGCACGATCTCCTCATGGCTCAGAATCTCCACATCGCGCCCGTCGGAATGGATCAGCAGGATGTCCAGCGCCCCGGTGCGCAACCGCCGCAGGCTCCGTTGCACGCTCCGCAAGGTCCCCTCGCGCGAAAAATCGTGGGCCGAGGCCCCGTTTTCAAAAGTCTCCCCGGCCTTGCTGCAAAGCAGAAACTCGCCCCGGCGATGGGCCAGGGCCTGCCCGATGCGCTCCTCGCTCAGGCCGTAGGCGGGGGCGGTGTCAATCAAATTGATGCCCAGGTCCAGGACCTCGTTGAGCAACCTGGCCGCCTGCTCCCCGGTGGGCAGGTCGTATCCGCGCGGATACTTGATGCCTTGGTTGCGGCCGATTTTGAACGCGCCAAAGCCCAGCGGCGACACGGTCTGGAAGGCCGGGTCTAACATGCCGCCCGCCATTGGGCCGTCTCCCACGGCCCCCGCGCCAGGGGCGGCGCCGGCCCCCGGACCACGCCGCCAGCGTGGGCGGGCGGAGCCAGAAGTTGGAGAATCCGTTGCGCCAGACGCGGGGCCAGCGCCAGCTTGGTCGGCCAGGCGGTCACAATATTTTCCTCATGAATGATGTGGGCGTCATCGGGCATTTGGCCGGTGCGGGTCGCCGCTTCGGCGCGGTCAATACCGTAGGCGGCCCATTCCAGGCCGTCAAGATTCAGGTCCGGCAGGCTGCGCCGCAATTCCGCCCGCGCGCGGGCCAGAAGCTGCCCTTCATCCATGCCCACGCCATCCTCCGCCACTTGCCCTCCCACCTGCCACACCGGCCGCCCGGCGCAATCCACGTTGCTGGTGATGGTCAGGCGCGGCTTGGGACGGCCGATGCAATGGCCGTAGAGACGGGGCAAAGCCCCGCGCACCAGAACCATCTTGAGCGGACGCCGTTGCGCGACCGAGGAGGCCAGCCCCGCGCATTCCCGCAAGCCGCCGTTTCCCTGGCCGGCGCAAAAGACAACCGCCGCCGGCTCGAATTGGTGTTTCACGCCCCCGGCCATGACCGTCACGGAGCGCGCCGCGCCGCCGCTCATCTCAAACACCGGCGGCACTTGCGCCTCGCCGTGGAGAAAGCGCCCCCCGTTGCGGCGGACGAATTCGGCGGCAACCGAGCCGCAGTCAATCACTTGCTCATCCACCCGCAGGATTCGGCCCGCCCGGCGCAGCACCGCGGGCGCCTCGGCGGGCGGGACGGGACGAGGCTTGGTGCGCAGCGCCAGCCGCGTGCCCAGGAGCAACAGGGGCGACATGAGCGATTTGGCGCCCCAGATGTGGCAGTATTCGGAGAGGACTTTGGCCTTTGCCAACAGCGGTTCCGCCTGGCCGGCCAGCGACGCCCGCCAGACCCCCGGCATGTCGGCGATGCAACGGGCCGGGGGCGTCAGCTTCCCGTCGAACATATATTTCAAGCCGCCATGAATGATCCCCTGCGAGCCGATGGTTTGCAGGCCGCCCAAGGCCTCCGTTTCGACCAGGACGCAGCCGAAGCCTGCGCGGCGCAAATCATCCAGCAGCCACAAGCCGGCGATCCCGCCGCCAAAAACCAGGACATCAACACGCATCAAGGCCGCCACCATACAATCCGCCCCGGCGCGGGCAAGGGGAAAAATCAGCAAGATACCGGTATTTCCCCCTGACGGATTTTTGTCGCTAAAACAACGATCGGGGCTGCTCAACAAACCGCTTGGCTTCTTCAACGTGATAAGTCGTCTGGCAGTTAGGACAAAACAGGTGGTACTCGTAATAATAATCGCGGCTCGGTTTCTTGCGTCCCATTCGTTTGATGACCGGCATTGAACATTTCCGGCACGGCTCGCCTTCCTGCATGGCGGGCCGAACGCCATCGGTTTCGGGTTTGTTCTCGTAACCATCGTCGGCAGGAAGATTAGGCTGGCGCAAGGCGGCCATTGAGAGGCGATCGCATCGCTCATTCTCCCGGTTCCCGGCATGCCCTCTGAGCCAGCGGAATTCGACCTGATGTGTTTCGCAAAGCGGCAGCAGTTTCTCCCAGAGGTCAATGTTTTTTGCCCGTTCCTTATTGTTAAGCCACCAACCGTTCTTTTTCCATTTCGCTGCCCAGCCCTTCATGATCGCGTCCACCAGATACTGCGAATCGCTGAAAAGCGTGACCTTGCAGGGATGCTTCAACAATTCGAGACCCTTGAATGCGGCAAATATCTCCATCCGGTTGTTGGTTGTCAATCGAAAGCCGCCGCTTGCTTGCAAACGTTTCCTGGGATGCAACAGAATTACTCCATAACCGCCTGGACCAGGGTTGGGTTCACATGCCCCGTCTGTGTAAATCTCGACGTGTTGTCTTTTGGCTGGTCTTGACTCGTCGTTCATAGCCACTTGAGCGTATATTCTCACGCGATCGCTGCTTGGCGGCTTTGCACGCTGGTCATCCAGTTACGAAGTTCGTCGATTTCTTTCTGGAGGTCCTGCGGAGCTGGAGGTGGAGTTCCAGCCGCCGTTGGTTCTGTGTGTTGAAGCTTCGAACACCTGCCGAACGCTGCTCGCATTGTTGTGCAGTCCGTGCCGGTGAGAACAGTCACTTTGACGAGATTTTTGGTGTCCACCTTGTAATCGAATCTGGAATACACCGGTGAGAGTGCTTGTTCAACCGCACGTTCCCACAAGTCGCGGAGGTCGCCAGCAATTCCTTTCGCTTCCCGCCACCAAACCTCCATGTGGCCCGTCGTATATGCTTGAGACACTTGTTTGAGACGCTTCTCCAAACCATTCACCGCATCCAAAACAGGACGCACTTTCATTGGCGGATCGGAGTAACAAAAGCCGCTTCGGTTGTCGCCTCGTCCGACCGATTGATAAAATGGCGCAGCACTTAGCAAACGCACCTGCTCATCGAGTTGCGTCAGGAAAACGATGTCGTGAGTGAAAACGATTACTTGCCGATTGAGGGATTCTTCAGCGAGACGTTTCGCGACTTTTTGCCTGTAATCGTGGTCAAGCGAAGAAACAGGGTCATCAAAGACTATGCCTGATTGGTCATCTGCCGTTGCCAACTCGGAAAGGAAAGCGGCGAGCGCAATGCACGTATGCTCACCTTCACTGAGAATCAAGCCCACTTCAGCGGAGGGCTTCGCGATCAAACTGACTTTGAACCTTGGTACACCGTACTGGCTGGTCGTTTGAATCAATTCGACCCTCAACTGCGTGACGTCCAATCGCTCCACCTCTTTGGTGAACCTGTCCCTCAAAGCTGAGGTGACAAGCTTCTTTGCAAGTGCAGTGCTTTTGGTGGTAATTCCTGTCGTGTCCGCATCGTTGCTGGCGGAATTTACAACAGCGAGTTTCTTCCGTCGTGCTATGTCATCCCGCACATCTTTGACCCATCTTCTACAGTCGGAAAAACTGAACCTTTGATAATCAAGGGCTTGCAACGACGGCAAAACCTCTTGGCACTACATTTTCGATTTTTTCACTCGATTCATTCTTTCTCTCGCAAGGTCGG
>Ga0326727_10021279_pt1 | contig 12731 bp, 8 predicted proteins | sample MB2enrmetagenome_FD_207643 | JGI IMG/M metagenome (GOLD analysis project Ga0326727, IMG submission 207643) | Lab enriched peat soil microbial communities from McLean, Ithaca, NY, United States - MB29MY | ecosystem: Environmental > Terrestrial > Soil > Wetlands > Peat | place: USA: New York...
AGTTCGCGAAGGGCAACGATATTTCCCTTCCGAAAGAAGTTGGAGAGCGCCTGTGGAATCTTCTCGACTCTATATATATCGCCACGTTTGAGCCGGTTGATCAGCGCATCCGGGGTTAGATCAACAAGCTCGACTTCGTCAGCACAGTCGATGAGGTTGTCGGGGAGCGTTTCGCGAACTCGAACGCCGGTCAGATTGAAGACGATGTCGTTCATGCTCTCCAGGTGCTGAACGTTCATCGTGGAGATGACATTGATGCCGGCGTCGCGAATCTCCTCCACGCTCTGCCATCTCTTCGCATGGATCGTACCCGGAGCGTTGGTGTGGGCAAGCTCGTCTATCAGCACCCATTCCGGATGCCTGGCTATCACAGCCGCTGTATCGAGCTCATCGAATACCATTCCCCGGTACTCGATGCGTTTGAGGGGTATCTGCTCCAGGCCTTCGGTCATCGCCGCCGTAGCCGGCCGTCCGTGTGTCTCCACGAAACCGACCACTATGTCCTCGCCGCGCGAATATCGCCGCTGGGCCTCGGAAAGCATCTTGAAGGTCTTGCCGACACCAGGCACCGCGCCTATAAAGACCTTTAGCCTGCCTCGGGAAACACTCTTTTGGGGTTCCAAATCCACATTCCAACTCCGGTAATCCTGAATGTCGAAGACGTCGAACCTTGCGCGTCATTCCAAAATCAAAGTATATCTCTTTCGCGAAAACGTGGTCAATATCTTCCGGGCACACCGGCCGGGGAATGTGGAGTTTCGTCCGCTTGGAAAGTGAATACTATTTGTGCGTCATGTCCGGCCTTATCGGCGTAACCTTGTCGAGCGCCATATTCAACGCAAGAACATTTACGCGAGGCTCACCGAGGAATCCGAATTGCCGCCCTTGAGTGTTGCGCGCAACCAGGCCGCGCACCTCATCCGCGGTCATATTGCGGGCCGAGGCCACGCGCGCGATCTGCAACTCCGCGTTTGCCGGGCTGATGTCAGGATCCAAACCGCTGCCCGAGCGGGTAACCGCATCTGCGGGAACCGGAGCATCCGGAGCCAGCCCATTCTCTTTGCGATAGGCTGCTGCCAGGTCCTTCACTCCATCGAAATTGCCGGGGTCGTCCTTGCCGTTCGGCATCTTCTTGTGAATCCCGTTGATCAACTTGTCGCTGGTCGGGCCCAGGTTCGTTCCGCCGGAACTCGTGGCATCGTAGCCGTTCCCCGCGGCGGAAGGCCGGGGATGGAAATAGCGTGGGGATGCAAAGTTCTGCCCGATCAGTTCGGAGCCGACTACTTTCCCTCCGCTCACTACCAGGCTCCCACCGGCTTGATGATGGAAGGCCGCTTGAGAAATGAGGGTGATCACACCCGGAAATATGAAACCGAATACAACGGCCATAACCAAAACGCTCAACACAGCGGTTCTAAGTTGTCTAATCATGGTATCCTCCTGGAAAATATGATTTAGGATTCAGGATCATTCCTGTCCAAAATAATTTGCGGATTTCGATTTCCGGACTGCCCTCACCCCTCCCTCTCCCGCCAGGGAGCAGGAGAGGGGGATCAGACCGCCATCCCAAGGTCGATTCTGGATGCATCAGGGATATGACTCAGAACAACCCCTTGTTGTGAACTCACGCTCAACTTGAGCGTGAGAGAAACACTATTTAGGACCGGTGTGATTCAGGGTCAAGGACCAAGGGCCGGAATCCGGAAAGACTGGCCTTCTCATTTCCTGCTATTTTCATCGGTAATTCGCCGCACAAACCCTTACGCGAGATGCAGAAGCACCAGGAGCCTGTCTATCGCCCATATAAACGGGAACGGCGCTATCAGCCCACCGACCCCGTAGATCAGCAGGTTGCGCCTGAGTATCGCGGATGCGCCCATCGGTCGGTATGCCACGCCGCGAAGCGCCAACGGAATCAGCGCGACAATTATAAGCGCATTAAATATCACGGCTGCCAGCACTGCCGACTGCGGGTTCGTAAGTTGCATTACATTCATCACCCTGAGCGCCGGATAAGTGGTGGCAAATATGGCAGGTATGATGGCAAAGTACTTGGCCACATCATTTGCAATGCTGAACGTCGTCAGCGAACCCCTCGTCATCAGAAGCTGTTTTCCGATCTCCACGATTTCAATCAGTTTCGTCGGATTGCTATCCAGATCGACCATGTTGCCGGCTTCTTTGGCGGCCTGGGTTCCCGTGTTCATCGCCACGCCGACGTCCGCCTGCGCCAGCGCAGGGGCGTCATTCGTGCCGTCGCCGGTCATCGCCACTAACTTCCCACCGGCCTGCTCCTTCCTGATGAGAGCCATCTTGGCTTCCGGCGTCGCCTCCGCGAGGAAATCGTCAACGCCCGCTTCCTTCGCGATGGCTGCCGCGGTCAACGGATTGTCGCCGGTAATCATGACCGTCCGAATTCCCATCGCCCGGAGCTGATCGAACCGCTCGCGCATGCCGCCTTTGACCACGTCTTTCAGGTGAATCACGCCAAGGATGTGTTTATCCTGCGCAACTACCAGCGGCGTGCCACCGGAGTGCGATATGTCCTCAACGATCCTTCGCAAACCATCCGGAACGTCTCCGCCCTGCTCCTTGACCCAGTTCATTACAGCTTCGCTTGCGCCTTTTCGCACCAGGACACCGCTGTAATTGACTCCGCTCATTCGGGTCTGAGCGGTGAAAGAGATGAACTCGGCCTCATGCTCCTGCAGTTCTCTCGCTCGCAGCCCGTATTTCTCTTTGGCCAGAACAACTATACTCCGACCCTCCGGTGTTTCGTCCGCCAAAGAAGAGAGCTGAGCCGCATTTGCAAGTTCGTTGATCTCGATATGCGGCAGGGGGATGAATTCCACAGCTTGCCGGTTGCCGAGAGTAATGGTTCCGGTCTTGTCGAGAAGCAGGGTGTTTACGTCGCCCGCCGCCTCAACCGCCTTACCGGACATGGCGAGTACATTATCCTGCATAACTCTATCCATACCGGCGATTCCGATTGCAGAGAGCAGGCCGCCTATAGTCGTAGGAATCAGACAGACCAGTAACGATACGAGAACCGGGATTTCCGGCGATGACCCGAGTCCCGCAGCGCGAATAGCGTATGCGGCGAACGGAACCAGTGTCATAACGGCAATAATGAAGATAATCGTCAACCCTGATAACAGAGTTGAGAGCGCTATCTCATTCGGCGTCTTCTGCCGTTGCGCCCCCTCGACTAACGCGATCATCCGGTCTATGAACGTCTCGCCGGGATTGGAGGTGATGCGCACTACTATGCGGTCGGATAGCACCTGCGTTCCTCCCGTGACGGCGCTGCGATCCCCGCCGCTCTCCCGTATAACCGGGGCGCTTTCGCCGGTGATGGCCGACTCATCAACTGACGCAATACCATCCACGATTTCACCGTCACCCGCGATGATCTCGCCGGCCTCGACGACAACCAAATCACCCTTGCGGAGTTGAGTTCCGGGTATGCGCTCTTCGCGGCCATCCACAAGTTTGCGCGCGATAGTCTCAGTCTTGGTTTTGCGAAGGGCCTCAGCTTGAGCCTTGCCCCGCCCTTCCGCCATAGCTTCAGCGAAGTTGGCGAATAGAACGGTAAACCACAGCCATAGAGTTATCTGGCCTGAAAAAAGCACTCCGTGGCCACCCGTCGCCAACTCCTTGAAAAAAAGGTAGGTTGTTACAACACTTCCAACCTCTACAACAAACATAACCGGGTTTTTGGCGACAAGCCTGGGATCGAGCTTACGGAAGGCATCAACCAAGGCTCGTTTCACTATCGTCGGTTCAAACAGAGAGCGAGGCGCGTATTTCAGTTTCCTGTAGGCGCTCACATCCTCGACAACGTCTGCGGGCTGATGATCTATCATTATATCCTCCGAAAATAGGATCAAGGATTCAGGGACAGGAGTAAAAGGAGTGTGAGGAGTTAGGAGTATCCGAAAGCTCTACTCCTCTTACTCCTTCTACTCCCCTTACTCCTCAAGATATGCACTCCAACGCTCCATTACTCCATTTATCCTAGAAAAGCTTCCCCGCGATCATATGCAGATGATCGACGATCGGGCCGAGCGACAGCGCCGGGAAGTACTCCAATGCGCCAACGATAACCACCACGCCGACCAGCAGGAGCACGAAGGTCGTGGTATCGGTGGCCAGCGTCCCGGCGGAAACCGGCACGTATCGCTTGCGAGCCAGGCTCCCGGCCATTGCCAGGAGCGGCACAATCATGAGATACCGTCCAAACAGAATGGCGAGGCCCAGCGTGAAGTTATAATAAGGAGTATTGGCGGTGAGGCCCGCGAATGCGGACCCATTATTCCCAACTGCCGACGCGTAGGCGTATGTTATTTCCGTAAACCCGTGTGCTCCGGAGTTGTTGACGTTATTATACGTCGCGCCCTCGTACAGACTTGGGCTGCTCCCATTGACGTGATTCCAGGATGCGCTTGACTTCGCGAGTCGGGCTTCCTGGGTCTTGTCGGCGCTGGTGATTGTGACCGGAGTCTGTCCGGGCGGCACGTTCACGTTTGACGCCAACGCCGTGAAGAACGCGACGGTGGCGAATAGAATCAGCATCGCTACTATTGCCATGCGGACTTCATACTTTTCGATCTTCTTCCCCACATATTCCGGCGTCCTCCCTACCATCAAGCCTGCAATGAACACCGCGATTACCGCATACATGAGCATCCCATACAACCCTGCGCCGCAGCCGCCAAAGATCGTCTCGTCACACATCAGGTTGACCAGAGGCACCGCGCCCCCGATGGCGGTAAGGCTGTCATGCATGCAGTTGACAGCGCCGCACGAGGCATCTGTTGTTATGGTGGCAAACAGAGAACTGGCTGCGATTCCGAACCGCGTCTCTTTCCCCTCCATGTTGCCGCCGGGCTGATTAAGAGATGCCTGGGTCATCACGCCCAGCCGCGAGATGTTCGGATTCCCTTTCGCCTCCGCCCAATAGCAGAGACCAACGCCGATGGCGAACATCAGAGACATTGCGGCGAAGAGTGTCCATCCCTGCTTCGTATTGCCGACCATCTTCCCGAAGGTGTAGGTCAATCCTGCCGGGATGAGAAAAATCGAAAGCATCTGAAGGAGGTTGGAGAAGGGTGTGGGATTCTCAAAAGGATGGGCGGAATTGGCGTTGAAGAATCCTCCTCCGTTCGTTCCCACCATCTTGATGATCTCCTGGGAGGCGACGGGGCCTTGTGCTATCGTCTGCTTGGCCCCTTCCAATGTCGTCGCCTGAGTGTAAGGGGAGAAATTCTGCGGAACTCCCTGCCAGGCGAACAGCAGCGCGCCCACAAAACAGATCGGAAGCAATACATAAAGGGTAGCGCGTGTCATATCCACCCAGAAGTTCCCCAGTCCGTTGACAGAGTGGCGAGCGAACCCGCGTATGATAGCGACCGCAATCGCAATTCCTGTCGCCGCCGACATCCAGTTGTGCATTGCCAGCGCGACCATATTGGAAAAGTAGCTGACGGTAGTTTCAGGAGAGTAGCTCTGCCAGTTCGTATTGGTAATGAAGGATACCGCGGTGTTGAAGGATAGATCGGGAGTCATGTCCCTGCCGGTGACGTGCTGTGGGTTGAGCGGCAGTATTCCCTGGCAGCGAAGCAGCAGATATGTGAGCAGACCTCCTACCAATCCGAATGCCAGCATTGCAAATGAGTAAGTCGTCCATCGCATATCCTCCTGTTCGTTTACGCGAAATATCGCATAAAAAAGCCGCTCCACGGGGCGTAGAATGGAATGCAACAGAGTGCGCTCCCCGTTGAAAACCCTCGCCATGTAGTCCCCAAGTGGCTTGGTGAAAACAAGGATAAGCACGAAAAAAACAATAATCTGCGCAAGTCCGTTACCGGTCATAATCTCCTCCAAGGGAACGATTTAAATCTGCCGATAGGTCCATCGCTCACCGAACCTACCCTTCGACGGATCCAGGGAAAGGCTCTGAGTTAAACGGCTGTTATGCCGAAAAAATCAGCAACGAGCCTTCCGGCCCTAAATCCTAAATCCCCGCTCCTGAGTCCTCCGCTAAAACTTCTCCGGTTTCAGGAGCGCATAGGTCAAATACACGAGAAGAGCAAGCCCTACAATTCCAGTCCAAATATAATCAACCATTGGCTTCATCCTTGTACAACTTCTCACAGCCTCGCGTGAAAGACGCGGAGATGGCGAAGAAAATGATAACAACCAGAGCGTAGAAAACATCCTGCATAGTTCTCTCTCCTTTAAATCGAATCGCTCATAGATCGAGCGATAACTTGAGGATTAGTGGGTCAAGAAAAATGCCTCAACCCACTAATCCAGCCGACCGGAACGTCGGCTCTGCACGGACTTCGCCTTGCCCACGCGTCCGTGTACTCTAAAGACCAGGTGCACAGAGTATCCGAAGCATATCCCTGGGATAATCGTGACCGCCAGGATTGTATATAGTATTCCCATGCGTTGCTCAGGATATCGAGCCTTTCTGCAAGCCAACTGAGAAAGTATATCAAGAGTCGCGTTAAAAAGCCGTAAAGCCGGGCTTAGGGAGTGTTAAGATTGTGTGTAGAGGAAGAACTTTCGGTTTGTGACGGCATACGACGAAAATGTTCTTCACGAAATCTTTATAGCCTGTGTCATCGATTTAACGCCCAGTAAACAGTGCATTTGCTACCATTTCAGCATGAGACTTCCGGCAGAGACGCCGGAGCCATTGCTGGGAGGCAAGTATATGAAGCACCATTTTCGCATTACCACGCTGTTGACGGCTCTTTGTGCCTTGAGCATTCAACTACCTGCTCACGCAACCGCTCACAACCCGCCGCTGTATTTTCCGGGAACCGCAAGGATTTCAACATTCTCGTCACAACCCTCTGACACCACAAGTTCCGCACTGGTTGACGCGCCCAACACCCTGAATACTGAGGCTGCGGCGAAGTTGCAATCGTCGCAGCCTCAGGGCGCCGATACCACCACGGTATCCGGCACAGTCGCAACGACCGATCAGACATCAAACGGCCGCGCGATGCCGTCACCCATCGATTCTCCACCGTTTCCAGGCGGAGACTGGCTAGGCTATCCCGTGATCGGCGAGCCCGACGGCGTACCCGTGTATCCACTTCAAAAGGCTCTTTTCGGGGATTCGCTCAACGCTAGCCGAATCAAGGTTTATGGGTGGGTGGACGCTTCGGTAAACTTCAGCTCTTCCAAGGAATCCAACTACCCGCTCTCATACGCCATCGTCCCGAATGCGATTGAACTCGATCAACTCTCTCTCCGCATCGAGCGCCAGCCGGATACAGTGCAAACCGATCACACGGACTGGGGATTCCGCCTGTCCACGCTCTACGGAATGGATTACCGGTTCACCACATCGAAAGGCTGGTTCAGCGACCAGCTTCTGAAAAACAATAATCTCTATGGAATCGATCCGCTTGAAGCCTATGGCATCTGGTATTTCCCCCATGTTGGCCAGGGAATGTATATGCGAGTCGGACGCTTTATCTCACCGCCTGATATCGAGGCGCAGACCGCTCCCGATAATTACATCTTCAGCCATTCGATAATGTTCACGGTCGATCCTTACACCTTCACCGGCATCAACTCGATGATAAGACTCAGTCCCCAATGGGAACTGATGATGGGACTGCACGCCGGGGCTGATATGGCGCCCTGGAGCGACTCCTCATCACTAAACGGTCAACTGATGGCTCGTTGGGTATCCAAAGACAACAACGATTCGATTTGGGGTGGTATCAACTCCATCGGCGCGGGGAAGGTTCTAAACGAGCATGACGATCTGCAGCAAATGGTGGCAACGTGGGGTCACAGGTTCAACGACAAGCTCCACATGATGACGGAGATGTACTATATGTGGGAATACGACGGTCTATCCGGTGGAACCCCGAGCGATGGACAGTTTCAAGGCTTCGGTCAAACCGGAGGCGGCCCTGGCCCGCTCCTTCCCGGCCTCTCTTCAGAGATCGGGGCGGTCAATTACTTCAATATCAAAATGTCCGACAAGGACTATCTGACCATCCGCAATGATTACTTCAACGATCCAAGGGGTCAGCGTTATGGTTTCCCGGGAGCGATGCTCAGTCACACCATAGGATATGTGCGATATTTGACCCCGCTCCTCTCGATTCGACCGGAGGTCAGGTATGAGTACGCCCTGAATTCCACACCGTGGGACAACGGCACGCGCGGCAACCAATTCACCGTCTCAGCGGACGTAATTCAGAGGTTCTGATTCGAGTAGGAAAGTTCACGTAGGGGAGGGCCACTGTGCCCTCCCTCTGCCCGCTCAGGCGGGCAGCCTGAAACAACAACTAACTCAGTGCGTTGAAAACCGAAAGCCGACGCCGGGCTCTGTGAGGATGTATCGGGGAACGGATGCATGCGGTTCGACCTTCTTCCGAAGGTGGCTGATGTGCACCCGAAGGGTCTGTGTGTCGTCCGCATACTCTTCGCCCCAGACAGTCTGAAGGATCATCCGAGATGTAACCACGCAGTCGGCGTTTCGAGCGAGGAGGGCCAGGATCTCGAACTCGGTCTTTGTGAGATCGACATCCTCGCCGCACCTGGTCACTCTGCGGTGAGCGATGTCTATCTCGATATCACCGGCGCTGACGACCGGAGCCGGAACCGCCCGCCCTCCTGCTCTCCTCAGAAGCGCGCGGATTCGCGCGAGGAGTTCACCTGCTGAAAAGGGCTTGGTCAAATAATCGTCCGCGCCTGCATCGAGCGCTTCTATCTTCTCCGCATCGCTCGACCGCACGGACAAGACCAGAATCGGCGCCTCGAACCACGTGCGAAGCTCTCGGCAAACCTCCAACCCACCCATGTCCGGCATCGCCAGGTCCAGGATCACCAGATCGGGAGTGCTGTCAATCGCCATATCCAATCCAACGACGCCTCCTGAGGCAAGCAGGACCTCATAACCACGCGAGCCGAGAATCGACTTGAGCGCCCGGCGAATCTGCTCCTCATCATCGATCACAAGTATTTTCGACTTAGGCTCCGGTGAAGGCATTATCGATTCTCCTGACGTTCTTTCGGAATGAAAATGGTAAATCTCGCGCCGTGCGGTTTGGCGTCCGTCACGGATATCGTGCCGCCCTGATAGCGCACTATTTCCTTTGCGATAACCAAGCCGAGTCCCGTTCCCGATGGAACCTTTTCAGCCGATTTGCCGCGATAGAATTTCTCGAAGATTCTGGCTTTCTCGTCGTCCGGAATCCCCTCGCCGTGATCCTCGACCCATATCCGCACGCCATCCCGGCTGTCGGCAGCTCCAACATAGACGCTCTCGGATTCGGGGCTGTACGCGAGTGCATTTTCCAGCAGGTTTTCAAGCGCTCTGGATAGCTGAGCGAAATCAACATAAATCGGCGGCAAATCCTCCGGCAATGCAAACTCGATCCGATGCCTCTGCTTGGCCGAAATTCTGGACACCGTTGTGCCGAGAATCTCCCCCAGTTCATACCAATCCTTTTGTGCGACCCACGCGTCAGCCTCAAGACGAGACAGGTCTAGCAGCGACCCAATGCTGTCGTTCAGGCGATCCAGATCCTGCGAAATCGCCGACAATTCCTCTCGAACCGCCTCATGGTCCCAATTCGCGTCATCTTCAAGCAGCCCGGTCACCGTCGCCGTCACCGAGGCAAGGGGGGTCTTCAATTCATGCGAAACCGACCTGACGAAAGCCGATTTCAGCCTATCCGATTCTTTGAGAGCCTCGGCCTGGCTTGCGATACCCGTCAAGCGCCTTCGCTCCAAATATGCGGTCGCCTGATTTGCGATGGAAATCAGAAGCCTGGCGTCATGCACGGAGAAAGAATGCCCGTCGCGCCTCGGCCCAACGTACAAAACCCCCTCCATGCTCTCCTCTGTGTGCAGAGGCAGGAAAATCCCTCGCTCATCCGCATGGCCGAGTGTTTCGGCATCGATGGAAACAGGCCAACTCTCCGTCTCTTTTCCCATTCTGCGGGTACTCGGCAATCCAACGGCCTTCGATTCTCTTCCTGCCCATTCCGCGATACCTAGAGCGGACGAAGTCTCGATGCCGTCGCCCCCTACCCTGTGCGTGGCAGCCCGAAAAAGCTCACCATTCTCCTTTCGCAGATAAAGAGCGGCATTCTCAGCGCCGGTCGCCCCGCAGACCTCTTGAAGCAACATTTCGGCCATCCCTGCCAGCGTGGTCTGCGAAACCAGATGAGAGCTGAACCGATTCAGAAGCGTCGCTTCCCGTTCCCGGGCGAGTGCCATCGACTCCCGATCCTTCATGCGCCCTGTCTGCAAACCCATGACAACGGCGATAATCAGGAAAACGACCAGGGATATCCAATCCTTTGGATCGCTGACGATGAGCGTGTGGTACGGAGGAAGGAAGAAGAAGTCCCAAGCCAGGAACGCCAGCAGCGAGGCGAGCAGCGCCGGGCGGACGCCGCTCATCCCCGCTACCAACACGATGATCGGCAGATACATCAGCGCCCATTGTCCCTTGGCGAAGTAATCTCGCCCAGGAATGAACACCAGGGTGGAAACCGCTATGCAGAGCGCGGCAAAGACATACCCATGCTTCTCACACAAACCCCTAAACCAGGCCAATTAACACCATCCCAAATCGCTATGGGACGATTATACTCCGCCTCGGTTAGAACCGCAACACCTCTAATACCCCAGCTTCCGATCCACCAGGTTGATCATCGATCCAAAGTCTCCGCGCAGATACGCATGGAGGTTCGGCAGGAAGATCTCAGCCGTTCTCAGGCCGTACAGCGGCGACAGTCCTGAAACATGTGGTGTAACAATCACGTTCGGCATGTCCCAAAGCGGCGAATCGGCAGGCAGAGGCTCCGGGGTGGTCACGTCCAAACCGGCTCCCGCGATCCGACCCTCCTGAAGGGCGCGGATGAGCGCGTCCTGATCGATCAAGTCGCCCCTGGCGATGTTGACCAGGACGGAATTAGGTTTCATCACCCGCAGCTCGGATTCACCGATCATACATTTGGTGTCAGGGGTAAGAGGGACGCTCAGCACTATGTAGTCGCTCTCAGCGAGGAGGGCATGAAGCTGGTCATGCGGCAGCATGAGGTCCACATTCTCCGACCCCAGCTCCGGGTGCCTGCGAGTCGCGATCACTCGCATCCCGAGCGCCTTCGCTCTCCGCGCAACCCCCTCGCCTATCGCGCCCAAGCCGACTATGCCGAGGGTCGCGGATCGAAGCTCCGAGATATTGAGGTCTGTTCGCTCCCACGCATGGCGAGCCTGCCTTAGCACGCATTTGTGCAGGCCCCGCGCAAACATGAGCATGACGCCGATCACGTGCTCGGAGATAGGCGTCTCGTGAACCCCGCTGGCGTTGGTCAGGATGATATCCGAAGCACATAACTCAGGCGTGAGCGATCCCTCGATCCCGGCGCCCATGAACTGAATCCACTTCAGGTTCCGGGCGTGCTGCACCCATTCGCCCCGAAACCATCCTGCCAGCATTATCTCAATCGGCTCCAGGATTTCTGGGGTGATCTCCTCCGCCGACACAACCCGCCAATCCAGCAGCCATTTTGCCTCTTCATCCTGGTCGCATCTCTCTATCAACTGCCGGCAAATCGACTTCCCGTAGGAAGAATCGATCAGCACCGGAATTCGATCCATTGTCATATTACTGTCCGCCATATTTCTTAAGGTATCGTCCGAAAGTTCCCCTCCTTAATAAGGAGGGGCTAGGGGAGGTTCCGGAAGACCAAGATTAGAGATGAGCAGGGTGTTCCGGACTGCCCTCACCCCCACCCTCTCCCGCCACGGAGCAGGAGAGGGGGATATGGGGTAACACCCATACGGTTCGATTATTCAAAAGCTGAATGTGACCCCTCGCTAACACGCCAATTAAGCCACCAAATCCTCTATCCTGAATCCTACTATCCAAGCGGTACCAGTTTCAAGGCGTTCCCTGAGTATATCTTCGCCAAAACATCCGCAGGCAGGCCGAGAGAATTTAGGAATTCCTGATGATCATTATTGAAATCATCCCGAGCATAGAGCATCCGATCCTGGAACTCGAGCAGGAAATCCTTGGCGAACTCAGGATCGCGCTTCAGCGCATTAAGTCCCGACCCGGCGCTCCAGTCGCAGTACAGGTTCGGATACTGTCTGAGCATGGAAACTACCTTGCCGCCAGGAACTACCTTGCCCTGCGGATAAGATTCCTTGTCGAATTGATCGTCCCCGGAGATATGCGACCAGAAGCCGGGAGCGTGGCCGAGGAATATCGTCTCAGGGCAAGCCTGGATTGCCCGCTCAAGAGCCTCGATCGTGCCGCCGTACCAATAGTTGGGACGAGGATAGGTCACCCCGAAGTCCAGCGGATAATCCATGTGAACGGTGACCGGCAGGCCTTTTTCACCGCAGAATTTGAACATGCGAAGAGCATCCGGGTTATCGTACGTCGCACGAATCTTCAATTCGCCGTATGTGCGAACACCATACATATCAATAGCCGCGCTCAACCTGTCGATGGCATCCGGCCGCCGGGGATCCGGCGCATAACCAAGAACGAACCGATCCGGAGCCTGCTCTACGAAGGCAAGACACTGGCTAAATGGAATTGGATATTTCGAGCCTGTACGAGGTGACAGTTGCGGGTAGTTCCAGGTGGCGTATTCGTCCTCGGGACACTCCCAGGTCAAAATCCAGGTGACGTCGATATTATACTTATCCATGTTTTCAAGGGTGCG
>Ga0326727_10021280_pt1 | contig 12731 bp, 8 predicted proteins | sample MB2enrmetagenome_FD_207643 | JGI IMG/M metagenome (GOLD analysis project Ga0326727, IMG submission 207643) | Lab enriched peat soil microbial communities from McLean, Ithaca, NY, United States - MB29MY | ecosystem: Environmental > Terrestrial > Soil > Wetlands > Peat | place: USA: New York...
GCGATGCCTCGGCCTTGGCCAACTCGCTCACCGGCTTGGGAGGCGGAGGCTTGAAACCGGCCGGCGCAGGGTGCGGTTCCGCGGCCAGCGGCTTGGCAACTACCAGGGTCTGGGGGTGCCCGCCGTTGTTCCTGGCAAAGCTGCTGGGGTTGGACCTGGCCGCAGCCACATGCTGCTGCTGAAAGGTGGTTGGCGCCACGTGCGTTTCGTGCGCGGCGATCTGCTCCTCGGCCGTGGGCTGGTGCTGGATCCCGTTGGGCCCGCCGTTGTAGGAGACGTTGGTGTTGTTGATGATCGTGGTCTGTTGGACGATGGTCTTGTTGATGTAGACGTTGGTCACCACGGTCCTGTTCACGTTGACGATGGCGGTGTTGTAGGCAAAGACGCCCCCATTCCACACGCCGCCGGCAAAGCCGATGCCCATGTAGCCGAAGCCGTAATTCACGCCGCCGTAGAAGCCGATGTGCGGTCCCCAATAGCCCTCATGAAAGAGATATTGGCCGCCACCCCAGCCCCAGTAACCGGGTGTCCACAGCGCGCCCACATAGGGAGCCGGCACCCACACACCGGGCACCCAATAGAAACCGCCTGGACCCCAGTGCCAGTAGCCGGGCGACCAAATCAGATTTGGCGCAGGGCAAGGCGGCTGCACATAGACCGGCAGGGGCGGCGGCGCCTCTGTGACCGTGATGACCTCGGCCGGGGCGACTGGAGGGGGAGGCGCTTCGACGGGCTCCCACTTTTCGCCATCCCAGACAAAGGTCCCCGTCCTGGTCGTGCCGGGCGGAATTTGAGCAGTTGCCTGCAGAGCGGCAACCCCGAAGACAAAAAGTGCCAGCACGAACCACCGCGCTGAACGAATCCATGCCATGAGAAATACCTCCTAGACCCTTCGAACCCACCCAATTCACTTCGACCCATGCACCGTGGAGCGAATTGAGGGGTTGGTGAGAACATTGCACTTCCCATCTACTTTAGCGGGAAATCGCGCCAAGTCTACTGGCATTTTGTGGAATTGTTGCAAGAACTCGAAAGCGAAGCAGGCGCGGTTCAGCGAATGCTCAAAGGACGGCGCGGTTGGATAGGGGGACAGGTGCTCTGCCCCCGCAACTTCGACCAAATCGAGTTCAGGTGGGCAAGATCTTCCTCGGGAGGACGATCCTGCTACTTCCGTGGCCTCGACTGTGGCTGGCGAGACTGCAGAGACTGCTGCTGCTGGGTGTGTTTCTGCACCAACTGCTGCGTCTGTTTCTGGTGCTTCTGTTCCTGCTTCTGTTTCTGCGTACCGCTCATTTGCTTGCGATCTTCTGCCTCTTGTTTCTGCTGCAGGGCTTGCCGTTCCTTTTCCTGCTTGGCGATCAGCTTTTCCTGTTCCTTCTGGTATCTCTTGTCTGCCTTGGCGTCGCCCGAGTTTATTGGCTCGGGACGGGCAATGGGCGGAAGGTCTTTGGGATGGACCGCGGTGCGGGGCTCGTCTGCGCCGCCTGGGCCGGTCCTGGCAGGTTCTGTTGCTTCTCTGTTCCCGGTCGAGCGCTCACCCAGATCTCCGGGTCTTGCGGTCGCTTTAACGGGAGGGTCGCCGTGGTTGGCCTTGGCGCGCATCTCGGGATTGGCGCGAGCCGCGCTGGCATGTTCGGTTTGAGCGGCCACCGGAGGAATGTGCCTCTCGCTGGCCGCTGCCTCCTCTTCGCGGGATGGGCGGGCCACGATTCCGCCATTTCCGCCGTTGTAACTCACGCGGTTCAGGACATTGTTGTTCTCGACTGTGGTGTTATAGACATTGTGGATGCTTGTAACATCCACGTTCATCACGGCGCGGTTATAGAAGAAGTGACCGCCGTCCCAACGGCCACCTACGAAGCCGTGACCGAAAAAACCAAAACCGTAGTTGATTCCGCCATAGAACCCAATGGTCGGACCCCAGAATCCTTCGTTCCAGAAGAATCCGCCATCGCGCCAGCCCCACCAGCCGGGGGTCCAGAGGAATCCTACTTCGGGCGCCATCACCCACGTGCCGGGCACCCAGTAGTAGTCCGCGTCATCGGCGTCCCAGGCCCAGTAGCCCGGGGTCCAGAGATAGCCATCTCCGGGACAGATGGGTTGCTCGTAGACAGGCAGAGCGGGTGGGCCGACCGTGATTGCCACGCCTACGCTAACCCGCGCGAACGATGCGGCCGGAAGGGCCAAAATCACGAGCGCAAGCAGAAAGCGAATGGTACGCATATCAATCTCCTTCTCCAGACATGTTTCAATGACAGCGCTGTTCCGTGCTGCGGAGCTGCGTGAACCGGGAGTCGTCGCTTCACTCGCGTGAGCAGAGATTCCATCGTGCTCTCACGAAGCGGCGCGGATCGCGCCTCACTGGGCGCGCGGCTGGGAACAGTGCCGTGAACTGCGAAATTGCGGTAATTTCGCGCATGCGGCGAGTGTCGATAGCCCGATCGAGACTCGGATTGGCGATCTCGATCGGACGGGTCATCGAGAACAGGTCGAGTGCAATGTTCTACCTTGCGGCGGCCTGCGCTTTGGCGTCCCGGATGGCGTCAAGGAAGGGTTGTGCGGGAGCGGTGGGAGATACCGATCCGAGCAGAACCGCACGGGTTGACACGCCTGGACCGTAAATGGTCTCCATGGAATCGTCATCCCGCCGGACGGCGGCGCCGGACAGAGAAAGTCCTGCAAAGACGCCCTTCGCCCGCGAGTAGGTCAGTACCTCGGCGTTCATCTTCCAGTCGGTGTCGGCAGAGGCATGCCGGCCTACCGGCCCGGCCGCGGCAGACGCGTCGGCGCCCAGCTCGAACTTACTCGAAAGCAGATGCTGCATTCCTCGATCGCTCTGGATAATCATTACGAGATCGACGCCTTCCACGCCGATCTGCAGTCCCCAACTGCCTCCGGTGACGGCAAAGAACGCCGGAGCGCTCCATCCGTCCGCGGTCCGGCAAGTCGCTACACCTCTGCCGCCCTCCGCGCCAAACACAAAAGCACCTTTGACCATGTGGGGCACAACCGCAACGCATTTTGCGTGGTCGAGCACTTCCTCCGGAATGCCCTTGTCAGGGGCAGCCATGATCTCGTGCAGCACGGCGCCGGCATGCTCAAGACGATCGGTTGTTGCATCGATTGGAGAGTCAGCCCGGCTCAAAGTAGCCAGGCTCAACAGGGCAGCAAAAATCGTGCTTTGTTTCATACGGTGACCTCGCTTGTTTTGTTGCATCATGTCGTTTGCTCGACGCGAGTTGAAGTCCACGCAGATTTGCGCGATCTCCGGATTCTTTGCGCGATCTCCGGATTCGGTACCGCCGATGCCAGAGGATCCGCCCGTGGATCCAGCCACGCTTGAGCAAAGGACCTTACGGTCCAGATGCTGGAGAGGATGCATGTGTCGCGCCAAAGCTGGAACAGTCTCGCGTGAACCTGGATAAGTTATTCATTTCGAATGATTTATTTTGACGGCAGTGGGCCTCATATCGGCCATACGATGTGATTTCTGCTGCGCGGCCTGGAACTTTCTTCACGGATGATGCAGGTTTTCCCGTCCGATCTGCTGCAACTTAGTTCGTCCCAGCATCTTCTAAGACGACAGGGTGAAGGCTGCGGCGCAACCTTCGCGACAGCTATTCACCAATCTCTCCAAACGGCAATCGGGACTGGCCGACCCAGAATCGATTGCTCATTCTGGCTAGCGGGCCGATGCGGCGGCCCTTGAGGCGCGCCTGGGCTTCGTGCCATGGGCCGATGAAGCGGATCGGCGTGGGAAGGCGGCGATAGAGGCCGGGCAGGCGATGCTTGGCGCGGTCGGCTGACTTCAGTTCGCGAGGGCCGAATTCAAGAGCGAATTCTTCGCGGAATCGAGGCGGGAGCCACGACGCGGTCAGCGCGCGGTACCAGTGGGGCGGGTGAATCCACGAGCCTGCGCCGGAGAGCAGGTTGTCGGCCATGGGCAGGGCGGTCTGGCTTACGCCCAGCGCGCCCGACTCGACGGTCTGGTCGATGTAGGCTTTGAATGCGCTCCAATCCTCGGGCAGCGCGGAGGGTGGGATGCCGAAGAGGCTGGCCATGATCTTCGACTCGGCGTAGTAGGCTTCGCGCTCGCTGGCGGTGAGCGGCGGCAGCACGCAGTCATGGGCCAGCACTGCGCTCTCAACCAGCGTGGCGTAGACCCAGCGCAGTGCGCCGATTTCGTTGGCCCGGTAGTGTGAGCCTTGCGGATAGGCGGCGGCCTGCTCGGGCAGTTCGCCCTGGATGCGCGTGTGCAGCGCGTAGAGATGACGCGCGGCGGCGAGAGCCTGATCAAGCGAACCGAAGATCATGGTGAAGACGATGCGGAATGTGTTGTGAAAGCGCGCAATGGGCCTCGAGAGCAGGCTGGAGTGCTGCGCCAGCGCCGCCGCCACCCAGGGATGCGCAAGCTGAAGCAGCGCGGCGCGGCCGGCTCCCAGAAAGAGCGCCGACTCGCGATTGATCTTCCAAGTGACGGATTCAGGGCCGAAGATGCCAGCCTGAGGGTGCGCCTCATGTTGTGCGACCGCGGCCAGCAGCGCTTCGCTATCGCTGCGCGTCACCCACGCGGCATGATCTTCGGTCAACGAGAATGACATGTTGGTTCAATAGCCCCGGTGAATTCAGTGCACGAATGGGCCGTGTCAATCGCCTTCGGCGGCTTTGAGCATCGCGGCCAGGCTGCGGTCCACGTCCTCTTTGGTCGTCACCCAGGAGGAAACGCTGATGCGCATCGCGGTGTGTCCCTGCCACACAGTCGAACCGCACCAGCAGGTTCCTTCCGCCTGCAGGCGGGCAACGATAGCCAGCGTCTTCTCCGCGGCGCCAAACGACACCATCACCTGGTTGATGACCACGTCGTTGAGGATTTCGTAGCCGGCGGCGCGCAATCCCGCGGCAAAGCGGCGGGCGTGGCCGGAGGTGCGTTCGACGATCTCCGCCATGCCCGAGCGGCCCAGCGAGCGCAGCCCCGCCCACAATTCCACCCCCCGGGCGCGGCGCGAGAGCTCCGGAGTGTAGTGGGAGGGTTCGCGCCTTTCTCCCTCCATCAGGTAGGACGCGTGGATCGACATAGAGGCCCGCAGCGCCTGAGAATCGCGCACCAGGGCGATGCCGCAGTCGTAGCCGATGTTGGGCCACTTGTGGGCGTCCGTGGCCCAGGAGTCGGCCTGCTCAAATCCATGCGTTAGCGAGCGGTGCTTCGGCGAGGCAGCGGCCCACAGGCCGAAGGCGCCGTCCACGTGAACCCATGCGCCGGCCGCGCGGGCCGCGGGGCAGATGGCCGCCGCGGGGTCGAATGCGCCCGTGTTCACGTTCCCCGCCTGCAGGCAAAGGATGGTCATGTTGTCGAGATGCGGCAGCGCGTCGGCCCTCATGCGTCCCTGGCCGTCGACCGGCACGCGGACCACGCGCTTGCGTCCGAGGCCGAGCAGCCCCAGTGCCTTGACCATCGAGGGATGCGCCTCCTCGCCGGCGACGACGGTGATGGGCGGCGCGCCAAACAGGCCCTCATTCTCCACGTCCCAACCGGCGCGAGTCAGCAGGGCATGGCGCGCGGCGGCCAGGCCGGTGAGGTTGGCCATGGTGGCTCCGGTGACCAGCGCGCCGCCGCAGCCCTCGGGCAAGCCGAGCAGCTGGCGGACCCAGTCGAGGGCGGTTTCCTCAAGGGCGGTGGCCACGGGCGATTGCACCTGGAAGGCGGCGTTCTGGTCCCAGGCGCTCACGAGCCAGGCTGCGGCCAGGGCGGCCGGCACGCAGCCGCCATTGACAAAGCCGAAGTAGCGCCCGCCGGCATTGGCCACGGTGGCGCGTGATCCGAACTCATTGAGCAGATGCAGCACCGCTTCGGGACTTGTGGGCCCCGGCGGGAGAGGTCCGCGCAGGGCGGCCAACGCGGCCACATCCTCAGGGCGCGGCGCAACCGGCCGCGCGTCCACGCTTTCGAGGTAATCCATCGCGTCGCGCGCGGCGTGCTTCAGCAAAGCCGTGCTGCTGGCGGCTGCGGGAGGGGAAGGGGAAGACGGTTGGGGAGGCGCCGGAGTCATGGCTGAGTTTAGCATCGGAATCTATGCGCCGGGCGTTGCAACATCGCCCATAAATCCATGTGCAAACAAAGATTGTTGCCGATTAAATGTCTCCAATTCTCTAAGATGGTGACAAGCTTCGGGCTCCGCGAGGATTGACGGGGAGGACCGTTCGATGCGATTTCGTTACTCGTCTTGGCCACAAGTTCTTACGTTTCTGGCGATGCTCGCCTTTGGCCCCGCGCCCTTCTGCCAAACTCCGCCCTCGCGGACAGGAGCGCCCGCCAGCGAGACCGGCGGCCCGACGGAAAACGACAAAGAGATGGCCGTCCTGATCGAGCGGTTTGTCCTGAACGGCTCTCCGGGTCCGCTCAACCTGAAGCCGGAAGAGCGGGCCAGGATGATCAAGACTCTGCTGGAGGCGCAGCAAAGCCCGAATATCCGCAGGCCTTTCCTTAACCACTATTTGCTTGCCCTAGTCGGATACAACTACGAGCAATACCGCGATGAATTCCTGCAGCAATGGTCCGATTGCTGTGCCGATGGCGGCGGCTGGAACAACGAGATCTCCGGCGTGTTGATCCGGCTTTACCAGCAGAATCACAAGGAGCTTTTGCGTCCCCTGCTGGCGGGCGGCCGTTCCGACGAGGCGATGCAAAACGATATGAATCTGGGCGAGTTTTACCGTCAGCAGTTGGAGCGTAATCCGCGCGATTTTGTAGCCGCGCTGGGGACGTTCACGCCTGCCGAGCAGCAGGCGCTGTGCACGGCAGCAGCGCAAAGCGGCAACGGCCTGGAAGCCAAGGGTGAGAGCAAAGTGATTGCCAGCCTGAAGCTGGCCGGCGGCGAGGTGGCTGGCCGCTGCGCAGCCGGTGTGCAGGCAGGCGTTGAGGCTTTCAAGAAGAGGTTTGGATTTCCGCCACCGGGGCCTTAGGCAAATGACACCGAGCCAGCTTATGCACTCAACCTTATAAGTCAACGGAAGAGACATGATAATTACGCCGTTAGATTTGGAAGATCGCTCGAACCCATGGAATGGCACTCCCATTGGGGATTTGGCCACGCTGACAAAGCTTCTGGATGATTCGCGATTCGAGATACAAGGTGGCGTTCCTTCTGGAGTTGGAAGGCAACAACGGCTTCAAGCTGACTATCGGAATCGGCGGACCCTTGGGCTGCGCTCAATTCAGTGCAAATGATGGAGAGCCGCCGTACTGGGTGGCGTTGGGCACTGAGGAGGAGGAAACGGATCGGAACATTGAGGTGGGGTTCCTTGCGGGGGGCAGGCAGCGCCCATGCAGATCCGCTGGCTCCTTTCCTTTGCGGCGCTCAAGGACTTGGTGACTCATTTCCTTAAGAATGGCGACCGCAGCCCATTTTTCCCCTGGGAAGAAGTTTGAGGCCCTTTAACGTCTGCCTCCGCGAAGTGGGCGTCCTCTGGAATACCGCTCGTTCCGAATACTCTGACCGGTTTCCACATTGAAATTTGCGGGAAATCGCCGTATGATAGCTACGCAGACGAATTTGTCCGCGCTGTTGCCGTGAGTGTGCCGGCGGGGCGGAGAGATGAGTGGGCTCACAGCCCACTTTTTATTTGGAGCAAAGGCTCCCCGATCCAAAGGCACAACCCGGGGCAAGCACCTCGGCAGCAAGACCGCTGAACAGGCGGCGTGGGAAAAATGGCAGTCAAGCTGGAAGAAATTCGGTCGGCGGCGATGAGAGTGGCCGCTTCGCACGGGCTGGATGTGGTGGATCTGGAGTTCACTGGCCCCTCGAAAGAACGCATCCTGCGCGTCTTCCTCGAAAAGAACGCCGAGGGGCGGCTGCGGCTGAAGGCGGCCATCGCGGCCGGGATCGCTGGAGACGGAATTGAGGCCCTTCCGGAGCGGCTTAGGGAAGGCAAACTCACGGTGGACCAGCTTTCCGGCGTTACCCATGAGGATTGCGCCGAATTCAGCCGGGATTTTGGCGTGTTGCTGGATGTGGAGGACCTGATTCCGGGCGCGGAGTACACGCTGGAAGCCAGCTCTCCGGGGCTGGATCGCAAGCTGAGCAGGGCGGAAGATTTTCAACGGTTTGCAGGCTGCCTGGTGAAGGTGCAGACCTTCGAGCCGATTGCGGGCAACCGGCACTGGCTGGGACGATTGGCGGCCGGTGCGGGGATCGAAGCCGGAAAGACGATCACGCTCGACCTGAACGCGGTGAAGCAGAACAGCAAGAGCAGAAAAACCGGCGTGAAGACTTTGGAGATTGCGCTGGGCAACATTGAAAAGGCACAGTTGGTGCCGGAGATCTAGGGGTTCGTTGCTTTCCAGGTCTTCCGCCTCGGTCCGCCGCGGCGGAAGACCTGGGGCACCTGGCATTCAATTCCAATCACTGAACCGGCACGGACGGCAAGCGGGATCCGCGCCAGCAAGAACCGAGAGAGTCAGCAGAGTATGGCCAGCAGCATTTTGTATCAGAGCATTGAGGCCCTGAGCCACGAGAAGGGCATCGAACCGGGCATCGTTGTGGGCGCCGTCGAGGAGGCGATTGCCCTGGCCACGCGCAAGTTCTACAAGACCCAGGAGAACATGCGCGGCGAGTTGAACAAGGAGACGGGCGAGATCACGGCCTACATCTACAAGACGGTGGTGGCCGACGAGGATCAGATCGAGGACCCGCTTAACCAGATCACGCTGGCGGAGGCCAATGAACTGGCCCCCGGCGTGGAGGTAGGCAGCGAGATCCGGCTGTACCGCGACACCAGCCCGCTGGGCCGCATCGCCGCGCAACTGGCCAAGCAGGTCATCTTCCAGAAGGTGCGCGAGGCCGAGCGCGACACCATCTTCAACGAATACGCGCACCGCGAAAAGGAAGTCCTGACGGCAACCGTGAAGCGCATCGAGGGCCAGGACACCATCTTCGACCTGGGCAAGGCCGAGGCGCGCATGCCCAAGCGGGAGCAGTCGCGGCTGGAGCAGTTCTCGATCGGCGAACGGGTACGCGTGGTGCTTCTGAAAGTTGACCGCGCGGCCAAGGGTCCGCAGGTGATTGTCTCGCGGGCCGCGCCGGAGCTGGTGCAGAACCTGTTCCAGTCGGAAGTTCCGGAGATTTACGACAACACCGTAGTCATTCGCGCCATTGCGCGCGAGGCCGGCGAGCGCACCAAAATCGCGGTCATGAGCCGCGACAAGGACGTTGACCCGGTAGGCGCCTGCGTGGGCATGAAGGGCATGCGCGTGCAGTCGATTATCCGCGAGCTGCGCGGCGAGAAGATCGACATTATCGAGTACAGCGAAGAGATTACGACCTTCGCCGAAAAGGCGCTGCAACCGGCGAAGGTGAGCCGCGTTTCCATCTCCGACCTGACCGACAAGCAGTTGGAAGTGATCGTCGACGATACGCAGCTTTCGCTGGCCATCGGCAAGAAAGGCCAGAATGTACGCCTGGCGGCCAAGCTGCTGGGCTGGAAGATCGACATCAAGAGCGAAGAGGAGAAGCGCCAGGAAGTGGAGCAGCAGATGCAGGCTCTCTCCGGCGGACCCTCGACGCCCATCGAGCAGGTTACCGAGCTGGGCGAAGGCATTATCCAGAAGCTGGTGGCGGCCGGCATCACCACGGTCGAAGCGCTGGCCGACATGACGCCCGAGCAGCTTGAAGAGATTCCAGGCATCGGCGAAAAGACGCTGGAGCGGATCAGCGTGGCGGTTCGCCACTACTTCGGCCACTTTGAAGAGGGCGAAGAGGGCCATGTCGCGGAAGTTGCCGAGGGCGAGGAGTCCATCGACGCGGAGCACGCGGAAGTGGAAGCGGCGGAAGCAGATGAAGGCATCTCGGTGGCGAAAGCCGTTGAGCAGGAGCCAGGCCACGCGGAAGTGGAAGAAGCGGCTGCGGTTGTTGAACAGGATGAGGCGGAGGCGGAAAACGCTGGCGAGGTTCTGGAAGAGGCGGAAAGCGTGAACGCGGCGGAGGCCCAAGAGAGCTTGGAAGCCGGTGACGCACTCGAGGAAACCCTGGCTGAAGAAGGAGCGGAGGACGAGAGCATGAGCGCGGCGGAGATTGCCGTGGAGGATGTTCCTGTTCCCGACGAAGTGGACGAAGGCCGGTCGGCCGGCAGGCACGGCGCATAATATGCGCCGCTGCATAAAAGGCCGATCGGGAGATAATGGAAGTTCCAGCACCAGCCATCGCCATGAGGTAGCTATGAGCGACTAAAGGCTTTGGAAAGCACACATCGAAAAGAGGCGGATGAGCAAGGTTCGAATCAACGATCTCGCGCGCGAGATGGAAGTCAAGAGCCGGCAAATTCTTGACGTATTGGCGGAACTCGGTCTGGAAAATGGCAAGACCCATTCCAGCTCGCTGGAAGAATTTGAGGCAGAAAAGGTTCGCGCGCACCTTGAGCGCGGAGCGCGGCCCGGCGGTCACAGCGCCGCGAGCGCGCGCGCACCCCAGGGTCTGACCCCCAAGATCGATCTTTCCCATGTCTCCAAGCCCGGGGACGTGATGAAGGCCATCCTGGCCAAGAAAAAGGAAGAGGAAGAGGAAGCGCGGCACAGTCACGCCCCAGCGCGCCCGCCGGTAGCGCCACCCCCGCCGGCCCGTCCAGCACCCCCGGTGGTCGCCGCCGCGCCACCCGCCGCACCGGCCCGTCCGGAGCCCCGCAAGATCGTTCCCCAGCCGCGGCCCGCACCGCCGGTTGTCGTGGCTGCCCCTCCCGCGCCGCCAGCGATTGCCTCGCGTCCGCCGTCAGGTCCCGTGGTGGCCAAGGCTCCGGCAACCGTGGCTGGCGCCACTCGTCCGGCAGTCGTGGTTGCGCCTCCAGTCAAGACCGTGGTCGTCCGGCCTCCAGCGCCATCCGCGGCGCCCACCCCGTCCCGCGAAAGCCAGCCCCGCGTCAGCGAGCAGCCAGTGGTAGCGGTCAAGCCGCCGGCTGCGCCGCCACCGCCTGCAGCAGCGCCCCCCATGGCCGCTGCCGCCACTGCCGCTCCGCCAGCCTCTGCACCGGTATCCGTAACTGCGCCGGTCGAGTTGCACGCGGCTGCCGTGCCGCCGCCCGTGCCTGAAGCCATTGCCGTCGAAGTCCCTGAGGTCGAGGCTCCGCAGTCGCCTGAAGTACCGGTGCAGGCCGGAGATTTCCACTTTGAGGAACCGGACCTGGAACCCCCAGCCGATTTGCCGCTTGCAGCCGCTCCGCTGGTGGAGCGGGCGCCGCGCACGGCGGGTCATACCCAAACGCAAACGCAGGCAACTCCCGTTGCACCCATCCGCCGCGTCGTGATGCCCCAGACCGGGCCTCGCCCGGTGTACAAAGCACCCATCGTGGCTCCGTCGGCTCCGGCAGCAAACGCCGGCGCACCCGCCAGAGGCATCGAGCGCGGGCGGCCCATCTTCGACCGCCGGCCATCCAGCGGCCCTGCCGGTGCTAGTGGCGGCTATACCCCGCGTCCCGGATCAAGCGCTCCCGGAACCGGGCAGTTTGCCCCCGGCGCAGGTCCACGCCCCAAGCATCCCACTCGCACTACGCCCAGCGGTTATGCCGGATCCGGCGGCCCCAGTGCGCCAAGCGGTCCCGGTGGACGTCCAGGCTTCCCGGCGCGCCCCGGGTTTGGCGGACCACCGCGTCCCGGCGGCTTTGGCGGCCCTCGTCCCGGCGCCGGCGGACCGCCGCCAACCGGCGAGGCTCCGCGTCCCCAGCGTGCGGCGCCCAGAGGCCGCGGCGGCCGCCCGCAGTATCCCAAGACCAAGGAAGGCCCGATGAAGGGCTTTGTGCCGCCGCCGCGCTATGGCGGGGTGCAATATGGCGGAGAACCGCTGCCCATCACGCGGGAGATCACGGTCACCGAGGGCATCAGCGTCAAGGACCTGGCCGAGAAGCTCGAGGTCCGCGCCAAGGACCTGATCGCCACGCTGCTGATGAGCGGCGTCTTTGTTACCGTGAACCAATCGCTCGACGCCGAGATGGTAAAGGACGTGGCGTCCAAGTTCGGCGCCGCCGCAACCGTGATCAGCTACGAAGAAGAGATCGCCAACCAGGCCATCGAAGAGGTGCTCGAAGCCGAAAACACCGGCGAACTTGAAGTACCGCGGTCGCCCGTGGTCACCGTCATGGGCCACGTGGATCACGGCAAGACGTCGCTGCTCGACGCCATTCGCGAAACCGACGTGGCGGCGGGCGAGGCTGGCGGCATTACGCAGCACATCGGCGCCTACAAGGTGAAGTTCGCCAAGGAAGGCTCACCGGCTTCTGGCCGCGAGATCGTCTTCCTCGACACGCCTGGCCATGAGGCCTTTACCCGCATGCGCGCCCGCGGCGCCAAGGTCACGGACATCGTGGTCGTGGTGGTTGCTGCGGACGACGGCGTGATGCCCCAGACTCTTGAGGCCATCGACCACGCCAAGGCTGCCAACGTGCCGATCATCGTGGCCGTGAACAAGATCGACAAGCCGGAGGCCAATCCCGAGCGCGTCAAGAAGCAGTTGGCCGACCGCGGACTGATTCCCGAAGAGTGGGCGGCGGGCGGCGAAGGCACGGTGTTCGTCGAAGTCTCGGCCAAAAAGCGCAAGAACCTCGACATGCTGCTGGAAATGATCTGCCTGGTCTCCGACATTCGCGCTCCCAAGGCCACGCCGGGCCGGAAGGCTGTGGGCAGCGTGATCGAGGCCAAACTCGATCGCGGCCGCGGCGCCGTTGCTACCGTGCTCGTTCAAGACGGAACCCTG
>Ga0326727_10021281_pt1 | contig 12731 bp, 10 predicted proteins | sample MB2enrmetagenome_FD_207643 | JGI IMG/M metagenome (GOLD analysis project Ga0326727, IMG submission 207643) | Lab enriched peat soil microbial communities from McLean, Ithaca, NY, United States - MB29MY | ecosystem: Environmental > Terrestrial > Soil > Wetlands > Peat | place: USA: New York...
GGAAGGGAGGGCTCATCACATGGCCGGCGGCAACATCGAAGTCGGGATGGCGGTACACGCTGTCGTCGACCAGCAGGTGGCCGGCCAGCACTTCGCCATAAACCCGCTGCCCGGCAGCGCGCGCCCGGGTGATCGCCTCAAGGGCATCCCGCGTCGACACATGCACCAGATAGACCGGCACCCCCAGCACATTGGCGATCTGGATGGCGCGGTTGGCGGCTTCCCCCTCCACCGCCGGTGGCCGTGACAGGGGATGCCCCTCGGGTCCGCGGATCCCTTCGGCCAGCAGCTTGCGCTGCAACTGGAACACCAGTTCGCCGTTTTCCGCGTGCACGGTGGGAATCGCCCCCAACTCCAACGCACGAGAGAAGCTGTTCACCAGGATCTCGTCGTCGGCCATGATGGCGTTCTTGTAGGCCATGAAATGCTTGAAGCTGTTGACGCCCCAATGGCTGACCAGGGTTCCCATGTCTTCGCGGACACTGTCGTCCCACCAGGTCACGGCGACATGGAAGGAATAGTCGCCGGCCGCCTTTTCCGCCCAGCCACGCCAGATGTGATAGGCATCCAGCAAGCGTTGCCGGGGGTCGGGAATGACGAAATCGATGATCATCGTCGTACCGCCGGCAAAGCCGGCCGCGGTTCCGCTGAAAAAATCCTCGGTGGCGACGGTGCCCATGAAGGGCAGTTCCATATGGGTGTGAGGGTCGATCCCGCCTGGCAGGACATAGGCGCCTCCGGCGTCCACAACCTCGACGTCTGCCGGCGCGTCCAGCCCCTCGGCCACCGCCTGGACAACCCCATCGTCGCAATAGACGTCGGCGCGAAAGGTCCTTTCCGCCGTTACCACGGTCCCGCCACGCACCAGAACAGCCATCTTGCCCCTCTCCCTTTGTCAGGTGGTCATCCGCCCCCGTCCGTCGACGAAGGCTGCAATCCCGCGGCCAGCAAGACCGCCCTTGTCACGCAATCGGTGAAATGGGCGAAATCACCGCGGGTCAATTGGCGTTTTCCCAACAGCAGGCGGATCTGCACGTCGAAGTCCGCATAGTGCTGGGTCATCGACCAGATCATGAAAAAGAACGCCTTGGGATCGACCGGCCCCATGCGCCCCTGCCCGATCCAGCCCTCCAGCACCGCCGCCTTTTCCTCGACCAGCGTCTTCAGATCGTTGGACAGGAAGGTTTCGATCTGCTGGGCGCCATGCAGAATCTCGTTGGCAAAAACCTTCGAGGCCCAGGGACGCAGGCGCGCCGCCTCCATCTTGGCCACGACATATTCGGTGATCGCCTGGGCCGGATCGGCATCGGGACGGATCGCCGCCAAGGGCGCCAGCCACATCTCCAGGGTGTTGGCCAGCACCGCCCGGTAAAGCTCTTCCTTGGTACCGAAATAGTAGTGCAGGTTGGCCTTGGGCAATGCCGCCGTCTCGGCGATCTGGGCCATGGTGGCCCCATTGAAACCGGTCTCGGCGAACACCTGTTCCGCCGCTTTCAGAATCTGGGCCAGGTTGGCCCGCCGGACCCGCCCGGCGTTGCCGCCGTCGTCCGGGACAAGATGCAGTTTCCGCACAGCCTCTCCCATGGTCCGGTCCCTTCCGGCGTCAGCTTTCCGGGATGGCGCGGACCGTCATCGCATTGGCCTTGGCGATAACCGCTTGCAACAGGACATTGCAACCGGCCTCGACCCATTCGGGTGTCGCCATCTCGATCTCGTTATGGCTGATGCCGTCGACGCAGGGAATGAAAACCATCGAGGTCGGCGCCACCCGCGCCAGATAGCAGGCGTCGTGCCCGGCCCCGGCCACCATGTCGCGATGGCTGTATCCCAAGGCCTCGACTCCCTGGCGAACGGCGGCGATGCACCCCGCATCGAATTTGACCGGCGCGTAATACCAGATCTGCTGGAAGTCGCTCACCAGGCCGATCCCGCCGGCGATGTCGGCCACCGCCTGGCGCAGGTCCGCATCCATCGCGGCCAGGACGGCATCGTCGGGATGGCGGAAATCGACGGTGAAAAATACCCGCCCGGGAATGACATTGCGCGAGTTGGGATGGATCTGCATCAGCCCGACGGTGGCGCAGGCAAAGGGTTGGTATTTCAGGCCGATGCGGTTGACGGCATCCACCACGCGGGCGGCTCCCAGTAAGGCGTCCTTGCGCCTGGGCATCGGCGTCGGGCCGGCGTGGGCTTCCTGCCCGGTGAAGGTGATCTCATACCAGCGCTGACCTTGGGCGTCGGTGACGACGCCTACCGTCTTGCCCTCCGCCTCCAGGATTGGTCCCTGCTCGATATGCGCCTCGAAATAGGCGCCGACTGTGCGCTGGCCCACCTCGGCGGTTCCGGCATACCCGATACGGGCCAGTTCGGCACCCATGGTCTTGCCGTCCAGATCGGCCCGAGCCAGGCCATAGTCCAGATCGAAGACACCGGCGAACACCCCCGACGCCACCATGGCGGGAGCAAAGCGCGACCCCTCCTCGTTGGTCCACACCGCCACCTCCAGCGGCGCCTCGGTCTGGTAATTCATGTCGTTCAGCGACCGGATCACCTCAAGCCCGGCCAGGACGCCATAGACCCCGTCGAACTTGCCGCCGGTGGGCTGGCTGTCGAGATGGCTGCCCACGATCACCGGCGCCAGATCGTTGTTGCGCCCCGGGCGACGGGCGAAGATGTTGCCGATGCGGTCGACGCTGACGCTAAGACCGGCATCCTCGCACCAGGCGACGAACAGATCGCGGCCGGCCTTATCGACATCGGTCAGGGCCAAACGACAGACACCGCCTTTGGCCGTCTCGCCGTGCTTGGCCATCGCCATCAGGCTGTCCCACAACCGCCTGCCGTTCACCTTCTTGTTCGCCTGCAAGGTCATCGCCCTCACTCCTTTATGGTCACTGTCCGATGGCTCGCATGGGATTACGCGGGTCTTCCGGCCAGGTCAGCGCCGGCAATCCGTTGGCCTCGGGAACCATGGTGATGCAGTCCGGCACCGGACAGACATGGAAGCAAAGATTGCAGCCGACGCAGTCCGCGGCCACGACCTCGATGCGGCGCCGTCCCCCCGCCTCGGTCATGCGGATGGCCTGGTGCGAGGTGTCTTCGCAAGCGATATGGCAGCGACCGCAGTCGATGCACAGGTCCTGGTCGATCACCGCCTTGGTGGAAAAATTCATGTTCAGCGCGTTCCAGTCGGTGACATTGGTCAGTGCCGCCCCGATGACGTCGTCCAGCCGGCGGTAGCCGCGGTCGTCCATCCACTGGGACAGCCCGTCGATCATCCCCTCGACGATGCGAAAGCCATGCACCATGGCCGCCGTGCAGACCTGGACGGTGTCGGCGCCCAAGGCCAGGAACTCGGCGGCATCGCGCCAACTCCCGATGCCGCCGATACCCGAGATGGGCAGGTCGGCGGTGACGTGGTTGCGCCCGATCTCGGCGACCATGTTGAGGGCGATGGGCTTCACCGCCGGACCGCAATAGCCGCCATGGGTTCCCTTGCCGTCCACCGTCGGTGTCGGCGCCATCCGGTCCAGGTCGACCGAGGCGATGGAATTGATGGTGTTGATCAACGAGACGGCGTTGGCGCCACCGCGGCGCGCCGCCTCGGCCGACCAGAGGATGTTGGTGATGTTGGGCGTCAGCTTGACGATCACCGGCATAGAGGTGGCGTTCTTGACCCAACGGGTGACCTGCTCGACCATCTCCGGCACCTGGCCGATGGCCGAGCCCATGCCACGCTCGCACATGCCGTGCGGACAACCCAGGTTCAGTTCCAGACCGTCGGCTCCCGTCGCCTCGATCTTCTTGGCAAGCCCCACCCAGGCCTCCTCGGCCATGCGCGCCATCAGAGACACGACCAGGGCGCGATCGGGCCAGGCTCGTTTCACCTCGGCGATCTCTTGCAGGTTGAGGTCCAGCGGCCGGTCGGTGATCAGCTCGATATTGTTGAATCCCACCATCTGACGGTTGGCATCCAGCAGGGCGCCATAGCGGGAGCTGACGTTGACCACCGGCGGGTCTTCGCCCAGGGTCTTCCAGACCACCCCACCCCACCCGGCCTGGAAGGCGCGGATGACATTGTAGGCCTTGTCGGTGGGCGGCGCGGAGGCCAGCCAGAACGGGTTGGGAGAGGTGATGCCGGCGATGCGTGCGGTCAGATCGGCCATGGTCCTGTCCTCCTTCCTTCAGCGACGGAGAAAGCTGTCGATGGCCTGGGCCGCCCGCTTGCCGTCCTCGACGGCCTGCACGGTCAAGTCCAGCCCGGTCTTGATACAGTCACCGCCGGCAAAGACGCCGGACCGGGCGGTCTGGTAGGCATCGTCCACGGCGATGCGTCCGTCGACGATGTCGACGCCGGGCAGATCGGGCGTCCCCAGCCCCTGTCCGACCGCCGTCAGCACCAGGTCGGCCGCCAGCGTCACCAGTTCCCCCGTGCCCGCCAACCGGCCATCGGCCAGACGGGTGCGCTCGAACCGCACCGCCTCGACCCGCGTCATGCCGATGATGCGCTGCGGAGCCAGCCAGGGCGCGATGACCACCCCGCTGCTGCGCGCCAATTGCTGCTCCCACGGGGTGGCCCCCATGTGCGCCGGCCCCCGCCGGTAGGCCAAGGTCACGCTCTCGGCGCCCAGGCACAGGGCCTGCATGGCCGCATCGACCGCGGTGTTGCCGCCGCCGATCACCACCACGCGGCCCGGCACCGCCAGCGGTTGCCCCTGGCGCACCCCTTCGATGAAGGACAAGGCGTCGACCACACCGGGACTATCCACCCCCTCGATGGCAAGGGACGCCGACCGGGACAGGCCGATGGCCAGAAAAACGGCATCAAAGGCGGCCGCCAACCCGTCCAGTGTGATGTCGGCCCCCAACCGTTGGCCGCGGTGCAGGGCGATTCCCCCGATGTCCAGGATGAAGGCCACCTCCTGCTGGGCAAAGTCGCCCGTCATCTTGTAGGCAGCCAGGCCATATTCGTTCAGCCCGCCCGGCTTGGGACGGGCGTCGAACAAGGCGACCCGGTGCCCCAGCAGGCTCAGGCGGTGGGCCGCGGCCAACCCGGCCGGTCCGGCGCCGACCACCGCCACCGTCTTGCCGCTGTCCGGCGCCCGGGAAAAGGGATGGGGGAGGCGCGCCATCAGGGCATCGGTGGCGAACCGCTGCAGACGGCCAATGGCCACCGGGGGTTCGCCGGCCTTGCTCCGCACGCAGGCCGCCTGGCACAGGATCTCGGTGGGGCAGACCCGCGCGCAGGTGCCCCCCAGGATATTCTCGGCAAGTATCGTCCGCCCCGCGCCGATCGGATTGCCGTCCGTGATGCGGCGAATGAATCCGGGAATGTCGATGCCGGTGGGACAGGCAGACACACAGGCCGCGTCAAAGCAATAAAGGCAACGCGCGCTTTCGGCGATCGCCTGGCGCGGCGACAGGGGCGGTGTCAGATCCGCATCCAGACGGATGGGGGCAATCGGCAGGGTATGGGCAGTCATCGGCAAACCCCTTTCGATCGGACCAGGCGTGTCCGCCACACCTACCTATCAAGGGTCGTGCCAATGGCGAAAAATCAGGGCTCTCGCCTTGTCCAAAAAGTCAGAACCTGACTGTTTGGACAGATTCCGCCGGCGATTGCCGTCAATCCCGGCGGAATCATGATCAAAATTTAGTCAAATACCGAAGAAACACCGAACTCTCTCCAAAAAAAGAAATACCCTATTGGAATAAAAGAGTTTTTCCCGCATCGGAGATGACTAATATTTAGGCAAATATCACTTGGTGCCGAACAGGCGATCGCCGGCATCGCCCAATCCGGGGACGATGTAGGCGTTTTCGTTCAGGTGATCGTCGACCGCCGCCACATAGACCGGCACATCCGGATGACGCTCGAAGAAGACCTCGACACCCTCGGGAGCCGCCACCAGCGCCAGGAAGCGGATGTTGCCCGACGCCACGCCGGCTCGCTTCAGGACATCGACGGCGTGCACCGCGCTATAGCCGGTGGCGAGCATGGGATCGGTCAGGATGAACAGGCGCCCTTCGACCTCGGGCAGCTTGACCAGATATTCCACCGGACGGTGGGTGTCATGGTCGCGATACACGCCGATATGCCCGACGCGCGCGGACGGCAGCAATTCCAGAAGGCCTTCGGCCATGCCCACGCCGGCCCGCAAAATCGGCACCACAGCCAGTTTCTTGCCGGCAATGACCGGCGCATCGAAGGTGGTGAGCGGCGTCTGCACCGGCTGGTAGCTGAGTGGCAGGTTGCGGGTGATCTCATAGCCCATCAGCAACGAAATCTCGCGCAGAAGCTGGCGAAACGTCTTGGTCGAGGTGGTCTGATCACGCATATGCGTCAGCTTATGCAGGATCAGGGGATGGCTCAGGACATGCAGGTTGGGATAGCGTTCGGATAGGGTCATGGCTGCCAATCTCTCAAAATTTCCAGGGCCATAGCATGTCCCATGGCAGTCGGGCAATGCTTCTTTCCCCAATCGGGGACCATGCTTTCCCAGGATCAATTTATCGAAAGACGCCGCCGGAAACCAGCATAGGGGCTGTTGGCCGCCCCCTATTTCCGCAAGCCGGCCCGATCCAGCGCCGCGCCGCAGGCGATACCGATCCAGTAGGCGAGGATATTGCCCACCGAGAAAAAGCGGCCCAGCAGGATGGCGCCGGCGGTGGTGGTCCGGAAATCGTCCAGCCAGGGCACATGGTAGAGCCGGCTGAGTTCCACCAGGGTTACCAGGAAGCAGGCCAGGATCGCCTTATGCAGAATGGGCGCCTTGGGAAGCAGGCAGGCCAGGACGAAATAGATCATCATTCCCCAAAGACCCGAGCCGCCATACTTGGCAAAGACCCAGGGCAGCCCGGCATGCCGGATCGCCAGCCCCAGAACGACGATCAGCGCCGCGACGCCAAAATAGGTAATCCGCTGTGTTATCGCCATCGACCGTGTCACTCACCCAAAGATCGAACCGGCCGGCACAATACCGCGGGACGCCGAAAAGACGTCCAAAAAACGTCAGTGGCGCCGGCGCGGAGGCCGGCGCCACTGGGCTTTTACACTCTCGGGACCGCTGATTGCTTTTGTCGGCCGCTCTCGCCAGAATGCCGACCCTCATCAATCGGAAAAAGTTCCAAAAAAGATGACACTCTGGATCAAGGATCCCCTGGCCATCCTCGCCGGCGACGCCGCGAACGGTCTGGTGGTCGACAAGGGCCGCATCGTCGAACTGGTCCCGGCCGGACATCAGCCCAGCCACGTCGTCGACCAGGTCTTCGACGCCCGCCGCCACGTGGTCCTGCCGGGTCTCATCAACACCCACCATCACTTCTACCAGACCCTGACACGGGCCTTCCCTGCCGCCCTGGACAAAGACCTGTTCCCCTGGTTGAAGGCCCTGTATCCGGTCTGGGCCGGCCTGGACGCGGACGCCTTGCGCCTGGCGGTCCGGGTGGCCATGGCCGAACTGGTGCTGTCGGGCTGTACCACGGTGGTCGACCACCACTATGTCTTCCCCAAAGGTCTCGAGGACGCCATCGACATCGAAGTGGCGGAAGCCGGCCGGCTTGGCGTCCGCGCCCTGTTCACCCGGGGATCGATGAATCTTTCGGTCAAGGACGGCGGCTTGCCGCCCGACAGCGTCGTGCAGGACGAAGACACCATCCTGGCCGACAGCCAGCGCCTGATCGAGCGCCATCACCAGGCCGGCGACCACGCCATGGTCCAAATCGCCCTGGCCCCCTGCTCGCCCTTCTCGGTGACCCAACGACTGATGCGGGAAAGCGCCGACCTGGCCAGCCGCCTCGATGTCCGCCTGCATACCCATCTGGCCGAAACCGAAGACGAAAACGCCTTTTGCCAAAGCCTGTTCGGCTGTCGCCCGCTGGATTACCTGGAAGACTGCGGATGGCTGTCCGACCGGGTCTGGTTGGCCCACGGCATTCATTTCAATGCCAATGAAATCGCCCGCCTGGGACGGGCCGGTACCGGCATCTGCCACTGTCCCAGCAGTAATCAGGTACTGGCCTCGGGCATCTGCCCGGCCCCGGCCCTGGAAGCCGCCGGCGCCCCGGTCGGACTGGGCGTCGACGGATCGGCCTCCGCCGACAGTTCGAATCTGATCCAGGAAGTACGGGCCGCCTTCCTGCTGCAGCGCCTGGCCAACGGGGCCGGCGCCATCAGCCACAAGGACGCCCTGCGTTACGCCACGCAAGGGTCCGCCCGCTGCCTGGGTCGCCCCGACCTGGGCGTCATCGCCCCCGGCAAGGCCGCCGATCTGGCCCTGTTCACCCTGGACGAACTGCGCTTTTCGGGCCATGGCGATCCGCTGGCCGCCCTGGTGCTGTGCGGCGCCCACCGAGCCGACCGGGTCATGGTGGCCGGACGCTGGATCGTGGAAGACGGACGCATTCCCGGTTGGGACCTTATCGATCTGGCCGAGCGCCATCGCGCCAGCGCGCAAAAACTGGCCGCAGCGGCGGTAAAAAGCTGACCCAACCCGCATATCCATAACTTTTGTGCTAGCACTGGCCAACCCGGATCGCCTAACCTTTGGGCAGTGGGTGCCCTCGGTCTGGGCGCCCGCTTGCTTTCCGGCCCGTGTCGGTGTTGCCTCGGCCGTCCCTCTGACGGATGGCGGCGACGGTATTGCTTTCGCCGGGGTAGGAGGGATATGGAGGCCGTTATCCGCACGCCATCCAGGGACATCGGCGGGATGCCCGGCGACTGGCACGGAATTCGCAAAGGATCACTTCGGCCTTTAAGGGACTTGACGGAACCTTCGGGTGTCATCCGAATGGTGCCGATGTCGATATCGGCGTGATGAAAGTCGGGAGAGAAGGGATCGTGTTGGGAGCATCCGCCTGTGCATGACGAAAGCCAGACACCGCGCCTTGTCTTGAAAGGCATCTCAAAGCGGTTCCAAAGCGTCGTCGCCAACGACCATGTCGGCTTTTCCGTCGCACCCGGACAGGTCCACGCCCTTCTGGGCGAGAACGGCGCCGGCAAGAGCACCCTGGTGAAAATCATCTATGGAGTGCTGCAGGCCGACGAAGGTCAGATCCTGTGGAATGGCCACGAGGTGTCGATCAACAGTCCGAAACGCGCCCGCGAATTGGGTATCGGCATGGTTTTCCAGCATTTTTCGCTGTTCCAGGCGATGACCGTGCTTGAGAACATCGCCCTTGGCATCGATGACGCGCCGGACCTCAAGGAACTGGCCGAGCGCATCATTGCGGTGTCGCGGAAATACGGCCTGCCGCTGGATCCGACGCGCGAGATTCATACCCTGTCGGTGGGCGAGCGCCAGCGGGTCGAAATCGTCCGTTGCCTGCTGCAAAATCCCAAGCTGCTGATCATGGACGAACCAACCTCGGTCCTGACTCCGCAAGAGGTTGGCCGCCTGTTCGTCACCCTTCGCCAGTTGTCCCAGGAAGGCTGTTCGATCCTCTACATTTCCCATAAGCTGCAAGAAATCAAGGAGTTGTGCCACCACGCGACGGTCCTGCGCGGCGGACGGGTGGTCGGCGAATGCGATCCCGCCATCGAGACCGCGCGCGGCATGGCCCAGCTGATGATCGGTACCGAGCTGAAGCAGCTGGTCCGCCGGGCGGGAACCATCACCGACGAGCCGCGGCTGATCGTCAGCAACCTCAGCCTACGCTCGGATCAGCCGTTCGGCGTGGACCTCAAGGGTATCTCCTTCCAGGTGGGAGCCGGCGAGATCTTCGGCATCGCCGGTGTCGCGGGCAATGGACAGAACGAACTGACCGAAGCTCTGGCCGGCGAAGTGGTGCTGCACAGCCCCTCGACGATCCGCCTGGACGGCAAGCCCATCGCCCATCTGAACGCCGAGCAACGACGCATGCAGGGGCTGTGTTCGGTCCCCGAGGAACGCAACGGCCATGCCTCGGTCGGCGACATGACCCTGGCCGAGAATACCTTGCTGTCGGCACGCAACCGCATGGGCCTGACCTTCAAAGGGTTCATCCGCAAGGGCGATGCACGCGCCTTCGCCCGCCAGGTCATCGAGGACTTCGGGGTCAAGGCGCCCGGCCCGGGATCCAACGCCGCCACCCTGTCCGGCGGCAACCTGCAGAAGTTCATCGTCGGCCGCGAAGTGCTGCAAAGCCCCGAGGTTCTGGTCATCGCCCAGCCCACCTGGGGTGTCGACGCCGGCGCCGCCGCCGCCATTCACCAGGCCTTGTTCAAGCTGGCGCAGAGCGGCGCCGCCATCGTCGTGGTGTCCCAGGATCTTGACGAACTGTTGGTGGTCACCGACCGGTTGGCGGTCATCAATGGCGGAACCCTGTCCCCGGCGCTGGCCACGGCGGATGCGACCATCGAGCAGATCGGCCTGCTGATGGGCGGATTACACGGATTGGACCAGGTCGATGGAACCGCCCGCAGGGAGTCGCGCGATGCCGTTTAAGGTGGAACCCCGGGCCGAGACGTCCCGCGCCGTCGTTTACGCGACGCCGGTGCTGGCCGTCCTGCTGACCGTCATCAGCGGGTATTTCCTGTTTCTGTTGCTGGGCCTGTCGCCGGCCAAGACGCTTTACCATTTCCTGGTTTCGCCGACGCTGTCCTTCTACGGATGGTCCGAGTTGTGTGTCAAGGCCGGCCCATTGGTTCTGATCGCCACCGGACTTGCCATCGGTTTTCGCGCCAATGTGTGGAACATCGGCGCCGAGGGGCAGTTGACCCTGGGCGCCATCGCCGCCGGCGGCGTTGCGCTGGCCTTCTGGAACGACAGCGGCCTTTGGATCCTGCCGCTGATGTGCCTGGCGGGAATATTGGGCGGAATGATCTATGCGGCCATCCCCGCCTTTCTCAAGACCCGCTTCGACGTCAGCGAAATCTTGACCAGCCTGATGCTGACCTATGTCGCCACCCTGGGCCTTGGCATCCTGGTCTACGGTCCCTGGCGCGATCCGCAAGGGTACAATTTTCCACAGACTCGGATGTTTTCCGACTCCGCCCTGCTGCCGCTGATCCTGGATGGCACCCGCATGCATGTGGGCATCCTGGTCACCCTGTTCGTCGCCGTCGCGGCCTGGATTCTGATGACCCGGGCGGTCATCGGCTTTCAGGTCAAGGTGGTGGGACAGGCGCCGCTGGCCGCGCGTTTTGGCGGCTTTTCCGGCAAACGCACCGTCTGGCTATCGTTCCTGTTGAGCGGCGGCGCCTCCGGGCTGGCCGGAACCTTCGAGGCCGCCGGGCCGGTCGGACAACTGGTCCCCCACCTGACCCCGGGATACGGCTTCACGGCCATCATCGTCGCCTTTCTGGGGCGCCTGCACCCCCTTGGCATTATTGCCGCCGGCTTTCTGATGGCCATCTCCTACAACGGCGGAGAAATCGCACAGGTTGAAGATCGGCTGCCACAGGCCGCGACAGGGGTGTTCCAGGGCATGCTGCTGTTCTATCTTCTCGCCTGTGATTTTCTGTCGCGCTATCGCCTCCGGCGAGCCGCCCGTCGCGAGGTGACGCCATCATGATCGGCGAGTCCGTCGTCAACATTTCCGCTGCCGTGATCAGTGCCTCGACGCCCCTGCTGTTTGCCGCCACCGGCGAACTGGTGGTCGAGCGGTCGGGCGTCCTCAATCTGGGCGTCGAAGGCATGATGCTGATGGGCGCCGTCACCGGTTTCGCCGCCACCATCTCCACCGGCAGCGCGACGCTGGGAATCCTGGCCGCTGCCCTGGCGGGAGCGGCATTGGCGCTGGTGTTCGCCGTCCTGACACTGACGCTGATGGCCAATCAGGTGGCGACCGGACTGGCGCTGACCATCTTCGGCATCGGCCTGTCGGCCCTCCTGGGCGCCGGATTCGTCGGTCAGCCGGTCCCCGCCCTGCCGAAGCTTGCCATTCCGGGCCTGTCCTCGCTTCCGGTGGTCGGCCCGGTGCTGTTGGGACAGGATGGATTGGTCTATCTGTCGGTGGCCTTGACCGCCGCGACCGCCTGGTTCCTGAAAAAGACCCGGACCGGCATGATGCTGCGGGCCATAGGAGAGTCGGCGGAATCGGCCCACTCCCTGGGTCTGCCGGTGCTTCGGGTGCGCTACCTGGCCACCCTGTTCGGCGGCGCCGCGGCCGGACTGGGCGGCGCCTTTCTGTCCTTGTCCTACACGCCCATGTGGATGGAGGGAATGACCTCGGGACGGGGCTGGATCGCCTTGGCTCTGGTGGTCTTCGGGTCGTGGCGGCCCTGGCGCGTCCTGGCCGGCGCCTATCTGTTCGGCGGCGTCACCATCCTGCAGCTGCATGCGCAAGGGATCATCGACCTGCCTGCGCAGGTCTTTTCCATGTTGCCCTATCTCGCCACCATCGCCGTTCTGACGGTCATTTCGTCCGGACATTGGCGCGGGCGGCTGACCGCCCCGGCGGATCTCGGCAAACCGTTCCGACCGTCGGTCTGACCAACGACGTTGCATTGACCTGAAAAAGAGGGGAAGCCTATGACGATTACCGTTACTCGACGCACATTCCTGGCGGGAACCGCGGCCGCCGCCGGCGCCGCGGCCCTGGGGCGGCCCGGGCGGGCCTTTGCCGCCGACCCGCTGCAGGTGGCATTCGTCTATACCGGTCCCATCGGCGACCACGGCTATACCTTTGCCCACGACGTCGGGCGGCGCGCGGTCGAAGCCCACTACGGCGACAAGGTCAAGGTCACCTTCGTCGAGAACGTGCCCGAAGGCCCCGACTGTGAACGCGTCATCCGCCAGTTGGCGACGTCG
>Ga0326727_10021282_pt1 | contig 12730 bp, 11 predicted proteins | sample MB2enrmetagenome_FD_207643 | JGI IMG/M metagenome (GOLD analysis project Ga0326727, IMG submission 207643) | Lab enriched peat soil microbial communities from McLean, Ithaca, NY, United States - MB29MY | ecosystem: Environmental > Terrestrial > Soil > Wetlands > Peat | place: USA: New York...
GGCGCCCTCTCTGGCCCCAGCTTCGCCCTTGAAGTCGCCCAGGGCCAGCCCACCGCAATTACCGTCGCCTTCGAGGATGCCGCAAACGCCGCCCGCATCCAGCATGAGTTTTCGTCTGAAACCCTTCGACTTTATACCAGCACCGATGTTGTCGGCGTCGAACTCGGCGGCGCGCTCAAGAACGTCATTGCCATCGCCGCCGGAGTCGCCGCCGGAGTCGGCCTCGGCCACAACTCCGCCGCCGCCCTCATCACCCGCGGCATCGCCGAAATCACGCGTCTTGCCGTGGCTTGCGGAGGCCGCCGAGAAACCCTCGCCGGCCTCTCCGGCGTCGGCGACCTGGTGCTCACCTGCACCGGCTCGCTCAGCCGCAACCGGACGGTCGGCCAGGCATTGGGTCAGGGCCGCAGCCTCGCGGAGATTCTCGATAGCCTGGGCGGCAAGGTCGCTGAAGGCGTCCTCACCACCCGCGCCGCCCTCGGCCTCGCCCGCATACACCGTATCGAAATGCCGATCACCGAACAGATGGAGCTGATTCTCAATGAAGGCAAAGACCCCCGCGAAGCCATAAAGGACCTCATGCTCCGGCCGGGAAGAGAAGAGCACTGAGCGCATGCGCGGGATTGGCCGGGCAACGATAACTTCGTCCCGCGGGGGAGAAAGAATAGATGAAGGAACGAGCTCGCAGTGTACGGCTAGAGTCGTAGCATCCGGCGCAATCATCACGGAACAAATACCTTGCCTTATAACTCAGTTTCTCGATTGGAAACCGTTGCAGCGAATCCGAGGGCTGGGGAACCTCTGCGCAAGCCCGCTTTGTAACCGGCCCCTATCGGGTGCTGGGGAACCCTCTGGGCGGGGTGTCGTGCCGCAAATGCAACAAAACTGATGTTGGCCTTTTAACCCCTGAGGGAATGCCGGCCGCACAATAGACACTTGTGCAGAGTCTCCCAAAGGCCGGTATCCGTAGCGACGGGGATGGTCTCAATAGCTCAGAACAATGCAATTTGAATCGCTACTCTCAATCATGCCGGGGAAGAAAGACAGCCGACTGTTCGCAAGGGCATTCATGGCACCGCTCCTCTCTCTGAGGTCGAGCGGCGTCACTGTAGTTTGACGGTCACCCTGCTGCTTTCCTGTTGGTTAAAGCGCTTGAATGGTTTTCCGGCGCCTCAAATCAATCTGCAAGCGTTGAATCCACGGAGGTGGAACGATGAATAGGGCTCGAGTGAAGGGCATGATCGACGAAGTTGCGGGAAGCGCCAAGCGCAAGGCGGGCGGAATGACGGGCAATACCAAACTCCAGGTTGAAGGCATTGTTCAGCAGGCGAAGGGCAAGGTCGAAAGCGCCTGGGGCCAGGCAAAGGATGCGGTCCGCGATGTCATTGAGGATACTGAGTTGCACCTCGATGCCCATGTAACGCTGAGATCGAAGAATTCAACGGCGGATCCCGCTTGCAGCAAAGGCAAGTAAAACCTGCACGAATCGCCGTAACGACCCAACCACTTGGCCAATCCGGGTGGATTCGATCGCTGTTGAGATCGATCGGCCCCGGCGTCATCACTGGGGCCGCAGACGATGACCCTTCAGGCATCGCCACATATTCCGTTGCCGGCGCGCAGCTCGGGACCAAGCTTCTCTGGACCGCACTCATCACCTGGCCGCTGATGGCCGCGGTTCAAATGATGTGCGCCCGCATCGGCAAGGTGACGGGGCAAGGCCTGGCCGGGAACTTCAAGCAGCGATTTCCACGGTGGCTTCTGCTTGCTTTCGTTATCGCCCTTCTGGCCGCGAACACGATTAACATTGCGGCGGACCTCGCCGGCATGGCGGATGCGGCTGCAATGCTGTCGCGAATCAATTCCCACTGGTTTGTGGTGGTCTTCGCGCTGCTTATTTCGTGGGCTACGGTCCGGCTCCATTATCAGCAGATTGCGAACGTGCTCAAGTGGCTGGTCCTTGTGCTCTTCGCATACCCCATTACCGCGTTTGTGGTGGGGGCCGACTGGGGCCAGGTGCTGCGCGATACACTCATTCCGTCGATGCCGCACAGCAGAGATGAATGGGCTACGCTGGTCGCGATCCTTGGCACTACAATCAGTCCGTATCTGTTTTTCTGGCAAGCGAGCGAAGAGGTTGAAGAGGAGAAGTCGGCAGGCCAGAGCACGCTTGCTCTGCGCAAAGGAGCCACGCCCCGTGAGCTCGATCTCAGAAACATCGATGTGGGCGTAGGTGCGTTCTTCTCGAATATGGTCATGTTCTTTATCATTCTGACCACGGCCATCACCCTCAACCGGCACGGCATTACAAAGATTGAAACCTCTCGCCAGGCAGCCGAAGCCCTGCGGCCTCTTGTCGGCAACTTCGCCGCAACCCTGTTCACCCTGGGGATTGTCGGCGTAGGCTTTCTCGCTATCCCCACGCTGGCGGGATCTACGGCATACGCCTTTGCTGAAACTCTTGGCTGGCGCCAGGGACTGAACAGGAAACTGAGACAGGCGCGCTGGTTTTACGCTCTGATTCTGGTCTCGACAGCGGCAGGGGTTGGGCTGGACTTTATCGGGATTAACCCGGTAAAGGCGCTTTACTGGACAGCGGTCATCAACGGATTGCTCGCGCCCTTCCTTCTGGTCGCAATTCTGATTGTCGCTGCGGACAAGAAGCTGATGCAGGGCCAACCGAGCTCCCGCCTGGGATGGGTTGTCGTCGCGGTCACCACAATCGCGATGTTTGCGGCCGGCGTTGCGATGTTTGTTGTGTAAGGAGTGCCCACGAAGCGCCCTTCGGGTTTAATCGGCCTAAACCGCGTTGGCATGCAACGCGAGTTTCTTCGCGGCATCGATTTTGCGCAGTCCGCGAATCTTCCATATCCCGAAGCAGAGACCGGCAACCAATAGACCAGCAAATACGCAAAGCAGCGGCGTCGACCATGTCTGGAGGGTTCCCGACCACAGTCGGACTATCTTGCGTCCATAGGCCACGCCGAGCCATGCGATGAAGGAGTAGCGCAGGCTGCGAGCCGCGCCGAAGACGATGAGAAAGCGCTGGCGAGAGACACCCAGCGCGCCGGAAGCGAGCGCAAACGGCAATAGCGGTATCGGCGGTGGAAGCACGGCAGGAAGAAAGACCGCCAGGACTGGATGGCGCTCGACCCATCCGACGATGCGGCGAAGGAGGCGACCCGGTACGTACTGACGCAACGCTTCTTTGCCGCCTCTCCGCCCAATGTGCCAGGTGGTATATCCGCCCAGGATACTGCCGGCAATGGCACAGGGAGCAAGCAGCCAGGGATCGCCGCTGTGCGCCACCAGCCAAAGCAGCAGCAGGTCGGTACTGCCGGGAAGCGGCAGAGGAATGACCGAAGAGTCGATGACGGCAACGGAAAAAAGCCCCAGCGCTCCCAAGTGAGTGAGCCAGTGCGGCGCCAGCGGCGCATGCGTGGTTGGCGCTGAGATTCGAGCCGGATGCTGGATCAAGACATTCATGAGGATTTGCCCCTGCGTTTGCATTTGATTGCTACCGTTCCGAAACAACTGCAAACAATCGAGGAATCATCCCGCATTCGCACCGCGCAGAGTGAGCCAGTAATACCGTCGCCAACAGAATGTGCAGCGAACGGGGCGCAACGCAAACATTGCCAACAGGCCGTCGAGCGCGCGCAACTCCGCTGGTTTGAATTTCACTGAATTGCAGCGCGGGCACTCTCGCCGTATCCAAAGCGGATGCGGCAGCCAATCGGGCCAATTTCGCCCTGCACTACTCATGTGCCTACCCCTTCCGAACTTATCGCCGCGTTCGCTAGAATGCGCGGCGCTCTGCTTGACTTCCATTCGAGTCCAGCCAGGAAAGCAGACGGCGGATGCTGCCGGTGGCCAAAGCGATGCAGGAATCTGCTGCGCCGTAGTAAAGGCTGATGGTATCTCCGTCAATTCCGATGGTTTGCCCGCAAGGGAACACTACATCGTTCACATCGCCGTTCCGTTCATAGGGAGCCTCTGGCCCGAATATCCATGAATTTCCCCGTTGCAGACAAACCTCCGGCTTCTCCAAATCAAAGAGCGCCAGGCCCAGCCGATAAATGCTTCCCGACGCGGTTTGCCTCACTCCGTGATAGATCGCCAGCCAGCCCTTGGCCGTCTCTATCGGCGGCGAGCAAAGGCCAATCTTGTTTGCGTCCCACCACCCGCCACGCCGCGCTTCGAGAATGATCTTGTGGCTTCCCCAATGCCGCAGATCCGGCGAATAGGAGATCCACATGTGAGCGCCTAACGCCGTCATGGGCCGGTGAATGAGAGCCCAGCGGCCGCCGATCCTGCGCGGCAGCAACGCAGCATCCTTGTCCTCCGGAGACATGATGACGCCGAATCGCTCGAAGCTCCGGAAATCCTTCGTCAACGCCAGCGAGACACCGGGCCCTCCCCGCGCAAAGGATGTGTATGCTACTGCATATTGCTCAAGTTCCGGAACATAGGTAATGCGCGGATCCTCGATGCCCCAAATCTCTTCCGGATACTCGTCCGGATTTGCAAGCAAAGTTGGCTTGGAGTCGATGCGCCAATGGTCGACACCATCGGCAGAACGCGCCGCGCACAGATGCGATAGTCCGCTTCTGTCTTCAACGCGGCAAAGGAGCAAGGTATCTCCATCCGGTAACTGCACGACCCCTGCGTTCAGAACGCTATTGATGGGATAGGGCCAGTCTTGCCGGCTGAGAAGCGGATTGCCGGAAAAACGCATAAACAAGGGATCGTCGGCACAGGCTCCTCGTACTTGCTGCCCTTGTGCGACAGATTCCGGCGATGTATCCGACAAGATCGTTGGATTCAACTGAAGACGCTCATTCCATGATGCAGGTTGTCAACGCTTGCCACTTTGGCCGCCTGCATTTCCAGCAGAGCCATGAGGAACGAGAGCGTAGATTCGGCTCCCTGGTTTTCGTTCACGCGATCCGGATGAAGCCCATCCCGGCATCCGCCTGTCGTTACATCGTACAGCGGAACTTGTAAATCGTTCTTGCCGAGAAACCAGCCAAAGACCCTACGGGCTTCCTCAAGCCATTGGCTTTCTTCTGTCAACCTATATACCTCAAGGCAAGCAGAAACCGTTGCACAAGCCTCCACTGGCTGTTGATCGAAGCGCGCCTTCTCGCATCCCTCGACATAGAATCCGCTGGATCCTATCGGGACAAATACCTCTGCATCGTCGCGGTGTTGCTCGCCGACCAGCCACTTCAGAGAATCCATTCCCGCTTCGATCATTCTTTGGTTGTCGCTCCGCCATCCTGTCAGGATAAGCGCCTGCGAGAGTCTTGCATTCGAGTACGAAAGGCTCTTCTCGAACCACTTCCATGTCGCGGAGTGACTCAGATCATAGATGTTGAGGAGCCGATTGGCGAGGGTATTGCGCGCTCTCTGAATAGCCCTGTCGCCAGGGAACCAGTCCAAGTAGGCTTGCATGCCCAGGATGCAGAACGCCCAGGCGCGCGGACTGGTAAACGTGAGCGTCGCGGGGACCGCGGCTTCGAAAAGCCTCCCTGCCGCTCCTCTCAAGCCCGCGTTTCGCGAATGGCCAAGCACTTTGCCCAGCGACCACAACGCGCGCCCGTGACTGTCGTCCGACCCAACGTCTTCTAGCCATCTGCGGTCATAACCCAGAAAGTTCCTGAACTTCCCGGCATCGGTGTTGAAGGCAAGCCATAAGAATGCAAGATAGCGATGGGGGAGATTCGGATAATCCCGCCTGCCCGCGTGAGCCGGGTTCTCATCCAGAAGAACCGACACGATGAGAGCGCGCGCATTGTCGTCGGTCGTGTAGCCCTCGCTGGCATTGGGCACCGAGAAGATTGCGTGCTGCAGAATGCCTGTGTCGTCTGTCATTCTCAGCATGTGAGCAGCGTTCAGCGCCGGCAGGCAGCCGCCGTCATTCACTGCAACCTTCTCATTCTGGGCTGCTCTGGGCTTCAAGGTGCGCTCGAATCGGGCGCGCTGAAAACTCGCCATGTATTTCTGCGCCGTTTTGTGCCAGATTGTTTCGCGTGAGTGAAGATAAGCCCTCTTCCGCATGGCATGACGCTCCGCATCGTTTTCAAGCAATCCGAGTACAGCTTCCGCAATGGCATCGGGATTCTCGAAAGGCACAATCACGCCTCTCCCGTCCGCCAGCATTTCCTTCGCGTGCCAATAGGGAGTGGAGACGACGGCCTTTCCCGCGCCAAGCGCAATGGCGAGGGTTCCCGATACGGCTTGCGCCGCTTGCCGGTAGGGCGTGATGTAAATATCCGCTGTACTTACCAGCTCAACCAACTCTTCCGCACTTACAAAGCGGTTGTTGAAGATCAATTGAGAAGAGACGCCAAGCTGCTCCGCTAGCGTCCGCAACCCATCGCGATAGCGCTCGCCATCGCGCCGCCGTATCTGCGGATGCGTCGCTCCAGAAACCATGTACACCACGTTTGGATGCCTGGCCAAAATCGCCGGCAAGGCTTGAATCACGTTCTCGATTCCCTTGTTCGGCGACAGCAGGCCGAAGGTCAACAGCACGGACTTGCCTTCGGTGCCGAACCGGTCTTTAAAGTAATTGGGGTCCATGAACTGGAAATCGGGCACGCCGTGCGGGATGATATCGATCCTCTCATTCGGAACGGCATACACCTCGCGCAGACACCGCGCCGACTGCTCGCTCATGACAACCAGGCGATCGGAGAGCCGCGCTATCTCCTCAAGCACGACTCGCTGATTCAAACTCGGTTCCCGCAGCACGGTGTGCAGCGTGGTCACAACCGGCATCTTCAGCTTGTGCAGCAACGCAAGGATGTGGGAGCCGGCGCTTCCTCCAAAGATGCCATATTCGTGTTGCAGGCAAACAACATCGTTGCCGTTGAAGTTGAGGAATTCAGCGGCCCGTTCGTAGGAAGCAGCATCGTCTTGCTCCAGCTCAAGGCGAACTTGCTCGGGGTACTGATAGCTCGACTCGAGATCGTTGACGGGAATGGCAAAGAGACGTTCCTCTCCGTATTCGGCAGCGAGCGCAGTGCACAGGTCGGTGGTGAAAGTGGCAATGCCGCATTCGCGAGGCAGGTAGTTCCCGACAAACGCAATGCGGGTTGGCAGGGGCAGCTTGCATGCTTTCATTGCAATTTGCGAAACCGCTTCCGGAGCGGGATTTCCGGTATCGTTCTCGGGATGGATGCGATCGGGAGACGGCACGATATCCTTCTTTCCTATTCAAATCCGGCCAAGAGCCAGGAGAATGACAAGAATCAAGAGGACCAGTCCCACCCCGCCGCTCGGATAATACCCCCAACTTCTGCTGTGCGGCCACCGCAACAAGGCGCCCAATAGCGCCAGGACCAGAATTACAATCAGTATTGTTCCAAGCATCTTCACTCCTCGCTGTCGTGCTCGCAGGCGGCATAGACAAACATGCGCCGCGATCTCTCTTCGAGACCGCGGCGGTTACACAGCTACGTTAGTTCAAACTTCCCGTCGTTGCATTGGTGGGGCTGCCGATTGCGTCGCCGGAAACAACCAGTTCCACCCGTCTGTTTTCCTGTCTGCCTGCCGCGTTGTCGTTGGATGCCACCGGCAGCGTGTTGCCGTAGCCCTTGGCGCTTACTGAGTTTGAGGTTACGCCTTCTTCCACCAGGTAGCTAAGAACGGCGCCAGCGCGATTCTCCGACAGCGTTTGATTCATTGCATCGCCGCCGACGTTGTCGGTGTAGCCGTCAACTTCGATGTTGAGCCCAGGGTAGGCGAGAAGAATTCCGGCAACCTTCGCGAGTTTTTCTCTCGCTCCCGGCTTCAACGTGTACCGTCCAGTGTCGAACAACACATCGGACATGCTGACAATCAGTCCGCGAGCGCTATCGCGGGTTTCAAGAATCGTGTTCAACTGCAAGGACAACTGCGCGCGCATTGCGGCCTTGTCGCTGTTGGCCTGGTGTTCACCCTGCTGAGCCGCCTGCGCAGCGATGCGAGCCCGCTCCGCATCGGCTTGAGCAGCGGATATCGCAGCGGCCGATGCCGTCTGGTTGGTGACCATATCGGCCTGGGCCTTGGCCGCGTCGGCTTGCGCCTTTGCCGCGTCGGCTTGCGCCTTTGCCGCATCGGACTGAGCCTGCTCCTTCAGGCGCATAGCGTCGGCCGCTTGCGCCTGCGATCTTGCCTGAGCGTCGCTCGAAGCCTGAAGATCGCTTGCTTGACGCTCCTCATCGATCTTCTTGACCGATATCTCGCGCGCATCTTCCGCGGTTTGCACCGCCTCCCTGGCAACGGCAATCAGCGGCTTTCTGTCGATGTGGTTCATGGTGGCATCCGCATCGGCGGTGTTCATCAGCTGAACAGCGTGCTGGTAGCTTGCGCCGGCATACCGTTCCGCTCCCTCGGATTGCGCGATTCGCAGCGCATTCCTTGCTTCGTAGAATTCCAGCGGAAGACTGGCGTTCAATACGACCGGGTCGAACTTGTAGCCAGTGGGAATGTAGCCCCCGCGCTCCATCAATTCATACTTTGCGTTCACTGCTTCGGTGGTTCCCTTGGTGTCTGCGCGCACAACGTTCTCAAGGACGACGACGTTACTGGGCTGCCGGACGGCATAATATGGCTCCGCGGTAACGATCAGAGCGAACGCCTGCAGGTCAGTAGTTGCAGTCAGCTTGCTTCGGTCGTTGTCGCCCACCAGTACTTCGCCAAGATTCACTGCTCGGCCCTCAGGCGAGATCGCCCACAGGACATATGTGAGATACTCGCCGCCAAAGGTTGCCGGGCTTTGCAGGTTTCCGAACTCCGCCTCGACTTCCATGGTGCCGCGCTTGCTTCGCACCTTGGCCTTTCCGTCGGCTGATGGCAACAGAGCTGTGCCGGCGAAATCCACATCCGTGGCGCCGCTACGATGCCGATAGTTAACCGCCTGGACCGAGCGGCTGATCACGACCACGCGGTATGTGGAAACCGGGCCGACGGATTCGAGGACCATCGTTGCTTGCGAGCCGGCTTGCGCAAACGCGCTCAAGCCGAAGACACTTCCCATTGCGAACAGAAGCATGCGCTTCAAGATTCCTCCTACAGGCAGGGCTCTGCCATACTGCGTTGGACTTTCGTTTCATTGGCGGGCACAAACTTCAAGGTTCCGGCCGTTCGATCTCTCAATGTCCGACGCGGAACTGGGTAATGTACCCTAGCAGGTTGAATACCTTCAGCAGCCAAATAACCACGGCAATCACTACAACGGCATTCAGGATGCCCTTGATCTGGCTTTGCATGGGGATGAAGCGATTCACAAGCCATAGCAAGATACCGACTACGGCGAGCGTGATAACGACAGTGATAAGCGGCATTCGATGCTCTCCAATCGAGGCGATAAAGCTGGTTCGATCTCACAGGGTCAATCGATCGGCTCAGCTTCATTAAGTGTTGTGCGATTTGCCTAAATTCATCCCTTGTCCGCCCCAAAAGCTGTCTTCCCGCAACGCGGATGACCACGAGGGACAGGTGCCAGCTGGTCCGGCTTAGCGCAGGACCATGACGAAGAGAAAAAGGGCCATTCCTCTTTACATCGATTCTTCCAAAGAAGGAAACAAATAACTGAGCTACAATGCACACTCTTTAGGATTCCGGGAGGGCAGCTCACAGAAGTATGGGTCGCTGCAATAGCCGCGGACCGTAGCTGGATTCAGCACGCCCATGACTTCCTGGAGATTTCCCGGTTGAAGCTCCATCAACATCCTCAGGCGACGCAGCCTGAAGTCGTTCATCAAAACTCCTCACAGAACCGCACTCGGCGCCTCAAAGACTCTCGCTTGTTCATCGCCGCTCAAGCAAGCGATGATCGCCTCGATCACCCGCTTTGTCTCATTGGGGCCTCGAACTGGAATGGAGATTACACCTGCCTGTTCAACTGGATAGTCGTTTCCTCCGGCAAACAAAGCATCTCCGATGAAAATCATCTCCTTCAATGAAATGCCAAGGATGTCTCGCAGCTTTCCAATTCCATAGGCCTTGTCGATACCGGGCTTGGTAACATCAATCGATGTCGCGCCGCCGAGCCGGACTGAGAAGTGGGGAATAAGAGTGTCCAGGATTGCCTTGATCTTCCTGCGCTTGGCGAAATCTGAATCCCACTTCTCTTTCTCTTCCAAGGGGGCCTGCTGGCCCAGTGCGGAATAGGTTACCTGGCTACCACGGTCTTCAATTGTCTCGCCCCACGTCTTCTCGACATGGAAGCCTGCTACTTCAACTGCTTTCTTCAGGGAACCGACGATCTTCTCTTTTTCATCCGCAATGAAATCTTCCGAATAAAGCTTCTTCCACTCCCCAGAGTATTGAAAGAATTCCGTGCCGCACGTGGGAAGAATAGATAGACTTGCCAAGCGGTCGTCTTGTGGAAGATTCGAAAGAACCTGTCTCTCAAACTGTAGCCAGGCGCCGCCGGAGATGACAGCCACCTTGACCGCGCCGAGCAGGTCATGCAGGAGCAACGACATTTCGGCGTCGAGCGGCGATTTGCTTGCGGCGAGCGTTCCGTCAAGATCGAAGATGATCAGTTTTTTCGTCATTCGAGCACCTCTAGAGTTTCGCGATTTCTTGTTTGAGCTTCCGGCTCTGTGCGCCGCCCCGCCGCCCCGCCGTCAATCCTGCATTATTGCGGCATTGCGATTCGCAGGCTGGTTACTTCGTCGATCGAAGTACGCACACTCCGGCCTCTGCGGGCAACGGCCAACCGCCGCTCTTTCGCTATACCCATCGAGCCCATCGTTCGTTACTCGAATTGCTTGACCGGCAATTGGCCTTTGCCCGATAACAGCAACGGCCGCCGCAGTGGTTTGCACCAGCGGCTTGGCGGCGTCCGGTTGTCGACGTAGGGAATCGAAGGGGCGCTACTATTTCGCGGAAGTTGCCGGCAACGCCGGGCGTGGTTGACCGCGCGGAACCCACGCCAAGTCACCACTCATTACGTAAATGGCGAGCGCGGCAAACATGAAGACTGCGCCCACCCAGAAACGCCAGTCGCGATGCATTCGCCGCCAGTAAGGGCCCGGATCGGGCTCACCCATCTCGCTGCTGTTTCCCTCGTGGTTGTGTTTGCTTCCGGTCATCTCTTCACCGTTCCTGCGTTACGTTCGTCGCGGCGTAAGCAAGCCCTTGACGGCTGCGCAAGGGTCTGTGCAGTGTTATCAATTCGCTGCATCCAATCGCCGCGGCCAGTGCTATGGCGTATGAGCAGCCGCGGCGGTGACCTGAACCGGCGCGACGGCATCTGCCGCGGCTGAGCCAGGCACAGGCGCGGGCTTTTCGATTGGCATCGCCGTTCCTGCCGGAAAGATGATGATCTGGATTGCGCCCCAATCTGTGTCGAGGTTCGCGCCTGCCTGCTTGCCCATTCCCATTGTCTTTAGCTGGCTGTCGTCGAATCCAAAGTTCTCGACCAGGTACTCGCGGATAACCATGGCCCTGGCCTCGGTCAGCACAAGATCCTTTTGGGTATCGCCTTCCATGCCGGTGGAAACCACGACTACTGCAAATCCAAATTGATTGTCCGCCAGGAACTCGCCGCTCGCATTGAGAGACTTCTGGTTCTTAAGCTTGGCCGAATCGCGCGTATCGAAAAGCTGCTTGGCTGTGTAGGTGAACGCCTTAAGCGGCGCACCCGCCGGAAGCCCTCCAATCCTATATGCGGCCAGATTGCCGGAGTCTTCGTATCCACGCTTCTTGAAGTACCCGCTCAATAAGAAGTTGTGTTTCAGGGCCTCCATGTTCTCCTGGAAGTCCGTCACTCCGATCTGCGCCTGGAGCATCGTGTCATGCAGGGTGGTTGTCGTCTGTTCCAGGTTTCCGTAGAGTTGCTTGTCGTTCACCAGCGCTCCCACGGTTCCCTGGCCGGAATCGACCTTGGCGCTTATCGACTTCAGATGCGCTGTCGCCTCGGTCGTGTTCCGGATGGCCTGCTGGCTGCTGTCCAGAATGCCGCTCGCCTTCTTGAGCATATCTGCCACCACCAGCGGCGGTTCACTCGCGATGATCTCGCCATCCCGGACCTCGGGTTGCCCGGCAGATCCAAACGAAATGGCCACGAACTGATTGCCCAAGACTCCCGCGGTTTCGATCGAAGCTACCGAGTCGTGCTTGATGATCTCGTGCGTCGATCTGTCGAGGTCCATGAGCACCGTAATCTGATCGCCGGGCTTGTGGGGCAAAGCAATGCTATGCACGGTTCCGCTGTGAACGCCGCCTACCTGGACGTCGGCTCCAGCAGCCAGTCCCGCTACATTGTCGAACTGCGCCTTGAGTTGGTATGTGGAGCGAAACAGATATTCCTTGCTCCCAATGATGAAGACACCGGCGGCCAGAATTGCCAGTGTCACAAAGATGAATGCCCCTAGCCGCGCCACTCTCGACATAGTCCCTCCTACGACTGCCTCAGAAATTCCTTTACAAACTCGATGTCGCTCTGTTGAAGATCCTCGAACCCGCCCTCAATGACCACATTGCCCCGATCGAGCAGCGCCAGATTGTTCGCAATCGTCCTGGCGCTGTGCAGGTCGTGAGTCACTACGATGGATGCCATCCTGCGCTCTCGCTGGAGTTTTAGAATCAGGTCGTCGATCTCTCCGGAGCTTATGGGATCGAGTCCGGCCGTGGGCTCGTCCAGAAGCAGAATCTCCGGCTCCAGGGCCAGCGCGCGCGCCAGGCCAACACGCTTCTGCATTCCACCCGAGATATCGGAAGGCATCTC
>Ga0326727_10021283_pt1 | contig 12729 bp, 7 predicted proteins | sample MB2enrmetagenome_FD_207643 | JGI IMG/M metagenome (GOLD analysis project Ga0326727, IMG submission 207643) | Lab enriched peat soil microbial communities from McLean, Ithaca, NY, United States - MB29MY | ecosystem: Environmental > Terrestrial > Soil > Wetlands > Peat | place: USA: New York...
CGACTTCGGTAGCATCAAACCTGTCGGGGACAAGTCTGATGAGCATCCGGCTCACGAGCAACCCCCTACCACGAGTCAGCCGGTGACAAGAAGGTACGCTGCGCCTGAATTGCTGGGTGCTCTTCCCCGCCCAAGTATAGCCTCCGACATGTATTCTATTGGGGGCGTCATTTACTTCCTCATTCATGGCCATGAGCTATTTCGCGAAATTGAATACAACGAGGTCGCTGGAGCAATTAGGGAGAGGGTTCCGCTGTGGTTCGGCGACGACGACTATGGCTCTGGGGACAAGGATTGGCCCCTAAAAGGTCATGGATACTTGCGGGAATTCCTGCTACGAGAGTTGATCTCTATCGGTAAGACACTTCTTGACAAGATTCCAGACCACCGTCCCCAAAACGCGTCGGCCCTCCTCGACCTCCTCTCCACAGCAGAAGGCATGGATCGCTTGGCTGCTGACTGGATGACCACAGGAATCGCACCAATCGTTCGATCCGATATCCTAGGCCGTGATTGGCCGAGGAAAGCCTTCGAGATTCTGCTGCTCTTCCCTAATGACAAAGACACCATCCGAATCGACCAAGTTACTGAGAATAGAAAGGTGATACGCCGCCTATCGCTGGACGTTAGAAATCAGAATTGGGGAATTTATAGCAACCGTGGAAAGGCCATTTTGAATCGCCAGTTTATAAATAGAGAGACAAGACAGAAACTTCAACAAGCATCAGACGCATTGACGGCCTTCGTAAACGAGAGTCATCCAGGCGAGACTCTCTCATGGAAGGATAAGTGCCCGAGTATTCCTCTACGATGGGCCTCGGGAGGCGCCCTGCCGTTCGTTCATTACAGGAATCGCACGTGGGTGAGCCTATTCTTCCGTGACATCCCTACCCGGGGCTGGAATATTCCCATAGGCGCGTCGGAAAACTCAATTGAGCGGAGCCACTTGACGTCCTTGATTGAACGGGAGTTTACCGAGGAATTTGTTATCATCTCCGGTGCACCAAGTGCGGGAGGACGCGAAGCGTTTGGAATGACGGACCTCAGGGGCGAGGGTGTTGCATTCGAAGGTCATGACCGGTACCAGAGATTCTTGATGCGCCAAACTGAACTACGTTCTGCCCATGATGGAATTGAGCTGAGGTACGGGAGCTCTCGAACACGCAGGGAGCTGGACACTCCGTTTAAGGTGCACGTCAAGGACGCATCGATGCAGCACCGGTCCTGTGACAATATTATTTTTTCGATTAATCCACACGAATTAGGGATTGAGGTGATCCGTCCTTACTTAGTGGAACTGGAGAGTAACGACTGGCTTCTCGATGGTGAGATACTCCCCTCGCCCGAGGCAGAGTGGCCCTACCTGGTTCGTAGGCCAATCCTGCTTTTGAGGGCAGACTGGCTCTTGGGGATATACCGCAACGCCAAGCCCAACAAACCCAATAGCTTGGGTGAATTGCTTTCCGATGAGGATGGCGAAGCCGCGGGTAGCTTAGAATGCAAGGTCTTGCCTGAAATCCCTACAGACGCGTTTCGGCTGTTCGGAGACTTTGTTGTTGTCAAGGCCAAAGACGGCCCGAACGTTGATTTAAGGGCCGCACGCCTGAGGAAAGTCCGAGATAAGATAGATTTGCTCAAGGACAATAGGAATGAGCCAGCCCCTGGGCATGGAAAGGAAAAGGAGGCCCTCTTGGACGAGCGCAAGCTCCTGGAGAAGTGGGATGGACAATACAGGCCATTGTTCGAGCGAGTAATGCAAGAAAGGCAGATTTCTGAGGATCCAGAGTTGAGACCGCTGAGGAGCTTGTGTCCGGTCACTTGGAAGACCCTGGAGCTTATGCTGCAACACGTGAAGTTTAAGTCATGAATAAGTCTTTCGCATGGCCCATCTGGCACGCGCATGCCGAGTGCGCCGTTGCACATCGTAAGAAAAGTATGGGAGTGAGGAGGGGGTAGACATGGATAGAATGAGGGTCAGCGAGGGACCGAGATTTATATATTTGCTTGTGTTTGTGTGCCCGGAGTGCGGCGGGATACTCATATCGCCGGACCGAGGCGACGCAGAAAAGACTGAACAAGAATTGCGCTCCCATAATTATCCCGTTGCGTGCAATAAGTGTAGATTCAAAGGAGTGCTCGTTGGATCAGAGATTAAGCATTTTGTGGAACTCGAATGGATAAGGTAAGCACGGCGGAGTCGGGGTGAACAACTGGGGGACCTGGAGTGTCCGGAGTAACGCCCCTTAAAAAAGGCAAGGTACCTCCAGTGAACCTGAACGCGTCAAACCGTTCCCGCCACCAGCTTTTGTCCGGGGTCTAGCAACCCGAATTCTCTCAGTTGTCTCACTTTTTTCTTATTTACGACCAAACCTGCAACCGGGGGGTTGGCTCAGATGCTGTGAGGTCGTGTCGGTAGATGGGGCGCATGCATCAAAAGCAATTTATGCACCACCCGCGCACACTCTACTCTCGGAGGGGCAATTGGCTTCGTAATCGCCCAGCTTCGATAGAGTGCCACCCTTCGCAAGCGAGGGGCGGCCCGCGAACTGCCCCCTCAGATGGCATCCCCGTCCGCAGTCCCGATTGGATCGCCAAATGTTACAATGAGTGAAGGCCTAGCGTCAAAATAACTTGTGTGTATATAGAACTCTTGAAAGTTCTGAACCTTGCCTCCAAAGACATCTTCGCACGTTATCTCCAACACTCCTTTAACCTTGGTAATTTTCTTTTCGAAATCCTTGTCGATGAACGTGGGCAGACGTGATAGTTTAGCATCGCGACCCGGAAGGATATGCGACGGGGCGGTCGGCATGGTGTTGAGTTCGGCGCGGTAGCAGGGCTCTTCAAGCTTCCTGCCATCAACGGAGAACGGTTCTGATCCAATCGTTATCTCCTTCGGTATCCACGTGACATTGGCCGATATTGCGGGACCAAGGCCGTAATTAGTCAATCGGCCAAAAAACAATGGCTTGTGCTTGCCACTTTCGTCTTCCTCCCACAATCTGACTGACTCCGCACCCTTGGGAAGGTTTGGGAACGCTTTTTTGGCAAACTCCGGATCAATGCCAGGCACGTGGTGCTGGACTGATTCAAACTTCACGGGGAGTATGAATCCCCCTGGCTCAAATGCTAAACAGGGTCTCTGGCGAATTTTCCTATCAAGTTGAACCTCTCGAATCGCCCTAACAGACAAGTACATCGAAGTCAGAATCCCTATCAGTGTAATAATCGTAAGGACAATCTGGGCTAACGCGCTGTAGTCAGTCAGGGTCATGGGCTCATGCGCCTTGCGTCGCCGCCTCGCTAAGCCGGTTTGATTTCGAGGCCTCAGCGTGCAGCCCCATGCCGCGAAGTGTAATCCTGTTGTGGTTACTGAGCAAGGGCTTCTTGGTTTACACGCTTTGCAGCAAAGGGCCGGTGGCGCACTCATCTGCCGTTAGTCTACCCGTGCTCCCTCCACCACACGGAGAACCAGTCCTCAACCCCCAGAACCCAGCTCCTGATATCTGGCACCTATCCCCAGACACTTCCGCGTATCGACCTCTATAACAGAAGTTTATCCTCACGCCTGAGGACGCATGCAAGAACCCTTGACCTGGGGCAGAGCATCAACCTTCCCAAAATTTTCATTTTCCATGAAGGCCAACTTGCCGCAGAACGGGCCCAAGTGGCTGGCCCGGTGGACCAAGGAGAATCTCTATAGGCGAATGCCAACAGCCTCCTGCTTTTCCCGGCTCGTCATGACTCGATATGTGGGCTCGCTGACTCCTTTCAACTGCCTAATGTTTACTGCCTACAACTTCTGCTTTCGATGGTCAATGTGTACATAACGATTATAGTAATGGATGCCAAATTGCTAGGGGATTACAAGGAGGGCTGTATCGGGGTGGAATTGCGCAGTAGGTCTAGGTGTCTGGTGTCATGTGCCTGACCCGACAGCGCTGACGGGCTTTCGCGAAGACACGGCGAATCTCCAACCTGCTTCTGAAGGTTAAGACCACGGTCCGTGCGGAGGGGCCCATAGAGACGCTCCGCGGGAAGCCAGAATGTTCATGAAAAATAAGTAAGTTAGCGAGGATTTGAGGGGATCTCAATGTCTAGCGCAGAAATTCAACCTCTTGAAAGCAAGGCGGTTAATGAGACTGTTTATAGCCTAGACAAAAGAAAGAATGCAATACGCTAAAATGAAGGGATTATCCAGAATGTATTTGAAAACAAAAGGGATAAAAAACTGCCCTGGGTCAAATTCGTCGCCAAGCCAGAATGTTTATGATAAATAAGCAACTTATCTCCGGAACCCCAGAATGTTATTGAAATGAAAGGGGTTGGGAGGCGTCAGGCGCCGGGGTGCAAGGAGTCAGAGCTAGGAGTCAGAAGTCGGGGCCTTGGTGCTAGCCGTGATCCAAGCAGTTTGTTGGCGCGGGCGAAGCTTTCGGAGTGCGGCGACTCGTCGCCGCTTTTGCTCGCCGCGACTCGTCGCGGCGGGTCACCCACCGCTGACGAGTCAGCGGTAGAAAAAGCGGGAGCAAGCTCCCGCACTCCGAAATTGTGGTGAGAAGTTCGGGCTAGATCCTGAATCCTAAATCCTAGATCCTGGCGGTCCGAACGGCGTGTGCACCTCCTACACTATTCGTACTGGAGACCTAAAGCGCCGTGTACTTTCGACCGATTAAGAATACGAATTGGTATGAGGCTGCGTATCTGGATTTTCAGTGCGGGTTGCCTGCTTTGTGCCTTAACGGTGCAGGCGCAACATTGGCGATTCCAAATGTACGGAGCTGACTTGGGATTGACCAATCCCACGATTCTCGCCCTGCACCAGGACCATGACGGTTACCTCTGGGTGGCCACGGAGGGCGGCCTTTTCCGCTATGATGGCGACCGTTTTCGGCAATTCAGTGCTGACCCTATCGCGACCAGGGGCGACGTGCGATCCCTGTACAGCTCGCCGGATGGCCAGTTCTGGGTAGGAACGAGCTTGGGCTTGTACCGGTGGACAGGGAAGCACTTCGTTGCTGCACCAGGCCTTGAAGGTGTCGAACTGGAAAGTCCCCAGGCGATCGGTAGCGACATTGCGACCCTCTATGTGGCCTCGCCGACCGGTCTCCGCTCGCTGCCCCTTCGGGGCGGAGGGACACCTCGTCTGGTCTCGCCGAAATCGTCTTACAGCGTGTATGTGGCGCCGGATCACACGGTCTGGTTTAGCTGCGGTTCGCTAGTCTGCTCCCTTCGGGATGGACGAGAACGGGAATGGGGCGGCGACGAAGGGGTAACCCCGGGACGCTGGTCGAGCTTTGCGGAGGACACCGCCGGGCGCTTGTGGATTCGCTCCAACGAGAAGGTCATGATGCGCGAGCCGGCTGGCGCGGCCTTCCACGCCCCTCCCCGTCTTGCGCAGTTGACCTCCACTCACGGCGCGCACTTGGTGCCCACCCGCCTCGGAGAGATGCTGATTCCCTACGATGCAGGGTTGATGCTGTGCGAAGGGGATAATTGCCGGAGTTACGGCGTGGAAAGCGGCCTGCGGCACACGGGAGTGATCACGGTTCTGGAAGACCGCGAGGGTTCAATTTGGCTCGGCTATAGCGGGCACGGACTGGCCCGTTGGCTCGGACGCGACCAGTGGCAGGGTTTCGCCGAGGACGAAGGGCTAGCGGAACCGGGCATATGGCGCATCGTCCGCGACGCCAAGGGCAACTTGTGGATCGGCACCAACCATGGCCTTTTTGAGGGCATTTGGAAGGGCGGCGGCTGGCGATTTCATCGCACCGAGGCGGTGGGCCAGCTCACCGTGTACGGATTGGCCGCGGAAACCGATGGCTCGCTTTGGGTAGGAACGTATCAAAGCCAGCTCCATGGCCTGCTGCGGTATTACCCCCAAACGGGCCGGAAGGTGATCTACCCTCCTTCTCAATCCTTTGCCCAATTCGCCATCTACGAAATCAGCCGTGACGCCTCCGGCACGATTTGGGCAGCGACACCGCGCGGCGTCATGCGTCTTGCTCCGGGCGGCGCGAAACTCGAGCCCGTGCCCCTCCCGATTGACAGCGCGTCCGTCTACGATGTCAGAAATACCGGGAACGGTTTGGTTGTTGCCTGCAAGAAGGGTCTTTATATCCAGCAGGGGGCGATACGCCGCCTGCTGACCAAAGCCAATGGGCTGAAGGAAAATTGGGTTCAGTCCATCGCGATCGGCCCGGATGGGGCGGTATGGATCGACTATTTCTCTTCTTGCGGAATCACCCGGATCGACCTCCCAGGGGGAAAAATCCGGTTGCAGCACTTTACGGTGGACGATGGCCTTCCCAGCAACGTCGTCTACTCGCAGTTCTTCGATGCCCGTCATCGGCATTGGTTGGCGACCGATAGCGGTGTCGCCGTGTATGAGGGCGATCGCTGGAGACACTATGACACGTCCGATGGCCTGATTTGGGATGACCTAAACGCGCACGCGTACCTTGCCGAGGCCGATGGGACTGTATGGTTCGGAACCAGCGCCGGCCTGGCGCGGTTTCACCCGGCGGTCCAGCCGAGATTCATCCTGCCGGCAACCCTGATTACTTCGGTGCTCCGCAATGATCTGGCCACCCAGGAGACGGATTTCGACTCCTCGATCCACTCCTTGGGACTCCGGTTCACGATGCTCTCCTATTGCCGGCTAAACCCGACCTTTCGCTACCGAATCGGAACCGAAGTGGACCCGTGGGTCCAGACGCAAGCTCGCGAGGTCCGTTTTGCTGAACTTCCCGCCGGTTCCTACCGGTTTGAGGTGCAGGGCGAAGTGGAGCCGGGGGTGTGGAGCGAGCCCGCGCTCCTGGAATTTCGGATTCGGGCGCCCTGGTTCCTTTCCTGGCCCTGCCGGGTGAGCCTGCTGTTTTTGCTGGCGGGAATCACCTGGCTCTGGTGGCGGCGGCGGGAGGCTGGCCAACGGAAAGTTCGCGCGGAACTCGAGCTGGCGGTGGAAGACCGCACGCGCGATCTGACCGCTGCCCGGGCCCGGGCTGAGCAGGCCAGCCGCGCCAAAAGCGAGTTTGTGGCCAACATGAGCCATGAAATGAGAACGCCGCTGAATGCCGTTATCGGCTTTACTCATCTTGCTCTCCAGCTCGCCGCACAGCCGGAGGTGGTCGAGTACCTCCGCAATGTCGATCTCTCCGCCAAAGGACTGCTTAGTCTGATTAACGACATCCTCGACTTTTCCAAGGCGGAGTCGGGACACGTGAAAATCGTTCCGGTGGCATTTGCTCTACGGCCATTTATCGCGGACATCGCCTCGATCCTGGGGCGCGAAGCGTCCCGAAGAAATCTTGAGTTGAAGAGCATCGTCGAGGATTCTACCCCCGAGTGGGTGCTTGCCGACCAGGGGCGCCTCCGGCAGGTGCTCGTCAACCTGCTGGGCAATGCCATCAAATTCACGTCGCGTGGGGGCGTGACCTTAGAGGTGGCCCACGCGGCGGACCAACTCAATTTTACGGTGTCAGACACCGGCATCGGCGTTCCCCCCGAAAAACAAGACACGATCTTCGAGGCTTTCCAGCAGGCGGACAACTCCACCTCCCGGCGATACGGAGGCACGGGGCTGGGATTGACAATCTCCAAGAAGCTGGTGGAGTCCATGGGTGGGCAAATCAGGCTCCACAGTGAACCGGGCAAGGGAAGTACGTTCCGGTTCTCAATCCATGCCCCTTCATCTTCCCCCCTACCTCCGGCGGCGCAGACCTCGGAGGAGATGCCCGCGCGCCCCATGAAGATACTTGTGGTCGAAGACAACCGGGTGAATCAGGCCCTGATCCTGGCCTTGCTCCGGAAACGGGGCCACACCACTGCGGTGGCAGGAAATGGCGTGGAGGCTTTGGCAGCTATCGAGCGGGATTTGTTCGATCTGGTCCTCATGGACATCCAAATGCCGGAAATGGATGGCTTGGAAGCAGTGCGCCGCATTCGCAAGGCGGAAACCAGCACCGGTCTGCGCCTCCCGGTTGTGGCCATGACGGCACAGGCCATGGCCGGAGATCGCGAAGCGATCCTGGCGGCGGGGATGGATGACTACCTCGAAAAGCCAATTCAATTAGCGCGCCTGGACGCAGTCTTGAGCCGGATTTCGAGTCAAGGGCCTTGGTGCCCCAATCCGGATGTGGTCCTGGGTGAACCACCAGGTTTGGGGGAGGCGCATCCTTAACATACAGTGAAAAATCTAGCCCATGCCGTCAGCCAGACAGGCGCCAAAGGAGAAGCGCTGCAAAAACTGGATCCAAACGCCGCGACACAGAGGCCAGCCCGGGGAACTTTAGCGTGCCCACCAAAAAGCTCGCCAACCATTTCCCGAGCTTGACTTCAGCCTCATGGTTTGGTAAGTTTAAATTCGTGGGAAGGGCAGGGGATTATCCCTAAAACTAACCCCAGAAGGAGTTCCTATGCCGATTGAGCTTACCGCTAAAGCCGTGTCCAAGGTCAAGGAAATCATGTCCCAGCAGCAACCCCAGCCACTGGGCCTGCGCGTCGGGGTCGCTGGCGGCGGCTGCTCCGGATTTTCCTACCAAATGAATTTTGAAAGTCAGAGCAACCCCATTGACAAAGTGTATGAATTCGATGGTCTGAAGGTTTTTGTCGACCAGGCCTCACTCATGTACCTGAACGGGACGAAGATCGATTTTGTGGAAACCTTGGAAGGCTCGGGGTTCAAATTTGAGAACCCTAACGTGAAGACCACGTGCGGCTGCGGTAGTTCCTTCAGCGTGTAAACTCGAAAGCCGCCCCGATGAATCGGGGCGTTGCCCGCATTTTGCTGACCCCCGATGCGCTCGCCAAGCGCCCCGGGGGTTTTGCTTTTTCGACATATACCACCTCTCTGGATAGGCTATATACCTCAACAAAAAGCGCGGGCCCGGGATCCGAGACCGCGCTGTCTTATGAAATCGAAGAGAGTTTCGCCTGTGGCACATCACCTCACAGGCAGATGGCCGGCTTCTTAGTTCGGAAGTTGATGGACTCCTCTCGCCTGCATAACCCACGTGGGGGCCGTCCACGAGGCCCCGCTGGCTGTCGTCCCACTTGTTTGCTCGTAGAACAAGGGCCCATAGATGTTTATGGTGGGTGCGGTGGTCAAGGTAATCAACCCGCTTACCCCTTTGAAATTGGTGTCGGAGTAGCTCACTACGGTGATCGCTTGCCCGCCAAAAATCGCGCCGCACGGGACCATGGTAAAGCCGCCCGTCTTTCCGTCCGATCCCGCCGCCTGCAAAGTCTTGAAGTTACCCAACACGTTTCGTGGTCGCAAGAAGACTTGGTGTGCTGCCAATGCCGGCGACGTGCCTGAGCCAAGAACCCCGTGTGCAGCAACCTTTTCCCCCACGCCCAGGGTCTTGGGGCTAAGAGTAAAGGCTTGGCGGTTCCAAGTATTCCAATTGGTAAAGTAATTCGTGGAGCTCGACAAGGTGACATTGAGTCCGGAATGGAGCGGCACTACGCCGCTTATGTCGGGAATCTCATCATCGACGAGCAAGGTGAAGGAGGTCGCGTTGCTGGAACCGTCGCGGGTGACGGCGATAACGTGTCCCAAAAACGCCGATTTCTGACTGGCGGTGGACGTTTGCTCTTCCGAATCGACGATTTGCGCGATGATCTGGCCGCTGGTGCTGACGATGGCATCAACCTCAACAAAAGTTCCGGCCGTGAGGTTCGCGAAGCTCGTCACGCCGTCCCCTTCAAACACCGTGCCGCTCGTCCCGCCGTCGACCAGGATCGTCAACGTCTGGCCCGTGCCGTCGTGGACGGCGAGCGCGAAACTGCCCGTAAAACCCGTGGGGAGGTTGCTCGTGGTCGTGCTTTGGACAATTCCGTAAAGCGAAGTGGCTTCACCTACGGTTGTTCCGGAGGTCGTAGCGGCGGAGACGGTGAATTGCGGGTCGACCGCTCCGGTAACTTGACCGCTGCCGTTAACTTGCAACGAATGGCGAAAGTCAAAGTCCACCGTGAGCCCGGTGGTAGCGCCACTCGTTATGACCAGCGCCGGACTGATCGTGACCGTGGTGGTGAATGTGCTGGATGACGTGCTGGTGAAGGTAACCGGAGTTATCGACTCGGGAGCCGGTGGGCTGACCGAGGTATTGAGGGCGATTAGTTGCGGGTTTGTCAGCGTCATGGTTAGCTGGGTGTACGTCCCCGGGGCGATGCTCGCGGTGTTGAGGATATTCGTAAAATCCACTAAGCGGACAAAATCCACGGTAGCCGGCGCCGTAGAAGTAATCAGCGGGACGGGAGTTCCATTACCCTGCGGCACGAGGCTTGCCGAATTGATGGTGACCACGAACGATTCCACATCGCAGATGGGCGCATCGCTTCCGAACGTGACAACGGACCCGGGGTTCGCGGTTACGGTCGAATCCGAAACCGTTCCGCCATTAGATCCGCACCCTACCGTCAACGCCGCAGCCAAAACCGCCGCCCCGCCTGCCAAGAACACCAAGTTCCTTTTAATCATGTCGCCTCCTGGATTTCTTAAGGGGCCCCTCGCTCTTCGTGCCTTCATTCCGCCAAACTCATGTTCCAATTTCTAACGACATTGGGCCTACCGCATTCAACCCGCCTGTTCGACGAAAGTTGCGGGAATAGGGAAATGATTGGATCCAGATTAATTGAACATGGCGTGCAGGCGGCGGATTCCGGCAAGGGCGAGAGTGTATCGGGGGTCAATTTCCACCGCCTTCTGGTAAGAGGCCAGGGCGCGCGGGAAATTGTGCTTTGTTTCCCACACCCGGCCGAGATTGAAGTAGGGGAAAGCCGGATTGTCATAACGCATGGCACGTGTGGCCATTTCCAGCCAGGGAATAGCTTCGTCGATTTGGCCTTTTTCGATGAGGTAGGCGCCGATGTCATTGTAGGGGTTACCGAAGTCCGGGTCAGTTTCGATGGCGCGGTGGCACTCGGCGATAGCCGCGTCGTAGTCGCCCATGAAGCTGTAAGTCCACCCGAGAAAAGTATATGCTTCCGCCGTGGGGTAAGTATCAATGGACTGGCGATAAAGTTCCACTGCCTCATCCAGTTCACCCTTCATCTGGTGACGGTAGGCGTCGTGGAAGAACTCGATCGCGAGATTGAGCAATTCTTCTTCAGCCATACCCTTGCCCCCAAGGGTTTTCGACAAGCCGTGCGCAGGGTTCGGTATAATTATAACCCGAAGGCCAGCCTAATGCTCAGATTTCTGGCCGGTTGGGAAAAAAGGCTCCGAACCCGCAAAAGCGAGCGGAGCTTTGTCGCGCCTTTGTAGCGCTGACCTTTAGGTCAGCACGTCGGCCGTTCGCGAAAAGTGCCGGCGAAAAGGTGGCATTCGAGAAAAGTGCCGACCTAAAGGTCGGCGCTGCATAGTGACGATCCTCATTAAGGATGACCTGTGAAAATTGCCCTTGCTCAAATTGACACCACGATTGGCGACTTTGCCGGTAACGTCGAGCTGATAGTCAAGTACGCGGGATGCGCCCGCGACCGAGGCGCCGATCTGGTCGTGTTTCCCGAACTCGCCCTTTGCGGTTACCCGCCACGCGACTTGGTGGAAAAGCCGGGGTTCATTGAACGCTCACAAAGCGAGTTGATTCGGCTGGCCCGTATCCTGCCCCCCATTCCCACCCTGGTGGGTTACGTGCGCCGTTCGCGAGCGAATCAGGGCAAGCCGGTGGCGAATGCCGCGGCTTGGTTGGAAGGAGGCAGGGTGGTGGTGGACTACGCCAAAATTCTGCTGCCCTTCTACGACGTGTTTGACGAATCACGCTACTTTGAGCCCGGCTCCACCGTGTGCGTTCATGACTTTGGCGGTTTCCGCGTGGGCATCACCATTTGCGAAGACGTTTGGAACGACAAGCATTTCTGGACCCATCGCCTCTACACCAGCGACCCGGTGGAGGAGTGCGTCGCGGCAGGAGCGAATCTGTTGCTGAACATCGCGTCGTCACCGTACAACACGGAAAAAATTCAGCTCCGCTACGACATGCTCAAAACCATCGCCGTGCGGCAGGGAATTCCCGTTGCTTACGTCAACCACGTGGGGGGAAACGATCAGCTAATTTTCGATGGCTCCAGCCTGGCGTTTAACGCCCGCGGCGAGCTCTGCGCGCGCGCCCAGGCCTTTGCGCAGGATCTGGTGATTTTCGATACCAGCGATGGGGCGAAGGAAATCCGCCCGGCGCCGGAATCCGAGGCGGAGGAAATCTACCAGGCGCTCTGCCTGGGGGTGCGCGACTACGTGCAGAAGTGTGGTTTCAAGAAAGTACTGATAGGGTTAAGCGGCGGCATCGATTCCTCCCTGGTGGCCACGCTCGCGGCCGACGCTCTGACCCCGCAAAACGTGCTGGGCGTGGGCATGCCGGGCCCCTATTCCTCCCCGGGCAGCATCCGCGACGCGGCAACGCTGGCGCAGAATCTGGGCATTGAGTTCCGCGTCATCCCCATTACCCCGATTTTCGAGAGTTACCTCGAAACGCTGGACCCCACATTCGAAGGAGCGGCGAGCGACGTGACGGAGGAAAACATCCAGGCGCGCATTCGCGGCAACATCCTGATGGCGCTTTCCAATAAATTCGGCTCGCTGCTGCTGACCACGGGGAACAAATCTGAACTGGCGGTGGGCTATTGCACGTTGTATGGCGACATGGCGGGGGGCCTAGCCGTGATCGCCGACGTTCCAAAGACCACGGTTTACTCACTGGCGCGGTATATCAACCGCTCGGGGGAGCGCAT
>Ga0326727_10021284_pt1 | contig 12729 bp, 7 predicted proteins | sample MB2enrmetagenome_FD_207643 | JGI IMG/M metagenome (GOLD analysis project Ga0326727, IMG submission 207643) | Lab enriched peat soil microbial communities from McLean, Ithaca, NY, United States - MB29MY | ecosystem: Environmental > Terrestrial > Soil > Wetlands > Peat | place: USA: New York...
CCAGATCAGCGGCTTCGGCCTCGCCGGCAGCCTGCTGGCCAAACCCGACGTGGGCCTCGTCGACATGCGGGATGTCCTCGACCTCACCGGCCACATCGTGCGCGCCGTCGGCATCCCCGTGGGCGCAGATATCGATACCGGCGGCGGCAACGCCATCAACGCCGCGGCGGTCACCGAACGGCTCATCGAAATGGGCGTGGCCGGCGTCAACATCGAAGACCAGGTCTTCCCCAAACGTTGCGGCCACATGGAAGGCAAGCAGGTAATCCCCGCCGACGAAATGGTGGGCAAGATCCGCGCCATGGTGGACGTGCGCGGCCGCCTCGGCGACATCGTCATCAACGCCCGCACCGATGCCTATGCCGTCCATGGCCTGCACGAAGCCATCTTCCGCGCCAACCTCTACCTCGATGCCGGCGCCGACATGGTCTTCATCGATGGCATCGGCACGCGCGCCGATATCGAGCGCGCCGCCCGCGAGATCCACGGCCTGCTCTCCGTCAACCTCATGGACGCGGTGACCGGCGTCAAGACCGAGCTCATCCCCATTCCCGAACTGGCCCGCATGGGAGTGGCCCGGGTCAGCATCCCGGTGGCCTCCATCATGGTGATGCACCAGGCGCTCACCGCCTTCTTCGCCGCGCTGCACGCTTCTCCCACCGGCATTCTCGCCGGCGAGACCCGCTGGGTGACCAGCTTCAAAGACTATACCGATTTCGTCGGCCTGCCCGAGTACCGCGCCCTCGAGCGCCAGTACCTCCCCGCAGTGGCACAGGCATTCGTGCCTGTGTAGCACTTCTAACCTCATAGAAAGGACGCTGCCATGGGCATGACCCTCGCCGAAAAAATCCTGGCTCGCGCTTCCGGGCGCGAGACCGTTTCCCCCGACCAGATCGTGGTCGCCCGCGTGGACCTCGCCATGAGCCACGAAAACGCCGACCTCGTCCGCAAAAGCTTTCTCGAAATCGGAGTGGCCCGCGTCTGGGACCCGTCAAAGATCGTCATCGTCTTCGACCACCGCATCCCCGCCGAATCCGAAAAGACCGCCACCACCCACAAGGCCGTCCGCGAATTCGTCGCCGCCCAGGGCATCCGCCATTTCTACGACGTCGGACGCGGCGGCATCTGCCACCAGGTGCTGCCCGAAAACGGGCACGTCCGTCCCGGCATGGTGCTGGTGGGCACCGATTCCCACACCACCACCCACGGCGCGTTCGGCGCCTTCGCCACCGGCATCGGCGCCACCGAAATGGCCGGCGTATGGACCGAAGGCACTCTGTGGTTCAAAGTGCCAAGTACTTTACGAATTGAAGTAGATGGTGAGTTCCGCCCGTGGATCTCCGCCAAGGACCTCATCCTCCACATCATCGGCATGCTGGGCGCCGATGGCGCCGACTATCGCGCCGTGGAGTTCGACGGCCCCGCCATCCGCCGTATGACCGTCGCCTCGCGCATGGTGCTGGCCAACCTGGCCATGGAAATGGGCGCCAAGGTCGCCTTCACCCCCGTCGATGACGTGCTGCTCGATTACCTGCGCCCGCGCGTCTCGGAAACTCTGGAACCCATCTCCGCCGATCCCGGCGCACGCTACGAGCGCGTCATCACCGTGGACGCCGGCGAAGACCTCTGGGAGCCGCAGGTGGCCTGCCCGCACCAGGTGGACCGCGTCCAGCCGCTCTCCGCGCTGGGCGAAGTTCCAGTCCACCAGGCCGTGCTGGGCTCCTGTACCAACGGCCGCCTGGAAGATCTCGAAGTGGCCGCGCGCATCGTCGCCGGCCGCACCGTCCATCCCCGCACCCGCCTGGTGGTCATCCCCGCGTCCCAGCAGATCTACCGCGAGGCCATGCGGCTCGGATACCTGGAGACCCTGGTGGCCGCCGGCGCCCTGATCAATCCGCCGGGCTGCGGCCCCTGCGTCGGCGTCCACCAGGGCATTCTGGCTGCCGGCGAGACTTGCGTTTCGTCCACCAATCGCAACTTCCTGGGCCGCATGGGCAGCAAGGATTCGTTCGTGTACCTCGCCAGCCCCGCGGTAGTCGCCGCTTCCGCCATCGCCGGCAAGATTGCGCACCCCGGAACGTTAGTCGAGGAGAGTGAACCATGCCTGATCGAAGCATGACATTGCGCGGCCGCGTGGCCGCCGTCCTGGGAGATAACATCGACACCGATCTCATCTACCCCGGCCGCTATCTGAACATCACCGATCGCGAGAAGACCGCCGAGCACCTCTTCGAGCTGGCGTATCCCGAGATTCGCGCCAATCTGCGGCCCGGCGAGTTCCTCGTGGCCGGCAAGAACTTCGGGTGCGGCTCCAGCCGCGAACAGGCGGCCGCGGCCCTCAAGTTCGCCGGCGCCGGCGCCGTGGTTGCCGTGTCCTTTGCGCGCATCTTCTTCCGCAATGCCATCAATCTCGGGCTCCCCGCCGTGCTCTCCCAGCAGGCCTCGGTGGCCTGCTCGCCCGGGGATGAGCTGGAAATCGATCTCCTCGCCGGCGAAATTCGCAACCTCTCGCAGAACTACTCGATCCGTTCCGCCGCGCTCGATCCGCGCGCCGTCGAGTTGCTCGCCGCCGGCGGCCTCATCCCCTACCTCCGCCGTCGTAGCACAGGCATTCCTGCCGGTGTAAGTGGCACAGGCATTCCTGCCTGTGTAAGTGGCACAGGCATTCCTGCCTGTGTTCTTCCGAGGCCCTCATGACCACCTACCGCATCGCCTGGCTGCCCGGAGACGGCATTGGCCCGGAAGTGTGCGACGCCGCCCGCCTGGTCCTTGATGCCGCCGGCTTTGAGGCCCAATACCTGCACGGCGATATCGGGTGGGAGTTCTGGTGCGCCGAAGGCGAGGCCCTGCCCAAGCGCACGCTCGATCTGTTCCCGACCACCCACTGCGCCTTCTTCGGCGCTATCACCTCCAAGCCCGCCGCCGAGGCCGCGCGTGAGCTCGCCCCACACCTGCAAGGCCAGGGCCTCGCCTATCGCAGCCCCATCGTCCGCATGCGCCAGATGCTCGATCTCTACACGTGCCTGCGTCCCTGCCGCGCGTGGAAGGGCAATCCGCTTAATTACCGCGAAGATATCGACCTCGTGGTCTTCCGCGAGAACACCGAGGGCATGTACATCGGGGTCGAGTTCCCCACGGTTCCCGAAAGCTTCCGCGAAGAACCGGCCATCGAGCGCATCCCCCCGGACGCCGCAATATCCATCCGCAGCGTCACGCGCAAGGCCTCCCGCCGCATCGTCGAGGCGGCCTTCCAGTACGCCGTCAAACACGGCCGCCGCAAAGTGACCGCGGTCCACAAGGCCAACGTGCTCCGCGCCACCTGCGGCGTCTTTCTGGAGGGCGCGCAGGAAGTCGCCGCGCGCTATCCGCAAATCGCCTTCGATACCGCCAACGTGGACGCCATGTGCATGTGGCTGGTGAAGAATCCGCAGAACTACGACGTCATCGTGACCACCAACCTGTTCGGCGATATTCTCTCCGACTTGTGCGCGCAGTTGGTCGGCGGAATGGGCTTCGCTTACAGCGGCAATATCGGCGATACCTACGCCGTCTTCGAACCCACGCACGGCTCGGCGCCCAAGTACGCCGGGTTGAACAAGGTGAACCCGCTGGCCGCGATTCTTGCCGCTAAGATGATGGTGGAGTGGCTCGGCGAGACCGAGATCGCCCGCCACATCGAACATGCCGTTGCCGACGTGATTGAGCGCGGCAAGCTGAGGACTTATGACATGGGTGGGAGCGCCGGCACTATGGAAATCGCCCGCGGCGTTGCCCAATCCCTGCGATTGGCGCCGGCCATCGCCCGTTAGCTTTTGGAGGTGACTCTATGCTGCAAGTACGTTCCATCCATCGCCTGGACCAGATTGAGATTGCGCTGCGGCTGGCTGCCGAACGCCACGGTGGCAGCATTCTGGCCATCAGTCGCGTAAGCCCGGATGCCGATGCGTTCACCCTGTGCCTCTCGGCGCTCTACAGCCCGCTGCTGGCGGCGGACACGCGCTTCGCGGCATTTCTGCCCGTCCGCGTGGCGGCCTGCGCGCACGGCGAGGCCTCGGTCCTCGAGACCATCTCGCCGCGCGAGTTCTGCCGCATGCTGCACCGCCCGGATCTGGAGCCGTTGGCCGTACAGTTGGAAGACGCCCTGCGAGCCATCATGGAAGAGACGGCGCGCCCCGTGGCGCACGCGGCGTCTGCGTCGGCCGGGCACCTCGCCACCGAGGACCAGATCAACATGCGCGCCGCAGTCCCCCAGCGCATCGACTGCCACGGCACCAAGGTCGAGGAACTGGCCGGAGTCGGCACCCACGACGCCCAGGGCGGATAGAGCGGCGGATCGTCAAACCTCTGGACGCGGAGTCGCGGATGATCGGAGACAGCGCAGAGTCTTCGAATGCTCTCCGCTCGCTCCGTGCTCTCAGGCTGTGATTCCCTCCGCGTTTTCTCGGCGCCTCGGCGCCTCCGCGTCAAGGACTCCTTCACCCTTCGATCGCCCGCCGCATCCAATCCAGCGCTTCCACGATCCGCGGCACTTCTTCGAACCCATAGGACAGCCGAAGCTGCCGCCGGCCCACCGCGGCCAGGTCGCCGCGCGCGTGCACGCAGTACTCGCCAGGAATGTAGACCACGCGCGGAAGCGGCGAATCGGCCGGTCCGTCGATGCGCGGATCTCCCGAAGTGCGCGCCAGGCAGCGGAAGAAAGCCGACTGCGGATGCGTCTCCACGCGCTCAAAGGTCAGGTAGTAGTAGAACCCCGCGCTGCCGCCGCGGCACTCCGCCAGGAACGGTCCCAGGCTCCCGTCAATCGCGGCCCGGATCGCCAGCGCCTTCTCGCGGTAGCCGGCGTTGACCGCGCCGAGTTGCGGCCCAATCCGCTCGTCAAGCACATAGCTGGCCATCTCCTGCACGAAGAGCGGCGCTCCGAATCCGGTGTCGCTGGTCTTCTGCACCATCGCGCTCATGAGCGCGCCGTGCGGACCCAGCATGTAGCCGATCCGCAAGGCGGGCGCCAGCACCTTCGACAGCGTCCCGATCTCGTAAGCAATATCCAGATCGTCGGCGGGAAGCACCGATTCGAACGGCTCGGTCGAAGGGTCGTGCAGCAGCAACTCGTACGCCACATCGCAGAAGATAGGGACCGGCCGCCCCAGTTGGCGCGTCAATCTCGCCGCCACATCGTACAGCGCGCGCCGGCGCGCGTTCGAAAGAACCGTGCAGGACGGATTGTTCACCGTCACCACGTAAAAGAACGCGATTGCGTGGACGCCGTCTCCGAGCGCCCGCAACTTGCGCTCGAGCGCTTCCATCCCGGGGCCTTCCGCGTCCTCGGGAACCGCCAGCACCTCGAAACCCCGCCGCTCCAGCACATCGGCGTAGATGTAGTAGGTGGGGTCCGACGTGATCACGATGCCCGGCGCCATCACCTGCGTCAACGAGTCCAGCACGCTGGTCGCGCCGCACGGCCCGATGATCAGCCGCTTGCGTGCCAGGGTGGCGTCGTCCAGCCGGCCGATTCGCCTGCCGCCCAGGAAACGGCGCAGCGACGCGATCAGGTTGGGCGATCCTTCGGGACCTCCATAATTGAACGCCTGGCGGTACTTGGCGGGATGGGCGATCACCGCCTGCAGGGCTTCGTTGAGCCAGGCGACGGGGATGGTCTTCTCGTTGACGTATCCCACTCCCAGGTTGATATCCACTCCGTCGCGGAACCCGCGCGCGAAGCTCGCCATCATGCGGTTCACCGGAGATGGGTGGGCCGAAGCCTGGCCGTAACAGGAAAACCGGACGTCCATAGCGTGGTTGAACACTATATGATAACTAGCTTTCAGCGGACAGCCTTCAGCGGTCAGCTTTCTCCACCGCGACATGCGGATGCGCGAGGAATGCCGCAATAGTAAACTCGAAGCTGACCGCTGATAGCCGAAAGCCGTCCGCTGGAGAAAATCATGTCATCGAGCCGCCGCGCCTTTCTGCAAACTGCCGCGTGTTCCGGGTTCGCCTTCGCGCAAGCCGGGCCGGCCGCATCGCCCGTTCCCCCGGAGCGGCGCATCTACCTGGTGGGCGATGGGGTCGTCTCCACGCCCGCCGAATACGCCCGCCTGCTGACCAGGATCGCCGATCAACATGGCGCTGCCGCGGACAATTACCTGCAGGGCGGCGCCGTCGAGCAACTCGAGCAGCGGTTCGCCAAGTCGATGGGCAAGGAGCGCGCCATTTTCCTGCCCACCGGCACGCTGGCCAACCACATGGCGGTCCGCGAGTTGGCCGGCGACAAGCGCCGCGTGATCGTGCAGCAGGAGAGCCATCTTTACGCCGACGAGGGCGATGGCGCGCAGTTGCTCAGCGGGCTCAACCTCGTCCCCCTGGGTGCGGGCCGCGCCACCATCCGGCTGGACGAGATCATCCCCGTAGTGGAGCGCTCGGCGGGACCGCCCTTTCCGGCGCCGGTCGGCGCACTCTCGATCGAATCGCCGGTCCGCCGCTCGTCCGGCGAGGTGTTCGACTTCGACGAGATGCAGAAGATCTGCGCCTGGGCCCGCGAGCGCCAGATCGGCACGCACCTGGATGGCGCGCGCGTGTTCCTGGCCGCCCCCTACTCCGGAATTTCGCCCGCCCAATACGCCGCCTTGTTCGACACCGTCTACGTTTCCCTGTACAAGTACTTCAACGCGCCGTTCGGCGCGGTCCTCGCCGGGCCCGCCGCCGTCCTGAACCGCATCGCCACCTTGCGCCACCAGCTTGGCGGCCTGATCCACCATGGATGGGAGCCCGCCGCCATTGCCCTCCATTACTACGAGGGATTCGCGGAGCGCTACCAGTCCGCCATGCGCAATGGCGAGACGCTGTTCCGCCTGCTCGAGGCCCAAGGGAAGTTCAAGGTCCAACGCGTGAGCCGCGGCAGCAACATCGCCGTGATCCGATTCGCCAGCGGCTCCGCCGGCGCCCTGCAACAGAAACTGGCGCAGGCCGGGATCGTCATTCGTGCCGCGGCCGATTCCCCGCAGATCCAGATTCAGGTCAACGAGACGCTCGCCCGCCGCCCCGCCGAAGAGATCGCGCGGGAATTCGCGCACGCCGCCGCTTAAGCCGCCCCCAACAAAGGGGTGGTGTACGGCTGATCCGCCGGATCAATTTTTTTAATACAAAACGGGCCGAAACTGGTTGATTCCCGCGGCGCAATCATTGTATACCAATCTATATCCCCATTGGGTGGTCTGGAAAGGGAGTTTAAATGCCGAAAGTACTTTTGGCAATTGCCGCCTTCGTGTGTTCTTCCGCGGTCCTGTTCGGGCAAACCACGTCTCTCACCGGGACGGTCATGGACCCGTCGGGAGCCGTCATTCCAGGGGCCACGGTCTCGGTCGTCAATTCCGAGACCGGCGCGCAACGCGATGCGTCCGCGGATGCCCAGGGCCGCTATACCATACCGCAGTTGCAGCCGGGAACGTATAAGCTCACGGCGCGCGCGGGCGGTTTCTCCGACGTGGTGATCGACCGCGTGGAACTGCTGGTGAACCAGCCGGCGACGCTTTCCATCACCTTCGAAAAAGTGGGCGCCACGAAGACCACGGTGGAGGTGGCGGACGCCGCCACCCAGGTGAACACGACCGACGCCTCGCTGGGCAACGCGGTGGGCGGGCAGGCCATCGTGGAGTTGCCGTTCTTCGCGCGCAACGTGGTCAACATGCTGCAATACCAGGCGGGCGTGACCGCCACCGGCACCAGCGATGAACGCGACGGCGCGGTGAATGGCGGCAGGCCCGACCAGTCCAACGTGACGCTGGACGGCGTGGACGTGAACGATCAGAATGCGCGCACGGCCTTCACCAGCGTGCTGCGCATGACGCTGGACTCAGTCGAAGAGTTCCGCACCACCACCAGCAATGGCGAGGCGCAAACCGGCCGCGGGTCGGGAGCCGACGTGGCGCTGGTAAGCAAATCGGGCACCAACGATTTCCACGGCTCGGCCTACGAGTACCGGCGCGGTACGGAAACCGCGGCCAACACTTTCTTCAACAACAGGGCGGGCGTGCCGATTGCGCCGCTGCTGATCAACGTCTTCGGCGGCTCGGGGGGCGGGCCCATCAAGAAGAACAAAGCGTTCTTCTTTCTCAACTACGAGGGCCGGCGCGACGCGAGTTCGAGCAGTGCCACGCGCACGGTTCCCACCGAGACCCTGAAACAGGGGATTGTCCAGTATCACGACGCCAGCGGCGTGCTTCACCAACTGAGCGCCAGCCAGATCCAGGGCATCGACCCGCTGGGGATCGGGATCAACGCCTCCGCGCTCAAGGCGCTGCAGGGCTTCCCGGTAGGCAACAGCACCACGGCCGGAGACGGTCTGAACACCACTGGATATCTCTTCAACGCGCCGTATCACTCCGTTCAGAACACCTATTTCACCAGGCTGGATTACCAGTTGGACAGCGCCGGCAAGCACCGGCTGTTCTGGCGCGGGAACCTGCAAAACGACAGCCAGAACGGCCTGCCGCAGTTTCCGGGGCAGCCGCCTGCGTCGGTGACTTTGGCCAACAATAAGGGTTTCGCGGCCGGCTATACGGCGGTGGCGACGCCCAACCTGGTCTTTTCCACGCGCTACGGTTTTACCCGCGCGGGTGGCGAAACCACGGGGGTTCTGACGAGTAATTACGAATGGTTCCGCGGCTTCTCCACGCCCGATGCCACCACCACCGGCCTGGCGCGCACCGTGCCCGTCCACACCATCACGCAGGATGCTTCGTGGAACCACTCGGGCCACGATTTCCGGCTCGGCGCCACTGCTCGGCTGATCTCCAACAATTCGGTCAGCTACCAGCACTCGTACAGCAGTGCCACCTCGAACCCGAACTGGATCAAGGGCAACGGCACCGACCTAACGCCTTCGTCGTTGAATATCTCGCGCAGCGACACCACCAGCTACCTTTACGCGATGGGCGCGCTGCTCGGCCTGGAGACCGAGGGGACGGCCAACTACAACTACAAAACCGACGGCTCGCTGCTTCCGGTGGGCGCTCCGGTGGGGCGCGACTTCGTGAATCACGAGGGCGACATCTACGCCCAGGACACCTGGAAGGCCACGCGGAACTTCACGGTCACGGCGGGGCTGCGCTTCTCGCTGGCCCCCGCGGTTTACGAGGCCAACGGGCAGCAGGTCTCGCCCAATATTCCCTTCGCGCAGTTCCTGAACGAGCGCGGGGCATTGGCGGACCAGGGGCTCTCGCAAACCGGAGCGGGACTGATCAGCTTCGTGGCCGCCGGCAGCGCCGGGGGCAGGCCGCTCTATCCCGATCACAATAACTGGTCGCCGCGGGTGGGCTTCTCTTACTCGCCCGATGCCGCCAGCGGCCTGGCGCGCTTCCTCTTCGGCGGGCCGGGCAAGACGGCTATCCGCGCGGGCGCCGGCATGTATTACGACGAAATGGGCCAGCCGCTGGCGCAGACTATCAACGCCAATGCGTTTGGCCTGGCCAGCACGCTGACCAGCCCGCCCAACATTCAGACCAGCGCGCAGGTGCCGCGGTACACGACGTTCTTCACCGTGCCGAGCGCTATCGTTCCGCCTCCGGGTCCCTCGGGACTGGGAGCGCCGTACCCCACCTCGGGCGCGGGCTCGTTCGCCATCACCAGCAGCCTCGACGATCAACTGAAAGCGCCTTACACCATCAACTTGAACTTCAGCATCGGCCGCGAGTTCAGCCACGGATTCTTTGTCCAGGCGGCTTACGTGGGACGGCTTTCGCGCAACACCCTGACCGACCGCGATATGGCGGCGTATACCAACCTCAGGGATCCGAAGAGCGGCCAGACTTTCGACCAGGCCATGACGCAACTGGCTACCCTGATCGACTACGAAGGCGTCAAAGTGGCGAACCTGCCCACGATTCCGTTTTTCGAGAACATGTGGCCCGGCGCGGCGGGCAATGGCCACACGGCCACGCAGGTTTGGGCCATGGACTACCTGGAGAACAACGCGCAGGGCGATTTTTCGGACGTTTTGAACGATTTCGACAACGCCGCGAACTGCAGCACCAAGGGCACGACGTTCTCGGCAAACGGAAACGTGAGCCAGGCCGGCTGCGGAGTTTATGGTCCCTGGATGATGTTCAACCCGCAGTTTTCGGCGATTGCCGCGTGGAGCTCGATCGGCAAAGGCGACTATCATGGGCTCCAGTGGACCCTGCGCAAGAGCCTTTCGAACGGCCTGCAGTTCGACTTGAACTATACGTTCTCCAAATCGATCGATCTCGGGTCGGCGCGGGAAAGCGACGCAGGCACGGGCACGGCCAACTTCACGGGCAACTCGGACTTTATTCAGAACGCCTGGAACCCCAGCCAGATGCGCGGGGTTTCGGCCTACGACACCACGCACCAGGTCAACGGCTTTATGGTGTACCAGTTGCCGCTCGGGCGGGGCCGGAAATTCGGGAGCCACATGAACAAGGCGCTGGACGCCGTGATCGGTGGTTGGCAGTTGACGGCCACGTACCGGCAGACTTCGGGCTTTCCGGTAAGCGTCATCAACGGCCAGCGCTGGCCGACGAACTGGGAGGTGGATGCCCTGGGCACGCCCAACGGCCAACCGATTCCCGCGATCACCGACAACAAGAACGCACCGGCGCCGCAATCCGGCGTGCCCGGCGGTCCCAATCTCTGGTCCAATCCCGCGTTGGCACTGGCGGGGTTCGGCGAGACCATGGCCGGCCAGTCGGGCAGCCGCAACACCTTCCGCGGCGCCGGCATCTTCAATATCGATACTGGTGTCGGCAAGACGTTCACCATGCCGTGGTCCGAGCGTCACAAGCTGCAGATCCGCTGGGAGAGTTTCAACATGACCAACACCGTGCGCTTCGATCCGAATTCGGCCAATCTTACGCTGACTTCGCCTTCGACCTTCGGTCAACTGTCGAGACAGTTCGGCTCTCCGCGGCAGATGCAGTTCCTGGGCCGTTACACCTGGTAGCACAGCGCGGCTTGGCCGCAAGCTCTCAGCGGTCGGCTTTCAGCGATCAGCTTCCGATTTGTGACAAATCCGCCGGTTGGGCATCGTGGATGTCCTTCAGCGAGCCCGAAGTTCCGGAGGTTCAACGGCAGAGCGCTGACGGCTGATCGCTACACGGCGGCGCCGCCGGCATTGGATTGCGGCCTGGACCGAAGCACTCCATGCGCGCGGCAACCGCGTCATCATTAGCGGACGTGCGCGGCCAATCCCGGAATGAGCCGCGTGGTCCGGGACGTCAGGGACCCGCGGAGCATCCAGATGGCTGAATTGCCCGATCGACAACGCCGGCATCCAGCGTCCGCACGATTTTTCCGCTGCCGGCGCCAACGACGACGCGATGCGCGAGGAGGTTGAGACCAACCTGCTGGGCCTGGCGTGGATGTGTTCGGCTTTCCTTCCGCAACTCGCGAGGCAGCCCGAGGCAACGGTGATCGACGTTTCCTCGGGCCTGGCATTCGTTCCTCTGTCCCGGTTTCCGATTTAGAACCTGGGGCAGGGAAGACCGCGGCCCGCGGCGCCGGCTATGCCGCTGGCGCAGTTCGTCGCCGAAGCCATGGAAGTCCTCGCCGGAGATGCCGGCGAAGTCGCGGTGGGCAACGCGAAGTTCCTGCGGGCGGGCGCCGGCGAGGGCGCAGCCTCAGAGCCGATCCCAACCGCGGCATACCCGATGTTCCCGCCACGCGGGCATCAAGACGCTCGTCCGGCAAGGGCTTGATCAACACTACCTGGCACAACCAGCAAAGCGGCCGCAGTCCGCATCCTAATTGCATCACTGACTGTCTTCAGGTCGTGGGCCTCTCTTTCGGCGGCATGTACGCCAGGAAATCCCGCGCAAATCTACGCCCGTAGATATCCAGAAGCTCGCGCACGCGAAGCGCGCTGGGCGACTTTACGATCAGCCCGGCATGGTGATCGTGATTCATGCGCCACACGATTTCAGGGTCGGAGTATGCCGACGTGTCGGGATTCGCCTGCCGCGCCAGCGAGACGAGCAGGCCGGCATAATCCTGGTTGGGCTCCGGCGGGCGATAGGGAGCCTTCCCGCCGGCCACCTCGATCCTGGCCCATTCCGCCCAAAGATTCAGACCCGTCGCGGCTTCCACCAGGTCCGCGATGTGCGCGCCGCCGACGCGCGCGGAGGTCTCGAGAAAGTAAATCTCGCCGCCGTCTTTGCTCTTGATGAACTCGGTGTGCGAAACGCCGCGCACCATCCCCAACGCCGCCATCACGCGTTCATTGACGGCGCGCAGGCGCGAGGCGTCGTCCGCATCCCGTTCCAGAATGCGGCTCGTAAAGATGCCGCCTTCATGCGAGACCTCCATCGGCGGCCGGCCATATCCGCTGGCGATGGAGAACAGCACCTCCTTCTCGTAAACGATGGTGTCCACGTGAAAGATGTCCCCGGAGACGAAGCGCTCCAGCAGATAGTGCGACTGCCGGTCGCCCAACTCTTCCGCCGCCGCCCACAATTCGTCCGCGCGGTGAATCTTGGTGATCCCGAGGGAGCCCGCCATCGATCTCGGCTTGAGCATCCAGGGCGCCGGAACGGCCTCCATGAAGTCCGCAACACGGCGGTGATTCAGCAGGTGCACGAAATCCGGCACCCGGATCCCCGCTTCGCGCGCTTGCATGCGCATGGCGAGTTTGTCGCGGAAGTAGTGCGCTGTAGTCCCGCCCATTCCCGGCACGCGCAGATGCTCGCGCAGCGCCGCGGCCACCTCCACGTCGTAATC
>Ga0326727_10021287_pt1 | contig 12728 bp, 10 predicted proteins | sample MB2enrmetagenome_FD_207643 | JGI IMG/M metagenome (GOLD analysis project Ga0326727, IMG submission 207643) | Lab enriched peat soil microbial communities from McLean, Ithaca, NY, United States - MB29MY | ecosystem: Environmental > Terrestrial > Soil > Wetlands > Peat | place: USA: New York...
AGCGCCGAGTGCGGCCGTCGCCGGTTGTAGACCTCCTCAATGAAGTGCGGGTGATGCGTGGCGGCATCTTCGAGACTTTCATAGGCGACCGGCCAGGCGGCCTCGACCTCGGCACCACGGCGTTCCAGCGGTCTCTGACGAACTCCAGCGGTCGGTTCATTCTTGCAGCCCGGAAAGTTCCAGCGGTAGGATGCCTGCCAGTAGGACGGCTGGGTCGCCCGTCTGGAAATTTCGGTTCAATCATCCGGAACACTCGGCGCACGAGGAACTCTGACTTTATCAACGTTACCAGTAGGAGTGGAGCATGCTCATCAGCGAGGATGACAAGGAGACCAGGGGGCTGCGGAGAACGACTCTTTCGATGATCATGGGGTACACGGAGGAAGATGTTCAGACCAAGCCCCACATTGCCATGATCAATACGTGGAATGAAGGCAATGTGGCGCATATCGATCTGCGGCACCTTGCCGAATTTATCCGGGCCGGGGTCTGGGCCACGGGGGGAGTGCCATTTGAGTACAATATCTACGGGGAATGCCTGGATAACGCTCCATCGCATGGCTGCCTGTCGGATGTGTCGGGGAAAGATGTTCCTTGGCATGGGGCGGTTACGCGGGATGTTGTTGCGGCGTCGATAGAGAACATAACGCAGATGTCTCAGGCTGGCGTTGTGTTCATCGGAGGGTGCGACAAGACCGCGCCGGGGCTCCTGCTTGGCGCCGCCCGGTGTAACTTTCCTTCCATCATCGTGCCCGCTGGCCCGTCTCTGATCGGCCGATACGAGGACTTTGAGCCGCCGCTGTGTGAATTTCATGGGCTGCAGTGCACGTTTGGCACCTGCGGCAGCTTCGGGTCGGGCAACTCCATGGAGATCTTGTGCGAGGGTTTGGGGATGACGCTGCCGCGGGCGTCTACCTTGCCGACTGTGGTCACCAAGCGGAAGTGGCTTGCCAATGCGGCCGGAAAACAGATCGTCAAGCTGGCGGACAAGAAGATACGGCCGAAAGACATCATGACGAAGGAGGCGCTCGAGAATGCCATCGTCCTGATGAACGCGATGGGGCTCTCGGTCAACTGCGTCTGGCACCTGCTTGCCCTGGCGAGGGAATTGGATCTGGACGACGTGATCACCATTGACACGTTCGACAGGATCAGCAGGGAGGTTCCGGTCATCACCAATATTTACCCCCAGGGAGCTGGAGGATATGGGGAACAAGGCTTTACGATCACGGACCTCGATGAGGCGGGCGGGGTGCCCGCGGTGATGAGTGTACTTGGGGAGAAGTATCTCAACCTGGATGTGATGACGGTGACCGGGAAGACGCTGGGGGAGAATATCAAGGATGCAAAGGTCCGCCGGAGGGAAGTCATCCATCCGCTGTCGGATCCTGTGCTGCCGCAGTCGCTGGTCATCATGCGCGGCAATCTGTGCACATCGGGCATCTGCCGGAGTTCGGTGACGCCACCGGATATGATGAAGTTCAGCGGGCCAGTGGTGGTGTTTGATTCTATTCCGGAATATTGGCAAGGCATCAAGGAGGGAAAGGTAAAGCGGGGGGATGTGTTGATCGTCAGGTACCAAGGGCCTCGCGGTGGACCTGGCATGCCGCACGTCATGCGGGAGATGGAAGACCGGATTGGGGTGGGCCGGAAGAACGTGTTCATGATCACGGACGGGACGGTCAGCGGCGGCAGCGGCTACGGTCCGGTGATTGCGCAGACGACACCCGAAGCCGCAGTTGGAGGTCCACTGGCGGTGGTGAGAGACGGCGACATCATCGAGGTGGACGTCGAGGGGAGGACGGTAAACCTCCAGGTGCCCGAGGCGGAGCTTCAAAAGAGGCTCAGCGTGTGGAAGCGCCCGCCGCTGAAGACGAAGCGAACCAGTGCATGTCGGGCACAGGAACTCTATGGCCTCCCCGCGACCAAGGGTGGAGGGGTGGAGCTCACCTAGGAGGGGTTTCGGTCAGGTCCTCTCAGGCCCTCGCATGGGCGCATATCGTGTGCACGCACTGTCTGTGGAACCTTGTCGTCAGTCCGAAGCAGGGGCGAGAGGAGCCTTGTGGATCCTCTCGCCCCATGCTCTTCGGAGAGTACCGCGACGATCCAGATGTGAATGCCGTGAAGCGCTCGACGGCCTGCTGGTCGACCGGCGGGGCGCCTATGCCCCCGTCCGCATGGCCGCCCAGGCCCACGCCCCGATGACCCGCAGCTGAGCCCTTGACCGAATTGCGCTTGCGACAATCCTTCAACCTCATTCCCCGGAACATCACCATGGCAAAGACTCCCCGCGCCTATCTCGAACACGTCGCAATCCGCGCGAAAGACATCGAGTGGCACCTGCGCTTCTTCCGCGAGGTCTTGAACATGACAATGCGACGCCAAGCGGGGGGGGCGCGGATGGTAAGCCGCGCCAGGTGTGGACCATCGGCGGCATGCAGTTTGTCGATGATCCGTCGTTCTCCAGTGGGGAAGGCGGCTCGCGCATCTCGGCGTTATGGTCGAGGACCAGGAGGCCGCCATAGCCGCGGCAAAGGCGCGGGGAGCCAAGGAACTGCCGCAGGGCCGCCACTTCCTCGCGTTGCCGGATGGCCTGGTTATCGAGATCATGCAGGCCAAGGGCGAATCCGTTGCCGCCGTGCTTGCCATCGATCCGCGCGCCTGAACAGAGACTGCCACCATGGCCCAGCCATGGTCGCCCACCGGCATCCGCGTCATCGGCGACACCGGTTCCGGCCCGGCCGCCGCCCGAACGCTTGCCTTCACACCATGCGCTGCTGTCGCGCAAGAAGACGGTGCGCGGGTGAGTGGCAAGGCACGGCAGCGTCGTGCTTTTCATGGCCCATCAGTTGCCGAAGCGGGCGGCGGAGATCGCCGCCCGGCTGCCGGCCGGAGTTGCGCTGCTGGCCGCATTCCCCCCCCGCAGAAAATCAGAACGGCCCCTAGCCGGCCAAGCACTTTTTGCGCAATTTGCCAGAGTGCTTCCAGTCGAAGGGTGGCACAGCAATGGGTTGCGCTGCTCCGCTCATGGCAGTACTCCGGCCGGCAACCGCATCACGGAGCGTAGATGTCCGCCTGTTTCAGGAGGGCGACGGCGGTGTCGTGCGCCTTCATGATCACTTTCTTCGCGCCATCGGGGTTGTTCAGCAGCGAGGCATCGCGGAACGTCTCCAGGAGCACGTCCCCGGTACGTCTCGTCACTTCCGGATAGGCGATGTCGGGCGCCTCGATCCACGGCGTGTAGCCCTCGATCGGCTCGAGGAAGGCCTTGTACTCGGGGTTCTTGCCGAGGAAGGCCGAAAAGTCGCGATCCATGCGCAGCGGCACCCAACCGCTCTCCTCCAGGATGTTGTCGAGGTATTTCTGTCCCTGCAGCAGGCGGATCATGTCCCATGCCGGCTGCTTCAGCTTGGAGCCCTTGTTCACCGCAAGGATCTCGATGAAGTTGAAGTTGCCCCAATACTTGGCGCGCGGCAGCGGTGCCGTGGCGAAGTGGGTGTCCGGCCCGTTCTTGCGGACGAACGCCACCACCCACTCCTCGCGCCACAGCATCGAGGCTGCGCCGTTGGCGAAGCCCTGGGCGTCATGCTTGAGCGCCCAGTCGTCGACTTTCCTGGGGCCGTGCAGGTGGGTGATATAGTCGCCCAGCAACTGCGCCGCGGCGTCCAGGTTGTCCTTCAGCGTCACCCGCACGGTGCCGGGCTTGGGGCCAGTCTCGAGAATCTGCACGCCCGTCACCATGTAGTACATGTCGCAGAATTTCTGCAGTCCGCCCGAGCCTTCGGTGAGCCGAAGGGTGATGCCCGCCCGGGTCAGGGTGCCGTCCGGAGCCTTCTTTGTCAGCTTCTCGGCGTACTCCCACATCTCCTGCAAGGTCTTGGGCGGTCCGGCCAGTCCGGCTTGCTTGAAGTGATCGAGATTGTAGAACAGCGCACGGCTGCCCTTCCACCACGGCATGCCCCACGGCTTGCCGTCGCGCGTGACGATACGGGTGAACACCGGATCGACGATCTTCGGATTGTTGACGGCGGTCACCAGGTCGGCGGGCACGTCATCGAGCGAGTCGCTGTCGAAATAATGTGGGAATATGTAGTCATGCAGCGCGAGAATATCGGGGCCGGTTCCCGTGGGTACCGCGATCGCCAGCTTGTCTTCGAATGCGTGCGCGTCGAACAGCAGCAGCTCGGTCTCGATGTTGGGATACAGCTGCTTGAGATCGGCCTGGGCCAACCTGTAAGCCGGCGCGGTCTCGCTATAGCCAAGCCAGATCGACAGTTTTCCAGAGACCGGATCGGCCGCCCGGGCTGATCCGAATCCCGCCAGCGCAAGCCCCGCGCTGCCGGCAAGAAGGGCTCGTCTTTTCATGGCACGCTCCTCATGCGCCGACTTCAGTCGATGTTCGAGATCATAACTTTCCAGTGGGCGGCGTATCCGTCCGTTCCGGAGTTCTACGGGCTGCGGCCGCCCCGGGTCCCTGCACACGATGACAGCCCCTATACGCGCCGCGGGATGCGCTCCATCCGGCGGTCGTGGCCCACGATGATCATTGCCAGGCCGGAAGCGAGCGCAGCCAGCGCCAGGCAGGCAAGGGCGATATTGTCGCTGCCCGTCGCGTCCTTTACCAGCCCAAACACCCACGGGCCGAACCAGCCGCCCAGCGCGCCGATCGCATTGATCATGGCGATGGCGCCTGCCGCGGCTGAGCCGGTCAGCAGCGCGCTGGGGATCGCCCAGAAAGTCAGGATGGCGCACTGCTGACCCATTACACCGAAGATCAGTCCCACCATCGTAATAATCGGGTGGCTGGTGCCGACCACAATGCAGGCTCCCATACCCGCTGCCGTGAGCAGAAAGCCACCAGCCACGTGCCACGTCCGCTCGCCGGTAATGTCGGAGTGCCAGCCCCAGAAGATCATCGCGGCGACGGCGATCAGGTAGGGCAGCGCGGTCACCAGCCCGATCATGCCGGTCGATACGCCGAGCCCTTTGACAATCATCGGGAGGAAGAAGATCAATGCGTAGCCGGCCATGTTCTGCGCGGCAACGACCAGGGCCAGCAGCCATACCTTCGGGTTGTAGAATATCTCGGCGAGCGTGTACTTGTGGATCGCCTCGCGTTGCGCCTGTTCCGACGCCTGCCGCTCGATCAGCCATGCCTTCTGGTCCGGCCTGAGCCACGTCGCATCAGCCGGCTTGTCAGTCAGTAACTGCCAAATCACCACCGCCAGGATGATCGACGGCAGCCCCTCCAGCAGGAACAGCCATTGCCAGCCGTGCAACCCGAGCACGCCGTCCAGGTACAGCAGCAGCCCCGAGATCGGCGGCCCGATGACCAGCGCGATGATGCTGGCTACCTGGAACCGTGCCATCATCCGGGTGCGATAATAGGAGGGGAACCACCAAAGCAGATACAACACCACGCCCGGGTAGAACCCGCCTTCGGCCAGGCCGAGAATGAATCGAACAGTGTAGAAGCCCCAGTCGTTCCAGACGAAGGCGGTCAGTGCGGATACGATCCCCCAGGTGACGAGGATGCGGGCAATCCAGCGTCGCGCCCCGAACAGGGTAAGGAAGAAAGTGCTCGGCATCTCGGCCAGGAAGTAGCCGACAAAGAAAAGTCCGGCGCCGAAACCAAACACCGCGTTCGAGAACCCCAACTGCTGGTTCATGGTCGGTGCGGCCATGCCCAGGTTCGTCCGGTCCAGGAAAGCACAGAAATAGCAGAGCATGAGGAGCGGCATCAGCCGCCACGCCACGCGCCGCACAGTTTGCCGTTCAAGCGGGTCGAGTGCACGCGGTGCCTGCACATCCACGGCCGTGTCCTCCTCGTGTTGCACTGATCGCCGATGGAAGCGAGCTGCCAGCATTCGCAATCCGGCGGTTCGTGTGCTTCGCGAAATGTATAATAAATGGCCGCCCCGTTGCAGTCAAGGACGGGCGGTGGCATCCGAACGCGGGCGCAGTTCCGGCAATCGCGACGCCCCGCAGCACCGGCGGCGCGCACAGATCGCGCAAAACAAAACCAATACCGTGCCGGACCGACACCGTCATCCGGCCGGCGCGCGATTCAGCCGGCGTAGACCGCCCGTTCCACGGCGCCGAACAGTTCCAGCGCCTTCGGGTCGGCGAACGGCAGCACCTGCGCCAGCATGCAGCCGGCCACGCCGCGCGCCGGATCGAGCCAAAAATAGGAGTTGCACAGCCCGCCCCAGGCCATGCTCCAGGCGCTGCGGCCGTGCGGCCCGGGTTCGCCGTTGAGCAGGAAACCGAGCCCCCATTTCTGCGCCATGCCGGGGAAGAAATTGACGTCGTTGGAACGCTCGGGCGCCACCGAGACCATGGTGGGCACCTGCAACTCCCCGATCTGGTTGCGGCCCATGTCCGCCACTGTCTCCTCGCTGAGCAGGCGCGTCCCGTTCAGCTCCCCACCGTTCAGCAGCATGCGCAGGAAGCGGCCGTAATCGCCGGCGGTGCCGCACAGTCCGCCGTTGCCCGCGGTGAAAGCCTGGCCCAGGCCGGCGGGCCAGTCGATCGGTGCCAGCGTCCCGTCGGCCGTGCGCTGGTGCATGCGCGCCCGCCTCGACTGTTGTGCCGGCGTCAGCAGGAACGTAGTGTTCTCCATGCCGAGCGGGCCCAGCACGTGCTCGCGCAGGTATCGGTCCAGCGATTGCCGGCTGACCGCTTCCATCAACAGCCCGGCGATGCCGACGCTGATGCTGTAGTTCCAGCGTGCACCTGGGTCGAACAGCAACGGCGTGCGGCTGAGCTGGTCGAAATTGGCGGGAGCGCTTGGCAGGCCGGTTTGCTCGAGGTAGCGGCGCAGATCGGGGTTCCAGTCGGGGGAGCCGAAGCCCGCGGTGTGGGTGAGCAGGTGGCGCAGCGTCATCACCGTGCGGGCCGGCCGCAACAGCGGCACGCTGGCGGCATCGAACCCTTCCAGGACCCGTGGCGCCGCCAGCACCGGCAGCACATCGGCCACCGGCGCGTCCAGCGCGAGGCGGCCCTGTTCCACCAGTTGCATCGCACCGACCGAGACGATCGCCTTGGTCATCGAGGCCAGTGCGAAGATCGTGTCGGTGGTCATCGCGGCTGGACCCGACAGGTCGCGTCGGCCCGCCGCCGCCTCGAACAGCACGCCGTCGCCTCGCACGGCCAGCGCCACCGCGCCGGGCACCGCACCGCGCGCCACCGCGTCCTCCAGCAACGCCACGATCCCCTTCATCCGAGATTCTCCCGATGGGCGGTGTGTCCGCCCTTCGCATACCATGACCACTGTCCGGTGCGCCATCGATGTCCGGCTTCATGGACTGCTCCGATCGCCGGAGCACACCTGTTCGAGGCAGCCGGTGTCCTCCTAGGGCGGGTCGCGTTCGTCAACCAGATTGCGGTCCCGGGTCTCCGGCGCGGTGCAGCTTTGCACCAGAGTGACGCCGGACATCAGCATCATGTAGATGGCGACTGGCCAGAAGTTGCCGGCGTACCAGCTGAGCAACGCTGAACAGATCGACGGCGCGATGCCGCCGCCGAAGATCGCGGAGACCTCACGGCCGATCGTCACGGCGGCGAGGCGGTAGCGGGAACCGACCAGCTCGGCGAACCATGGCGCGTGGGCCGCTGATCCGCCCTCGACGGCTGCTGCGAAACCGAACAGATAGACGATCGCGATGAGCCACAGGTTGCCGGTCCGCATGAGGAGGAAGGCCACAGGCGTGAACACGATAAGGGCCGTCGCAAGCACGATGCTGACCGGCTTGCGCCCCCACTTGTCAACGGCGCGACCCCCCATCAACGCTCCGCCGATGGCGGAAATGCCGCCGAGCAGGACCATCTGCGGTATGACGGTCGGAGCAATTTTCACCGTGCCCACGAGGTAGGCACCAACGAAAGCGCTGTAGAAGTAGGAGTGGGCATGGTTGCCGACATTGATGAGGAACACGCGCAAGAGGGGACGCCGGCCGCTGGTGAACACTTCCTGCAGCGTCGAGCGCGCTTCCAACAGGCGCCTCTGCCTGACCGACGCGAAGACCGGAGACTCCTGCATCTTGCGGCGGATAATCCAGGCGGCCAGAGTCATCACGATGCTCGACAGGAAGGCCAGCCGCCACCCGTACGCCATGAACGCCGCGTGCGGCAGCTGCTGGAGGCCGATGAACACGATCGCCCCGAGCACGAAGCCTATCGAGGCTCCAACCCACATCAGCGACGTCGTCGCGCCGCGTTTGCCGTAGGGCGCAAATTCGGCCAGCAGCACGTTGGAGCTGCCCATTTCGGCGCCCGCACCGAAGCCCTGCAGAATGCGACAAATCGTCAACAGCAGCGGCGCCATCACGCCGATTTGCGCGTAGGTCGGCAGCAGGCCAATGAGCACCGTGGCAGTGCCCATCAGGTAGAGCGTGGCGACCAGCACGAATTTGCGGCCGAGCTTGTCGCCATAGAGCGAAAAGAACAGACCGCCGAGCGGACGGGCCGCGAAACCCGCCCCGAACGCGCCGAAGCTAATGATATATCCGACGGAAGGGCTGACGTTGGGAAAGAAAACGCTGTTGAATACGAGCGCCGTCGCGGTGCTGTAGATCGAGATGTCGAAATTTTCGAGCAAAGTGCCCACGCAGCCGGCCCATTTCGCACGGTTCAACTCGACCTGAGGAATCACGACCTCTGGGTCAAGAGCAGGTGCACTCCGGGCCTGCGAAGTGGGTGTCATGATCGTTTCCTCCACCAAGGGCTGACGCGTATCCGATAGCGCCGGCATGTCCCGTCTGGGCGGCTTCGCACAGCAGCCGAAGCCTTGTCACACGGTAACATCTGGCCGCATATGTCCTTCAGACGAAGGTCGCTGTCAATTGGAAATGACCGGACGGATGCGGCGTCCCTTCGGGCACACATTCACCATTGCGGCGCCACATTAGCCGACACGGGGCGCACCCGGACTCGTCGTCGTGCGTGTGATCGGGTCAAGACGAAGCGGCGTGACGCTGACGCATGGCAGCGCCTGGACGGCGCGTTGTCTTGGAACCGGCGGCGCCGCGTGACGTACGGCGCAGTGCTGCTATAGTGGCGGCAAGGTCCCAGGAGGAGCTCCCATGATCGTCGCAGACGCCATCGTCGAAACCCTCCGGCGCGAGGGTGTGACCACATTCTTTGGCTTCCCGACCACCCCGATGATCGAGGCGGCGGTGGCCGGCGGTCTGCGGCCGGTGATCTGTCGGCAGGAACGGGGGGGCGTGCACATGGCGGACGGTTTCGCCCGCGTGACCAACGGCAAGCCGGTCGGCGTATTCGCCATGCAACATGGGGCGGGGGCAGAAAACGCATTTGCCGGGGTCGCCTCGGCCTTTTCCGATTCCACGCCGATCCTGCTGCTGCCGCTCGGTTTCCAGCTGGACCAGGCGCAGGTATTTCCCTGGTTCAGTTCCGCCCGCGGCTATGCCTCGGTGACGAAGTCGGTGGAAACGATCATGCAGCCGGAGCATACAGCGGACGTGATGCGCCGGGCGTTCAACGCGCTGCGCAACGGACGGCCCGGGCCGGTGATGGTGGAGGTGCCGTGCGACCTGGTTGGGCGCGAAATCCCGGGCGGCGCCGGCGAGTATCGTCGCGTCCGCGCGGCGAAGGCGGTGCCGGATGCACACGATGTGGACGCTGCGGCGAAGCTGCTGCTGGCGGCGGCGTCCCCGATGATCCTGGCCGGTCAGGGCGTGCTGTATGCCGAGGCCAGCGAAGAACTGGTGCAGTTGGCCGAGTTGTTGCAGGCACCGGTGATGACGACGGTGGATGGCAAGAGCGCATTTCCCGAGGACCATCCGCTTTCCCTGGGCAGTGGCGGCAATGGCTTTACCGGCGCCGGCTCTCTCTTCCTGCACGACAGGGCGGACGTGATTCTGGCGCTCGGTGCCGGATTGACTAGGCATCCGCTGTCCACGCCGACCCTGCCGGATCGGGTGAAGCTGATCCACAACACGATCGATGTACGGGATTTGTACAAAGCCTACGAAACCGAGATCGGCTTGCTGGGCGATGCCAGGCTGACGTTGCAGCAATTGATCGCGGCGGTGACCGACCGGTTGGGCGGCAAGGCAGTGGAACGTTCGCCGGCAGCGGAGATCGCGCGCGCCCGGGCGAGCTGGTTGGCGAAATGGCAGGCGAAACTGACGGCTGAGACCGCGCCGATCAGTCCGTATCGGGTCATTGCCGAGTTCCAGCAAGTGGTGGATACTGCTGACGTCATCATGACGCACGATTCGGGCAGTCCACGCGAACAGTTGCTGCCGTTCTACCAGGCGAAACGGCCGCGTGGGTACCTGGGGTGGGGGAAGTCGCACAGCTTGGGCACTGGGCTGGGGCTGAACATCGGCGCGAAGATCGCGGCACCGGACAAATTCTGCGTCAACATCATGGGCGATGCGGCGTTCGGCATGATCGGTTTGGACTTTGAGACCGCCGTGCGCTGCGGGGTACCGATTCTGACCATCGTGTTCAACAACTCGACCATGGCGTGCGAGATACCGCATATGGAGCTGTCGCATTCCCGGTACCGCACGCGCGATCTGGGCGGGAATTACGCGGCGCTGGCGCGGGACATGGGAGGGTGGAGCGAGCGGGTCGAGCATCCCGGGCAGATCGGCGAGGCGATCCTGCGGGCCCGGCGGCAGACGGAGGAAGGGAAGGCCTGCCTGTTGGAGTTCATTACCAGCGAGGAGACGGCGTACTCGCAGAAAGACGCCGCCCGGCCGTAGCTTGCGCAAATGCCGCCGAGCAAGAGCATCTGCGGAATCACGGTCGGAGCAGTTTTCATCGTGCCCATATGGTAGGCACCAACGAAAGGCGCAGGCTCGCTGCCGGGCGGCATCGCAAGCGTCGCATCGACGTCATCCAGTTTGCCAAGTTCTACGACGGAAAGTGGATGAAAAATCACGCTGTGACGCAACGACCCGCCCGGCCGCTTCCCCGCGCGGGCCCGGGGGGCATCGGTTGGCCGGGCTTCGGACTGGATCGGGTTGTGCATAGAGGCCAGGAGAAAACCTTTGCTTCTTGACGGAATGAGGATTGTCAGCTTCTGCCACTACCTGCAGGGCCCGGCCGCGATGCAGTACCTTGCGGCCATGGGGGCGGACGTTATCAAGATTGAACCGCTCAAGGGCGGCTACGAGCGGTACTGGGCGGGCGCCGGCGGCGCCCAGGTGGGCGGCGTCAGTGCCTTCTTCCTCTGCGCCAACCGCAATGCCCGCAGCATTGCACTCGACCTGAAGAAGCCGGAGGCGCGGGATATCGTCTTTCGCCTGATCGAGAAGAGCCACGTCGTTGCGGAGAACTTCCGCCCGGGCACGCTGGACCGCCTCGGCTTCGGGTACGAGGCGGTGCGCGCCCGCAAGCCCGATATCATCTATGCGTCGGCCAGCGGCTACGGGCCGAGCGGGCCCTACGTGAACCGGCCTGGCCAGGACCTGCTGATCCAGGCCATGTCGGGGCTGGCGGCGGCTACCGGCAATGGCGAAAGCGGACCGCTGCCGGTCGGCTGTGCGGCCGCCGATCAGCACGGGGCCGCACTGCTGGCTCTTGGCATCGCCGGCGCCTACGCGCGCTGGCTGCGCACCGGCGAAGGAACCCGCGTCGAAGCCACCCTGCTTGGCGCGGGAATCGACCTGCAAATGGAGTCGCTCGTCACCTACTACGCGAGCGGCATGGACCGGAACGTCTTCCAGCACGGCCCGCGGCTCGGAACCTGGTTCCACGACGCGCCGTACGGCATCTACCCTGTTGCCGATGGCCACGTGGCGCTGTCGCTCAACAACATCGACAAGCTGGCGACGGCGCTTGATTGCCCTGAGCTATTGGGCTTCGTCGGCCACGACATGTACGCCGAACGGGAGACCATCGCCGGGCTCATCGCCCGCACCGTGCGGCACCGCACCTTCGCCGACATCGCCGCCGCGCTGGACTCGCTGGGACTTTGGTATGCGCGGGTCGATGACTACGATGACCTGCTGGAAAACGCCCAGGTGCAGCACAACGAGACCTTCCGGGAGTTTTCCGTCAACGGCGAGACGATCAAGCTGCTGAACCACCCCTTGCGCTACGACGGCAGGATTCCCGATGCCTGCACCTTCGCCCTGCAAGTCGGTGCCGACACCCGCGCTGTGCTGAAGGAAGCGGGCTTCGGGGACGCTGAGATTTGCGACCTGCTCGACGCCAAGGTGGCATTTGCGCCGGATTGATCATGGAGACCAGAATGTCAGACTTTTACGTTGCCCCTGGAGACGAGGTGGAATTCTCCAAGACCGTGGGCGAGGCCGACGTCTACATGTTCGCGGGGATCACCGGCGACCTGTCGCCGAACCACGTGAACGAACAGGTCATGAGCCGCTCGAAGTACGGGCACCGGATCGCCCACGGCGTCCTGATCGTCGGCTTCATGTCGACGGCCTCGACCAAGATCATCGAGCTTCGCGCCAGGCCAAGCGAGACGGAGACCCCGGTGTCGCTCGGCTATGACAGGATTCGGTTTCTTGGCCCGGTGTTCATCGGCGATACCGTCACCGTTCGCTACCGCATCAAGGAAATTGACCAGGCCCGTCGCCGGTCGCGCGGGGAGATCACCGTCGTCAATCAGGACGGCCAGCTCGTGGTGGTGGGCGAACACATCCTCAAGTGGGTGCCGAATGAATAGGCATTGCCGCGGTCAACCCGCCTGAAGACAGCCGTCCGCCCGGACTTCTGTCCCGGTTACT
>Ga0326727_10021288_pt1 | contig 12727 bp, 8 predicted proteins | sample MB2enrmetagenome_FD_207643 | JGI IMG/M metagenome (GOLD analysis project Ga0326727, IMG submission 207643) | Lab enriched peat soil microbial communities from McLean, Ithaca, NY, United States - MB29MY | ecosystem: Environmental > Terrestrial > Soil > Wetlands > Peat | place: USA: New York...
AATCGTCACCCAGCCTCGCCCCGGCTCTCTGCCTCCCACCCGTTACAATGGAGAAACCGTGTCCCTTACCTGTTATCTCGATGCCTTCTCCGGAATCAGCGGAGACATGCTCGTCGGCGCGCTAGCCGACGCCGGCGCCGACCCCGCCGCCATCTCCGAAGCCGTTCATTCGCTTCAGTGCGACGCCACAGTCTCGTTCGAAAAGGTCGTGCGCGGCGGTGTCACCACCACCAAGTATAAGGTTGCCACCACCGAAACCGCCGTCCACCGCCACCTTTCCCACATCGTCAAGACCATCGAGACTGCCAGCCTCTCCGACCGCGCCAAGCGCGACTCCATCGCCGTCTTCCGCCGCCTCGCTGAGGCCGAGTCCTTCGTCCACGGCGTCCCCATCGAGAAGGTTCACTTCCACGAGGTCGGCGCGGCCGATTCCATCGCCGATATCGTCGGCGCCTGCGTCGCCTTCGACTCGCTCGAGGTCAACGCCATCGTCTGCTCGCCCCTCAACGTCGGCAGCGGCACCGTTGAAACCGCCCACGGCCTCCTCCCCGTCCCCGCTCCCGCCACCGCCCGCCTGCTCCAGGGCGTTCCCATCTACGTCCAGGGTCCCGCCGTCGAACTGACCACGCCCACCGGCGCCGCCCTCGCCGTCACCCTCGCCCACCGCTTCGGCGTTCTCCCCGCCCTCCGCGTCGAATCCATCGGCTACGGCGCCGGCGGCCGCGACTTCCCCCACCACGCCAACGTCCTTCGCGTCTTCCTCGGCGCTTCGCTCTCCGTCGACGAATCCCTGATCGTCTCCGTTCTCGAAGCCAATATCGACGACCTCACGCCCCAGGTCCTGGCCTACGCCACCGAGCGCCTCATGGAGTGCGGCGCCCTGGATGTCACCGTCCAGCCGCTCACTATGAAAAAAGGCCGCCCCGGCCACCTCCTCCGCGTCATCGCCCGCCCCGAGAACCAGGAAGCCCTCGCCCAGATCGTCTTCGCCGAAACCTCCTCCCTCGGCGTCCGCATCCACACCGCCGAGCGCCGCGTCCTGCCCCGCACCATGACCGAAGTCGAAACGCCTCACGGCAAGGTGCGCATGAAAGTTTCCCCCGGCGGTTTCTACGCCCCCGAGTACGAGGATTGCCGCCGCCTCGCCCGCGCCTCCGGCGTGGCCCTCAAGCACATCATTGCCGAAGCCAACTACGCGTACTTGAGCAAACGGAAATGAAATACTACATCACCACTCCTATCTATTACGTCAACGCCGCGCCCCACATCGGCCATGCCTACACCACCATCGTTGCCGACCTCATAAAACGCTACAAGAACATGCTCGGCTTTCACGCCGTCCTCACCACCGGCTCCGATGAGCACGGCGTCAACGTCGAGCGCTCCGCCGAACGCGCCGGCAAATCCCCGCAAGTCTTCTGCGACGCCATCGCCGGCGAGTTCGCCCGCCAGTGGAACGTCCTCTCGCTTGGCATCGATCATTTCCAGCGCACCACCGACCCGCGCCACGCCGCCGTCGTCCAGGACCTCTTCGAGCGCTGCCGCAAGAATGGCTACGTCTACAAGGGCTCCTACTCCGGCCAGTACTGCATCTTCGACAACCTCTACGTCAACGATGCCAAGCCTGGCGACCTCTGCCCCGATTGCGGCCGTCCCACCGAAACCATCACCGAGGAGAACTTCTTTTTCAAGCTCTCCGCCTTCACCGAACGCCTCCTCGCCCTCTACGAGTCGCAGCCCGATTTCATCCAGCCCGAGTCCCGCCGCAACGAAGTCCTCGCTTTCGTCCGCCAGGGGCTCACCGATATCTCCATCACCCGCACCAACATCAAGTGGGGCATTCCCGTCGCCGGCGAATCCCCGCACGTCTTCTACGTCTGGTTCGACGCCCTTACCGCCTACATGACCGCCGTCGCCGATGAAGGCCTCTGGCCCGCCGACCTCCATTTAATCGGCAAGGAGATCGTCCGCTTCCACGCCATCTACTGGCCCGCGTTTCTGTGGGCCGCCGGCCTCGAACTGCCCAAGCGCATCTACGCCCACGGCTGGCTGCTCTTCGAGAACGACAAGATGTCCAAGTCGCGCGGCAACATCGTCCGCGCCGAGCCCATCTGCCAGGTGATGGGCGCCGATGCCCTGCGCTATTTCCTGCTCCGCGAAGTGGTCTTCGGCTCTGACGGCAGTTTCAGCTACGACGCCCTCGTGGGCCGCTACAATTCCGATCTCGCCAACGGCCTTGGCAACCTCGCCAGCCGCACCCTCACCATGATTCGCCAGTACCGCGACGGCGTCGTCCCCGCCGCCACGGCCACGGAAATCCACGATGTCGCCACCGCCGTCATCGCCCAGACGCGCGCCGCTTTCGATGCCTTCGAATTCTCCAAAGGTTTGGAAGCCGTCTGGTCGCTCATCTCCGCCGTCGACAAGTACATCGTCCGGCAGGCCCCCTGGAAACACGTCAAGGACGCCGCGCCGGAGTTCCTCAACGAAACCCTCTACACCGCCGCCGAAGCCCTGCGCATCGCCACCGTCCTGCTGGCTCCCGTCCTCCCGGAATCCACCCGTAAGATCTGGTCTCAACTCGGCATGAAATCCTCCCTAGAATCCGTCCGCCTCGACTCGCTCCAGTGGGGCGGCCTGGAGGCCGGCCAGCCCATCGGCGAAGTCGCCGCCGTTTTCCCCCGCATCGACCCGCAAGAAGCTATCGGCAAAATGCGCGAACTGGAAGAGAGGGCCACGGCCGAACAAGCCGTCCTCATGGGCAAGAAGCCCGCCGCCGAGCCCTCCCCGAAAATCCCCATCGACGACTTCGTGAAAGTCGATCTCCGCGTCGGTCTGGTCCTCTCCGCCGAGCGCGTCAAAGGCGCCGACAAACTCATGCACATGAAAGTGGATATCGGCGAGCCCCAGCCGCGCACCATCGTCGCCGCCATCGCCGAAGCCTACGCGCCGGAGGCGCTGGTCAACCGCAAAGTGGTCATCGTCGCCAACCTGCAACCCCGCAAATTGAAAGGCATCGAGTCCAACGGCATGATCGTGGCCGCCTCCACCGAAGGCGGCAAACCAGTCCTCGCCGGCTTCCACGAAGACATCCCCGTAGGAGCCCGCCTCAAGTGAATTTGTCCTACTACCCATCCCCTTCTTCGCACTCCGCGCCGGCTCTTGCACTACCATCCGCCAAGTCCTTCGCCCCCCGCGCCGGTTCTTGTGTGGGGCAGGTTGTCACCCTGCGGCGGGTTTTCGACCCGCCTGCCGCCATCTCCACCGCCACCTCGTCCGAAGCCCCTTGTCCGCTGCGCTACCGCAATGTGGGGCAGGTTTGTAACCTGCGGCGGGTTTTCAACCCGCCTGCCGGCATCTCCACCGCCACCTCGTCCGAAGCCCCTTGTTTGCGCCTTGCCGCCATGTTGGGCGGGTTGGCAACCCGCCCCGCGAGCGGAGCTCGCCCGTGACCCTCGTCGACTCCCACTGCCATCTCGATGACCGCCAGTTCTCCGCCGACCGCGACGAAACCATCGCCCGCGCCCGCGCCGCCGGCGTCGAATCCATGCTTGCCATCGGCTCCGGCGATGGCCCGCCCGATCTCGAAGCCGCCATCCGCCTGGCGGACCGTTACCCTTTCATCCGCGCCACCGTCGGAGTCCATCCCCACGACGCCTCCAAGGCCACGTCCGAAACCTTCGACCGCCTCCGCGGCCTCGCCGCCCATCTCCAGGTCGCCGCCATCGGCGAGATCGGCCTCGATTACCACTACGACTTCTCTCCGCGCGATGTCCAGCGCTCCGTCTTCTCCGCTCAACTCTCCATCGCCGCCCAGGCTTCGCTCCCCATCGTCATCCACACCCGCGAGGCCTGGGACGACACCCTCGCCATCCTCCGCGAACGCTGGAACGGCCCCGGCGTCCTGCACTGCTTCACCGGCCCTCCCGAGCAGGCCCGCCAGGCCCTCGATCTGGGATTCCACCTGGCCTTCGGCGGAGTCGTCACGTTTCCCAAAGCCGAGTCCACCCGCGAATCCGCCCGCCTCGCGCCCCTCGACCGCCTCCTCGTCGAGACCGACTGTCCCTATCTCGCCCCCGTCCCTCACCGCGGCAAGCGCAACGAGCCGGCCTTCTTACTCGAAACTGTAAAGTACTTGGCAATGGTCCGCGGCGCCGCTCCCCAAGACATCGCCGCCGCCACCACCCGCAACTTCCACGCCCTCTTCCCCCCGCGCCCCTAGGCCCTTCTAGTGGATGGTTTGCTCCCACCCCTCCCCAACAGGTAAACTGGTTAACTTACATGAATTTAGGCAAGGCCCGGCAGGCTCTCACAGCGCAGGAGATCTTCGACCTCATCCACGACGATCTGGTCGAGGTCGAGCGCAAGCTGTCCGCCGAGAGCGTGGCCTCCGTCGATACAGTCACCGCCATCGGCCAGTACCTCCACTCCGCCGGCGGCAAGCGCCTTCGGCCCGCCCTGCTGATCCTCTCCGCCCGCCTGGCTTCCGGCGGCTCCGCCCGCGCACCGGCCACCGCCATCCACCTCGGCGCCGTCGTCGAGTTGATCCACGCCGCCACCCTGGTCCACGACGACGTCATCGACGCCGCCCACACCCGCCGCGGCCGCCCCTCCTCCAACGCCAGGTGGGGCAATCACACCTGCGTCCTCGCCGGCGACTGGCTCTACATGCAGGCCTTCCAGATCGCTCTCCGCGAGCGCGACTTCGCCACCCTCGACCTGCTCATCGGCCTCACCCAGATCATGGTGGAAGGCGAGCTCCTGCAGCTCGACCGCATCGGCCGCATCGACGTCACCGAGCCCGACTGCATGGAACTCGTGGACCGCAAGACCGCCCGCCTCTTCTCCGTCTGCGCACGCCTCGGCGCGCTCACCGCCGGCGCCGGCGCCGCCCTTCAGGAACGCCTCGGCGAGTATGCCTGGAACCTCGGCATGGCCTTCCAACTCGTCGACGACGTGCTCGATTTCACCGCCCGCGAGAAGACCCTCGGCAAGCCCGTCGGCGGCGACCTCCGCGAGGGCAAGGTCACCCTCCCGCTGGTCTACGCCCTGGAGCGCGCCACCCCCGCCGAGCGCCGCCTCGTCCGCACCGTCCTCGAAGACCGCAGCTACGCCACCGTTCCCTTCGCCCGCATCCTCGATCTGCTGGAGAAGTACCGCGCCGTCGAGCGCGTCCGCGAACGGGCGCAGGCCTTCACCCAAAAGGCCCGCACGCTCATCGGCGAGTTCCCGGATTCCCCCTGCCAGCGCGCGCTGCAGGCTGTCACCGGCCTGGTGACCGAGCGCGATCACTGACCCGTCGCGTCCGCCGCGTTGCGGTTACTTCCGCGAGGCTTCCAGACCGCTTCCGCTGTGGGCGTACTCCGGTTGCACATTGACCACCCCGAACTGCCGGTCCTCGATTTCCCGGTGGGCTGCCATCATCCATAGGAACCCGACCGAACACCCCGGCGAAGCCACATTCGGGTGATAGCCCGCCGGCATCGCCACCACGTCGCCTTCCCGTACCACCGTCACCAGCTCGGGATTCTGCGGATTGGTGTAGACGAACTGCACGCCCCACGCCGGAGCCGGCATGGCGATGTACAGGTAAGCCTCCTCCAGCATCGTACCGTGCTCGTGCGGCGGCCACGACGCCCAATTCCCGGGCTCCGTGAAGGTAACGCCCGCCACAATGCGGCCGGCCTTCACGTTCTTGCCGATCAGGATGTTCAGGTTGCGCCTGTCCGTCGGCCCGCCCGTCATGAAGTGCAGCGTCGGGTCCTTTTGGATGTCGGCGAAGCGCACGAACTGGATCGGGTAGTCGCCTTCCACCGGCGCCGCCACCTCGGCCAGGTCGAAACCGTCCGCTCCTGGCGTCACCGTCACCTCGCTGGCGCGCGGCACGTACAGCGCGTCGTACTTCGAAAGCTCGAACCGGCGCCCGGCGGCGTCGATCGACCCGCCGCCGCGCAGGCAGATCAGGCCGGTCTCCAATCCGCCGCTGGAGAAACTCAGCGGCTGGTCGGTTCCGTCCAGGATGATCCGGCCGTAGTGCAGTTGCCGCACGGCCGTCTCGCCGGGCACCAGCGACTTCGTGCGCCCCTTCCGCAGATGGGTACCCCGCCGGACACACCCGGCCTCGGTGATTGGAAGTAGTGTGGTAGACATTTCGCTCCCAGTCTAAGTCCCCGGCGATTCGCCTGTCAACGCGCGCCTCAGCGGCTGCTGCCGATTTCGTCGGCGATCACCGCGGCCTGCTCCACGCGCGTGTTTCCCGTGTCCGCATCCCACCGCTGCCATGCCTGGTCGGACTGCAAGGCCTTGCGCACTTTCGCGGCGGTCTTCTCGCACGCGCCGAGGCTGAGATCGTCCTTGTACTCCAGAACCGCCAGCGAGTCCCACGGGCGCCCGGCTGGGTAGCGCTGCATGTAGAAGCTGTAGCCGGCGAGTATGCCCTCCTCCGCCCAGGCGTCAAGCTGCGGCCGTTCCCAGCCATCCAGGAAGTGCAGGAAGTACTCCGCCGGCGCCGAAATCCGCGAGGGGATCGCCAGATAGACCGGGTGATCCGGAGCGGCCGCCGGCGCCTTCTCGCGCACCAGATCGGCCGGGTAGCTCTCGATTGCCGTGATCCCCTGCGCGATGCCCTCCGCGGGAAGCGCGCCAAGAACCCGCTCCTCTACTGCCCTCCAGCGCACTACTTCGTCGTACTTGCGGAAGCTCAGCAGGGCCAGCATGTCCCAGTGGTCCGTGTCGGCGTAGCGGTTGAACAGGACCCGGTAGCCGCTCAGAATGCCATTGGTCCTCGCCCGTTCGAAGGTCTCGAACCGGCTGCCCGTTATCGCCTGGCGTAACTGTGGCCGGAAAGCGGGAGCGCAGTGGTACTGGATGATCAGCGACATGGGGCCGGTATCCAAAATGTCGTCCTGCGCGCCCAGCGGCGTGAGAATCAACAGCGGCAGCGCAAGCATCGAAAGACGTGTGGCCATTCCCTATCTCCCTGCCGCCATTCTAGCGCTCGGAATTCGCGGGCTGAAGACCGATTCGAGCCATGGAGAAACCCGGCGGCGGCGATGGTTCGCGGCGATGGCGCACTTGGCCGTAGCCTGCCTGGCGGCGATGCCAGTCCTGGCAGGTGCATTGCCGGCGCAGCAGTCCGCGCCCGATCCCGGCTTGACGATCGGTCAGGCCGTAGAGGCCGCCCTGAAGAACTACCCTTCGATCCGCGTCTCCCAGGAGCGGATGAATGCGGCCGCCGCCGGAATTCAGCTCGCGCGGACGGCTTACCTGCCGCGCATCGACCTGCTGGCGCAGGCCAACCGCGCAACCCGGAACAACGTTTTCGGCCTGCTTCTGCCGCAACCGCAGGCCACGATTCCTTCCATGTCCGGGCCCGTGATCGGGTCGAACAACCTCGGCACGGCGTGGGGCAGCGCGGTTGGAACCCTGGTCACGTGGGAGCCCTTCGACTTCGGGCTTCGGAAGGCCGGCGTGGCTGCCGCCGCTGCCGCGCGAACTCAGCGGGAAGCTTCGCTTCAGCGGACTCGGTTCGAGGTTGCGGTAGCGGCTGCGGACGGGTACATAACTCTGGTGGCGGCGCAGGAAACGGTCCGCGCGGCGCAGGCCGGCGTAGACCGTGCGGAGGCTTTGGCGCGAACCACGGATGCGCTGGTAGGCGCACAACTCCGTCCCGGCGCCGATGCGTCGCGGGCTCAGGCCGAGCTTGCGGCCGCACGGACGCAACTGATCCAGGCCCGCGAGGCGGTGGAGGTTGCCCGCGCCGGCCTCGCGCAGTTCCTCGGCCTGGAGCCGCCGCAACTCGCGGTCTCCGCGCCCCGCCTGCTGGAGTTGCCGCCGGCGCCCGCCGCGATACCTCTCGACACCGCGAAGAACCCCCGCGCCGTGGAGCAGAATGCCGTCGTCGAAGAAATGCGAGCCCAGCTCGCCGCTCTCGAGCGGTCCTACTTTCCTCGCTTCTACCTGCAGGGCTCCGCCTACGCGCGCGGGACGGGAGCCGAGGTCAACGGTACCAACCTGGGAGGCATGAACGGCCTGGCCCCTGCGACGCAGGATTACGCTCTCGGCTTTACCGTGACCTTTCCGTTGATGGACCGGGCATCGGTCCGCGCAAGGGAAGCCGGACAATCCGCGGCCATCCGCGCCGAGACGGCCCGCTACCAACAGATTGCGGCCGATCTGAAGGCCGCCTGGAATGTTGCGGCCGCGACTTTGGAAGGAGCCCGGAACGTGGCCGCGAACACTCCGGTTCAAGTTGCCGCCGCGCGCGCCGCGACCGATCAGGCCACCGCCCGCTACCGGTCCGGCCTCGGGAACGTCGATGAAGTCGCGGAAGCCCAGCGTTTGCTCGCCCAAGCCGGGATTGACGACGCGCTGGCCCGTCTCGGCGTCTGGCGGGCATTGCTCGGTGTCGCTACCGCGGCGGGCGACCTTCAGCCATTCCTCGCCGAGGCCAGTCAGTGAGTTCCGAAGGTGATCCATGCGCTTTGTCCTAGCCGCTCTTAACCGGCCGGTCACCGTCGTGGTGGCCCTCATTGCCATCGCGCTGTTTGCTTTTCTGGCGGTTCAACGAATGCCGGTGGATATCTTCCCCAAGGTGGGCGAGGCCGCTATCTATGTGGCTCAGCCGTACGGCGGAATGGACCCGGCGCAGATGGAGGGCTACCTTACTTACTACTACGAGTATCACTTCCTCTACATCACCGGTATCGATCGCGTCGAGAGCAAGAGCATTCAAGGCGCTGCCCTCATGAAGCTGGTGTTTCACGAAGGCACGGACATGGCCCAGGCGATGGGCGAGACGGTCGGCTATGTGAATCGCGCCCGAGCCTTCATGCCGCCGGGAACGGTGCCGCCCTTCATCACGCGATTCGACGCGGGAAGCGTGGCCGTCGGGCAATTGGTGTTTAGCAGCGCCGCGCACTCGCAGGGCGAGTTACAGGATTTTGCGCTCAACCGCGTGCGGCCTTTGTTTGCGACACTGCCCGGAGTTTCGGCCCCGCCGCCCTTCGGTGGAAACCAACGGGCTATCGTAATCACGCTCGATCCCGGCAAGCTCCAGCAATATCGGATCTCGCCCCAGGAAGCCATTGCCGCCGTCAGCCGGGCCACCCTGGTAATGCCATCCGGCAACATGTGGACCGGCGCCATCGAACGCATCGCCCGCACCAACGCCGCCCTCGGAGGAAACCTGGCGGAGCTGTTGAACGCGCCCATACGGCCGGTATCGGGGACCACGGTCTACCTCCGGGACATTGGAACCATCGAGAACGGCACGGATATAGTTACCGCCTATGCACACGTCAACGGCAAGAGAACGGTCTATATACCCGTGACCAAGCGCGCGGACGCATCGACGCTGGCCGTCATCCGCGCCGTCAAAGCGGCCATACCGGAATTCAGGAAGGCCGTGCCGGACGATGTCGATGTAAGCCTGCAGTTCGACCAGTCGCCGTTCGTCACTAACTCCCTTCGCGGTCTGATAGCCGAAGGATTGCTCGGCGCGGGTCTGACTGGCCTGATGGTGCTGATCTTCCTGCGCGACTGGCGCAGCGCCGCGATTGTGATCGTGAACATCCCGTTCGCTTTGCTGAGCGCCGCGATCCTTTTGTGGGCCGCCGGCCAGACCATCAATATCATGACGCTGGGCGGCCTGGCGCTCGCGGTCGGCGTGCTGGTGGATGAGGCGACCGTGGAGATCGAGAACATCCACACGCGCATGCTTCCGGGAGTCTCGCGGGCGCGCGCGGTGGTGGAAGCGTGCAGCCGCACCGCCATGGCGCGCCTGCTTTCGATGTTCTGCATTCTGGCGGTGTTCGTTCCTTCCTTCTTCATGATCGGCGTAAGCCGCCAGCTCTTCGTCCCTATGTCGCTGGCCGTGGCCTTCTCGATGATCGCGTCGTATCTGCTCTCCAGCAGCCTGGTGCCGGTGTTCTCCACCTGGCTCATGCGGGAAGCGCACCGCGGCGAAGAGCGTGAGGGAGCCTTCGGGCGCCTTCGCTCGTTCTACGATCGCTACCTGCGCCTGGTCCTGCGGTTTCGCTGGCCGCTGGCGCTGGGTTACCTGGCGGCGGCGTTCGGGCTCCTCTATGCGCTGCTGCCGCGCATGGGGACGGAACTGTTCCCGGATGCCAACGCCCCGCTGTTGCGCCTGCGGCTGCGCGCGCCGGCCGGCACGCGCATCGAGGAAACCGAACGCCTGGTCCTTCGCGCCCTCGACGTCATCGAACGCGACGCGGGCGAGCGCAACGTGCTCATCACCAGCGACTTCATGGGAATCGTACCCTCCAGCTATCCGGTCGACCTGATCCATCTGTTCACCAGCGGACCGCAGGAAGCCATCATCCAAGTGGCCCTGAAACCCGCAACTCCACGGGGCGAAGCTCTCCGGGAGCGGATCCGGGGCGACCTGAGGCGCGAGTTGCCGTCCGCCGAGGTCTCCTTCGAGGCCGCCGACATCGTTTCCCAGGTGATGAGCTTCGGATCGCCCACTCCCATCGAGGTGGCCGTGCAGGGGCCCAGCCTGGCCGACGACTACGGATTCGCCCAACGGGTCCGCTCCCAATTGGCAAGGCTGAGCTTCATCCGCGATTTGCAGTTCACGCAGGAATACGATTACCCGACGCTCGACATCGGCATCGACCGCCAGCGGGCCGGCCAATTCGGACTGACGATGGCGGACGTGGTGCGCTCGGTCGTGCCCGCCACTTCCTCCTCGCGGTTCACGGAGCCCAACTACTGGCGCGATCCCAATTCCGGCAATGCGTTTCAGATACAGGTCGAGCTGCCGCAGAATCGCATGCAGAGCGTGGAAGAGATTGGGCGGCTGCCCCTCATGCCGGATGGCCGTCCGGAGCCGCACCTGGACAACATCGCGTCGCTGAAGCTGGGAACGATGCCCGGCCTGATTGAGCGCTTCAACGGTCAACACATTGTCAGCCTTACCGCCAACATTCACGGACTTACTCTGGGAGAAGCGGCACAGAGACTACGCCCGGCGCTGGCGGCCGCCGGGACCCCGCCGCGCGGCGCCAAGATCGTCATGAAAGGCCAGATTCCGCCCCTGGAACAAACCGTCTCCGGACTGCGGATCGGCTTGCTGCTGGCGGTGGCGGCGATCTTCCTGTTGCTGGCCGCTAACTTCCAGTCGATGCGCCTGGCGCTGGCGATCGTGCTTACCGTTCCCGCGGTGCTGTGCGGAGTTCTGCTCATGCTGACGGCCACAAACACGACGCTCAACATTCAATCGTTCATGGGCGCGATCATGGCCATCGGCATTGCCGTGGCAAACTCGATTCTCTTGGTCACGTTTGCCGAACGCATGCGGTGGGAGAACCGGCCCTTACTGGACGCGGCGCGCGAGGGCGCCGCCAGCCGGCTGCGGGCGATTCTGATGACCGCCGCGGCAATGATCTGCGGCATGGTTCCCATGGCGATCGGATTCGGCGAGGGTGGATCGCAAGCGGCGCCGCTAGGCCGCGCCGTTATCGGCGGCCTGCTGGCATCCACCTTTGTCACGCTGACGATCCTTCCTTCGATCTACGCCATCCTTCAGGGTAGGGCGCCGCTAACGTCGCCGTCACTCAACCCAATGGACCCCGGGAGCCGATACTATGAAGCGCACTAGAACTCTCCTCTTTCCCACATGCCTTCTCGGCCTGTACGCCCACGCCGGACAGGCGCAGACCGGTGAGTTAGTACCGGTGGTATCCAGGCCAGTATCGCGAACGGTCGAGTTACCCGGCGAGTTACTTCCTTATCTGACCGTCTCCCTGCACGCCCGGGTTCCGGGCTATGTGGATCGCGTCCTGGTGGACCGCGGCAGCGTGGTCAAGCAAGGGGACCCGTTGGCCGAATTGAGCGCTCCGGAAATGGCCGCGCAGATTGCCGAAGCCGAGTCGAAGGTGCAGGCGGCCGAGGCCGAACGGTTTCAGGCCGCGGCTCAACTGGCGGCGGCCGAGAGCACGTACGAGGATCTGAAGAAGGCCGCCGAAACGCCCGGAGCGATCGCCGGCAACGAACTGATCCAGGCGCAGAAACGGGTGGATGCCGCCAGGTCGCTGCTGAACTCCCGCCAACAGGCGGGCAAGGCGGCGGAGTCGGCGGTCCGCTCGCTGCAGGAGATGCAGGCGTATCTGAAGATCGCGGCGCCGTTTGAAGGAGTGGTTACCGACCGGATGGTCCACCCAGGCGCCCTGGTCGGTCCGGGAAACGACGTGGCATTGCTCGTGATCCAGCAGGTGTCGCGGTTGCGCCTGGTAGTGCCGGTGCCGGAGGAGAATGTCGGCGGGATCGTGAACGGAGCGAGCGTTCCATTCCGCGTGCCGGCCTGGCCCGAGCGTACCTACTCCGGCGCGATCGCGCGCATCTCTCACGCCATCGACCGCGAGACGCGCACCATGGCCGTGGAACTGGACGTGACGAATCGCGACGGATCGCTGGCTCCCGGCATGTACCCGGCGGTACAGTGGCCGGTGCGCCGCCCGCGGCCGGCGCTGTTCGTGCCCCGCACGAGCGTGGTCTCCACGACCGAGCGCACGTTTGCGATCCGCGACCGCGCCGGCCAGGCGGAATGGGTGGACGTCAGGAAAGGCGTGGCCGACGGAGACCTGGTGGAAGTAATCGGCAATCTGAAGGCTGGAGATCGCGTGGTCCGCCGCGCCACCGATGAAATCCGGGACGGCGCGCCGCTGCGGCCGGGAACCAGCGCCGCGCGGTAGTGGAGTCAGCC
>Ga0326727_10021290_pt1 | contig 12726 bp, 8 predicted proteins | sample MB2enrmetagenome_FD_207643 | JGI IMG/M metagenome (GOLD analysis project Ga0326727, IMG submission 207643) | Lab enriched peat soil microbial communities from McLean, Ithaca, NY, United States - MB29MY | ecosystem: Environmental > Terrestrial > Soil > Wetlands > Peat | place: USA: New York...
GGCGCCCCCCCGCCGCACTCCAAGGTGCTTCGCACATAGGCATCACTAGAGCAAGCCACGGAATGAACCATTCTATTTCCCAATCAACTGCACCAAGGGCATGCCCACCAGCGGGGCTACTACACAGCCAATCATCAGGATGATCAAAGTGGAGTCCATGGGCCACGGCGGATCGGCCGGGACCGCCACCAGGGGCGCGCCCAGGAAGATTTTTTGCGCGATGTAAAGCATCCACCCGAAAGAGACCAGGGTTTCGACAAGAATGAAAATGACAATGAGCGGTCCGATGGGACCGGAAAGGCGCATGGCGCCCGAGAGAATCATGAACTTGCTCCAGAAGCAGGCCAGCGGTGGAACGCCGGTAACAGCCAGGAGGCCGACGAAAAACGCCGTGGCCTGAAGCGGCAAAGTTTTTCCCAGACCGTGGAGCGCCGATATTTTGCGCGTTCCGGTGACATAAGCGATGGCGCCCGCGCAAAAGAAGAGGGTCGCCTTGCTGTAACCGTGGCAAATGATGTGCAACATCGCGCCCCGGAACGCCAGGGTTGATCCCAGACCTCCCATGGCGATGCCCAGCAGCACGTAACCAAGATGCGCGATGGTGGAATAGGCAAGCAGCCGCTTCAGGTCGTCCTGAACGAAATAAAAGGAGAGGGCGACGAGAATCGTAATCAGCGCCATGCCCGCCATAAGCAAGGCCATCTTGGGGGGAATGTCCCACCCGCTGCTTACCGTCCGGGCCATCAGGTAGACGCCGGCCTTCACCATGGCCGCGGCGTGGAGGTAGGCGCTGATGGGAGTCGGCGCCTCCATGGCGTCAGGCAGCCACGTCTGGAAGGGGACTTGCGCCGCCTTGGCCCACGCGGCAATCAGCAGGAACAGGAAAACCCATGATTTCAGGCCATGGGGGAGCTGACCGAGCGCGGAGAATTCAAAGGAATTGGTTTTCGCAAAGATAATAAGGATGGCCAGTAGGAGGAAGGCGCTGCCGACGTGGGTCATCAAGAGGGCTTTGAATCCGGCCCGCAAGCTTGCCTCGTTTTGGCGAAAAGAAATCAGCGCCCACGAACACAAAGTGGTCATTTCCCAGAAGACCAGGAATTGCAGGAAATTCGGCGAAATGGCCACCCCGATCATGCTGGTGATGAACAACAGGAGCCAGAAATAGTACCGGCCGTAGTGCTCGCTCCCCACCGGGTGCTCCGCGTTTTTGTCGGTAAGGTAGGAAGTGGAATAGAGAACCGTGAGCAATCCGATCGGCACGGCCACCAGCAGCATGATAGACGCCAAGGGGTCGATGAGAATCCCGAAAACGGGTGCATCGATGACGCCGTGCAGCCAGGGAAGACTCACCAACATTCGGGTGTAAGGGGTACCGAAGGTGGTGAGTGTGAGCCATACCGCCAGGCTGGTGGCAATGGCGGCAATCGCTACCGCGGCGGGGCGGGTGCGCCCTTTTAGAAGCACGCACAAGAGGGCTCCCGCTGCGGGCAGGATAAGCATGAGGACGGCAATTGAGGTGATCAATTCCATAACATTTTTCTCATCGGCGCGAGGCAGTCGTAGCGGCGGGTTTACCCCGCCACATGGCGGCGTAAAGCCGCCCCTACAGATCCCGTGTGGCGAGCATCCTCGAAAACATCGTTCAACATGCCGGCGACGCTCGCGACGCTGGCATGTACCTCACCGCTCATCGGTTGCATAAAAGCCGCGTGACGGGGCTGAATGGCAATTAGACATACGCGCGCATGGGTTTCCCGCTCGAGGTAGTCCATGAGCAGGGTCAGGGGCACGCGGTGCGTGCTCGGGCAATAACCCGCCAGTTGGTTCTTATCCAAAAGCGCTACGGAGCCAGGGGCGGACTTGAGGTCTACGGAATCAATCAGCACCACGGTGTCAGGCTCCTCGCCCGCCACTTGACGCACGTAGCTTTCCGGAACTTCCTGGGCGTCGATCACGCGCACGCCGGGGACAGCGCTGATTTTTTGGGCCAGCATGCTGCCCGCGGCGTCGTCGCCACGGCAGGGATTGCCAATGCCCATGATGACGACGTGGCCTTGCATCGCCGTGGCGAGTTGTTCCTGTAAATCCATGTTGCCGGCTCTTGCCAAAATCAGTGTTGCCGATTCAACTGCATGCCCCCGCGTGCGAAGCACCTTGGACTGCGGCGGCTCGACGCCGCCTTGCCATGAGGCGCAGTGCTTACGACCAAAGCGGCGTCGAGCCGCCGCAGTCCAAGGTGCTTCGCACTACTCCACCAACTCCGCGATCTCGCGATAATTGAACACCGGTCCATCGCGGCACACATAGCGATGGCCGATGGCGCAGTGATTGCATTTGCCGATGCCGCACTGCATCATGCGTTCCAGGGTCGAGATCACCGACTCTTCCTTGAACCCGCGATTGAGGAGGTCGCGCACCACAAACCGAATCATAATGGGCGGGCCGCAAACGTAGGCAAGAGTAGACTCCGGGTGCAGAGTAACCTTCTGGAACAAAATGGGGACCACCCCCACATTTCCTGTCCAATCGTGCTCGGCCACGTCCACGGTGACGAGCAACTCCACATCCGAGCGCTTTTTCCACTCTTCCAGTTCATCCTTGTAAACCAGGTCATGGGGCGTCCGGGCGCCGTAGAGGATGGTCACTTTGCCGAAACGGTCGCGCTCATCCAGGACATTCCAAATCAAGCTGCGCAGCGGGGGCAGCCCGATGCCGCCGGCCACAAACAGCATGTCCTTGCCGCGCGCCGCTTGCACGTTGAAGCCATTGCCGAAGGGGCCGCGGATGCCCACCTCGTCGCCATTTGCCAGCTTGTGCAACTGGTCGGTCAACTGCCCCGTGCGCCGGACCGTCGTTTCAAAGGTGCCGGGCCGGGTGGGGCTGGAGGCGATGCAGAACGGCGCCTCCCCGCAGCCGAACACGGAAAGCTCCAGGAACTGTCCGGGAAGAAAATGAAAACCGTTGCCATTGGGATGGTCCCGGAAGCGCAAGGTGAAGGTTTTGGTGTCGGGCGTCTCATCCCGAACCTTCTCGAGGCAGGCTATCTCCGGAAGGAAAACATCATTCATGCCATTTCCCCTTCCTGATGGCGGCCACCACCGCCGGCATGTGCGTCGAGCCTAAGCACGTCTTGACGCACCTCCCGCAGCCCACGCACCCCACCGTGCTGTCGCGGGTGTAGTACTGCGCGCTGACTTTGTGGAAGAAGCGGCGCTTCATCCGCTCCTTGCGATTGGCCCGCGGATTGTGTCCCGAGGCTTCCAGCGTAAAAGCCGTATACTGGCAGGAATCCCACATGCGGCAACGCACCCACGCGCCATCCTGGGGGAGGTCCTTCACACTGAAGCAGTAGCAGGTGGGGCACACCATGTTGCATCCGCCACACTCCAGGCACCAGTCCGTCATCTTCTCCCACAAGGCATCTTGCACACGCCCGGTGGAGACGCGCCGCATCGCCGAGCCAAAATGGCAGGTCTCCGGCCCAAAATGGGTTTTCGCCGCTGCCTCCAGCCCTTGGCGCTGGGTTACCGCATCTTCGCTCGCTTTCTGGAAGAGGTCGGGCGCCCTGGCGATCGCTGCCTCACCCTTTTCACTGCCTACCTCGACGAGAAAGCTTCCACCTAGATCCGTCAATTGCACGTCGTAACCGGCACTCAAAAACGGCCCAGAATCCGTACAGGTGCAAAAACCCGCCGGGCAGGGAGTGGTGCAGGCCAGGCTGATGAGGGTGAGGTTGTGGGCGCGACGCAGGTAGGAAGCGTCGGCCGGCTCCGCTTCGTGCATGCGCGTCAGGAAGGCGATGCCCTTCACGTCGCAACTCCGCACGTTGAACAGCGTGCGGGGAGCATCATCATAAATGGGCTCCACCTCGTGGCGTTGACCGTGGAGCTTGATTTTCACCAGAGGGTCGGTTTGAGGCAGGACGAACTGCTTGGGCGGGGGGAGGGGGTTCTCAAAATCCCACACGACTTGCGCGGGGGAGCGGAGCGCGGAGAAAATGACGTCCCCGCAAGGGCCACGAACCGGAGCGATGACCTCTCCCGCCTCCAACAACTTGTCAAGCCATCGGGTGGTGCCTTCTCTTGCTAAGGTGTAGACCATGAGCGGCCTCTTAGGCCTGTTCTACCTTAACGGCCGTAACACTATGTGTTCCCAACACGTTGGCAAGATGATCGCGAAAAGCAAAAGGTACAAGCAGCAGGCCGGGCTTGAGGTCCGTCCTTACCCGAAGAGGGACAACCGCATTTCCATAGACGGAGGTCAATTTGACCGGCCGCCCTGGGTGAACGCCCACTCCGTCGGCATCCTGCTTGCACATTTCAACGAAGCCGTTAGGAAAGAGCTTACGTTGAGACTGATAATCTCGACATAATGTCGGTGAAAATGAAACGAGCGGGTCGCGGCCCCAGTCAAAAGTGCCATCGCGAACTAGCACGTGTGCACCTTCCGCAGGAGCTTGGCGCGGGGCCTCTGCGACAAAAAGTCTGAACTTGCCGTCGTTAGAGGCTTTGGCGGTGCCGATCCCGCCCCACTTGTCCTCGGATTGGCCCGCGCGGGCGTATTTTGGCGTGGCGCGTCCCACTTCGCTGAGAACGTCTGAAGCCGCGTGGTAACCTGTGCACAAATCGAATCTGGCGCAAAGCTCCGCCAGCACCTGCCACCCGGGTCGCGCTTCGCCCGGGGAATCCACGGCAGTATGGAGTCTCTGGACTCTGCCTTCCATGCTGGTGACCGTCCCTTCCGTCTCGGCAAAACTCGCAATCGGCAGTACCACGTCGGCCATGAGCGCGGTCGGTGTGAGGAAGGCGTCCAGCGTGACGAGGTAATCGATCTTTTCCAGCGCCGCCATGGCCCGGTGTCCCATCGGTAGGTCGGAGGGGGGATCGTCGGCCAGGACAATCAGAGCGCTCACCGATTGCACGATGTTCTCTGCGTCCAAACCCGGGCTCGAAGGCAGTTTCTTACCCCAAAGGTCTTGCAGGCGTTGCTGAGCATCCTGGTCGTCCAACGGCCGGTAACCGGGGAGGCGATCCGGGGCGATTCCCATGTCGCAGGCCCCACGCACATTGCTCCGCGCCAAAAGCGGCAAGAGCCCCGAACCAGGCTTGCCGAGATGCCCTGTGACCGCAGCCAGGGTGGCAAAGGCGGCGGCCTCTTTCCGCGACGGGTTGCCCTCCCCGCTGACCGGGGGAATCAAGAAGGTCGCCCGCGTGGCTTGGGCCACCCACTGCGCTGCCTGGCGCATCTCGGCGGTCAACTTCGCGCCTTCCAGGTCCCGCCGCAGTGCGTCGTACCCTTCGCAACGTGCCTCCACCGCTGCTCGATCTTCCAGCCCGAGATTGAGGACTGCGGCCAGCAGACCGTCGATCACTTCACCTTCCTTCCCCGGTATAGCTGGCAAAAGGAGGGAAGCGAGGCGCGACATTTGAGTGGCCGTGTGGGCGATGGTTATAAGCTGGGCGCCCTTTTCCACGGCGGCCATTACCGCTGAAGCAGCCCGTGGGTGGGTGGTTGCCAGATCCCCTTCAACCAGCAAAATCATTTGGCTGGATTCAATGTCATTCAGACTGAGGGAGGGGGTCTGTTCGCCGCATACATCTTCAAGCCCCTTCAATAGCGGGCCACATATGGAATGGTAAGAAAAATCGAGGTTGTTGGTTTGGAGACCCGCCCTGGCAAGCTTGCCAGCCAGGTAGTTCTCCTCATTGGTGGCCCGAGCGGAACCAAGAACGCCCACGGGCTTGCCTGCATCGATCAGTTCCTTGATGCGCCCGGCAACATGATCAAGCGCCTCGTCCCAAGAAACAGGCTGCAACTTGCCGTTGCGGTTGACCCGCGGTTGCTTCAGCCGGTTCCCCCACAAGGCAGCCTCGTGGGCGCTCCAACCCCGGGCGCAGAGACTTCCCAGGGACACCGGATGGGTTTCACTCGGCGCCACTCCCACCAGTCCTCCCTGGTTTGCTAACAAGTAAAAGCCGCAACCACAAGCACAGAACGGGCAGGCAGTGGGGACGGGTATCATGTCAGACCTCCCCCTGAAATTGGTGTTTTGGAAGGTGACACTGGCTCAGAAAGCAGTGGGTAAAAGGCTCCTTTGGAGGGAGTCGCAGTCGCAGTAATACGTGCCGCGCCCATTCTGGGTGCGGCTCTATTGGCATGGTTGCAAGGCTTAATTCATCGTCTGACCGCTCTGTCGCGGCCCTTTCACCGGGGGAATCGAGAGTAGTGGCTCGGGTCACGTAGACCCAAGGACCTCGAATCGCCGACATGGGGATAGCACCCCCGCCCGGGAGATGGTATCTGGTAGGGGAGTGGCAACACAGTTGCCAAAGCATCAGTTCGTAGCAAGGCGCAGAAAATCAGGATTGAGGAACCAGTTGTCCCACCCCTTCCACCGTTTTCGCTGAGAATTTCAACTATCCCTTCTAACTGCTGTACGCACGCGGATTAGTTGAGTGAAACCCCCCAACCTTAAAGGGGGTGTCAGCCCAGTTAGCGCCGTTTTGCGGGGTAAAATTGTCTGAATGATCTCAAAAATCTGCATGGAATCCCAGTGTGCGACGACTCCGCGGAGGGTTTCGAGCGGCGAGTGACAATTGGGCCACTAACCCATTGCTAGGAGAGGTGAGCTCGATAAGCCGCTGTGAGGGCTAAAACACCTCCGAATTTGAGTCTGTCATATCCGCCGTTGGGGTGTGCGCCCCTCAAGGTTACAAGTTGCATAGCCTGATTCCTTTTGCTTGTTTGGCGGAAAGTCCGGAAAAGACCGAGTGGACGGCCACCACACAAATCCGGTTGCCTTCAAGAGACGGCAAGTTCCTGCTCGCCATTGAGGATGCGTTAACGCGGATTTGGTGCGAGAAATAGGGTGCCCGAGCTTAAGGTCATGATTCAGGAGGCTGCGGACCCTGGAGTAATGGATTAGGAAGGACGCCCTTTCATGCCCAAATCTATTTAAGCTGGCGGCCCAGCTCCTCACGTTCCGCTCAACAAGCACGAAGGTTGGAGAGGCTTTATAATGGGGTGGACATCGGAGGACTGGCTGGACCTTCCACAGCGGATCCGCTTACGAAAGACACGGTATTTAAATACTGGGCAAGAATTTGTATGCGTCGTTCGTGCGCCAAGGCACCGACAGATGAAGGATTCTCAAGCCGGAAAGAAGTCGGCCGCCGAAGAAAAGCCATGGTCCAGTTATGGTCCACTTACCGTTCCTCAAGCTGACTGAACGTGCCTTCGGCAGCCATCCGCGTCGGGTCGTTTCAGTAAGTTGCGGTGGGCCCCCGTACTTTCACGGCAGGATCCCTCATTGGGAACGGAATCTCCGAAAGCAATAACATCGTGAACCCTTATGAAAGTCATGGCGGTGAGGCATGGGGACGGTTTTTATTGTGGCTGCGTTGCGGATTTTGCCGGACTCTGCCGCGATTTGCCGAACTAAGTTGTTGATTTCCTTTGGAATCAGCAGGGGATATTAGACTCTGGATCTGCGTATCGGCGTTTGAAATCAGTGTCTCGAAACTGCGCGGCGTGCATTCACCAACCAGATTACCAAACGAGTACAAGATCGGTACAACTTGACCGTTCCGAAGGTGCTTTTCAATGACTATGGTTGCCAACCGTGCCGCAAAATCAACGAGGTACCCTAACTCTTACATGTTCGTCAACCGAGGGCCACCAATTCAAGTCTGGGCGTCGGTTCCAGCCTCCTCAATAATCTACAGACTTAATCTTCTTGCGGGTCAAGGCTGGAACGCATACTACTTCACCCGTCCATACGCGCGAGCAGCGTCACGAAAATAGGTCAGGTTCTCCCAGGGAGCCAGGTACGAGGTGTTACAACTCGAAGCAAAGATGAAGTGCCGTTTGTCTCCCATGGATTCAAACAGGCGGCGGGTGTAATCGTGCAGGCGCGTCTCCGCATCTTGGCAGATTTCTTGGCGATGCGCATCCATCCCGCCGTCCACGGTAAAGCTTTCTGAAGCCGCGAGTCCCCGCACTTCGCTCAACTCCACGTCGCCTAGCGGCCGCGGCGTGATGCCCTCCAGGCAATCCACATGCGACGCCCCCACCATTGGCAAAAGAACCCGGCTGTGGCCGCAAGCGTGGACGACAAATAACTTTCCCCGGCGATGGATGGTTTCGGCGGCCTGCGAAAAGAAGCTCCGGCAATAGTCCTTGTAGAAGTAGGGCGGGTAGAAGACCGAGTCGAGATTGTCCAGGGAGACGAAAATCTCGGCGAGCGGGTTGTCCACGATGCTCTCCAGCAACGCCAGGGCCTTCTTTTCGTGAATCCGCGCCAGCGCCTGCATTTCCTCGGGATGGTCCAGCATAAAGAGGGAGGCATTCTCCGGACCCGCCAGCCAGTGAAACGTTTTGAGCGCGGATTGCGTCAGATGGACCATCACCAAGCCATCATCGCCGATTCGCTCCACCCAGTTTTGAAAGTCGCCACTATCAAAGACATATTCGCGGGCTTCCAGCATGAAACGCACGGCAGCATAGTCGTCCCAAGACTTCCACCAGTGCTCTGCCTCAAAATCCGCGCCCGCCTGGCGCGTGTATTCCCAAGTCTGGGTCAGCGTCCCCTCCGGGCATACGAATTTGCGCCGGCATTGGCTTTTGTGGGGAGGATAACGGTTGAACGACGTCACCATGGGCTCATTCCAATTGCCGGCGCCGGCGTACTCGTCGGAAAACTCGCCCGCCGTGTAGACGGTACGCGTGGAATGCTGTGTGTCCCAGCGCGCCAGAATGTCGGCGCCCAAAAAACGCAGGGCGTCAATGGGATGCCGGGCCTGCGCGAGTTCGGGCGGCAAGCTGCGATGGGTTTGATGGTAATAGAACCACTGCCAGATGTTGGGGGTAAAGGGTATGAAGTCGGGCTCTTGCCCACGGAAAGCTGCCAAGATGCGTTCTCTGCCCGTCAAGAATTGGACCTCCACAAAACGGATTCCGCCGATGGCGGGACGCGCGAAGTCTGCGACAAAAGCGTGAATTTTGCAACACTTCTGTGCGACTTGTCGATGTGGCTTCCGCGTCTATGGCAACGAGTTTCCATGGGAATAAGAGGGGAACATGGCATTAACATGGCATTAAGGACTTGAGCCCACAGGCCCTGCCCTGTACACTCGGCGGCACGGAATTCCTGACCTCCCGAGGAGGATCGATGGTGAAGCGTGCCTTGGCACTTATCGCTTTCATGCAATTCATGGCCATGGGAGTTCGCGCCCAAGTGGCAATTAACTCCGCCACAACTTTGCTGGTCGACAAGAACGAGCCCATCGCCGTGCAGAAGGCGGCGAGCGATTTGGCATTGGACATGGAAAAAGTCTTCGGTGCCCACATTCAAGTGGTGCACGGGCCTGCCGATGCCAAAGCCACAACCGTTTGGATTGGACTGAAAGGGGAACTGCCGAAGAGTATGGAAAGGCCTTCCGGCTGGGAGGTGTTGACCCTGCAAGCGGTTCGCGATCCATTGCCGGCCTCCCCTATTCGTCAGGCCATCGTCCTGACGGGTTCTGACATGCGCGGCACGATTTACGCCATTTACCAATTTTCCCAAGAATTTCTGGGTGTCGACCCATTTTATTGGTGGACGGACCACCCGCCCGCGCGCCGGACGCAGGTGCTGGTCCCCAGCGGATTCAGAGAAGTTCAGGGGCCGCCGACATTTCGCTACCGCGGCTGGTTCATCAATGATGAGGATCTGCTGACGGGCTGGAGACCCGGACTGGCCGATCAGACAGGAATTTCGCTCGAGATTTGGGACCGGATTTTCGAGGCCATTCTTCGCCTGAAGGGCAACATGGTCTGCCCCGGCACTTTCAATTTCCCCTACGAACCCCAGATTTTGGCGGCGGGCGAGAGGGGGCTGATTCTCACCCAACATCACGTGGAACCTCTGGGGTTGAACACTTATCGTTGGCCCAAAGACCAGCCTTACTCATTCGTGAGCCATGCTGATTTACTGACCGCCGCTTGGAAGCGATCCGTCAGCCAATATCGAAACCTGGAAATCATCTGGACGTTGGGTTACCGGGGCGAGCATGACCGTCCGTTTTGGGACTTCGATAAGAGCGCGCCCACAACCGATCAGGAACGGGCGCAGGTCATCAACCGGGTCATGGAAGCCCAAGTGGGCATCGTGCGTGCCGCCCGCCCGGAACCCATTTTCATCATGAACGCCTGGCGGGAATCCGCCCAGTTTGCGAAGGAGGGATTCCTGCATATTCCGGAAGGCGTATCTCTCGTCTGGCCTGACAACGGACATGGACTGATTGAGGATGGGAATACCATCAGCAAAGGCCAGGGGGTGTACTACCACACCGCGATGTACGACGGGCGCTCCAACCACTTCACGGACCGCGTACCCCTGGAACGCATGGCGCGCGAACTGGGGCGCGCGGTTAGAGCCGACGCAACCAACTATCTTCTGATCAACACGGCGAACGTGCGCCCGGTGGTCATGACCACACGCGCAGTCATGGAACTTGCGTGGCAGGCGGACCCATGGCTCGTCACGCAACAAACCGATCTGAGCCCTCTCTACCTGGGAAAATGGTGCAGGGAGGAATTTGGCGATTCCGCTTCCCCCATCTTGCAAGATTACTACCGCGCCTATTTCGCCGCGCCGGCGAGATATGGCAAGCAGGAAGATGAGACCATGGCTGACAACTATTACCAAACCGTCGCTCGACGACTGGTGCAGGGCCTCATTGCGGGAAACGACACTTCCCCCGTGCCGGGTTTTCGGGGAGTACCGGATTCTGCCAACTTAAAGGGCATGGGCTCATTTCTCGCCAAGATCACCGGGGAAGCTGATTCGCGCTGGAGTAACGCGCGGCTCCTGGCAGAGAAGGCCAGACCCTTGGTGCCGGCGGAACGGCAGGACTTCTTTCAGGCCAACGTGCTCAGCCAAGTTGATTATCACATCCATGCCAACCGCATGTTGATGCACCTTGCCCAAGCGGCGGCCGACCTCCACGGAGCCGGCCAGGCATCGCAAATGCATGCCGCCATCGCCGAAGGCGAAAAACTTCAGGACGCACTCCGAGCGGCGGACTATGGCAAGTGGAAAAACTTCTACACCACGGGGGACTGGCTGCTCGATGTGCCTTTAACCATGGCTTTAATGAGGGCCTACCAGGGCAAGTTGGAAGGCAAAGAGGTACCTGAAAACCTCCTGGTCAGAGCCGAAGATGCTGCCCTTGGCTACTCGATGATCAAGGCCTACCAAGGCGACCAGCACGATCAGTTCTAAGGTGGAGGGATTTTGCGCCTTTTATAGGGAAGCTCCGGGGAGTGCCTCGGGCAGGGCAAGCCCCAGGGCTGTCCAAATTAGCGGGGGGCGGGGGCCGGGGGTGGTGAAAGAAGGGCGGTTAGGGCGCGACAATGGCGCGTAGCGGGAGCAGGTTGGGTGGTTAAGGGTCATGGTGCTGTCCAAATCAATTCAAGCCCAAGCGAGGGGCAGTTGCGCGGCGGGTGCGAGGGCCGGATCCGGTGGCGGTTCAAAGGGTTGGTCAAGCCAAGTGAACAGGTCGCGGTAAACAAAGAGTTGTTGCCGGAGCAGGGCGATGAGATTGGACAAGGACCAGCCAAAGGAGGCGCGCAGTTGCAGGTACCTGAGCAGGAGGATGGCGATGAGGGCGGTCCAGATTTGAATCTTCAGGGCGTTGGCGCTGGTGCCCACGAAGGTTTTAACGCGCAGATTCTGTTTCAGGGCGCGGAAGAAGACTTCCACCTGCCAGCGGTCCCGGTAGATGCGGGCGATCGTGGTGGGGCCAAAGGTGAGGTGGTTGGTGAGCAGCACGAGGGGGTCTTCCTTGCCGGGGACCTCGACTTCGATGCGACGCAGGAGATGTTTTTGGCGGTACCAAGCGCTGCCGAGGCGGATGATCTGATCGCGGCGGATGGGGCCTTGCTGCGGCCGGGAGCGCGATTCGCAGACGCGGTAGTGGGCGTCGTGCCGCAGGCGGGTGACGAAGAAAACGCCTTGCCGGGTGAGGCTCTCGTACCACCGGTAATCCACGTAGCCGCGATCGAAGACCAGAATGGTGCCGGGCTCGAAGCGCAGGCGACGCGCCACCTTCAATTCCGCGGTCTTACCCGTGGTGAGCACGGCAAACTGGGGGAGATAGCCCTGGTGGTCGAGCAGCAGATGAAGCTTGGCGGCGCCTTTGTAGCGCGCGTAGTGAGCCCAGTCATAGAGGGAAGCACACAGGTCGATCAGCGTGCTGTCCAGGCTCAGCAGGGGATTGTGAAAACGAAACCGCCGGTGCGCTCCCCGCACGTGCTGGCAACGCTGATAGAGATTTTGAAAGAGGCTTTGATACAAGACCCACGGCCGATGCTCGTTGGCGTAGGCGAGGGTGGAACGCTTGGGGGCGCGGGGAACTCCCAGATGCCGCAGCTTGCCTTCGCAGCAAGCCAGACCGCCACAGATTTCGCGCAAGGACTGAGCTTGCCCCAGTTGGCAAAACAGCATGGCCACGAACTGTCCCCAACAGGTGAAGCCGCGGGCATGGCGCTCGGCCCCATGGCGACGCACCAGCGACTCAAACTCTAGACGCGGAAACAACTGGAGCAATTGCGAGAAAATGCTGCATACTCGGTTCACGGCGGAACCTCCTCGGTTGAGATTTGTCGTTTCAGCAAAACCACAAAACCTCAACTTACCGAGATTCCGCCTTTTTTCAAAAACCTAATTTGGACAAGCCTGGG
>Ga0326727_10021291_pt1 | contig 12726 bp, 8 predicted proteins | sample MB2enrmetagenome_FD_207643 | JGI IMG/M metagenome (GOLD analysis project Ga0326727, IMG submission 207643) | Lab enriched peat soil microbial communities from McLean, Ithaca, NY, United States - MB29MY | ecosystem: Environmental > Terrestrial > Soil > Wetlands > Peat | place: USA: New York...
CCGACCTGCGGCGGCTGTCCCGCTCGCTCGCCTACGCCCTGAGCGGTGGCGAACAGCAGATGCTGGCGATCGGCAGGGCGTTGATGAGCCGGCCGCGCCTGTTGTTGCTGGACGAGCCATCGCTTGGCCTCGCACCGCTGCTGGTCGAGCAGGTATTCGTCAAGCTGGCCGAGATCAACTCGCGCGGCACGACGATGCTGCTCGTGGAGCAGAACGCACGCATGGCGCTCGGTTTGGCGCACCGCGCTTATGTGCTGGGCTCTGGCCGCCTCGTGGCCGAGGGAACCGCAGCCGACCTCGGGCGCGATGAACGCGTGCGCAGTGCTTATCTTGGTCTGTAGGACCGATCGCACGGCCTGGCCGGCGGTGGCTGAGCGTTAGCTAGTGCCACCGCGGCTCGTGCAGCGAAATTCCAATTGGGCGACCCGGTGGGAGAGGCCGAAGGAGCTACCCGCCGAAGCGCTGTACGGAATCGATACCTCCCGATTCCTGGAAGACTTCCCTTCCAGCAGAAAAACGATCGGAGAGGTGCCCGAGCTTGTCAGTGCGATGGCGATCGTGAAGCAGGCGGCGGCGCGAACCAACGTGGAAATCGGTGCGCTTGGCGCCGACCACGGGCAGGCCATCTTCGATGCCGCCGAGGAGGTTCGCGCCGGCAAGCACAAGGCCGACCTCCTCGCCGACGTCCTCGCCGGCACGGGCGGTACCGTGATCAACATGAACTTCAACGAAGTGATCGCAAACCTGGCGGCGGTTCGGTCCGGCCAGCCGCGGTGCGCGAACTGGCGTAACCGGCGGCCACCGCCGGCGGACGGGTGAAGGCCAGGGCTCCGCCCTGGACCCGCCAAGTCCGGCGCGCGCCTTCGCGCGACGGGCCGAGAGGCCCTTGGAACCCATTCGTTCAGGCGCTTCGCGCCATCCTCGCCAGCGCCCCTGAGACGGCGCGTCCGAAAGCGACCGCCGGTATCGGCTGTGAACCTTGACGAAAATCGTGCCGCATGCCGGACACACCGCCGTTCGGCCGGATGGTCGGGCGACGACCAACAGTTCGGCTGCTCCACTTTCGATACGCTCAACGATCAGGCCACAAGGGGTTTGCAGCGGGCGATGAGTTTACTCGGTCGTGGCCACGGAGGTGAAAACGCAGGTCGAAAACCGAAATGTTATGTAAGTTATTGATTTTGCACTGGCGTTGGCGGAGGGAGTGTCCGCCCAATGCCTATCCGCTCGCTTTCGCTGCTCTTCGGGAGACCGCACATAACGTATTGATGTAGGCTGTTTTTACCATCTCGGCCCTCGCGCCTGTTCGTTCCTGTTCACTTCCGTTCGGCTTCGTGATATGGGAACGGATATGGGAACGGATGGCCCGTTCCCATTTCCGGAGGGCGGGCAATGCCACGCAAGGCAGCGGGATTGACGGCAGCCAAGGTCCGGACGGCTGGCGCCGGCCGGTATGGCGACGGCGGCGGTCTCTATCTGCTGGTGAAGCCGTCCGGCGCCCGGTCATGGGTGCTACGCTATACCATCGAGGGGAAAACGCGGGACATGGGGCTCGGCCTGGCCGGGAGCGAACCGGCCGCGGTCACATTGGCCGAGGCGCGGGACCGCGCCGCCGAGCTCGCCCGCATGGTCCGGAGCGGCGTGGACCCCCTGACCGCCCGGGAAGCCGAGCAAGCGGAGCGACGGGCAGCGGAGCAGCGCGACGCGGCACAGGGAATGACCTTCCGCGCGGTGGCCGAGCGCTACCTCAGCGCTCATGATGCCGGGTGGCGGAACCCCAAGCACCGGCAACAGTGGCGCAACACACTGGCGACCTATGCCTATCCGCACATGGGCGACTTGCCGGTGGCCGAAGTCGGCACGGGTCACGTCATGGCCGCGTTGGAACCGATCTGGACCGCCAAGCCGGAAACGGCAACCCGAGTGCGCGGCCGGATAGAGGCGGTCATAGACTACGCGCGGGCACGCGGCTGGCGTGACCGGGAGAACCCGGCACGCTGGCGCGGGCACATTGCCAACATGCTGCCGACCCGCTCCAAGGTGGCGCCGGTGGAACACCACGCCGCCCTGCCGTGGCGCGACGTTGGCCCCTTCATGGTGGCGCTCGGCAAGCGCGAGGGGACGGCGGCACTGGCGCTGCAATTTGCCATCCTGACGGCGGCCCGGTCCGGCGAGGTATTGGGCGCGCGCTGGTGCGAAGTGGACTTGGCCGAAGCCGTCTGGACCGTGCCCGGCGCCCGCATGAAGGCCGGGAAGGAACACCGGGTTCCGCTGTCCAAACCGGCGCTGGCGGTTCTGAGGGCGGCGGCAGTGCTGCGGACCAGCCAGGCAACAGACGCCTTCGTGTTCCCAGGGGCGCGGCCGGAGAAGCCGCTCAGCGTCATGGCGCTGGCGATGGTGCTGCGCCGAATGGAGCGCGGCGAGCTTACCGTCCACGGCTTCCGCTCCACCTTCCGCGACTGGTGTGCCGAGGCCACCAGCTACGCCAACCACGTGGCCGAGGCCGCGCTCGCACACTCCCTGCGCGACAAGGTGGAAGCGGCATATCGGCGCGGCGACGTGTTCGACCATCGGCGCCGCCTTATGGATGATTGGGCAGCATTTTGCGCCCGTTCCGCTGTCCCGACCGGGCGCAACATCCGGCCGATCCGGGCGGCTATCTCGGCCTGAGGATAACCGGCTTCCGACAGAACCGACCCGATTCCGGTTTATTTGGCTATCGGCGCGACTCGGATCGTGCTGATATTGCATCATGGCTGCCGCCCGGAAACCGCTCGCTGCCGATTTGGCCGCGTTCATTGCGCGGTGGGATGGCACTGGCCTGGCAGAGCGGGCCAACTACGTCCGGTTTCTGGACGAACTCTGCGATGTGCTGGACGTGCCGCGGCCGGACCCCGCCACGGGATCGGGCGGCACCTATCGCTATGAACGCAGCGTGGTGCACCATGAGGCGGACGGCAGCACCAGCACCCGCCGGATAGACCTCTACAAGCGCGGCTGCTTCGTGCTGGAAGCGAAGCAAGGGAGCAACCCGCCCGCACAAGCGGCACTGTTCACGACCGGCGAGGCCGAGCGGCGGGCCAACGTTCGGCGCTCGCCCGGCTGGGCACAGGCGATGCTACGCGCCAAGGGCCAAGCCGAAGGCTACGCACGCGACTTGCCGGCCGAAGAGGGCTGGCCGCCCTTCGTCATCGTCTGCGATATCGGCTTCTGCTTCGATGTCTATGCCGACTTTTCCGGCACTGGGAAGCACTACGCACAGTTTCCCGACCGCGAGCGATTCCGTCTCTACCTGCCGGACCTACGCCGGGCCGAGGTGCGCGACATGCTCCGCGCCGTCTGGACCGATCCGCACACCCTCGACCCGGCCCGCCAGCGGGTGCGGGTAACCCGCGACATCGCGGCGTATCTGGCCCGCCTCGCCCGTGCGTTGGAAGGCCCGAAGGACGCGCCGCGCCACGCGCCGCAGACGGTCGCCATCTTCCTCATGCGCTGCATCTTCTGCATGTTCGCGCAATCGGTCGGGTTGCTGCCGGAACGCACCGCTTTTACCGACCTTCTGGAAGACTGCCGCGACAACCTGCCCGGCTTCGTGCCGCTGCTGGGGGAACTCTGGCGCCGCATGAACGACGGCGGCTTTTCCACGACGCTGCGGGCGATGGTGCTCCGCTTCAACGGCGGACTGTTCGCACCCGGGCCGGACGGCGGCACGGACCCGCTGGCGGTGGACGCGGACATGCTAGATTTGCTGATCCGCGCATCCCGCCGCGATTGGGCCGACGTGGAGCCGGCCATCTTCGGCACGTTGCTGGAAAACGCGCTGGACCCGCAGCAACGCGGCGAGCTCGGCGCACACTTCACCCCCCGCGCCTTCGTGGAACGGCTGGTGCTGCCCACCGTCATGGAGCCGTTGCGGGCGGACTGGGATGGCGTGAAGGCGGCTGCCGTCACCACGGCCGAGGCCGGCGACCGGACCGCCGCGGCAGCGCTGGTGCGGTCCTTCCATGCCCGGTTGTGCGCCGTCCGGGTGCTGGACCCGGCCTGCGGGACCGGAAATTTCCTGTACGTCACGATGGAGTTGATGAAGCGCCTGGAAGGCGAGGTGCTGGACTTGCTGGCCGATCTTGCGCCGGGCGAAGGCGACCGCCTGGACGTGGCAGGCGCGAGCGTGGACCCCCACCAGTTTCTCGGCCTGGAAAAGAACCCGCGCGCGGTACCGGTGGCCGAGCTTGTGTTGTGGATTGGTTACCTGCAATGGCACTTCCGCACGCACGGCAACGCGCCGCCGGCCGAGCCGATCCTCCGCGACTTCCGCAACATCCGGCACCGGGACGCGCTGCTGGACTATGACCGGGAAGAGGAAGAACGGGACGCCAAGGGCAACCCCGTCACACGCTGGGGAGGGCGGACCAAACTGCACCCGATCACGGGCGAGCCGGTGCCGGACGAAACCGACCGCGTGCTTGTGTTTGGGCCGGTCGGTGCCAAGCCGGCGACTTGGCCGGACGCGGACTTCATCGTGGGCAACCCGCCCTTTATCGCAGGCAAGGACCTCCGGGCCGAGCTCGGGGACGGATACGCCGGGGCGCTCTGGCGCGCCTATCCTAAGGTGCCAAAGTCCGCCGACCTGGCCTTGCATTTCTGGTGGAAGGCGGCACAGGCGTTGCACCCTCGCAAGCGGGCCAGGGGCACCGCTGCGCCGCCGCCCGCCCGCCGGTTCGGGTTCATATCATCCAACAGTATCCGGCAGGTATTCTGCCGTCGTGTAGTGGCCGAGGCATTGGAAAGAAGGCCGCCGGCCCATCTGGTGTTTGCTATCGCGGATCATCCTTGGGCGGACGGAACGGGCGCAGCGGCGGTGCGCATCGCCATGACGGTGGGCGAACTCGGCACGGGAGACGGAACTCTCGCGACGGTAGAAGCGGAAGCGGCAGGGGTCGATGGTGTGCCGAATGTGCGGCTCGCCACCAAACACGGCCGGATTAATTCGGACCTCACCATCGGCGTTGACGTGAAGGCAGCGAAGCCGCTGCGTGCGAATGAAGGTTTGGCAAGTCCGGGTGTGAAGTTGCACGGGTCCGGATTTCTCGTCACCCCGGCGCAAGCCCATTCACTGGGGCTTGGAAAGGTTCGCGGCTTGGACAAGCACATCCGCCCTTACCTCAATGGCCGCGATCTTCAACAGCGCTCGCGCGGGCTCAAAGTCATAGACCTTTTTGGGCTAGCAGAAGAAAAGGTGCGAGAGCGTTTCCCCTCTGTGTATCAGTATGTCCTCTTGCGTGTGAAGCCGGAACGAATTCAGAACAATCGCGCGAGCTACCGTGAGAACTGGTGGGTATTCGGCGAACCGAGAATTGACCTCCGGAACGCTCTCGCGGGCCTCCCGCGTTACATCGCCACGGTTGAGACTGCAAAGCACCGCATCTTCACGTTCCTGCCGGCCGACATTACCCCGGACAACAAGCTAATCGTCATCGCGTCTGCCGATGCTTTCGTGCTCGGCGTGCTACAAAGCCGCCAGCACGTCACATGGATGATGGCGCAAGGCAATTGGCTGGGGGTCGGCAACGATCCTGTCTATGCGAAGACTCAAGCCTTCGATCCCTTCCCATTCCCAACCGCAACGGCTGTCCGCCGTGCGGAGATAGCCACCATTGCGGAGGAACTGGACGCACACCGCAAGGCGCGGATAGCGGCGTTTCCCCATCTGACTCTGACCAACCTGTACAACGTGCTGGCCGCGGTTCGAGCCGGCGCGCCGCTGAGTGCCGCCGAGCGGGATATTCACGATGCCGGCCAGGTGTCCATCCTGCGAGCGCTCCACGACCGCTTGGACGCAGCGGTGGCGGCTGCCTACGGCTGGCCGGCGGACCTGCCGGACGCGGAGGTAGTGGCCCGCGTGGTGGCGCTGAATGCCGCGCGTGCGGCCGAGGAAGCCGAGGGGCATGTCCAATGGCTGCGGCCGGACTTCCAGGCGCCGGAAGAGGCGCGGCGTCCCGCGGTTCAGCGCGAAATGGCGATAGGCGAGGCAGCAACGTCCGTGTTGCGGCTCTGGCCGAAAGACGCACCCGCCCAATTCATCGCGCTGCGCTCGGCCCTGACCCGCGGCCCTGCTTCCGCGCGCGACGTGGCCCATGGATTCAAGGGTGCGCCGCGTGCCGGGAAGGTGGACGAAATGCTCGCCACCCTGGCCGCGCTCGGCCAGGCCCGGCCGGTCGGCGGCGGGCGCTATGCGGCGTAGCCATCGCGGCATAACGACAGCGGGCATCCACGAACACTTGCGACTCGGCGCGACAATCAGGCAAAGTGTTGACCGGAACGAATCGGGCATCTTGTGCGGGTCACGTGACTCGGGTGCGCCGGTTCATCCCCCGCTAGCTCTCTTGGGCAGTGCGGGCGCGGTAGCCAGTACGTCGCACGGACCCGCCTGAAGGCATGGACCGTGCGGGAGCCGGTACGAGTCAAGGACCTGCCTTCGGCAGTGCCCGTGCGGCAGCCGGTACGGCCTGCCTTTCGTAAGGCAGCACGGGAAGATTGGATGAGCGGGAGCGGCGCAAGCAACCCCCGTGCGGAAGCCGGTACGACCTGCTAGTTCTTCGGCGGGGATGGAAGCGGGCACTGCAAGTAGCCCGGCGGCGGTAGCCAGTACCTTCTCGCCCAGCGTGCACCGGGCCAGTCAAAGCAGCTCCGGTGGTGCTGCTATCCAGCCCAGAACCCTGTTTTTGTGGCGCGTTGCCAAAATTGAGACAGGCCCCACTTGGAACCGCGGCTAAAGGGGGTGGCGCCCCGCGCCGTTTTTGCCCGGCAACTATCCGACGCAGGAGGCGGGCGAACACTTGCGGACCAGCAAGGATACCAGCAAACTTTGCCCTTGTAGAGAGCAGTACCGAGTCGCTTTAGTGCGACGAAGTAATTAACGCTAACTGCCGAGCGGATGCTATGTCTACAAGTTAATTTTCCACAATTAAGACTAGCAATTCTGAAGCATGAATTGGCCAGGTGGCTGATTTACGTTTACGTTGACGAATATTTCCTAGAGGATCGACTGCCATCTTTCTGTGGAAACGTAGACCTTCGCTTATAAGCTGCGGCACGCGTTGCCCTGAGTAGAAATTATTACTTAGAAAGCCCGATGCACGTAAAGACGGCTGCCCGCGGTCACGCCGCGAAGGACACCGAACCCTAGACCCTAGCCACGAACGCACATCGATTCGCGGGCGCGCGTCCGGCTGAGGCTGGGCTCGCGCGCCTGCATGGGGGATCGCGCGCGGCCCCCATTGTCTTTCGCGCGTAGGTGCCGGCCCCGAAGCCGGCAAGCTTAGGACATTCCCATGTCTGATAAGCCGACCCTGTTAGGGCCGACGCGCGGTCGCGCGCGCCGGCCAGACGCATGTGACGCGCCCGCACCGGAACACGATCCGCCGAAACCCGCCCCGGCACCCGTGCCGCGGCAACGACGGCGCCCGCTGCCCTGCGCCGCCACGGCCATCGGCATGACGGTGGACGACACGCTCGCCGCGCTCGGGATCGGGCGGACGACGTTGTACGCGCTGCTGGCCGAGGGACGATTGCAGGCGGTCAAGATCGGCACGCGCACCGTTATCCTGGCCGATAGTGTGCGCCGCTATCTGGCGGAGCTTCCAACCGCCACCTTCCGTACCGGCCTGCGCCGGCCCGGTACCGCGCCGTGAGCCGGGGATGGGGCGCACCGATGGACGCGCCGACATGGCAACGGTGGCCGCGGCGCTGGCCGAACGGATGGCCGATCTTGCCGTTGCGCTGGTCGGGACCGAGCCGACGCAGCGCGGCCGGATGGAATGGCGCTTCCGGTCGCGTGGCTCGCTTTCAGTGCTGGTGGCCGGACCGAAACGCGGCGCTTGGCATGACCATGAAGCCGGTATCGGTGGCGACGCCTTGGGGCTGGTGGCGCATCTGCGGCGCGAGGCCATGCGGCGGGCAAAGGATTGGGCGCTGGCATGGCTGGGCTGGAAGGATGGTGCAGAGATACCCGCACCATCACGACGGGCCAGTGCGCCGCCTGAGGCTCGCCGCCCGGGTAGCAGCACATTGGACCTGGCCCACACCATCTGGACCGAGGCCATGCCGTGCCCCGGCACGCTGGCGGAATGCTATCTCAAAGTGCGCGGCGTTTATCCTCCTAAGGATGCACCGCTTCGCTTCCACCCGGAGTGCCCGCGCGGGCTGGAGCGATGGCCCGCGCTGCTGGCCCTGATGTCCGATCCGGTTTCTGCGGTGCCCTGCGGCGTTCATCGCACCTTCATTTCGCGCGACGGCTGCGGAAAGGCGCCGCCCGGGGCACGCGGCGAGCCAGCCAAGATGATGGTCGGAGCGGCCGGAGTTGTGCGGCTTGTTCCGGACGAAGCGGTTACGCTCGGCCTTGGAATGGCTGAGGGGCTGGAAACGGCCTTGTCGGTTATGCAGGCGTTTGGCTGGCGTCCGGTGTGGGCTGCGACATCGGCGGGAGCGATCCGCACCTTTCCAGTGTTGGCGGGCATCGAAGCCTTAACCGTGTTCGCAGACCCGGACGGCGCCGGAATGACTGCGGCCGAAACCTGCGCAACGCGGTGGGCAGCGGCCGGCCGCGAGGCACGCATCTGCATACCGCCGCGTGGTGACTTCAACGACTTGGCCCGGGGCAATCCGCCATGACTGATGTGTCCCCTGAGGCGGTTCTCGCGGATTCAGGCACCACGATGCACAGCTATGAACCGGTTCGCAGCCCGCCCGCCGACCCGGGCCGAGGAAAGCCGTTTGGCCGTTTGCGTTTGTTATCCGTGGACGACGTTCTAGCGGCGCCGCCGCGGTCCTATTTCCTGCCCGGCCTGATGGCCCCCCGCGAGCTCAGCGTTTGGTGGGGTGCGCCGAAGTGCGGCAAGAGCTTTCTGTTGCTGCGCCTCTCATACGGCTTAGCCTGCGGGCATGGCATGTGGGGACGCGAGCCTAGCCGGCCAGTCCGGTGCCTCTACATCGCAGCCGAGGGCGAGGGCGGGCTCGGCAATCGACTTCGTGCCTTGCTGGCCGAATTGGGCCACCCGGGGGACGCCTTCGGCACCATTGCGCAGCGGGTCACTCTTGGTCCGCCCGCGGAGGATGTAGACGCGGCAATCGCAGCGGCCCGCAGCATGCGCGCCGAGGTGGTGGTGGTGGACACGCTGGCGCGCACCTTCGGCCAGGGCAACGAAGATGCGGCACAGGACATGGGCGCGTTTATTCAGTGCATGGACCGCCTGCGGGAAGAGGCCGGATGTCATGTCGCCATCGTTCATCACGCGCCTAAGGACGAAAGCGCCCGCACGCCGCGCGGCTCGGGTGCCTTGCTCGGCGCGGCCGATCTGGTGGTGCGCATCCGCAAAGGGGTGGATGGTGGCCCTGGCACGGCAACCGTAGAGCACGCGAAGGACGAAGCCGACGGCACCGTGCTGCCGTTCCGTCTGCGCGTGGTGGACGTGGCGGCCCCGGCCGGAGGCCCGCCGCAACAGACGTGCATCGCGACCCAGGCCGAGGCCCGGGCGGGAACAAACGGCCGGCGCCTCAGTAAGCAGGCGCAACGGGCGTTGGAAATGCTTGCCGACCTGATCGGCACTCAAGGGAACAACTTACCGGCTGGCCCGATGTTCCCGCAGCACCCGGACCTCCGATGCGTGGGCTGGGAAGATTGGCGGGCCGCGTGCAAAGCACGCAGTCTCACGGCCAGCAAAGAAAAGCGAACGCAGAACTACGCATTTACCCGATCGGCAGCGATATTGCTGGACGCCAAGCGCATAGCGACCGCGGAGCACAACGGCGCCAAGTTGGTATGGCTGACCGGGCGAGCGGGCACATGAGGAACAAGTGGGGACGGCTGGACTCTGTTCCCGCGCACCGTGCCCGCCGGGTGGGAACACGGGGAACACCCCCCTTTAGGGGTGTCCCGTTGTTCCCGGTGCCTGCCGCTCTTCCTCCCTTACGCGGGTCCTTCCCCGGATACTGCTACCACGGGCAATTTGCGCCCCGGGCCTTTGGTAGTGCCGGCATGCGGATTTGCCGCAACGTCCTTGCGCAAGGCGGGCGCCGGCATGCGTTTGATTTCCTTTGATTGCACGCGGCCTAATCAAAGGTTTCGACCACCAAAAAAGAGTGCGCGTGACCCCAACGCGGTTGGCCGCGTGGTCCCTTGGCCATCAGAAAACCCCCATCCCCCCTTGCCGCGCTGGCGCTCATGACCGCCGATGACGCGAGGGCACCGAAACGGATGAGTTTTGCCGAGGGAATTGGGAACGGATATGGGAATGCCGGGCGGATCAAAAGGTATATGCTAGCAATTACAATAGCTTAGCTGTGGTATCTGGCGGAGGGAGTGGGATTCGAACCCACGGTACGCTGTTAACGTACACACGCTTTCCAAGCGTGCGCCTTAAGCCTCTCGGCCATCCCTCCGGCCCGGCGCAGACGCGTACCATAGCAGTGGGACAACCCCAATCAAGCGCAACGGCCACCACACCCCACCGGACCCGCTTGAGCACAGCCCCACCCAGAGGCAATCTTGCCCCATGCAGGACTCCGCCAGATACGACTACCGCATCGGCATCGATCTCGGCGGCACCAAGATCGAAACCGCCGCCCTGATGCCCGACGGCCGCCTCCGCCTGCGCCACCGCATTCCCACCCCGCGCGGCGGCTATGAGGCGACCCTGGCCGCCATGGTCGGCCTCGTGCGCGGCCTGGAGACGCAGCTGGGTGGCACGGGCAGCGTCGGTGTCGGCATTCCCGGCGTCATCAGCCCGGCAACCGGCCTGGTGAAGAACGCCAACTCCATCGCACTCAACGGCCACCCCCTCGACCGCGACCTGGCCCAGGCGCTCGGGCGGACGGTGCGGGTGGAGAACGACGCCAACTGCTTTGCCCTGTCGGAAGCCGCCGACGGCGCCGGCGCTGGCCACCATTGCGTGTTCGGCGTCATCCTCGGCACCGGCTGCGGCGGCGGCGTCATCATCGGCGGGGCGGTGCTGCAAGGCCGTCACCGCCTGACCGGCGAGTGGGGCCACACCCCCCTGCCCTGGCCCGCCGCCGACGAAATCCCCGGCCCGGCCTGCTGGTGCGGCCAGCACAACTGCCTGGAAACCCGCATCTCGGGCCCGGCGCTGGCGCTCGACTGCGATGGCCCCGCCGCGCGCGACGCCACCTCCATTCCCGCCCGTGCCGCCGCCGGCGAGGAACGCGCCCGCACGGCGCTCGCCCGCCACGTCGACCGGCTCGCCCGCGGGCTCGCGGTGGTCATCAACATACTGGACCCCGACATCATCGTGCTCGGCGGTGGGCTGTCCAACATGGATCACCTCTACGCCGACCTGCCTCGACGGCTGCCCAAATACGTCTTCTCCGACGTGGTCGAGACGCCAGTGGTGAAGAACCTGCACGGCGATTCCTCGGGCGTGCGCGGCGCCGCCTGGCTCTGGCCGGCCCGGCCGGCCTGAACCGTGGGCGCGCTCTGCCGCGACTGTGCGGTGGCAGCGGGCGAGGGGCCGGCCTGCCCGGCCTGTGGCGGCGGCCGCATCGTCCGCCATCCCGAGCTGTTTTCCCTGCACATCGCCCACATCGATTGCGACGCCTTCTTCGCCAGCGTGGAGAAGCGCGACCGCCCGGAGCTCGCCGCCCGGCCGGTGATCATTGGCGGCGGCGCGCGCGGGGTGGTCGCCGCCGCCTGCTACGTCGCCCGCCTCCGCGGCGTGCGCAGCGCCATGCCGATGTTCAAGGCACTGAAGGCCTGCCCCGATGCGGTCGTCATCCGGCCCGATTTCGCCAAGTACGTCGCTGTCAGCCGCCAGGTCCGCGCCATGATGGAGCGGCTGACGCCGCTGGTGCAGCCGCTGTCCATCGACGAGGCGGCGCTCGACCTCGCCGGCACCGAGGCGCTGCACGCAGCGCCCCCGGCGATCGTGCTCGCCCGCTTCGCCGCCGCGGTCGAACGCGAGGTGGGCATCACCGTCTCGGTCGGGCTGGCCACCAACCGCCTGGCGGCGAAAATCGCCGCCGGCCGGGACAAGCCGCGCGGATTCTGCGTGCTCGGCGCGGAGGCGGCTGCCCTGCTTGCTCCCGAGCCGGTGCGGCTGCTGCCCGGGGTCGGCCCGGCGCTCGCCAAGCGGCTGGCGGCGATGGGCATCACCCGGCTCGGCCATCTGCAGGCGCTCGACGAGCGCGCCGCCCGCAGCCGGCTTGGCGATGACGGGCCCGCGCTCGTCCGCCGCGCCCGCGGCGAAGACAGCCGTGCCGTCGACCCCGTGCGCGAGACCAAGTCGATCAGCACCGAGACCACCTTCGAGGCCGACATCGCCGATCGCGCCGCCCTGGAACGGCAGCTCTGGCGGCTGGCGGAGAAGCTCGCCGACCGCCTGCGCGACGAGGACTTCGCCGCCGGCGGTGTGGTGCTGAAGCTGAAGGCCGCCGATTTCACGCTACGCACCCGGGCGCATCGGCTGGATTCGCCGACCCGCCTGCCGGAGCGGCTGTTCGACGCGGCGCGCGCCCTGCTCGGGCATGAAGTGGATGGCACGGCGTTCCGGCTGATCGGCATCGGCGCGCAGCCGCTGCTGCCCGGCCACCTCGCCGATCAGCCGGACCTCGCCGATCCCCGGGCGCCGCGGCGGATCGCCGCCCAGGCGGCCATCGACGCACTGCGCCAACGGTTCGGTGCCAAGGCGGTGATCCGGGGCAGAGGGCTGTAGAAGG
>Ga0326727_10021292_pt1 | contig 12725 bp, 14 predicted proteins | sample MB2enrmetagenome_FD_207643 | JGI IMG/M metagenome (GOLD analysis project Ga0326727, IMG submission 207643) | Lab enriched peat soil microbial communities from McLean, Ithaca, NY, United States - MB29MY | ecosystem: Environmental > Terrestrial > Soil > Wetlands > Peat | place: USA: New York...
GAACAAATATTCAATCAATTTCTACTGGCATATTTGCTTCGACAAATTTGGTAACTAATCGTTTTACAGGACCGGGTCGGGTAGGTATTCAATCAATGTATTATCATATGCCAACTAGTGAGTAAGTCGAGATGTGATTTGGATTTCTAGTGTTAAAGAGGCGGTTGTGGAAAAACTATTGTGTTTTGAAAATTAAGTAGATGACCAATTCAAGTGGATGAGATCTCTGACCACCGGAGCGTATTGAGCGTTTCAGGCGGGTGGATATGTACTGGGATTAACCAGGTCTCTATACATAAATCCTTTTCCGCATTAGACAAACCCAGGCTCTAGGAGGGTTCGGGCGTTCTGATTCAAAATGACTTGAAACGAGCGAAAGAATTTCGAAGTAGGGTTCCACTGAATTAACGATATCTCTTGCTGTGCGCTGTGGTGGACCTGGGTGATCACGTAGTTCATCAGCGTTGCCAACAATACTCAACCATAGACCGTCTTTTTCTAAATGGTCAAATACATTCTCAACAAAATTCCTTCGTTCTTGATCTGAACTAAAAATATGAAAACAACCTCTATCAAACACAAACTTAAATGGTGCACCTTCAATTTTGTTTTCAAGAAAATTAATTTCCATAAAGGTACATTTGACATTGGCTTTTGAAGCTTTCTCTAAAGCTTTTTGTATTGCAATCTCTGCAGTATCAATACCAATAACGTCAAAGTTATTTTGGGCAAGCCATATGGAGTTATTGCCAGTTCCGCATCCGATTTCCAATACATTACAGGGTTTTATGTCCATCGCCGTTACAGTCTGAATAAGGTTGAAATCAGGTTTGCCAATATCCCAAGGAGTATTTCCAGCTTTATATCTTTCCTTAAATTGTTCCTCAATCATCTTGCTTTTACCTCCTACAGACATCTAACGTACTCATCCGTGGGTGAACCACTTTCTGAGCATCGCTGGAACAACTTATTAGTCGCTCTTGTATTTATTATATATTATTTAAAGTTGGGGTGAAACTCCCCTGCATGACTCGACCTGTGTTCAATTCGCGATTCTCCTGAGCGAACGTAGCCTAAGGACCTTGCGGCCCTCGCTGCTGAACCGTGCTCAATGCACATCTCTGGTCGAACCCCGCCGGGGTGGTTGTCCTTCCTAACAGGTGCGTTTGTATATGTGTCAGGTCACCGGAACCCTACATGATCAATGTGCTCGGGAGCAAGGCTTTCCTGCGGTCAGCCTAGCTCTCGGGGTCTGACCCTTCCAGGATTCGACAAATCAGCAATCCGGGACTGAAATTCCTTTTCCACCATGGAGAGATGGTCATTCAGTTTATGGCCCAACCCCGCCGAGGAGGCCGTTTATCTTAACAGCTACGTATGTATATGTGACGGGTCTCTGGAACTCTACCTGATCAATGAAACTAGAACATTAGAGATATAGGTTGTCGACACTGAACTTATTTGCCAGATCGTTTGTACGGTCTGGCTATTTTTATGTTTTTTAGATGGGAAAAATACCAATATTTCTAATGGTTGGCAGGAATCTTCAGGAATTACTCGAATACCAGATAATGAAGAAGATTACTTTACAGAGAGATGGCAAATTTGGGAGTTTCCGTCGGTAATAGGAACGCTTAGGGTGTGCCTGATTTGAGGTATGATTGAAAGGGGACGACCAGGTTATGAAGCGTCTTAAATTATTGAACATATTTGTAGTAATAATATCTGTTTCCATACTTTTAGTAGCTGCTTGCGAGAAACAAAGTAGTAATCCTCCAGCTCCATCATCAGTGTCTTTCAAATTACCAACTTCCATACAATTGATTAGCATAGGCGATGATTCACCTGCCGGTATTTATTGGAGCCCGTATGATCAGAAATCAGTTATATCTGAAGTAATATCTTGGTTGGAGAAAGCTAAACCATATACTGTAAAAGTTCCTGAATCTGAAGATGTGGGTAGATTCAATTTTAATATTGGACCATCAATACTGAATATTACGACTTTATCCCATCACGAATTTATTTATCCGGCATGGTACACCAAAAGAGGCGGACAGAAAAATAATGTTTATTCAGCAGTTCATTATGTTAAAAATGTAGTAGTCGTTAAGAATGGAAAAGAGATTACCTATCTAGAATCGGAACCATTGTATAATTGGTTAAAAAACAATGAATGGAAGAAAGAGTTTATAGAACCATAAAACACTTAATAAGTATCATCTATATATAACGCGAAAAAGATTATCCGATAGGAAAAATTTTACTTCAAATCAATGGTCCCCAGATGCTATGATGAATTGAGTGACAATCATCATAGGAGGGTCAAAGCATGCATAGCGAAAATAACAGTGAAAAGGAAGAAATCAGGGAATTAAAGAGAGTATTAAAAAGCACTGACAGTAAACGCATGCATATTCGATACAACGTAATCCTCTTACATCTTAGAAACTATACCAATAAAAATATTGCCCGCATAATGGACTTGGATTCTCATACGATAGCCAGGTATATTAACAACTATAAAAGACTGGGTGTAGACGGTCTGATTATGGGCAAGAGTACCGGATGTCCCCGCTTACTGACCCAGGAGCAGGAAAAATCGCTCTATGATGTCATCGTGACCAAGACACCGGATCAGGTTGGTTTTGGAAAACGCAAAAATTGGAATGCCAATATCGCGCGTCAATGGGTTAGTGACCAATTCAAAATCAACTATAGCAAACGGGGAATGTTAGACGTATTACATCGACTTGGTCTCAGTTATACACACCCGACGTACACTTTGGAGAAAGCCGATCCGGAGAAACAAGAGCTCTTTAAAGAAGAATTTGAGAGATTAAAAAAAACTGATGTATGAAGAAATTGACCACCTTCTTTTTGAGGATGAATCGATGATCCGGGATTATCAAGCTATTTCTAAAACATGATTTCCTAAGGGGCAACAACGAATTATCCCTACGTACGGGAAGCACGAAGGAGTAAAACTCCTGGGAATTATCAATTATGAAACAGGAGCCGTTTACTGTGAGGAAAATAGTAAATACGATGCTGAAGTCTTTCTCGGATTTCTTGAAAATGTTTTGAAAAACTATCCTCAAGGTAAAATTGTGATGATTCTTGACAATTCTAAAGTTCATCACGCCAAACTACTTAAAGAGTTTCTGGACAAAAATAGTGCTCGGTTTTCTTTAGTTTTTCTGCCGCCCTATAGTCCCAAGATGAATATTATAGAGGGATTATGGGGCTGGATGAAAGACGAAGTAATAAATAATGCTTTCTTTTCATCGGTTAAAGAGATTAGGCAGGCAGTCCAGTGGTTCATTAGCTGGGTTAATGAAATCCCTGAAATTGTAATCGATAGACTTTGTGTCCACATGTAATTTCATTTGTGCGTTATATATAGAATCCTATTCTCTTCGCCAATTATATAGAATTTGAGGGTCTTCATGGTTTAAAGCGAAGCCCCTTTACTATTTCGCATTGGTGGGAGAAAGGCGACGGAAGAGCCTGCGATGATTACCATTGGACAATTGTGGGTAAATGAAAGATTAGTATTGAACCTGGAATTTTGGCTCAATACTAATCTTTCATTTACTTTTTGTAATTGGACATGAGGGATTAAAACCAGGACACGTGCCCGACGGTACACGCAATCATGTTATGAAAAAAGGTTATACTACTTGGCATGCTTATTTTAACTGAACTTATAGATGCGTTTGATAAGATTAAGGCCTTGCGTTATAATGCGTGGGTTGATTTTCCGACCGAAACTTATGCATGAATTGAGAAAGCTTCGGCGCAGTACAGCATACAGCTTTCATCCCTTTGCCTTATAAAGTCCCAAAGCTCGTCTGCCTTGTAGCTAAGCTCTTCGTTCTCTGCGATATAGATATGAGTAACGGTGATGGCGATCATCATTGAAAGATAGAAAATCATGTAGCGTCTAAGATTCTCGCATTCAATGTCATTGAAGACATCGTACGCCTCAATCATCATGCGAGTCACCTTAAGCTGCTGGTCAATCTGTTTGATCATAACCTGAGTGTTGACGGATTGGCCAGGTCGGCCAATGAGATAGCGATACGGAGAACAGTCTAGGTAAACTAAGCTTTTAACATAGGGCAGAGGTAGATAGGCGACAAGGTTATCCACATAAAAATGTGTGTTCCGGTAGCTTGAGGCCGCACTCTCGCAGCAAATCCGTCCGGTAAAACATGGAGTGCATGAGCATGAGCTGGTCGAAGCGAAAACGATGCATACTGTCCCATGAAATAACCTTGCCTTGTGGAAAAACATTACTGAATCGCATCACTTTATGCTTACCGTTATAGGAATATTCGTACACATAGTTCGTGATAAGCAGGTCTACGGGGCCATGGCTGCGCAGTAAGGAAAGAATAGACATGTAGTCCGGAGTATCCAACCAGTCGTCGCTGTCGACAACCTTGAAATAAGTACCCGTAGCTACCTCCAGTCCGCGGTTGACTGCCGAGCCATGACCACCGTTTTTTTTCTGCTCAAAGCGGACAATTCCGGGAAAGCGATCGTAGTATTCGAGGGCGATCTCCGCCGTGCTGTCCGTGGAACCATCATCCACTACAATAACTTCCACCTCCTGCCCTCCCTGCACTACAGTATCCAGGCAGCGGCGAAGATAGTCCTGCGAATCATATGACGGTACGACAATTAATAAAAGTTTAATATTTTTCATCTCCAGATTATCTTCATCTTGTCCGTTTTAGTTTCATCCATTTAGTGTCCTTCAGCTGATTGGTGTGCCACATGTTCCTGAGCGCTCCCCCGTATTGCCCGTGAAGGGCTTTAATGTAAAGGAAAAAGCCTAGTGGCGGGAGAGCCGCATACTGTATCAGGTGCAACAGCAAGCTCGCTGACAGCGCCGAGATTTGATCGATTCCTAGACCCCCAAGGCCCAGTATTGTCCCGTATTCAAAAAGGCCGATGGCGCCTGGCGTGGCCGGTATGAAATTGATGATATTGGTTGCGGCAAATACGATAAGCGACATGCGAATGGACGCCACCCATGGGAAGCCGAAGGCCACAAGTCCGATCCATGTCGACACGAGCAGGATAATCCAGGAAAGGACCACCCAAAACATCATTTTCACTGTGTCAAAATTTAAATATTCACTGAGATAGCTACGCAGCCGCGGAAGGAATAAAATGAGAATTACGAATAATATAAACGCGGCAATACAGAGAAATGTAAGAATCCACAGTGCCTTTAACAAATTTTGGTCCTTAAACCCGGCAAATGGAACTGCGGGGATTGATAGCATCATAATTGCCGTAAAATCTGCGAAGGCCGGGATAATCAGCAGCTTTGTTCGTTGCACGGCACTGTATCCCCTCGGGAAAAAAGCCGCCCGTAGCCCCTCGCCGACATGGAGCGGCAAAACCATGTTAGCAGCATGCCCTAAACCCACGATTTGAAGAGCAGTCATTCTGTCCATGTCCCGGTCAATACCACGTGTATAGGCAAGTCCGCGAATATAGTTGGCATACACAAAAATAGCCACTGATACCATAGCAAGGCTTCAATTGATGTTCGTATAGAAAAGCGCACCGACATGCAGGCTTTTGAGTGCCCCAATCGAGTAATAAATAATGACGGCGGTGAGGGTGATACCTATTAACAGCTTTATTTTAGTTTTAATGGGCAAACCTTTGCTCCCTTGGTCCAAAGGTTTGGGTTATTTTCCTGAATGAGTCTCAATTAAATTTATAGACTTTGCGCGCTATGTTATATAAGCTCACCGTAATTTTGTTGCCGGAACTTCCGGGCAGGTTTGCAACCATTCTCAAAAACCTACTGCTCGCATGCTGGTACAGGCCGTTGTCGCAACTTATAAGGAAAGACCATAGCTCTTTTTCCTTTTTATTGTCTTCCGCTGTGCCGGAAATTCTCAGAAATACGGTACAAATTGTCATCATCATAGCTAAATGGTTAAGCATATAGCTGGACAACTTTTTGCTGGATATGCTCCCGGGGAGTTGGTGACACCCTATCATGAGGCGAGTGACCAGGAGCTGCTGGTCAATTCTTTTTAGCATAACGCTTTCATTGATAGATTGGTCTTCGCGTCCGATAAAATAATGGTAAAGATCCACATTCAGATAGTAAATAGTTTTCACAAAAAGCAGTGGTTGGTAAGCAAAAATATTGTCGACATAGAAGGTATGTTTTGGCAATTTAAGGCCACATTCGTGCAGCAGTTGTGTTCTGTAAATCAACGAATGCATAAGAAGATATTTCCAGGGAGGAAACCTCCTCATGTCATCCCAACCGAACATCTGATTGCAGGGAAAGACATTGCTATAATTAATGACATGCCTAGTCCCTTCCAGTAGCTTTTCATAGATATAGTTGCATACCATCATATCGGGAGCAGAGTTGCCACCCACTAAAGTTTTAAGGCTTTGTAGCACCTCAATCATACCCGGGCCATCGACCCAGTCGTCCGAGTCTACAACTTTAAAATAAAGACCGGAAGCGTTTTTTAGCCCGGTATTGACCGCTTCGCCATGTCCTCCGTTTTCTTGATGGATCACCCGTACTATCTCAGGGTATTGTGTTGCATATTTATCTGCAATTTTTCCAGTGTTATCGCTAGAACCGTCATTTACGATAATAACTTCCACATCATTTCCGTACGGAAGAAGTGAATCGATGCAACGTTCCATATACGCCGCTGAATTGTAACATGGTACGGTAAATGTTAATATTTTCACTACGCGCTCCATTCTGCCTTTCATCGGCATAAAATAAAAAATGAATACTAAACTCATTGTTTAATTAGAGTGTCGGCAAGCTCTAAGGCCTTCTTAACGATGGTGTCCATGTTGTAGTATTTGTACTCCGCAAGCCTGCCCAGCAAATAGAATCGTGAAAACCCGTCCGTAAGCTTCCTGTATCGCTCAAAAAGGGTGAGATTTTCAGGATTTTGAATCGGGTAATATGGGGTCTCCCTGTTGGCGCCCGTATAGGCCCGTGGATATTCTTTGACAATGGTAGTTCGTCCGTCCAAAATCTGTCCGGTTAGGTGCTTGAATTCGGTTATACGGGTATATTCGCGATCAACAGGATAGTTCACAGTCCCTTTGGACTGGTACCATGTGGTATTGTGTGTTTCAAAGACAAAATCTAAAGTCCGGTATGGCAGGCGTCCGTAACGAAAGTCAAACAGTTCGTCTGTCGGTCCTGAGTATATTACTGTGCCGTTGAACGGACAACCGTCAAAAAATACTTCCCCAGATTCCAGCCGGAGCAGGCTACGTGCATCGGAATTAAGATTGAGCTCTATATTGGGATGATTTAACATGCGCTCGAAGAGTGACGTATAGCTCCTGGCGGGGATGCCCTGATAAGTGTCCTGAAAGTAGCGGTTATCATAGGAGATAAATACAGGGACGCGTGCGGTAACCAAAGCATCGATTTCGTCGGGAGCTAGTCCCCATTGCTTTTGCGTGTAATACAAAAATATGTTGTCATATATGAAATTTGCAATTTCTACAAGTTCTACATCGGGCTGCCGACGCAGATCCAATATGGGCACCTTGCTTCCGAAGCCATAAATGTCGATCAACTTTTGCTCTATACGCGCTGCTTTGCACGGCTCAAAGGCCAAATGGAGCGAATTAAGATTAAAAGGAATGGGCATTAACTGCCCGTGGATATCGCCCACTACCTCGTGGGAGTAACTCCGCCACTGTGTGAACCGGGAGAGATAATCAAATACCCTTTTGTAGTCAGTATGAAAGATATGGGGACCAAATCGATGTACAAAAATTCCGTTCTCGGTCATAAAATCATAAGCGTTTCCGCCTATATGGTCGCGCCTTTCAAGGATCAGCACTTTTTTACCTGCCCGTTCCGCTAGTTCACGCGCTATAATCGTACCTGCCATGCCGCAGCCGACGACAAGACAGTCATACATTTTTCTTTTTTTCATGCTTAATTCTACCTCACATTAAGGATATTATCATTAAACTCAATATCTTGGATTTGTATATTGTTATATTAGCATGGCCTAGAATTATTGCAATTCTATAATTTATGGAATTGTTAAATGCCCGGGTCGGAAAAGGCCTTCGAAGTCCGTCTTAACACAATGCTTTTTTATCCGAGTTTGGCCTGTGCTCAGACGCGGAGCCCCTAGCCAAACTTATTATATAAGCTAAACCTTAAATTATCCTTAAGAAACAAAATCTAATGATATCTAAAGAATTATCCTTTAAGCTAGATACTGGTGGTGACTTATATGTGCTTATTCTTAATAGAAGATGAGTCGAGACTCTCCGAGGACCTAACCTGTATTCTGAAAAAGAATAGCATAGAGTGAATACCGAGTATGATGGAGAAACAGGACAAGCTATGGCGGAGACTGGGGTCTGTGATTTGACTATTCTCGACAGGATGTTGCTTCGCAAAGAAGGGGTTTCCTTCCTAAAGGAACTTCGTAACCATGGCATCCATACTCCCGTTTTACTTTTAACTACCAAAGGTTCCTTTCAAGATCGGGTCGAGGGTTTGAATGCGGGAGCGGACGATTATCTTGTAAAACCGTTTTCCACCGAGGAACTTCTCGCTCGTTTGAGGGCTTTAGGGAGAAGACCGAGCGGTTCAAATTCAGGACGAACAATTCCTTATAGAGGCAATAGTGCTTAGCGTTTTGGGGGGAGGTATCGGTATTGCTCTAGGTACGGCTGGGTCTAGTATAATAGGGTCGGCCCTTAATATGAGCACCAGTATTTCTCTGACGTCAGTGTTGGTGACTTTTGGTTTTTCGGGCGCGATTGGTATAATCTTCGGAGTCTTTCCGGCGCGAAAGGCCGCTTCAATTGATCCCATCGATGCATTACGGTTTGAGTAAGACACTAAATCATTAAAATTTCTAAGCTATTTCCAAGAAAGAAATGTTAAGATTAGATAATTCATGAATACTATTTTCAATAGAGGAAAAGTCAGGGACCGTCGCAGAAAAGGAAAGGGCATACACTTTCCTTTGAGCTCCTGATTGCGGATAGGTTAGGGATACTAAACAAGGGAGAGGTGTTGACTCGGATATGTATGAGAGAATTATTGGTCAGACGCTTGGTAAGATGACAAAGTTGCTACTTGCTTCAGCCAGCCCCTTGCAATATTTTTCGACTCTCCAGGCATAACCCATGTACATTGTCTGGAACAGGCCTATATTACTTTGAAAGCATGATGGAAAAGAGGATGTAGCCACATTATTCAAGGCTTATCACTCTACGTTGACGAAAGGTTTATACTGGGCTGACCGCGGTTGGAAAAACGTCAATCATTTTTACAGCCATCCCGACAAGCAAGGAATCATTGTCTGGCCGGGCGCAACGGGTGAGTGCCAGTACTATTTCAATAGAGCTTTTACTTTTTTTCCAGACAATGTTGATAAAGGTATGTTTTTTTTGGGAGCAGCGCTACATTTAGTACAAGACATGTGTGTGCCACATCATTCTTTGGGGATTCTTTTCGACGGTCACAAAGAGTTCGAAACATGGGCGGCTAAGAACTGGGGCAAGTTTCCTGCGACAAGTGGTATGTATTTGCCATTTTCTCACCCGGCCCAATGGATTGATCATAATGCTGGCGTTTCGGGCGCTCTATATCCCTTGGTATCAAAGGACGAAGGGTGTTCTGAAGAAAGCTATAAGAAGGCATCGGAAATATTGATCCCTCTAACAATTTCCACTTCAGCAGGGTTTTTGGATTTTGTACATATAAGATTAATCAGTTTAACGTTATGACTCGCATAAGTTTAAGATGAGTTTTCTTACGACTTTCTAATAAATTAAGAATTATTTAAGAATCAGAGTTAACCACAATTTATAGCACAGGTTAAGATAGAATAGGAAAAGCCGCCTGAACGAATAAGGCGGCTTTTCCTATTCTATAGTCCGACTCGTTCCGACGCTTCTGAAGGAAGCTGTCAAGGAGCATATCCTGGTAGCTTTAATTTTTGTGCTGGCGGATTGGGTATCCATGTAAGTCCAAATTCGCACTTTTATCCCAAAACTACATAGTATAAAAACATATAATTCCATTTCTTAATGTTTCTTACTACTTTTTGAGAGTGTTACGTTCGTAACTGCCATAATGAAATAGGCGTAGACCAAGGTCAGTAATCGGTTGAACTAAAGTACTAAACTTCCACAGTAGACGACCACTAAGCGTACCAATGATCATTCCTGCAATGATGTCAGTTGGCCAGTGTACACCGACATAAAGGCGCGCAATGGCATTGAGAACTGCTAATACGGTAAAGCTTGTAGTGATCCATTTAGGCGTTTTTCCCCAAGACGCCGCGGCAAACCCAAAGCTCCCAGTCGTGTGATCACTCGGAAAGGAAGCGTCAGGACTATGGGGAATAAGTTGAGTAAACGTGCCTTTTGCGAGCACCATAAACGGACGCGGCCGGAAGTAGATGTGCGATACAACGACATTAATCATTAACCCTAAAGCGCCTGCTAAACCCATGATGACTAAGGCGTGACGTTGCTCAATTTCAGACTTTGGCAGGGTAAGCCAGGCGATAATAAAGAGGACGACATAGAGTTCAAGTGCATATTGCGCAAAAAAAGCAAAACTATTATCAATAAACGCGTGATGGCCTGCGAGTTGATTAAAAATGTGGAATCCTCGAATGTCGAATGACAAATTATAGCGTCTCCATAGAAGTTCTTTGCTTGGGATAGTGTTTCTTTAAATTATACTCAAATCTATGCATAAATCCTTTCCTATTGACTGTTTTCATTTTGGATGTCATTGGTCAGGAGTGATTCATAGATACAAAATTATCCTCCTTTTCTATGGGTCTTCTCCTTATACATTGATTAGCATGAAGTATCCATAGGTTATGATATAATACAAACCTTTAATTTTCGTTAAAATTCTGAGGAAGATGGACGGATTTCTTTTATTTAAGTATTTCTATTCAATTTTCTTGTCAATTAAACGAAAAAGCTATTGGTGGTGGTAAACCATTATCTCTTTTAATGTTGTTTTAATCATCCTTTAATGTTAAAGCTATAAGATTAGTGAGAAAGGAGGAGATTCTCACATGATTGCATCGATCGGTAGTAACAACATGCTGTCCAAAATGACCACGTTGAACAACAATGTCACGGCAAGAACGGGCATGAGCGAAGAAGCGAAGGAAAGTATGAGTGAGCGGATGGCTGAAGCTCAAACTACAACAAAAGAAGCCAAAACGCAAAATCCGACAAATTTAGGAAACAATATTGACCGAAGAATTTAACTCAGAACGCTGGGGCTTTTCAGGGCGGCAACGTCGAGTGCCCTGGAAACCCTTGGTCAAGAGGAATACTATTGCACCACCGCAGTCTGGCCTTGCCCAGTCAGCTTTCAGGGGTATAGAGTGGTTAACTTGGCAACGTAACCATCGCGACCAGCTTTCTAATTGTTAATGGCCTGTTATTATATTCTGGCGAGAAAATGAAGTCGCGCGTCGAGAAACCGTTAATGATTTTAAGCTATGTACAGGCATTAATCGTGGGCTTATTTCAATCTTTAGCCCTGATTCCTGGCTTCTACCGTTCTGGCGCTAGGTGGTGAAGGCTTTATTTAGAGAATATTTGAAAAGAAAATGGGAATAATTTTAGGCGTAATTTCCTTGAAAAATGAATAAATATATGAAATCTCGTGCAAAATAACTTTTCCTCTTAACGTATGCTCTCATCTGAAGCATTGGTGGTTTTAAAAAAGAGTAAAGCCGGGGCATTGGTTAGAGTTTTTCTCATCCCATAGAATTCAACTGATTCACAATTATAAAGTTTAATATATTCTCCACATAAAGTTCATAGAAAGGTAACAAATTTGCTTTATAATTAATACAATAGATAACCACCCGCTAATTTAGCGGTTTACATAAAACTTTTCGTATCATTTCTCCTCCTTCACTTCCTTTCCCAATGTTAGATGTATTTAACCACATTATTATTAAATTCTGATTAAAATCTAAAAAAAGACAATCATTCGTTCTCAAAGTCCAAAGAGGTTACCGTGGCGCCTCACATTGAAAAACGATATGGAAATCCGCAAATCACAGAGCTATATTCCCTGGAATTCCCCAATAGTGATGAAGATACCACTCCCGATGATCGGTTTAATCAAACAATTAACAACTTTCCAGCTGGAGGTAAAATTGAAAACTTGGTAGTGTCGACGTGCACTAATCTGATGTACCTCACCGTGAAAAACCCCTCGACAGAACTGCTCTTGGAAATAGACGTGATGAAAAACGTTCTAACCCTAAGCAAATCGGGAGAGACGATCGACAATATGGCTGCTTCGGATCGGTATGGAACCCTTTTTCTGGACAGTAAAGAGGGGAGCGCCCATCAAGTCATCGCTTGGGATGGTACAAAACGTCAAATCGTTTCTGACAATAGTGACGATCAAATATTAGGCACTAGAGATGGAAAGGTGTACATTGGTGAGGTTCAGAATAATGAACTCGTAAAAATAAAAACAACTCCCGACCTTACCCACATGACCAAAAATCCTGCTTTGACAACAGAGTGGGAAGGCACGATTCCATTGAACAATAACGTACGCACCCTTATCGGTGCTCAAGGACAAATGATCGTTTATGATCATCAAACAGTCTATCTAGTTACCGCTGGTCGTCTGACAGAGGTTAAATTGCATGGAGATGAGA
>Ga0326727_10021294_pt1 | contig 12725 bp, 8 predicted proteins | sample MB2enrmetagenome_FD_207643 | JGI IMG/M metagenome (GOLD analysis project Ga0326727, IMG submission 207643) | Lab enriched peat soil microbial communities from McLean, Ithaca, NY, United States - MB29MY | ecosystem: Environmental > Terrestrial > Soil > Wetlands > Peat | place: USA: New York...
CGAAGGAGACACTAATACAAAGTGTCTAGTTTTCTTGCTGTTGCCGACAAAACGGGCAAGAGAGAAAATCCGAAAACCGAACCCCGGCAACGCAGAAAGCCTCTGTGTCGCGTCACACCCGTAGTGTCGGGTAAAGCCGCTTCTCCCGACCTTTGTCCGTCTCACACTACACTGAAAAGCGCTCTTCCGCTCGATCCCTCCCGCTCCACGCACTCCCCTCCTTCCTGAAGGGCTAGATTTTACTCCCAGCCGAAAAAGAGCACCATTAAGAGCGGCATTCGTCAATAAAAGCAAGTTGACTAATGCCGAGCAATGCGGAAGATCGGGTATCCAAGGCCTTGAAGCACCCTTTCTTCGCATCACTCCCGTATCGCCTTTGAATTCGCGCGTCCCGGTGACTATGTTTTGAATGAAGAGTGGGAATGGGCAAACACCATGAGAAAGAACAACCCACGGTCATCAAAATCGCGCGGAGGCAATCGAAATGAGAAAAAACAGCTCTTTTGCGACACTGATCTTCATCGTAATTTTCGGCATCGGCGTAGCATTGACATACGCCATGTACAGCGCTTCAGCGAACGTGCAAACCGTGTGGATCGGAGTCATTGCTTTTTTTGTCGCTCTCTTTGTGTCTCTCGCAATCCCCTCGGCCCTGGAGGATGCGATGTCGATGCAGGCCCAGGCTGAAAGAGAACGTCAGGCCCGGGTGATTCTGGGAGATTCGGAGCGACAGGTGGCGGAGAAGTTCGGAGAAGCGGCCAGAACCTATGCCAACGATCCCATCGCTCTTCACCTGAGGGCCATGAACATGCTTTATGAGGGCTTGAAGGAGAACGCCACAATCGTCATCGTCCCCAGCACAGCCGTGGAAAGCATGCAACTGGGCGGCCTTGCCGGGATGACGGCCTTGACCATGGGAATCGGCCAAGAGCGGGCAAACAGGGAGAAAGAAGGCGCACCCGGAAAACAAGAATGACTTCAGGCCGGCTTCACTCGGACTGTGAAAACGATAAGGAGTACCCATGAAACCGGCTGCTCCGCGTATCCTGACCATCAATGGCGGCTCGTCGAGTATCAAGTTCGCGCTGTTCGAGACCGGCGACTCGTTCGGACGGATTCTGGAGGGCGCCATCGAGCGGATCGGACTGCCCGAGGCCGCACTAAAGGTGAAAGGCAAGAGCCGGGCGGACAACTTTTCGAGGCCGGTGACGGCGCCGGATCACACCGCAGCGGTGGGCGTCCTGATGGACTGGATCGAGGAACGGATCGGCGTGGGCACGTTGACCGCGGTGGGGCATCGCGTGGTGCACGGTGGGCCGGAGTATAGCGAGCCGCAGCGAATCACGGCCGAAATGGTCGAGGAGCTGCACCGGCTCAGCCCATTCGATCCTGACCACCTGCCGGAGGAGATACTGTTAACCGGGGCATTCCATCGCCGGTTTCCCGACCTGCCTCAGGTGGCCTGTTTCGACACGGCTTTTCACCATGACCTGCCGCGCGTGGCCCGGCTCTTGCCGATCCCGCGCCGCTTTGAGGCGAAAGGAGTGCGGCGCTACGGCTTTCACGGGTTGTCGTATGCGTATCTCATGGGAGAACTGGCCCGCCTGGCCGGACCGCAAGGCGCGCACGGTCGCATCATCCTCGCCCACCTCGGCAACGGCGCGAGCCTTGCGGCGGTGCATGGTGGGAAAAGCATTGACACAAGCATGGGTTTCACGCCGACCGCGGGCGTGCCGATGAGCACCCGTTCGGGCGATATCGATCCCGGTCTGGTCTGGTATTTTGCGCGCACCGAAAAAATGAGCGCGAAAGAGTTCAACAAGATGGTCAATTTCGAGTCCGGCCTGCTCGGCATATCGGAGACCAGCTCCGACATGCGCGACTTGCTCGACCGTGAAGCGCAGGACGTGCGGGCTCGTGAAGCGGTCGCGCTCTTCTGCTATCAGGTCAAGAAATGGATCGGCGCCTTCGCGGCGGTGCTGGGCGGACTCGATACCCTGGTGTTTGCGGGCGGCATCGGCGAGAAGGCGCCCATAGTCCGGGCACGGATCTGCGACGGGCTGGGCTTTCTTGGAATCGAGCTCGAAGAAAAGCGGAACGCCGCCAACGCGGGCATGATTTCTACGGACGCCGGCCGGGTTGCCGTTCGCGTCATTCACGCGGACGAGGAGTGGATGATCGCAAAGACGGTCCGCCGCGTTTTGGGTCTTACAATTGAAGAGGGACATGCTGACGGAACAAAAGTAGATGTCTGAAATTGGCATAATGATGAAAGCGAAAAATGAGGTTAAGGAGGGCATTGCCGTGGAAACGGAGAAGACGAATAACACGAACAGGCCGTTGCCGCCCGATCTGCTGCGAAAGATGAACGCATACTGGCGCGCCGCCAACTATCTGTCGGTCGGTCAGATTTATCTCTACGACAATCCGCTGCTGAAGCAGCCGCTGAACCTGTCTCACGTGAAGCCCCTGGTGGTGGGGCACTGGGGCACGACGCCGGGCCAGAACTTCATCTACGTGCACCTGAACCGGGTCATCAAGAAGTATGACCTGGACATGTTCTACATCGCCGGTCCCGGGCACGGCGGCCCGGCGCTGGTGGCCAATACGTACCTCGAAGGCACCTACAGTGAGGTCTATCCGAACATCGGTCGGGATGAGGCCGGGCTCAAGAAGCTGTTCACACAGTTCTCGTTCCCCGGTGGGATTTCCAGCCATGTGTCGCCGGAGACGCCGGGGTCGATTCACGAAGGCGGCGAGCTGGGGTACTCGCTCAGCCATGCCTTCGGCGCCGCCTTCGACAACCCCGGTCTGATCGTCGCCTGCGTCGTTGGCGACGGCGAAGCGGAAACCGGTCCGCTGGCCACCGCATGGCAGTCCACCAAGTTCCTCAACCCGACCACTGACGGGGCCGTGCTCCCGATCCTGCATCTCAACGGCTATAAGATCAGCAACCCGACCGTGTTGGCCCGCATCGAGCATGAGGAACTGGAGCAATTCTTCAGGGGCTGCGGCTGGACGCCCTACTTCGTGGAAGGCGACGACCCCGACCGGATGCATCAACTCATGGCAGGCACGCTGGAAAAGGCCGTCGAGTCCATTCGACAGATCCAGAGCAATGCACGGAACAAAAATGAGGCGACCCGGCCGCGCTGGCCGATGATCGTCCTCAGGTCGCCCAAGGGCTGGACGGGACCAAAAGTCGTTGACGGCCTGCAGGTCGAGGGGACCTTCCGGTCGCACCAGGTGCCGATCCTGGTGGATTCCGAGCATCCCGATCACGTCAAACAGCTTGAAAGGTGGATGAAGAGCTACAAGGCGGAAGAGCTGTTCGACGAGAAGGGCCGGCTCATGCCGGAATTGGCAGAGCTTGCGCCCAAGGGAGACCGGCGGATGGGCGCCAATCCCCACGCCAACGGCGGCATTCTGCTGCGCGACCTGCGCATGCCGGACTTCCAGGTCCATGCGGTGTCCGTGCCCTCTCCCGGCGCCGCCACCGCCCAGGATACGCTCGTGCTGGGCAAATTCCTGCGCGACGTGGTGAAGCTCAATGAGGATCAGCGCAATTTCCGGATCTTCGGTCCCGATGAAACGCTCTCGAATCTCCTGGGTGCGGTCTTTGAAGCAACCAACCGCCAGTGGGATGCCCGAACGGAAGAGTTTGATGAATTCCTCGCGCCCGCCGGACGCGTGCTGGACTCGATGCTCAGCGAGCACCAGTGCGAAGGTTGGCTGGAGGGCTATCTGCTCACCGGGCGGCATGGATTGTTTAACTGCTACGAGGCCTTTATCCACATCATCGACTCGATGTTCAACCAGCACGCCAAATTTCTGAAGGTCACCTCGCAACTGCCGTGGCGGCGGAAGATCGCCTCCCTTAACTATCTGCTCGCCTCCCACGTCTGGCAGCAGGATCACAACGGCTTCACGCACCAGGATCCCGGCTTCCTCGATCACGTCGTCAACAAGAAGGCCGATATCGTGCGCATTTACCTCCCCCCGGACGCCAACTGCCTGCTGTCGGTCTTTGATCACTGCCTGCGCAGCCGACACTATGTGAACGTGGTGGTCGCGGGAAAGCACGCGATGCCCCAATGGCTGACCATGGAAGCCGCCGTCGTCCATTGCACGGAAGGGCTTGGCATCTGGCAATGGGCCAGCAACGACCAGGGCGGAGACCCGGACGTCGTGATGGCATGCTGCGGGGACACGCCGACGCTGGAGGTCCTGGCCGCCGTTTCCATCCTCCGCGAGCATCTCCCCGAGCTGAAAATCAGAGTGATCAACGTCGTCGATCTCATGAAGTTGGACCCCGGCACGGAGCACCCGCACGGGCTGAGCGACACGGATTACGACTCGCTCTTCACGAAAGACAGGCACATCATCTTCGCCTTCCACGGATACCCCTGGCTGATCCACCGCCTGACCTACCGACGGACCAACCGCAACCTTCACGTCCGCGGCTACAAGGAAGAGGGCACGATCACGACGGCCTTCGACATGAGGGTGCAGAACGAGCTGGACCGGTTCCACCTGGTGCAGGACGTCGTCGATAGGCTGCCCCGGTTGGGCTCCAAAGGAGCCTATCTGAAGCAGATGGCGCAGGACAAGCTCATCGAGCACAAGCTGTACATCGACAAATACGGCCAGGACATGCCGGAAATCAGGAACTGGAAGTGGGGCGTGACCAACGCAGGCAAACCGGCCTAAACCGCGCCGGCGCCAGAAAGGATGTTCGATATGCGAACAGCCCCGGATAAATTCACTTGTGTCCGTGAGAGGACGGCGCTCGTTCCGGGCGACGATGCCCGGCAAGGCCCTCGTGGCGGCTCTCGCGGCGGGTGCGCTCACGGGGACCGCCCTGACGTCCGTGGGTCTCCCGGGGCTCCTGCCATTGCCCTGGCGGCAGACGCTCGCGATTTTCGCCTATGCCATGTTCTCGTGCCTTGTCGTCAACGACGCCGTGAAGGTTGCGATGATCAAATGGCGCGTTCCCACGGCGGTAGCCTAAAATGTGCCATTGTCGTGGCAGGCCGATGACAACGGGTCGACCAAAAGCTCTCGCCCATTGGATCTCGTGGATCTTCGGACTGGCCCTCCTGGCCAGTGTAGTGATGTTTGCGATACACTACAGACAGGAGAGGGCCTTAGCGCAGCTCTTGCACCGCGCTCGGCCTGCTTGGCTGCTGGTCGCCCTCTTGCTCCAGACGGGGACCTATACGACGGATGCCCGGATCTGGCAGCGAGTCCTCAGCCGTGCGAATATATCCAGGCCGCTCCGCTCCTATGTCGGCTTGGGGCTGGCGAAGCTCTTCATGGACCAGGCCATTCCTAGCGTTGGTCTGAGCGGCACATTGCTCGTCATCCGGGCGCTGGACCGCCGCGCCGTGCCGCGCGGAGCAAGCATGGCCGCGGTCGTCGTCGATCTCGTGAGTTACTACGCCGCCTATGTTCTGGCTTTGGGCCTCGCCCTCGGCATCGTCTGGGCATACGGAGACCTCACACCTTTGATGGCCTTGCCGGCGGGCATCTTCGCACCCTTGGCAACAGCCGTTCCTATTGCCCTCCTGTGGGTAAGCCGCGGCCGGAGGCTGCCCGGTTGGCTCGAGCGGCTGCCCTTCATCAAGCCGGCTCTTCGAGCGTTTGCTGAGGCGACGCCGGCCATCGCTCACGACGTCTCTCTCATCGCACAGTGCATGGGCCTCCAGCTCGCGATAGTCGCGCTCGATGCGGGGACACTCTGGATCATGTTGTTGGCTCTCGGTCTTGAGGTCAATCCAGCGCCGGTCTTCGCGAGTTTCATGCTCTCGACACTGGCGCGGACGCTTGGAGTGGTTCCTGGAGGGCTTGGGGTTTTCGAGGCCGTCTCCGTAGCTACGCTCAAGCTTATCGGAGTGCCGTTCACGGCCGGCCTTGCGGCGACACTCCTTTTCCGTTTCTTCACCTTCTGGCTGCCTATGGCGCCCGGCCTAATCCTCGCGCGGCGTGAGGCGAAGGCCTGATGGCTACCGCACTTCTTATTGGGGCATGCCATTGCCCGCGCTGGAGAGAAGATGCCGGGCTGCGCGCGGTCGAAGGGGGAATATTTGGGGTCGGGTCTTGTTTCTTGCATAGCTGCAAACAACAAGACCTCAAATAATACACCTCGGTGAATAAGTTCGGTTGCGGCTTTCAACTCGCAATCGATAGAATCACCGGAACCTCTCCGTCCAAGCTTCGTAGGTGCACTCGTCGAGCGCGTAATCTTCAACGATTATCAACATTTCGTGCCCGAGGGCTCCTTCCTGAAATGCGTTTTTTGGGATTCTGCTCCGCCATGCCACACTACATGTGGCAATCCTCACCTATTGTCCCTGCTTCCCCGGGACTCATCAGTAGTCGTTGGGACGCGCATCCGGGAAAAGGAACGGTTCGTCACTTGCCCTGGTTCATCAGGTCTTTCGCCTTATCCATCATCCCCCCTTGGTCCATGAGCGCCTTCCCTTTGTCCGTGAGCGCCTTCCCTTTGTCCGTGAGCGCCCCTTGTCCCTGGGTGGTTGCTGCCTGCCCCGATGATTGATCCGCCCCCGCGGTTGGTGGCGTTACCGTGGTTCCGCCCTGGTCCGTCGTTTTGCCTTTATCCGGCAGAGCCTTTCCCTGATCCAGCAATTTTTGCCTGAAACAACACGATTTTTAACAAATCTATGTCAAACTATTTCGAGATGGACTACAGTCGCCGCCTCCTCAAGGTTTTGAGTAATGTCCTCGGGCAGCTGTTCAGGCACCCCTGCCCGGCCCTATTCGCGACTTCTTAAACCGTTCAACCATAGGTGAGTCTTCCGGAGATGTGCAGCCGAGTACAGCTTTGAAACGAAGATCTCACAATTTCATACTTGATTTTATCTTGCACTCCGGTAAGATTGTACAGGAGTGTCTGAGCCATTCGTCGATGCAGCCGCTCCGGGCCTGCCATATCAGATAAGGAGGCACCATGAAGACGTTACTGCGTACCTTAGTTACTGTCGTTTACCTTCTTGCGACTTCATCAACACTTCTCTACTCAGCCGATTTTCTTGGCGACGCCCTGAAAAAGGGATTGCCCCAGCTACCAGGGTCCGGCGGCTTGCCCACAGGTGCGGGCCTCGATGACAGCACTATTGCTTCCGGCCTGAAGGATGCCCTCTCCGTCGGAACCAAGAACGCCGTCAGCCTCGTCTCCAAGCTCAACGGTTACTTCGGCAACCAAGCCATCAAAATCCTGCTGCCCGACAACATCCAGAAGGCGGCGGAACTGGCCGGAAAGGTGGGTTACCAGAAACAGGTGGATGATTTCATTTTGAGCATGAACCGTGCCGCGGAGAAAGCGGCCCCCAAAGCGGTTTCTTACTTTGCCGATGCCATCAGAGGGATGAGCATCGAAGATGCCCGGAAAATCCTCACAGGCGGCAACACGGCGGCAACCGAATATTTCAAGTCGAAAACCTCCTCAAAGCTCTACGATGAGTTCAAGCCCATCGTCACCGAGAGCATGAACCAGGTCGGGGTTACCCGCGCCTATAACGCCATGATGGGTAAGGTCCCGTCTGTCCCCTTCGCAAAGCCGGAATCGGTCGATCTCAACCACTATGTCACCACGAAGGCCCTGGACGGCCTCTTCTACATGGTGGGACAGGAGGAGCAGAAGATCAGGACAAACCCCATGGCGCGGACAACGGACCTATTGAAGAAGGTATTCGGCAAGTAACCGGCCTGGCTCACTGTTTTTCCAGGCGCTGTAAGATCGTCCGGGCCTCTATATATCTTTTATGCGGACATTTCCGGGTGATTTCTCGATGGTCTCCGAAATATCTTTCAGGTACTTAGCGATCGTGTCTACATCATCGGATCGATAATCAGGGATCTCTGTGACTCCGTATTTCTCATACTCGTCGAGGACGAATTTAAGCGTAATGGTTTCAATTGTCCTTCCCGGTTGAAACCCGACTTCGCTCGTCTCTCCTTTTACCATTTCACCAACGAGCCCTACCTCGCTCAGTTCCTGGAGAAGGCTTTCTACGAGACGTACGGGGATTTCCACGGCACGGGCAATCTGCCGGACCGTCATCGGTTTCTCACCCAGGGAGAACCGTTTTGTGAGAAGGTGAAATATCCTGAGCGTGAGAAGCTTTTTCGCTGAGACACTTATCCGGGAGTAATCAGGATGAAAACCATAGGTTTCATAATGCTCGCCGGCATGAGCGATCTCTGCCCCGAAAAGAACGATCATCCAGCTCATTTGAAGCCATGCGAGGAATAACGGCAATGCAGCAAAGCTGCCATAGATGGCTCCCTGACTTGCCACCCCTATCTGGAATTTAATATATGCCCACTGCACGACTTGGGCAATCGTACCGCCGGCGATGCCACCAAGAATAGCAGAGCCGAGCGGAATTCTGGTGTTTGGCATGATCAGGTAGAGCATGGTTAAAAGTACCCAAATCGATACATAGGGCAGCAAATCCAGCACGAAAAGGACGACGCTGCTGAAAACTCCCAGAAAAGAAATCTTGGCAAGAAGCACCGTCACTTGACTTGCCACCAGGAGAGTCGCGCTGCCCGATATGACGAGAAGGAGAGGAAGGAGAACCATCATGGCAATATAATCGCCAAATTTTCTTATGAGCGTCCTTGATTTCTTTATCTCCCAGATGTCGTTGAGGGATTCTTCAATCTTCCCGAGTATGGATATGACCGTCCAGAAAAGCAGGACGATCCCGACTCCGGCGATCAATCCGCCCTTCGCCTGTCCAAGGAGATTATGAGAAAACGTAAGGATCTGATTAGTCAGACCCGACTGCCAGTTTGCCTTAGCGGCGATTTGCGTGATCTGTTTTTCGATCAGCCTTTCAAGACCGAAGCCCTTGGCGATCGCAAAAGCCACTGCCACGACGGGAACAATGTTGAGCAAAGAATAGTAGGTCAAGACGGAAGCGGTCTGCTGACAGCGATCCGTAACGAATCTTCGAGATGCGAGGAGAAGAATGCGCAAAGCTCTCACGAGAAATGCCTTGATCGAAGGCAGGTCTTTCAATCGGATTTCCCAGACCCCTGCCTTAAAGAAATGGGCGATGCGTGAGATCATACCTGCTCTCCCTGCCGTTTGAACTGTCAGATCAGTTGGGATGCAAACCCTGGCGCACTCTTCTCATCATTCCCCTCAACTCGGCTTCAGCTCGGAGGTGCAGTTCGGACAACGGGTTGCCTTGATAGGAATGCCGGAGAAACAGTACGGGCATTCCTTTGTTACCTGCACAGGGGGCGGGGCTGCCTCTTCGCGCTTCAGCTTATTCATGGTCCGGACGAGGAGAAATACCGCAAAAGCGACCACGACGAAGCTGATGATTGTGTTGAGGAATATCCCCACGTTGATGGTCACGGCACCCGCAGATTTTGCAGCAGCCACAGAAGCGTAGGGCCCGGCTAGCTTGCCTTCCTTGAGGACAAGAAAGATATTGGTGAAGTCCACGCGCCCGAGCAGCAGACCGATGGGGGGCATGATTACATCCTGGACCAGGGAGCTGACGATAGTACCAAATGCCGCTCCAATGATTATCCCCACGGCCATATCCAACACACTTCCTCGCATCGCAAATTCCTTGAATTCCTTAAACATGAAGGCCTCTCCTTTCGCGATAAGGCTTTTTCACTACTTCAGCTTGAAGTCAACCCGGCTCGCCTTGATCTTTTCTTTCTTTTCCGGTGCAAGGGATTTCGGTTCAAGGATAAATACCCTCTCAGCTTCTACCTTCCCGGATTTCAGGATAAGATCTTTCACTTTCATGGCCCTCTGGGAGGCGAGGGCCCTCAAGTCCCCCTCTTTGACCTCGGTGTGGGTCAACATAAGCTTTTCCATTTCTGGACCGGGAATATCCTTTGCCATCCCGATAAAATTTTTCGGTTTGGGGAATTTATCCGCTTTATAGGCCATTTTCAGATATTTTTGATATTCGGTAGGCTCGATTTTCACGTCATCCACCGGGACCGCAGGTTGCCCCTTCTTCACCATTTCATTCAGTTTCTGAACTTTTAGTTTTCTATTGAATAGAAGCTGTTTTAATCCTTCCCGGTCATTTTCCATGTCCACGTGGCCTTCGATATCTAACTTGAGGGAGGGACGATCCTGCAGAGCCTTCGAGACGGTATCGAGTTTTTTCAGATTAGGCTCCGTGATGACCGTGCTTCCATAGTCGAACTCCACGTAACTCAGTTCTTCGCCGCCTCCTCCGAATACGGCCCCGAGGAGCGCAAAAGGCGAGGTGGCGGCTTTAGCGAGCAGGTTAACGAGGATGTGGACAATAATTCGCCAGACGCTGAATTTCGGGTCATCGAGACTTCCTGTAACAGGAAGGTCCAGTTTGATCTCTCCCTTCCTGTCTTTCAAGAGGGCCACGGCCAGCCTGACAGGCAATTTGGTTGCCGTGGGGCTCTCAACACGCTCACCGAAATTGAACTGGTCGATGAAGATGTTGTTTTGAGAATCGAGTTTTCGGTTGACGATTGAATATTTCACGTCGAGGGAGAGCTTGCCCTTCTCGATGGCATAGCCTGCGTATTTTCCCGAGTAGGGGGCTGCGGGGCTTAGATCCAGATCCTTTATTCGAGCCTTCAAGTCCACAAAAAGGGCATCCGTCAGAGGGTTGATCTTGCCGGTGATCTCCAGGGGAGCATAGTCATTGAGCTTGCCGAGAAGTTCAACATCTGCCGTCGTATTTTTCTCAGACGAAAGCCCAGATACTCTCCCTCCCATCTCGGAGAGCTTTGTCGAAAATTCCGGTTTAACCGAATTATCGAAGAAGTCTATCCTTCCTCCCTGGAGAGTGACCTGATCGATCTTGATGCTCTTCGAAGGCTCTTTCTTTGCTGGAGGAGCCGTTGCTGCCTCCGGACGAGCAGGGATCGGTGCCTCCTTCGGTTCCTCAGAGGCCAGCATTTCCTGGAGATTGAGCTTTCCTTCGGAATTGACGAGCACGAGAGCGTAAAAGTTGGTGAAGGAGATCCCTTTGATATCAACAGAAAGCGGGGTATATCCAGCATTGACACCACTCAGCGAGAGGGATTCGAATTTCAGAAGGTCCTGCCCATTCAGTTTATCAATTGAAGAGAAACCGGCCACAGAGGCTTTCCCCTTATAGGCCATCTTTATCCCCTCTTTTTCGGTAGAACCGAAGGAAAGATTGCCGGTTGTGGAGATAGTCCCTCCGGTCACCGTCATCTTCACTTTATCCGTGAAATAGGATTGGAAAGGAACAATTTCAATGCCTTTCAACTCTGTCTTTACCTCAGCAGAAAGGGGTTCTATGCCGATAGTTCCTGTAGTGGAGACGGTTCCTTTCCCATTCAAGAGGAGAGAGACGGCAAGCTTTCCCTTGCTATTCTTCGCGGTAGAAATGTTCTCACCTTTTACCCTCAGGTTTTGGGCAATGAGAGTAACCGGGGCCGAAGTCGTTTGATCCTCAACTCGAACCGTATACTTATCAATGGCCATCTGTCTTAGGGAGATAAGCCAAGGTCTTTCAGGATTCGTGGGTTTATCACCGGCTTTTACTTTTTTGGATGGCCCTTCAGGAGTCGCCGCGGGAGGGATGAGTTTGAGAAGATTCACCTCGCCGTTATTCGACCGTTTGACGAGAAGTTCGCCTTTCTCCGTGGAGAAGTTTCCAATTTTAAGTTCTTTCTTTGTGAGGTTTGCATCCGTTTCTTTAATTGAGAGGTTGGGAATTTTAACAAAGTCTCTATGCTCCTCGGCTTTCCTGAGACGAAGGGCATTGAGCATGACGGAGATCCCCGAGAGATTGATCTCCGGTTCTTTCCCATCCTTTGCATACCTATAGCGGGTTGAAAGGTCAAGTCGACCATCTTCGATGTCGAAGAGAAGGCTGTCCCTGTAGAAAGGGCTGTACTTCTTCAGGAGAAGGGAGGTGACTTCCAAAGCTCCCTCCGACCCAAGGGGATCCATGCAAAACTCACCTTGAACCTTTATGGTCTCTTTCGCTTCAGTTTGGAGGGACAGGGCATAGGCCGATTTTTTATCTTTACCGTTACTGAAATGGTCTACCTTCAGGTCGACGGGGTCCAAACGCGTTTTGAAAGGCTTGCTCCTGGAAAGGTCAGAAAAAGATATCTTTCCTCCTGCCAGCCGTATCTCGTCTATGTCCAGAGATAGAGGTGCTACGTCCACCATTTTCTCTGGGGCAGGCTTCGCCTCACCTGCCTCAGGTACGAGGGACTGGGCGTTGATAATTCCCTTTTCATCGCGCCGGATCTCGAGCTCAGGCGACTGAATCGACACCTTCGACAAATGAATGATTTTAGAGAGGGGTTCCGATGCGGCGATGGAGACATCAAGGAGGGGAAGTCTGAGGAAAGGGTTATTCCTTTCGTCGTTCACGGCTATGTCTTTCAAGGAGACGTTCCCTGTGAGGGTGAGGGAAGGCTTCTTTTCTTTCGTTTCGATAAAAGATACCTTTGCCGCTGTATCCATGGAGGCCGACACGACCTTGAAGTTCATCTTCATCGGAACATACGCCAGATAATAAGGGATGTTGAGATCTTTAATATTAATGTCAACGGAGGTTTCAAGGGAATCGGCGAAAGGCCTTGTCTTTCCCTGGAGCGTGTAGAGAGTGTTATTAATCTTGGCTGAAAAATGAGGCTGGACGAATCTTTCGACATAGGAAGGGATATTCGACAGGAAGGGGATGCCAATC
>Ga0326727_10021296_pt1 | contig 12724 bp, 10 predicted proteins | sample MB2enrmetagenome_FD_207643 | JGI IMG/M metagenome (GOLD analysis project Ga0326727, IMG submission 207643) | Lab enriched peat soil microbial communities from McLean, Ithaca, NY, United States - MB29MY | ecosystem: Environmental > Terrestrial > Soil > Wetlands > Peat | place: USA: New York...
ACCGTCCCTCCCAGCGCGTGGATGTTGTAGCCGAACTGGAATGTGAACATGTCCTGGAAGTACAGGAAGAACCTGGTGAGGAGCGGCTTGTCGAAGCCGTAGGCGTGAAGGATGAGCTTCTGTTCTAGTGCCAATTCCAGAAAGGGGTTCTTGGATCTGATGGCCGCCTGTTGGGGAACGTAGAGCAACTCGGCGCACTTAAGGTAAGTCTCCCCTGGGCACGAAGTGATGAAGGGCAGAACCTGGAAGAGGAAGAAGTTGAAGCAGACGATCACAATCAGGAGTATGAACGTATACACGGTCCGCCGCGCTATGTACCTCCCGAGCCCCATCGAACAGTCAAACTCTTCGATAACTAATATGGCTTGTTACCAAAACTAGGGCTTTCGCGGACTGCTCACGAAAATACAGGAGGCCTATCCCACGGTGACGTGAACGACGGCCAGCTGTCCCCATTCGTCAGCGATAACGACAGTGTACACCCCTGGCACGAACGCATGCTGGGCGGGTAGGAAGTTGAAGTGGCCCAGGCCGGCGTAGGAGGTCGGATAAGACAAGCTGCTGTTGAGATCCCAGTAACCATTTGTCGCCACGGTCATGCTTGCGCTAACTGGACCGTAGGTCGATACGCTGCCCGTCACACTGTAGGAGTCAGTGACGTAGACCGAATCACTGCTGGGCTCGAACACGAAATGCATGAATGCCGTGTTCTCCATGCACATTAACCCTGGCGTGCCTCCCGGACCCATTGCCTCCAGCTGGTCCGACGAGTAATTGCCCTTGAGCACCACCATCTCAATCGGCGAGTAGTATCCGCACGGAGGCCAGCTCTGGCTGAACATCAGCAGACCGTGAAGGGGCCAGTTGTAGCTCACGTAGGCCTCGTTACTCTGATTGAGCGTGTTGAACAAGGTGGCGGTGATGGCCACCTTCTCCCCTACACTGATGGTCGTCCCGTTGACCGACAACTGTAGGCTTAGCCCCACGGGCGCGTTGTGGATGGCCAGTTCAACTGTCTGGGAACTACCCGGATTGCTGGAGTCTCCGCTGTAGGTCGCCTTGATCGTGACGCTCCCCGCTGCAGTCGCCGTGATGTTCACGGAGCAGAACCCCGACGAAAGCGTGCAAGGGTTCGGGGAGAATGTGACGCTTCCATTCCCAGAAGAGGTGAAAGCGACAGTCCCGGTTTGCGTTGGGTATGTGCCGGTCACGAGTGCTGTGCATGCGACTGGCGTGCCTATGTCGAAGGAAGTCTGCGTGCAATAGATCCAAGTCGCTGTAGACGCTTTCTCAGTCGCTTTAGACGCCTTGATAGTCAGTGTTGTTGTTCGAGAACTTCCATGATTGTTGGGGTCTCCGCTGTATGTCCCCTGCATCGCAACCTTGCCGGCCGTCGTCCCTGTCATGTTCACTGAACACGTAGCTTGGCCAGAGTTCTTCAGGCTGGCGAGAGTGCACGTTGTGTAGTTGAAGGAGACTGAACCTGCGCCGCTTTGGAACCAGCTCACCGTTCCTGTCGGGAGATAACCAGTCACCTTGGCCTTGCAGGTGATGACTTTCGACGAGCCTGCGACCACGGACCTCGGACTACAGGAGACCGTCGTCGTCGTGGGTTTCATCGTCACGATCAAGTTGTACGCCCCAGCAGTTGCGGGGTTGTTGGTATCTCCACCGTAGTTCGCCGTGAGCGTGACTCGACCTGCGGCGGTCGGCGTGAACCTCACCGAGCACGTGCTGTAGGTCTTGTGCTTCGAAAGGGTGCAGGATGGCTTAAAATACAATGTGGATGTCTTTGAGAATATGCCCGAGCCGCTGTTCGACCACGTGACAGTGCCGGTCGGCGTCTTGGGACCGGACTTGTAGACCGTCGCCTTGCAAGTGATCGCTGAGCCCACGACCACGCTGGACCGAGAACAGGTCACACCGAGGAGCGTCACCGTGAAGGTCGCCGTAGGACTGTTGGTGCCGTCGCTTACTGTGATCGTGTGATTGCCAAGGGCAGAATACGGGACAGTGAATGCGCAGCCAGAGTTAACGTTGCCAAACAGGTCCGTGGTGCAGGTCGTGGGCATTCCGGCGGTCGAGCCGTCAAACGCGACCGTCAGACCGTGCGAAGCGACGAGCCCAGCGCCAGCTATGGTGACAGACGTGCCCGCGGCTCCCAAAGAAGGGCTGAGGGTGATGAAAGGAGAGATTGATCCAACGATGGCAGCGGGCATCACTCCGTTTGGCGGCATCGCGCTGACTGTCACCCACTGGGCGGTCTCACCATTGTCACCCATCCCCTTCGTGAAATCCCAAAAGCCGAGGTAGTACGCTCCGCCGCTCGGGGAACTACTGGTTTGAGAGACAGTGGTCGGTGTGTCACTCGGGGGTATGAGGGTACCGACCTGGTTGTCTCCTTGCCAATTCAGAGAGTAGATCATGTACTGAGTGGCGTCATAGGAATTGGCTGTCGGAGCCGCCCCCTCGTTGCTAGTGACCTCGAAAGGCTGAACGCAGTACCACTCGGAGCAGGATATGAAGTCTGATACGTAATTCCCGTTGTATGGAATGGTACCGTTCTCGGCTCCAGCAGTCGTGGGAAACTGGGGCGCCGACCACCAACCGAACCAGACTCCCTGGCCGTTGACCCCTGACGCATAGCTCTGCATTTCTGCAGAGACCACGTACGAGCCGGAGTCGAGAGCCGTCGCAAAGTACCCGTATACGGCATTCGCGCAAGATTGAATGTACTCACCACAACTGCCCGTGTAGAAGGACGTCCCATTGCTCACTCCGTAGCCTCCGTCGTCCGGAGAGCTCGAGTTTGCCTGTGAGAAGGCCCATCCGCTGGGAAGGCCCGGGCCAGCGAAATTCCATTCATAGGTGAACACGCTTCCGCCATCGTCGTACTCACCGTACGAAGGGCTGAGGGCCGGTGCTTCGCCCGTGGTCTGGGCGTTGAACAGGTTTGTCGTCGGGGACGCGAAGCCCATGTAGACCGTGATGCTGGACTCGGCCGGGATTCCGCCCGCTATCTTCAGCCAATAGATGGTGTCCGTCGAGCTGCTGGAAGCGCCGATTTCCAGCCAGCTTGGAATCAACGTCCCTGCAGAATCGAAGAACTCCACATTCTGGAGATTGGAAGCGTCGAGCAAGGAGTAGGTTGTGCTGTTGACTTGGATCATCTGCTGGAACGGAGCCGGGGTCGGCGAAGATTGCGAATTCGTTATGGTGATTGGAACGTAAGAAACTATTCCCGACGGAACCGTCGGGGTAGGGGATAACGGAGGTGCTTGCGCGGTTAAGGGGGGAGCCAAGAATATGAGTGTCGAACCAAGTAACGTAAAGAGGAGCAGGACGGCGACCGCAATCCTCAGAGACCCTTTGACCCTCAAGACTGACGATTTGTACTACTATGTGATATATACGGATTAGGAGTGAGTTCCACCGTCGAATCAAGAGCCTCCTTGCGTTGGCTTGACTGGGCCGACGGCGGTCCGTCTCCAAACGGGTCCTGAAAATGGATTCCTTGAAGGCCGTTGAAATGAACACAATCGGCTTTTGCCTCAAGGAAATGTTTGAAGTCCCTGGCCGCCGTGCGTGGGAAGTGCTTATTACGAGCGGGCGAGTGTTCTGCTTCGTGCCGATATGTCATAAGTGCGGAAAGCTGATCAGCGCTAAGAAATACGCTAGACACCTTAAGCGGTGCGGGACAACCCACAAGCACTCCCCGCGACCGAGCACGCCTGTCGAAATCTAGGGATGGCATAGTCTTCCTCCTCTTCATGCTTCGGGTTTGGACCCAACGGGAACCGACCAGTTCCCCGTGCAAATCCGCCTAGGGCCTAGTGCAGCCCACCAGAGTTCGCGTCTGTCTAGGAGCTATCACAGACCAAAGGCTTGGTGGCGCTCGGGCAGGGACCGCATCTGGTGAGGGCAACCCGCAAGACCTACGGCAGAACGAAAGCGCATCGCTGTCAAGACCTTCGTTCGTCAGCGGGAAGACCATCGCTTAAATCCGACCTCCATGGACGAGTGACCCGACCGAGTTGCCCTCGAAAAAGCGCGTGATCGAGCAGGAATACTACTACGACGCCACCCCCGAGGTGGTGTTCAGGGCGCTCACGGTGCCCAAGGAACTCAAGAAATGGTTCCTGAGCGATGCCAAGATCAGTCCGAAGGAGGGAAGCTCCTACACGTTCACATGGGAAGGCGGCTTCAGTCACGCAGGGAAGGTCGAGAGGGTCGAGCCTGGTCGGAAACTCGTCCTATCCTGGCCGGACAAGATCAAGGGCAAGCTCTACGAGACGCAGGCCGCTTTCACCCTGAAGAAGAAGGGTAAAGGGACGCTGCTCAAGGTGAAGCACACCGGGTTCAAGAAGGGAGACAACTGGATTTGGCTCTTCGGAGCGGTACAGTCGGGCTGGGCATACTACCTGACGAACCTGAAGTCGGTTCTGAGCCGGGGAACCGATCTTCGGTCGGAGTTCGACAGCCCATAGCAATGGCGCGCTAGAGCGCAGGCCGACGGGCCCAGCCCTTGAACAGGCTCCGAGTGGATTTCATTCGTTGATACCCGTGCCTTGTCAGACATGACAGGATTCCCGGGTAATTAGGGCGCTCCTTAGCATCCTTTCCTTATGCGTTAGGGAGGCTTATATACCGCGTCGAATGTGGCTAATCGATTACCATGGCAATGTCACCTGGAAAGTGGGCTGGCAGGTTCATCTGGGCTGCCGTGCTTCAGGGTCTTTGCGCAGTCATAGCGACGGTGCTAATCGTGGAGCCATTGAGCTACTTCAACATCGACTGGTACTTCAGTCCGTCCAAGGTGATTGCTGGTGGCTCCGCGGGTACGTGGCTGTTCACAGGCTACATCTCCTACCTGGTCGTCGGCGTGATTGCGACTGCCGTCACGGCGATCTTTTACTTCTATATTGAAGGTGTCATGGGCAAAGTCTACAGTGGACTGACGAACTACCTCGCTTGGGGACACTACATTCTCATGAACGTGGGAGTCGCCGGTTCGATGTTCCTGATGATGTGGGGCGGGTATATGGGTGGTCGGGGGATAGCCGAGGGTCTGACAACATATCAGGTTCACGTGCAGTACCTCAGTCAGCTCGTAAACCCGATCGGCGCGTTCATCATGGTGGCGGCCCTAGGTGCGATTCTGGGGGGCCTGGGATTCATACTCAGGACTAGGATGAAGTAAGAAGGTTTCCATGTCTTCAACCTCATCGCTCCAAGAGGCAAGGTCTGCCATGACCCATTGTTTCGGGCCGTTGTCCGGGATTCGGGGTTTGTCACGAGAAGTGTCATTAGGTCTCGTGGCTTTCCATCCTGTCGAGTCCCTCAAAGCACGGGGACGGGCTAGCCGCTGAACGTCTCTGACGGCTCAGGGTAGACGATGTTGCTGACGAGAGTCTTCCCGCAGTTCACGCAGTTCCCTACCGTCTCGAGGCAGTTCTTGTGATACCTGGAGCCGCACTCGCACTCGGCGTAGGGCTCGGGCTCCTCGCTCTCCAGAATTGACCTGATTTCCGTGCCACAGTACGCGCAGGTCCTCATGTGTCTGACGATGTCCCTTAGAGTGAAGATGCCCATGATCTTGCCGTTCTCGGTCACGAGCATCCTCCTGACCTTCTTCCTGTTCATCACTTCTATTGCCTCGCGGAGGGGCTGATCCTTGTCGATTGTTACGGGAGGGGATGTCATCACCTCCTTGACCTTGATGGACTTCGGGTCCAGAGACTTGGCGACCACCTTCTTCATTACGTCCCTTTCCGTGAGTATCCCAACGCTTTCGCTTCCCCTTGTGACCACGACGCTGCCCCTGTTGTTCTCGACCATCATCTTGGCTGCCTCGTAGACCGACTTGCCCTCGTCGATTTTGATTAGGTCGCGTCTGGCAATGTTGCCTGCCGGAAGGTCGAGAACCATAGCACTCCGCTCTTTCGGATTTATTTAAACCAGAGATTCGCCGTCTGGCTCGGTTGCACGATGGGTGATTCCGGGTTCAGCTTGCGCGCGCCCATCGACCTTCTTATCTAGAGACTGAGGCTCGATTGCTGACAGGGGAGGATTTTGGAGAAGGAGCTCGTCTTTGTGGCCCTTGGGGACAGCCTCACGGTGGGCTATCAGTCTCCAACACTGGGAGACGAATTGTCCCGACCCACTCCATACACGGATTTCCTGAAGGAGAGAATCGGGAAGATGCCCGATCTTGACAGGGTGGGCTCTCTCAGGGTCGAGTTTCTCAATCGCGGGGTTGTGGGCGAGCTCACCGAGGACATGCTCGACCGCTTCGACCGGGATGTTGTGAAACTCGAACCAGACTTCGTCATAATTCTAGGGGGCTCCAACGACTTGGGCTGGGAAGTCGAGCCTCAATCCGTGGCCGGGAACCTCACCGAGATGTATCGCGAAGCGGTCAGACATGGAATACGACCCATCGCTTGTACCGTTCCATCGATACTCGGCTTCGACGAAGGTATTCCGCCGAGACTCGTGTTGAACCAGCTCATCAAGAAGTTCAGTGCCGAGCACGGCCATGTCTGCGTGGATCTCTTCACAGCCACGTGCGACTCTGCCACGGGGAGGCTGAGGGAGGAATGCTCCAACGACGGGCTACACCTGAGTGCGAGAGGCTACAAGACAATGGCTGAAGTCATCTTCTCCGAAGCGGTGCGCAACATCGTCTCAGAGGCTCGGATGCGTGCGGGTCGTCATTGAGTGGCTCTCGTCAGGGGGATAGCGCGCGAGTGGTGAGCGCGCACTATGCGCCAACTCGCCACTGAACGCAATCCCAGTTTCTCTTGATATCTTCAATGGACTCAACCAGACAACCGCCTAGGCCCAGTCTTGAAGGCTGATCGGCCTCCTGCCACAGGCCCGATAGGGAAGGCTTAACAAAAGAGCTTCACAGCTTAGCTCCGTTGAGAAAGATAGCAGTCCTCTTGCAACTCAACAGCTTCTCGAACGTCCTGCAAGTGTGCCTCTGGGAAGAGAAGAATGCCTTCATGAAGAGAGTTAGAGGCCTCTCAGCTCATGTGAAGTGGAGGCCATAGAAGTCGTGGTACTCACTTGCGAGATCTGCGGCAGCCCGATAAGGGTCGCTCCCAGCCGTGTGGAAATCGACGGGGCCATCCTGCAAGTCTGTCAGAGCTGCGCTAAGAGGGGAACGCCATTGATGGGGATTGTGCCAAGAGTTCGCCCGGTCAGGACCCGGCCTGCCATCAAGGGAGGATCGATCGAGTCTGAAGTCGAAGTCGACCCCGAGTACAGCTCGATATTGAGGCGGGCGAGAGAAGGGCTGGGCCTCACTCAGGAGGCCTTGGGAAGGGCGATCAACGTAAAACCTTCAGTCATAAGCCACATCGAGACAAAGAAGATGAAGCCCGACTTGATTCTGGCCAGGACCCTCATGCACTACCTGAAAGTGGAGCTTCTGGTCTCCAGCGGCGATCTGGAATCGACCGCTGCGTAGGGAGACGAGCATCAGTCTCCGGTGTATCCCTCGGATTCCCCGCCCACTGCCTCGCTGTTCTCCAGTCCGTTCGCGCGCGATGCACTTTGGCATCACATGAATCTGAACTCTCTACAGAGGATATGGTTCGACCCAGCGGACAACGCGTAAGTAGGAGCAACCACTCTATGTCAAACGCCATTTCTATGCCAAAAGCCAGCGTGAGTGAGCGCAAGACCGTTCTCAAGACAATCAGACTCTCCGAGTCTTCTGCACGTTCTCTTCAGAAGGAAGCTGAGGACGAAGGCACAACCATCAATCACTTGATCAACTCAATCGTTAGTCAGCACTATGAGTGGGATAAGAAAGCAAGTGAGTCTGGATTCACTTCGATTCACAAGTCAGTGTTGACGGCGTTGGTTGAAGGATTGGACGACAAGACCCTCGCAAGGATAGGACGAGAGGTGGTTCCTGGTTGGTTTGGGGAGATGGCCGAATACTGGTTTCAAGACTCCAGCCCCGACAGGATACTGGATGCCATAAGCATGAGGTTCAAGTTCAATCCCCTGATGCGAATAGAGATAACAAAGGAAGGGGACAATTACACAATCATCCTCCGCCACGACCTGGGTCCCAAGTGGAGCATCCTCGCGGAAGCTGCCGCCAGGGAACTTGCGAGGAAGTACTTTCATGTTGAACCACAAACCAGTCGGGGGGAATCGGTCGTCATGGGTCGTTTCAAGGCCAATCCGGCCGCAGCTTTGACCTCGTCGCCACGCTAGCGGAAACCTTGGATCATTCATTCAAGTGTTGATTTCGCTTAGGGGCTTCCACCCACCTCGCCTTTGCATTAGCGCGCCAGGTGAGGGTCGCTGAATGTTCACCACGATTGGTGAATTCTTCGGAAAGACTCAAGGCGATTTGCAGCCTTGAAATACTGAATCAATCGAGATTGGTCTGCGGAGTCACCGAATGCCTGGTTTAGAACCGACTGGAACACGCCTGTGGTTGAAGGCTCTTCGCTATCACTTCATTCCCCCCAGCATCTTTCCTGCGGCTCTGGGCGCTGCGGTGGCTCTGGCTGCGGATCACACCTTCTACCCGTTCTACTTTCTTCTCGTCTTGATTGGGGTGGTGATCAACCACATGGGGCTGAACATGGCCAACGACTACTTCGACTACGAACACGCAGTGGACAAGTCGAAGCCTGAGGAAAAGAATCCCTACTCAGGCGGCAGCGGCACCCTTGGCAGAGGACTGATTCGCCCATCAACCATGCTCAAAGCGTGCGTCATCTGTTTTTCAGCAACAATTGCGATTGGACTGTACCTGACAGTTGCCAGAGGCTTACCCGTACTGCTGTTCGGCTTGCTGGGCGTTTTTTGCTCTGTGTTCTACGCTGCACCGCCGATAAGTTTCTCTCACCACGGTTTGGGCGAACTCGGTCAGCTCGTGAACTTCGGCACAACCATAGGTTTGGGGTCCTACTTCGTCCAGACCCAAAGGCTGAGCTTTCAGGCATTCATTGCCACCTTGCCACTGGGAATAATGCTCTTCTCGATGATAATCATAAACGAAATCCCAGACTACCAAGCGGACCGACGGGCAGGAAAGCTCACACTCGTAGCAAGGTACGGAAAGGAGGCCGGCGTTCACATGTATTTTGTAAGCTGGGCTTGCACCTACGTGGTCATAGCTCTAGGAGTGCTGTCTGGAGTGCTACCTCTGACGGCACTGTTCGCATTCGTGTCGTTGCCTGTCGTCCTAAGATCAATGCAGACGTTGCGAGAAAACTATGAAGATTCAGTAGGGTTGGCGCCTGCAAACCTAGATATGATAAGGGCCCACAGCGTGACAAGCTTGGGACTGATCGCCGCCTATTCGATACAGGGAGTAGCTAACCATGCAAACGTTGCGCAGCTGCTTCTGCTCCTGCTACTCTTGGCAATCTTCTATGCTCCCGCCATGCTCGCACTTAGGAAACCACGAAGAACGTGAAACTTCGCAGTGACAATAAGACTCTCCGACGATCGTGGATCTACGCGAGGGATACCAGACAGGTTGCGAAAGGCACACGCTAGAACATTCACCTTCCCCGAACCACTGAAGGTGGGCGCAGTCGTCTCCAGGCCGAACAGGTTCGTTATGATGGTGAGAACTGACGACCATAGGATCAGGTGCCACTGCCCGACCACCGGCAGACTGGGAGACCTCTCCCTTTCCGGACTCAGATGCCTCTACTCTGATGCGCACACGAATGGAAGGAAGACAGCTCATACGGTTGAGGCCATTTCCATCGACCGGCCAGTGAGGACTGAATCCTGGATTGGTATCAACCAGACTGCTGTCAACAGGCACGTCGAGTTCTTCATCAGGAGTGGGCAACTTTCCCGCATGGCGATGGGCGTCCTGAAGAGAGAGGTGAGGCTAGGAGGCTCGCGCATCGACTTTCTGGTCGGGGACACTTACGTAGAGGTGAAGACTCCACTGACAACTCTCCCAGCGACCAGAACCTTCGAGAGAGTCAAGCACGGCAGGTTCGACTCCTTCGGTAGGCTGATTCGACATATGACGGAGCTACGAGAGGCGAGGTCCTTTGGAAGGAGGGCGGTGATTGCCATGTGCTATCTGTATGACGCGAAACCCTTCAGACCCCCCGCGTCCGACGTGACCAACGCGAGGGTTCTCGAAACCGCCCGTCTGGCGGAGCAGAGTGGGGTAGAAACCTGGCAGGTGAACATGAAACTTGACAGGAAGGGCGTCAGAGTAATCCGCTACTTCAGGAACGAGATCTCCACAGCTTCGACGTGATGAGCCGGTCAACGTGACGGATCTTGCCATCTAGTGTAGGCGCCCGAGACGATTTTCGAGCTCCGCCCTGCGAATTCTAGATCAATGCGTCCACAACGAACCTGCTGCCTTCGAGTATCTTGCCGTCCTCTCCTACCTGCTATTCTCGCCTTCTAGGGCGGTCCTCATTCTTCGGTGCCTGAGGTTTCTGATCGCCATGCTCAGGGAAGACATGCCAATCAGCTCCAGATACTCGGACGCACCCATCGCTTAGCAGCCAGGAATGAATCATCTAGACTCAACGTGTGATTCTTCAAGGAGGCCTTGACCGGTTGTAGCGGCTTCAGGAACGGGCTGCCGATGACGAGCAGAACAAGCCCGCCTAGATTCAAATAAGCTCCAAGCGTCCAGGCTATCGACTTGTCAGCGGCCTCGAGCATAAGAGCGCCTAGTGCCACAGATACCGCCCCAAGTGCGCGGGTCTTGTTTCCCAAATGTGCCAGCCCCCCAAAGCCGAACGAAGACATAGTAATATCCCTGTTCCCGGAGAATTCCCAAACGATCCAGGAATCGTCACGTGATGGTCTTTGTCGATAAATCCCCCTGTTCTGCCATCATTCTTGTTGACTTTTACCTGACCAGGCTTTGAGATTCAACACCGCTTTGGTGGTGAGCCTCACCTTGATTCGGATTCACTGACTTTACTTACCCAGAGGAGCTCGAGTTATTCCCCGATTCGCCAAAGAAGCCTTTTCTGGGGGATTCCTTGGGGAGTTCAGCCATCCTTGTGTGCAGGTGTGCTGGCTACGGACCATTGTGTTTCCCCATGGCAGCGAAGATCTCTTCCGTGAGCCTCTCCTGATACTGCGCAGCCGTGGACAAGTGTAGGGCATTCGGATGTCATGCGTTCGTTTAGGGCAGAAGGCGGCTTGGCCAGCATGTCAATCTAGGTGTAGAGCATTGGGGCAAGTATGTGCATATCTTGAAGTAGTCCGGCTGGATTGACTCTTGCCATTGGACCCTCCCAGACGGAAATCGACTGGCGACGCCTAATCAGGGACTTCACACCTAGTGTGAGCGCTTCGCAAGGTGAGCAGGCGGAAGAGTAACGGGTTCAGCTGGGCTTGCGCAATCTCCAAAGCTTAAGTTCTTCCGACGTGTCTGTCGTTCCATGCTGACCCGCGACAAGGACGTAATGATCTACCGTTACGACCCGAAGAAGAAGATCTATCTGGTATCCCTGCACCTCGAGAACGAGCCGGGGGCTCTTGGTAATCTAGCCAATCTGCTCGCTGTAAGAGGGATGAATATCCTAGAGGGCTTCTTCGGAGGGATGTCCTACGAGCCCAAGTCGACGGTCAGCTTCTTCGTCGAAACGGCAAACCCTCGAATGGACGAGGGTTGGATCAAGGATTTCGTCGAGTCGTCGGCGTACGCTTCTGATGTCGAGGTGAGGTCGGGAGTTGACGGATTCGTCTCAGACAGCCTGAACTTCCCACTCACCTGGAACACCGGGGACCGTGCCGTCCTAATGCTGATGGCCAGTCTGAGATCGATGTTCGACGCCATCATGGCTGCAGATCCTAAAGAGGGAGCACAAGCCATCTACGAACAGGGCTTCAGCTACGCGCAGGCCACATACGAGAGGCTGTTCTCGACCTATCGGCCTGAGAGCAGGACAGGCCTCGCGGAGATATTGAAGATCTGCTCAGCGACAGGCTGGGGACGGCTCGAGTTGTCAGGCCTTGACCCCAATCACAAACGAGCCAAGCTCAAGCTTGAGGAGGGGTTCGAGTGCACAGGTGTGAAGACCGGGAAGGCCGAGAGCAACTTCATCCGGGGACATCTGGCCGGAGTGCTATCTACCTATTTTGGGTCAGAGGTGAAGGCAGTGGAGACAAGGTGCATCTCCAAGGGAGATCCGCACTGCGAATTCGAGATCTCGCCCTAATTCTCGCGCCTCCTCGCGGAAAGTCTGAAGAGTACGACTGCGAGCATACCCGCACCAGCGACAGCGGCAGCTGGAAGGCCAAACTCCGGGACTTGACATGCCACTCCGCAACCGGCAGGCGAGGAGCTCGTCGAGGATGTGGCATCCTGTGTCGTTCCCTTCTGAAGCAACAGTACGTATGATCCAAGCAGCGCGATGATGATCAGGAGAGCAGCGATAATCCCGAGAATCTTGAACCGGTTGGGGTGAGAGTGGCTGCCACCTGGGGGCGTGGTAGTTCCGCTCAGTCGTAAGAGGCTTCCTTTGAATGACACCCCTCTTCACCTTTCGCTAGGCTGGAGCTCTCTGCGACCCAAGGCGATCAATTGTCCGTTGCTCTACTGACAAGTTAAGTGTCGCTGGCCAAATCCTGACCTAGTCCGTCGAGTTCTGGTCTTTTCGGCAAACAGACCCAATAGAGCCTTGCAGAGGCACCAATAGTGCGAGGATTATCCTCGCTAGGCTGCGTGGCGTCGTGCACTCAGTGACAA
>Ga0326727_10021297_pt1 | contig 12724 bp, 13 predicted proteins | sample MB2enrmetagenome_FD_207643 | JGI IMG/M metagenome (GOLD analysis project Ga0326727, IMG submission 207643) | Lab enriched peat soil microbial communities from McLean, Ithaca, NY, United States - MB29MY | ecosystem: Environmental > Terrestrial > Soil > Wetlands > Peat | place: USA: New York...
TCTTTGTGATCGTCAGTTGTAGATTTGAGCAGACACCATCGTTAAATGTGGCTGTAGTTGGATTTAGCGATCCAGATAGATCGCTTAATGTTGCTGAACCAGAGTAGCTTGGAACTGCGTTACCATAAGCATCGGTTGCGGTAATAGTCATCGTGAACGGTACGCCTGCAGTTTGAGTACTGATGGGACTGAAAGCAAATTGTGTCACTTCAGCAGCATTAACAGTAATGCCTGTTTGGGAGCCAGTAATCGAAGAGCTCGATGTATCAGTCGCCGTGATTAACTGTGCACCAGCAGTTTCTAATGTGACCCCGCTGAAAGTGTGAGTGCCAGCATCTGTGCTTGTAAATGTGTAATCTGGCGGGAGCGTAGCTTTAGTGTCGCTTGAAGTAAAGTGCACCGTTCCTGTATAGCCAGAAATTATGTTGCCATACTGGTCTTGAGCTGTTATTGTTAACCCGCTAGATGTGCCAGCCGTTATAGGACTTGTGAAGCCGGCTACATTAAGGATTGTGGAACCGGCGGTTACTTGCAGGGTGGCTGTTGTTGTAGCGCTACCGTCAGTGCCAGTAACAGTGTAGGAACCAACCGTGGTCGAAGAGACGTAATTCCCAGAAACTGTGGCACCTTGGCTAACGGTAAATGTGGTGCCTGAAGTTACATCGCCTAGGCTGTTGCCATATGCATCTTGCGCTGATGCGGTGTATGCTTGAGATCCACCAGCAGTAATTGATGTCGTACCAGGACTAATCGTTAAAGTTTTGGCGGGACCTGCAGTCACTGTTAGAGAAGCCGAATTCGAGGTGATACCTTTGCAGGTTCCAGTAACAGTGTAGGAACCAACGGTAGTTGCTGACACGGAAGCTCCAGTCACAGAAGCGCCTGAAGCGCTAAAAGTAGTTGAAGCTGTGTAGTCGCCCATGCTTTTGCCGTTCTGGTCAAATCCCTGAGCCGTAAATGCCTGGGAAGCACCAGCAGAGATAGACGCTATTCCAGGACTGATCTTTAAGGTTGTGAGAACAGGAGTCTGGACCGTTTGAATGGTAAACGCTGTGTTGGCTGGGGAATACCCTGTGGCTGAAAAGGTAAGCTGAGCTGTGCCCACTGTTGAGTCTCCGTAGTAAATAGTAGCGCTGCCACCTTGAGAGGCTATGGGTATTGATTTAATCGGGGTTGTACCGCTTGAATCTTGGTAGAAAGTTCCCGTTTTGGATGATGAGGCTAAATTCACGGTAATTGAGCCAGATGAATCTTGTAGGCGTTGAATTGTGATGGCACCTGAAATCTGGCCTAGCAGAACGGTTTGGCTAGCGCCACCTGATACTGAAAGCCTTGGGCTGCTTGCCGAAACGAAGTTGGCTATGATTGTGCCATCGCCGTTAATTGTCGCTACGGTTACGGCTGATTGATCGTTGCTTATCGTGATTGTTGAATCAGAACTCCAATAAGAAAGCGCATAGCCTGATCCGGCTTTGCAAGTTATTTGTATTGAAGAACCCAAAGTGTAGGGGGTCGTCGCGGAAGGTGTTGTAGCTCCGGAAGATGCTGGATTGACTGCGAAAGAAACCTGGGCGGTTCCCGGTTCAGTAGTCGCGGTTGTTGACCCCTGAATTGTGGTTCCTTCAACCGTTACAACTTTGATGTTTAGTACCTCGCCAGATGTCGGCCGGAAATCAATGGTGAGCGCCTTGGTTTGACCCACAGTTACAGGTATCGGATCAAGCTGCCCATTTGAAGCGTCTTTTCCATCTACAAAAAGAATGTTTTCAAGGTTACCATTGACATACACACTTCCATCATGTTTGAGATGCACTACGTTCTGACCAGTGTTCTGGACATAAACAACTAGGTTACCACTTGTGGTGTAGCTTTGTATTTCTAGGGCATTGCCTGCTTTTGAAGTGCTGAAGCCTATATATCCCATTACCCAGGCATAGGCTACCAATGAAGCAACTACAGCTATAGCAATGAGCAATAGCGTTGAAATTATTGGTGAAATCGCTCTAACTGAGCGTCTAAATTTAGTTATATTTCTCATTTTTCCTTTCTCTCCCTAAGTATTTGTAGGATGCGCTGGTTTAGCGCTCTTCCTTCATGCTTCGCTAAGTTAGAATTCCGCTTATTTAAGGCTGGATAGAACAATAATACGGGGTATTGTTTTGGGAAAAGGCAACTAAATTCTTGGTCTCGTAAAATCTTTTGTGGATTTTTGGATTTTGAAGAAATTAATGGTGCATTCAATGCTGCTGTTTGCGATTGGCGAATAGGACCAATTAATGTATCAATGTTTTAGATATTACTGAATCTGTAATACTGAGACGACTGAAATACGACTTATAACGCGAAAGCCGCCTTTCTAAGAATAGAACAAAACTCTAGAAGAGATTTAAATGACTGTAACTTTAGACGCGCCCAAAAGACGAGACAAGCTCGTTATCATGGCAGAGATTATCGAAATCGCCAAAAAAGGGGCCTCAAAAACACACATCATGTTTAAGGCGAGCCTAAGTTTCAGTCAACTCAACGAGTACATTATGCTTCTCGAAGAAACAGGCCTACTTGAAAAAACAGCAAACGACGGAAAAAACCTCTACGTAGCCACCGAGAAAGGGCTAGGTTTCATGGAAAAGCAGTGCCAGCTAATAAAGTTAGTCAACGAAAGTGTCTCTAAAAATCATGTCAAAACATTTCTTCCTTTAACATATGCCTTTCAAAGAAGCGATCCCTTTACAAAATAACCATTCACCAAAGAAAATAGTTCCTTTTAACGTTCACGATTACTAAGGTCGAGAAGACTCAAGCTTGCTTCAAAGAGTCAGCGAATCGTCGGAAAGCATCCGAACAGTGTTTTGCGATATATTAAAATTCATAAACCCGGCAATAGATAAACCAGTCAGGGGTAAGACAATTGGATCTTTCAAGTGTACGGATAAAAGAGCATTTTGGAATAGTAACCAACGACACCAACACAGCAAAGTTCACTTTTCTAATTAGCCCTCCAAAAAATCGGGAAAGCATACAGAAACAAGACATAATCTGCTTAGACCACCCCATATATGGCGACACCTGCCAGATTCTTGGCGAAGTCACAGAAATAACCAGCTACGAAGAAGTCGCTGGCTCAACCATACGCGACCGCATAGGCAAATTGCTCGCAGCAACCCGGATAATCGGATATATAGACCTAAGAGGCGAAAACAAACCCCTACAGAAGCTGCTTATCCCCCCGAACCCAGGCAGCCGCGTCTACCTGCCCTACTCCGCATTCCTTCAGGACGTACTCAACCGTGGAACAGACGGAAGACCTTATGTTCAACCACTTTTTCTGGGGAAAACAGAGATAGCTGCTGCCACACAGGAGACAAATGACCAGCAGTTGTCCTATTACCTAAACTCCAATCTCTTAAACAAACATACGCTTATCTGTGGTGTTGACGGCGCAGGAAAAACCCATACCGCAACCGTCATCCTCGAGGAACTTGCCGGCAAAATCACTCAGCCCATAGTAGTATTCGACCCAAACAACGAGTACGCCACATTAGGAACAGCCTCAAAGGCGCTGGAAACCATCCCTGTAGCCGCGGACCTTCAAAAAAACAGTCCCGAGGTTGCAGCTAAAAAAATCAAGCCTAACCAAGTCACTATCATAAATGCTGAAAGCCTGCTGATGTCTCAAAAAAACGATTATTACAGCAACGTGCTGAAGGCTTTGACAAAAGGCAAACAAGAAAAAACGTCTCAGACGTTCCTTGTGATAGTTGAGGACGCGGATAATCTTGCGACTCAAGCTCTCCAAGAAGTTCTCGCCTGCAAGGAAGTTGGAGCAATTCTGATTTCGTCTCACCCAACTCTGTTAGGCGGAAAAATCCTGTCTCAAATACAAACGGTAATTATCGGGAAAACCGTTGATCAACAGGATTTAGCTTACCTCAACAATATGACCGGCGGCGTGGAGGAAGAGTTGCCTCTCTTAAACTTGGGCGAATGGGTTATCGCCGGATTAAACATCGCTCGACCAACAAAGATCCAAATTAGAGAACGCTATTCAGCCCGAGCAACTTAGCGCTCTCCGTTTATTGAGTCTAACTCCACAAACGTTTTATGCCAAACTTCGAATTCTACTGTAGATAGAGACAAGTGGTTATGGGCGAAAAGAAAAAGTTTCCACTAAGTTCAATTGTCATCGTTCTTGCCGTGGTCACAATTGTGGCGTTAATAGGGTTAAGCGCTTCACTAATCATCTATTCAAAACAAAACAGCACGCTACAAGACAAAAATAAACAAATAAGCGACCTCCAAAGCCAACTGTCGGCGCCTAAACTTGTCAGCATCGGTTTACAATACAATGATAACCGCACGGACCCAAACGCGCCTTTCCTACATATCACTGGCTACCTAGTCAATGTTGGAAGCGCCACAGCGAAAAACTGCGCAATCCACGTTACCGCTGGGCAAAACGGAAACTCAACCCCGCTCAATATGACTGCAACCATAGTTGCATCCCTTGATGCTGGAGCATACCAAACAATCGACATACAACTCCCATACTCAGGACCAGCCCTAGTCACATACACCAGCTTCTTAGCATGGACAAATTAAAATCAACTCAAGAATCTCCTTTATCCAAAAATCCTGAAGAATAAGGTTTGAGTGTTGTCGCTATCATTAATCGAAAAGTTGATCTTGACTTTCCAGTTTATGTTGAAACAGCAACACCCATGGAATTCACAATTGTGAAAATAGGGGCGGAAGGCAGAGGATAGTAATTAACAGTTATGACCCTATCGGTTTGATCATAAGTAAATGTAACATAATTAATTCCATACTGATCAAGCACTTCGGAATTGCTGTCGCTAAACTTGATAGTAATACCATTGGTGTCGCCAGGTGCAACTTGGATGTTAGCTGACGTTAGGTTAACGTAAAGGTGATCAGCGTTTGTGTCTATCCATAATCGAGACAGCGTGACTTCCGACGATGTTGCGTTCACAAATACTTGGCTATTAACTGCATCAAAGCTTATTGACATCCCCGCATTCACTTTTTCAACATAGATTTGATTTGCATCTTTGGTGGCCGCGTCATGCCACAAGTAAATGTTCGTGAAGAAGAACAGCATTATAACTATGAACATGATGGTTCCGATTACTTCGGCCGTGCCTTTGCGATTCTTGAATATTTTCATCATCTTGTATTTCCCTCTATGTAGTAGTAAATGACGACTTGAAGTTTGATCCTCTAATTGTTGCAACGTTAATCACGTGGGTTCCAGTTGCCAAATTCCCTAAAGGATACATACCCTGGAAAGTTACATGTAAACCAGCATTTACTTCTCCATTATACAGTGATTGCTGGCTAGGGTTCAAATCGAATTTAGAAGTATCATAATTGGGGTTTGGGTTCGGGACTTTGTTGTCGCCTTCAATGTTAACGAGCGCCGCGCCGTCAATGTAAATCGCAGTTACCTGTAAGTTAACGTCATATCCCATATTGGCTTTTGTTGCCGTATTGTAAACTGTTACCTGTACTGTGTTGCCTTGAACCCACACGTCCTCTATGGTTAAGGATTCTAAGACGGAGCTGCCTGCTCCGGTCTTGTAATTATCTGCGTAGACCACAACGTAAGAAAAGGCAATGCTCATGCCTACCATTACAACCAGTATCATAAGGATTGTCGCTATAACTGGTGAGACAGCTTTTTTGTTGTTTTTTAGATGTCTTATCATTTTTTCACATCCAAGCTGGCGGAATCACAACTAAGAATATCATGTAACCCACTATGCTTAAGATTATAGCGTGTTTTAAGCCCCCGGCTACTCGGCGTTCCCCAAGTTTTCCAGCCATCAAGCCGCCGGTAATCGCTGAAACCAGCATGTCTTTGTAGAAGAAGTCTTTGAGTCCGCTGGTGCTGCCTGTTGAAACTTGACTCATGATTTCTGGGGTTCCTTGAACTGGTGCTAGGAAAGATTGTACAAGTAGGGCAGCTGTAACTAGGAATACGGCGAAAGCAGCGTAGATTACAATTATGTAGGGTTTCATTTGGGCGCTTGCCTCTTTGTCCATGTCTTTCATTTCAACCATGAAGTTGGCGGTGTTGGAGAAAACTTTCTTGATGGTGCCTCCTGATTTGCTTGCTTCAAGGACTAGCGCGCAGAATCTGTTAACTATTGGCGAGTTGATCCGTTCTTTGAAGTTTGTGAGAGCTTGCTCAAATGATGCTCCCCAGGACATCTGGATTAGTAATTTTTTGACTTCGTCTGATAGGGGGTGGCCGATCATTTTGTTTTCTACTACTTTTTCTAGGGCTTTGACTAGGGTTAACCCGGTTTCTTGAGATTCGGAGACGCCGCGGACTAGAAGAGGCATTTGATCTTCTATTGCTGAAACCCACCTTTGGTTTTCGTAGTCCAGTACGGCTGAGGGTATGATAACGATAAGGATGCCGAAGAGGAATATTTCGTTTGCATAAAGGGACAGGGCGTTAGGATTAATCATTGCAAATATTATTACGCCTACCAAGACCAACACCACTGAAACAGCAACGGTTACTTGTCTTTTATTTTTTGAAATCTGCCGCATATTCTTTTTACCTCGGAGGAGTCATCGAATCAACAATCAATATTAGTATACCGACACCGGCGGGTATTGCTAGAAAAGATACTAGCAAAAGCAGCGTTTGGGGGTCTATGTTGCCCAGCATAGATGCGCCACCACCCAAAAAAGACATTATCGACAGCATAACCACCAGCGCCAACGGAAGGGCAATCATTAAGCTGACATACACTTCAGCTATGCCGCCTAGACTCTCGACGTAGCTTTTCATCGATGCGACTCTTGTTTTCTTGAATTTTTCAGCTTCTTCGCGCAGATAAGCTGATAAATCTCCGCCCATATGTGACGTGGTCACTACGCCGTCTAGCATTGCCCCGAATTTCGGTGAAGCTGACCGCAGAGACCCGTTTCTTAAGGCGGAATTTAAATCTAAACCTAAGAGTTCAATGTCGCCGATTATTCTTCGGACTTCTTCGCCTACTCCGAATTCCTCTCCAACGTTAGCTAGCGACCGAAAAATACGTTCCGGAGGCATGCCTGCGCTGGCAAGGACAGCCATGAAGTTTGCTGTAAGAGGCAAATTTGCGTCTATCTTCCTAGCTTTTGAGGAGATATTTAGGAACGGCAGCATATAGCAGACGCAGATTGAGAGGAAAAAAACAATCATCCCAACCAAGACTGCGACCAATATGGATTGTGATATGAGAAGCGACAGAGACAAAGATAGAGCCCCTGAAACAATTGAAGCAAAAACTGTTAGGCCCATGTACGCTTCAAAAGTAATCATGAGACTTGCTTTACCCAAGTTCGTTTGTAGGCTACTGAACTCGGTGAGGAGGCTTTTCGGTATTATATTTGAAACTCGAAGGAATACCGTGAGCAAAGATTTATTCGTTTTTCAGTGCCTCCGCTAGTAAGGGCTTTGGGTTTTCAAGATAATTTCGAATTATGTTTGAAACGTCCTTGTAGTCGCGTATGTTTTTCTTGACCATCCACTCCAGAATTTTGGTCCTGGCTTGGATTTCTTCGCTTGCTTGCTCGGGTGTTATGCCTGTTTTTTCAGCGATTTTTTCCATGATGTAGCTTCTGCCTGTGTAGTCGAAGGTGTCTTGGGCAGGGTTCCATCTGTAAACGTCGTTGGTTAGGATTTCTCCTGAACGCGGATCCAACCCCACAATTTCGGCTGTAGATACGGTTTTTCTCCATGGTTTGCCGTTTAATTCAACTCTTTTCTGGACCAATATGATGTCTATGCCCGCTATGAGGGTTCTTGGAATATTCATAGGAGCTGACTCCAGCCGGTAAACTGTTGATTCTACGGATTCTGCGTGGACGGTTGACATGCCGAGGTGACCTGTGCTGACAGCCTGGAAAAGCGTGTACGCCTCAGTTCCCCTGATTTCACCAACAATAATGTAGTCTGGTCTCTGCCTCAGTGAAGCTTTGAGTAAATCGAAGAGTGAAACGTCTGCGTTCTCGGTTGAGAGTCCAAAATGGGTTCTTGTAGTCGCGGGTATCCAGTTTTCATGTGGCAGGTTTAGTTCAGGGGTGTCCTCTATAGAGACAACTTTGAGGTCGGGCTTAATGAACATGCTTAAGCAGTTAAGCAAAGTTGTTTTGCCCGCTGCAATTCCGCCTGCAACAAGAATTGAGACTCTGTTTTCAACTGCGTACCAGAAAAAAGCAGCCATTTCAGCTGAGAGCGATTTGAAGGTTATAAGGTCGGTGACTGTAAAGGGGTCGAGTTTGAATTTTCTGATGGTGAAAGTGGAGCCTTTACGAGTGACTTCGCTTCCATAGGTTAAGTTAATTCTGCTTCCGTCAGGCAAACTAGCATCCAATAGAGGTTGCGCTATTGAAACGTGGCTTCCACATTGGTAAGCAAGCCTTAGGGCGTAAGTGTCGAGTTCGCTGGCGGTTTCAAATTTGACGTTTGTTGGGATGGATTCGAATTTTCTATGCCAGATGTACATGTTAACGTTGACGCCGTCGCAGGAAAGGTCCTCTATCAAAGGGTCCCGCATCAATGCATCTATTTTGCCGTACCCAAGATTATCCCTAAGAACATAATACAGCAGTTTCCCACGAGTCGCGGAGTCTAAGTCAAATTTGTAGTTGTCCAAAACTTCGTTACATTTTTTGACCAAGTAATCTGAGGCAGCCTGCTTAGACTGCAAATCACTTGATTTCAGCAATAGCACTTGGTTTAGAATATCTTTTAAACGATTTAGATTTGCCTTATCTGTCTCAGTAAGGGCTGGCTCTTTCAAGGTATATGTGACGTTGCCCCTTAAGGAGTCCCTCGTTACATCAACAGAAGCATAAGGTGCGTTAAGCGAATAACTTTGTAAAAGAACTTTCTCAACGGCGTCTGGCGTCTCAACTTTAGATATTCCCAAATCTAAGTTTTCACCCGTCAAACTTGGCTGAAGCATGATTTCTTCTGCTTTCTTGCTTTCATCAGCCAGTTTTTCTTTCGGAGTATCGACCGCTTTCTTTCGGCCAAACAGATTCCCAAATTGCTTGTTGAACACCATAGTTTACGCCCCTCTCAAACGAGTAGTTTATTTGTTTAATTTAACAAAAAAAGGAAAAGAGTTTGTTCAGCGATTGATCCTTTTATGGCAACGCTTGTGTTACTTGGCTGTAGGTTCCGCCTGTGGAAGTAACCTTCACTGTGTCTTGGTCACCGCTGTTTATGGCGAAACCTGCTGGTGGAGTTGCTGTAAGCGTTGCGGTCACGCCTGGATTAATAACTCCATTGGCTGGACTTGTAATTACTGTTGACATTAGAGTTCCATTAACATAAACGCTGTTTGCATTGAGTGAGACGGCTCCTTGACCAGTATTCTGCACATAAACCGTTAACGTATTTTTGCTGTCAGTCAGGCTTTGAATTTGTATTGCCGATCCAGTCTTGGCAGTTTGGAATCCTATGTATCCCATTACCCACGCGTAAGCTACGAGTGAGGCGACGACGGCAATTGCAATTAGCAGTAGTGTTGAAATGATCGGTGAGATCGCTTTCTTATTTTGACGGAATTTTCTATATTTCATTTTTTATTTTCTCTCCTTTCTGTCTCAAACGTTTGTTTGATTGTTACATACTTTGGAGGGCTTGCTTAAAAGAGGCTAAGTAATAATCTTCTATGAACTGTGATGTAATTCAAGAGCCGAGACGGTTGGGTTTACCGATAAATAATTGTCGGTTGCAACCTTTTGGATTGAGTACGTGAATATTTCATTTATGATTCATAAAGTATTATAATAAAGGATTCACTTGTAAGGTGAAGGAAAAGCGCTATGAAGCTGGTTAAAACAGGAATCGGCGGTCTCGATGAGTTTCTTACTGGAGGTTTGCCGCCTAGAATTCTACTTCTCACTGGTTTGCCAGGGTCAGGAAACGAGGTTTTCGCCAGACAAATCGCTTACCTGCGGGCAAAACAAGCAGGGGTAACTTACTTTACCGTGAACGAAACTCCTGACAGTGTGAAAGAAGGCATGGCAGCCTATAACTGGGACATCCTACCGTTAGAAACCAGCGGAAATTGGAAGTTCAAAACCTTAACAAAAACTGATGACCTGCAAGATGCAATTATAGAGGAAATGGAGCAGCACCGAACAATCGTTATTGACTCATTGTCTGAGATTCTTCTCACTCACAAATTGGAGAAGATTATCACCCTTTTATCGGCGATGTCCCGCCAGAACCAAAACAGCGAGGACTATCATCTGCTTCTTCTCATTGAAGGAATGCAAGATTCAAAGGTTGAAACCACGATGCAGCACTTTGCCGAAGGTGTGATAGCATTCAACACGACTTGGACAACTGACAGCACTCATAGAGATATAATGGTAAAAAAAATGAAAGGAACATTTGTGCCAGATCGCAGACTTCCATACAGCATCGGCAAAAAGGGGTTTGTCATTGAAACAGCAACCCGAATAACGTAACAAACGCTTCTTAGCCCCTAAAATGTGCCATCAATCAAAACAGTGACGATTCGTAAGTTACTAGTTAAGAAATTATATGCTCGCCAAAAGACGGTGAACCGGGACAAACCACTAAACTCGAGCGAAACTCGTCAACTTTGTCTCGGTTTCCGGAACGATTGTGACATCTGTAAAAATTGGTAACATTCCTTCTACGATAACATATTGCGTCAAGTTACCCGGAGGAATTTCCGTATTTCGACTATGACAGACCTAAGCAGATTGTAAATTTACTTTTTGGTGCGAAGTCTCCAAAGAAAATACACTACGCCACAAACCAAAAACGTTGAATCCAAAACGTCTGGAAACACTGGCATAAAAACCCAATGGCCATAAAACGTCACAAGTTTCAACGCTACAGCAACAGTGCCGAGTGAAAAAATAAGCAGCGAAAGGTTAGACACAAATGATCTCAGATCCATCGGCTTAAGTTTGAACTTCCACATCCAATCTCCCCAAACATTCTATAGACGTTTTACCAATTAAGCTTATGCTAATAGCGTATCCATTGTCATTCCTCTTCAGAGATACGTTTTCGTAAACCCAATCATGAAGTTTACTCTTTCCGAAAGCCTTTAACTAACAAATCTTTGACCTAAATTAATCTCAATCTTTAGAAGTTTTCAACTGTAATCTGTCTGGAGAAAAAAACGGTCATTAGCGAACATCGCTGTTTTAGTGTTAACAATTGATTCGTATCTTGATTTTGTGGCAAGCCGCTACATATGGCTGTGGTTCGCTAACCTTGCGCCGTATATGTTTTGTGGGTAAATCGAATTGGGGCTATATCACGATATGAGATACCCTGTTTATAAGGGAACTTCTGGAATAGAATGTCAAATGAATGGTCAGTGAGGTGAAAATAGAAAATGAATTACAAAAGAATGTTGAAGAATTCGAAGGCCATCTCACCAATTTTCGCAACTCTTATTCTGATTGCAATTGCGGTTATCGCTGGTGTTGTTGTTTACATGTTTACTAGCGGAACTTTGGCAACTATGACGGCGGGTGGAACAGCTGGACAGGAAAAAATCACGGTACAAGCAGTAACCCTTTCAAAAGGTAGTGGCACAATAGTATACCTCGAGCAAACAGGAGGTCCCGCGGCAACAATAAACAACATAGTATATAAAGACTCAACTGGAAACATTGTTGCTACAGTATCAGGTTTAGTACCAAGTGCATCTCCAACTGCATCACCAAGCGCTACTTTAGCACCATTATCACTCGGAGCTTTAACAACTATTTCTGGGGTAACTCCAGCAGCAATTACTGTAGGAACTTCTTACACAATTACTGTAACAACGGCCGCAGGCGGCAGTTTCGTTTCACCATCAGTAGTCGCAACATCTTAAATAGCTGGGCTTTGTTTCTTGCCCAAAGTTTTTCTGTTTTTTAGTTCTTTCAGAAAAAATCATGTTTTAAACAGCCAATTCTAAAATCTACTACTTGCTGATTTTCTTTTGAGAAGTGCCAAATTGAATATCAACATCTAGATGTTTAGTCTGAAGAGGGCTTTGGGACAAAAGTGTTTTGGTTGATTCTAATCGCATAGAGGTTGTGGAGAAAAGCATTTGGGAAGAGCGCGGTTTCCTGTCGGTCTGTTCTTTTCTGCGTGATGACTCTTCCAAATCTTGTTTTGTCTGATGAAAAACCGCTTTCACACCTGTTTCGACGAAAATACTCAGACAGAAAACCAACCGGCGAAGCCATCATCGCACCATAATATCCTCCCAAGTCCCAACACTGGCCATGTTCTTTTAGGAATCACGAACAAAGAAACGGTCGGGTCAAACATTCTGATGACTTTTCTTGTGTTAAGATACTTGTCTAGCCGAACCGACTTCACTGCAGCTCCAACACGCCCAAGCATAGCAACAGCTTTGGAGAAAGCATCCCACTCTGAGTGCCGCGATACTTCACAAGCAACATACATACCCGTGTCAATGAATAGCTTAGCTAACAAAGGCGTGACATGACTTTTTTTCTCAAAGCCTCTGAATTTACATAGTTTATAAGTAAACCTTTGGAATGAAACGTTAAATGAATGGGTAGCGAGGTGAAAATAGAAAATGAATTACAAAAGAATGTTGAAGAATTCGAAGGCCATCTCACCAATTTTCGCAACTCTTATTCTGATTGCAATTGCGGTTATCGCTGGTGTTGTTGTTTACATGTT
>Ga0326727_10021298_pt1 | contig 12724 bp, 7 predicted proteins | sample MB2enrmetagenome_FD_207643 | JGI IMG/M metagenome (GOLD analysis project Ga0326727, IMG submission 207643) | Lab enriched peat soil microbial communities from McLean, Ithaca, NY, United States - MB29MY | ecosystem: Environmental > Terrestrial > Soil > Wetlands > Peat | place: USA: New York...
ATACGTTGCAGTTCTGCCGTTATGCCAGGCTGGCGCGCGAGCGCGACGCCCGGGTGGTCATGTCGGTGCAGGATCCATTGCGGCGGCTGATCGGGACGCTCGGGCCGGAGGTCACGATCATTGCCGAAAACGCGGTGCCCGAGGCGTTTGATCTGCACTGCCCGATGCTGAGCCTGCCGCTGGCGTTCGGTACCACGCTGGAGACCATTCCGGTATCGGACCGTTATCTGGCGGCGGACGCGGCGGCGGTCGCGGCGTGGCGGGCACGGGTCGCGCGGTTGTCCGGGCCGCGGGTTGGGCTTTGCTGGGCCGGCAACCCTCGGCGCCACCAGCCTTCCGCGCAGGTGATCGACCAGCGCCGCTCGATCGCGTTGGCGCGGTTGGCGCCGCTGGCGGCGGTTGCGGGTGTTAGTTTCGTGTCGTTGCAGAAGGGTGAGGCGGCTGGGGCAGCCGTTCCGGCCGGCATGTCGATCCATGACTGGACCGACGAGCTGCACGATTTCGCCGATACGGCGGCACTGATCGAGGCGCTTGATCTGGTTGTCACGGTGGATACGGCGGTGGCGCATTTGGCTGGCGCGCTGGGGAAGCCGGTGTGGATCCTCAATCGTTTCGATGCGTGCTGGCGTTGGTTGCTGGGTCGTGATGATTCGCCGTGGTACCCGAGCGCGCGCCTGTGGCATCAGCCGGCGCCGGGTGATTGGGACAGCGTGATTGCTGCGGTCGCGGCGGCATTGCGCACGATGGCGCACGGCGACGCCGCAGGTTGTTTCGAGAACGGAAAATACCTTGCCGCTCAGGGGCGCCACGCGGCGGCGATCGCGTGCTACGATCAGGCGATCGCGATCGCGCCGGATCTGCCGGCCGCACACGCCAATCGCGGGACCGCACTGGCGGCGCTGCGGCGCCATGGGGAAGCGCTGGCGAGTTACAATCGGGCGATTGCATTGCAGCCGGATTACGCCGAGGCGCTTGCCAATCGTGGCAACGTCCTTGCGGCACTGCAACGGCATGCCGAGGCACTGGCGAGCTACGACCGGGCAATACAGCTCCGGCCGGAGCAGGCGGAGGTATACGCCAATCGCGGCGTGCTGCTCGGCAACCTGCTGCGCCATGCGGAGGCATTGGCGAGCCACGACAGGGCGATCGCGCTGAAGCCGGACTTTGCCGAGGCTTACTGCAATCGCGGCATCGTCCTTGCGAAACTGCAACGATACGATGAGGCGCAGAAGGATTATGAACGGGCGATTGCGCTGAAGCCGGGTTACGCCGAGGCACACACCAATCTTGGTGTGGCGCTGGCGGACATGCACCGCTACGAGGCGGCGCTGGCAAGTTACGATCGGGCGGTCGCGCTCGCACCGGGGCGCGCGGAGATCTACGCCAATCGCGGCGTGGTCCTCACACAGTTGCAGCGCCCCACCGATGCGTTGGCGAGTCATGACCGGGCGATCGCGCTGCGGCCGGATTTTGCTGAGGCATTCACGAACCGGGGCAATGTTCTCACAGAACTGCAACGCTATGACGAGGCTGTGGCGAGCTATGACCGGGCTATCGCGCTCAAGCCTGGCGGGGCCGAGGCGCATGCCAATCGCGGCACGGCGTTGAAGAATTCGCAGCGCCATAGGGAGGCGCTGGCAAGTCAGGACGCGGCGATCGCACTGCGGCCGGGCTATGCGGATGCGAACTGGGGGCAAAGCCTGTGCCTGTTGGCGCTGGGACAGTTTGAACGCGGTTGGCGGCAGTTCGAGTGGCGTAAGCAACTCAAGGAGCCGCACGGCAATCGCGCGCCTGGCCGGCCGCTTTGGTTGGGACAGGAGAACATCGCCGGCAAGACCCTGTTCATTCATTGGGAGCAGGGGATGGGCGATACGCTGCAGTTTTGCCGCTATGCAAGGTTGGTACAGGCGCTCGGCGCAGGCGTTATCGTGTCGGCGCAGGCGCCGCTGCGGCGTCTGCTCACGAGCCTGCATCCGGAGATCGAGGTGCTCGCGGATGCCGCGGTGCCGAGCGATTTCGATTATCATTGCCCGATGATGAGCCTGCCGCTGGCGTTCGGCACGAGGCTCGATACCATTCCGGCCACGGTGCCGTATCTGGCGGCCGAGCCGGGCGCGGTTGCGGCATGGCGGCGGCGGATTGCCGCGCTGCCGGGCCTGCGTGTTGGCCTGTGCTGGGCGGGCAATCCGCGGCATGACAACGCGGCGGCGCGTGCGATCGATCGGCGGCGCTCGATGCGGCTGGCGCAGTTGGCGCCGCTGGGCGTTGCGGGCGTGAGCTTTGTATCGTTGCAGAAGGGTGAGGCTGCGGCGCAGGTCGCGTCCGCGCCGGACGGTGTGTCGATACGGGACTGGACCGATGAGCTGGATGATTTCGCTGCTACGGCGGCGTTGGTGGCGGCGCTGGATCTGGTCATCGCGGTCGATACCGCGGTTGCGCATTTGGCTGGCGCGCTGGGCAAGCCGGTTTGGATTCTCAACCGGTTCGATGCCTGCTGGCGGTGGCTGGTCGAGCGGGAGGATTCGCCCTGGTATCCGACGGCGCGACTGTGGCGTCAGCCGAAACCGGGAGATTGGGACAGCGTGATTGCCGAGGTCGCTGCAGCGTTGCGCGGGGTGGGCGCGGCGTCGCCCGGATGCCGCGGCGACGCGACCGCGTGCGCGGCGGCGAACGTTGCGCAAGCGAGTGGGAAACGCGCGGCGGCCGCATCGGGCCTGGTGTGCCGCGTGGCGGCACGGCGGGAGGCCGACCGGAAGGTGGTGCGTGAGGTCCGCGAAGCGGCCGCACATGTCGAGCAGGGGAATCGCCTTGCGGCGCGGCGGCGGTATGCGTCGGCGCTCGCGCGGTTTGACCGCGCGATTGCGCTGAAACCGGATTATGCAGTGGCGTATACCAATCGGGGAAATGCGCTGTCGGGTCTGCGGCGCCTCGAGGCGGCGCTGACCAGCCATGACAAGGCCATCGAGATCGATCCGGACTATGCGCTGACCTATATCAATCGCGGGTACGTCCTCGCTGACCTGGGGCGTCATGAGGAAGCATTGGCAAGCTACGACCGGGCGATTGCGATCAAGCCGGACTTCTTCGACGCACATTACAATCGCGGATTGGTTTTGCACCGTCTGGGGCGCTACGAGGACGCGCTGGCGAGCCATGCGCGGGCGCTCGAACTGCGGCCCGATCATGCCGCGGCACATTACGATTGCGGTGTTATCCTCAACAGTTTGCAGCGCCATGAGGCGGCGCTGGCAAGCTACGACAGAGCGCTCGCGCTGCGGGCGGATCATGTCTCGGCACATTGGAATCGAAGCTTATGTCTGTTGGCGCTTGGGGATTATCAGCGTGGGTGGCGTGAATACGAGTGGCGGAAGCGGACCAAGGATGGCGTCGGCAACCGCATTTATCGGCAGCCGCCTTGGCTGGGCGAGACGAGCATCGCGGGCAAGACCTTGTTCCTCCACGCGGAGCAGGGGCTGGGCGACACGATTCAATTTTGCCGGTACGCGACGTTGGCCGAGGCGGCTGGGGCGCGGGTTGTCATGTCGGTGCCGGATCAGGTGCGCCGGTTGTTGCGGACGCTTGGCCCCGGGATCACGCTGATCGGTGCCGATGCCACGCCCGACACGTTCGACTGTCATTGCCCGATGATGAGCCTGCCGCTCGCGTTCGGCACCACGCTCGCGACCGTTCCGCGGACGGTGCCGTATCTGCTTGCTGATCCGGCTGCGGTCCGGGCGTGGCGGCGACGGATCGCGGGATTGGGCCGGCCTAGGGTGGGGATTTGCTGGGCTGGTGATCCGCGGCCGGATCATCCCGCGGCACATGAGGTGGACGGGCGGCGCTCGATGAGGCTGGCGCAGTTTGCGCCGCTGGCGACGGTCGCGGGGGCGAGTTTTGTTTCATTGCAGAAGGGTGAGGCGGCTGGGCAGCTGGCCGACCCGCCGGAGGGCATGTCGTTCCATGACTGGACCGATGAGTTAACGGATTTTGCCGACACGGCGGCGCTGGTGGCAGCGCTGGATCTGGTCGTTACGGTTGATACGGCGGTGGCGCATCTGGCTGGGGCGCTGGGGAAGCCGGTTTGGATTCTCAACCGGTATGATGCGTGCTGGCGCTGGTTGGTGGGGCGGTCGGATTCGCCTTGGTATCCGACGGCGCGGCTGTGGCGTCAGCCGCGGCCGGGGGATTGGGCGCGTGTGGTCGAAGGCGTCGCCGCGGCGTTGCGGTCGGGGTAGACGATTGGACGCGCGGCCAGGCCCTCACCCGGAGCGCTCACGCGCTCCGACCTCTCCCAGAGGGAGAGGTAAAGCTGGGGTTAGTCGTGCAGCAGTTCCAGCGCGCCCTCGTAGGTTTCCATGCTCTTGCCGTGGGAGATCGCGGCGGCCTGGGCGCCGGCGACCAGGTGCATTCCGCGCCAGGGCGCGCGCGTCGCGTGGAACTCCTCGACAATCGCCTGGTGGTGCTTGTAGGCGTGCATCTCGGTGAAGTTGTCGCGGCACACGATTTCGCCGAGCCGCTGCATCAGCACCTGCGGATCGTAGCCGAGGTTCACGTATTGTTGCGCGAGGTTCACCGTTATCTTCACCTCCGGCACCGCGCGCATCAGGCCCAAATTGGTCACCTTGGACCAGTCGGTCGGCGGCTGGTCGTAGATGCTCTGCGAGATCGCCTCCAGCAGGTCCGCCTGCGCGCGCCACGGCAGCGCCGCAACCTTCTGCGGATCGGGCTGCGGCGGCTTCTCCATCCGCCGCTGGGTTGATTTCACTTCCGGACCGGTGTGCCAGAGAAGCAGCGCCAGCAGCTTGTTGCGCATGCTGAGCCCTTCCATGCGCAGCAGATAGCGGCGCAGATTGGCGCTGGTGTGCAGGTGGACATCCATCGGGTTGCCGGTCAGCGAGCGCAGGAACAGGCCGGCGGCACCGATCGATAATGCCTCCCCGGCGCCCTCCAGTGACAGGCCCTCGGCGAGCGCCTTTGCCAGCATGACAGGGACCTCGTTGAAGACCTCGACCTGGCTGATGGCTTCGCCGATCTGGCCGATCGTTGCGGTCTCGTCGTCACCGGTCTGCATCCGGGTGACGCGGTTCAGCAGGTCATACTCGCTGAGCAGGGCTTCGACTTCCGGGATTGCCGGCGCCTTGGGGAAACGTGTGACGTAGCGTACGGCGGGGCGCATCAGGACCTTCAGGTATTCAGGCCCTATCGCCTCCAGCGCGCGCCAGGTGAAGGCCGGATAGATGAAGTAATGATCGTCGAGGATGTTCTTTGGGATCGCAACGGTCAGCAGCAGGTCAAGCGCCTCGACCGGCGGGATATGGTCCCACAGCCAGAGGAAGAAATGATCCGCCTTGTTGGTCTCGCCGCGGGTGCAGGAATGCAGGAAGGCCGCCTTGGTGGCCTCGACACCGCCGGCATCGAGCGGGGCGAACTCCAGCAGCGAGAACGGTCCCATCTCCGGATGGTTGATATGCCGGTTCGATAACGCAACGTGCTGGATGATCGGCATGAAGCGCTGCTCGCCGTGCAGGCGTCCGACCAGTTTTGACACCGCGTGCACGCCGGCGACGGGGTGCAGCGGGCCGCCGTGATGGCCGGGCGGCAGGTCCGAGGAGCGCGTTACTGCCAGCGCCGAGGCGGTCAGCATGGTCTGCATCGGAACCCCTGCCCGCAGCTTTGCCAAGGTGCGATCGACTATCTCGCTGGCGGGCGTTTCCTCGATGAACTGCACCAGCGGTTCGATGGCATCGGAAAACTGGACTCGTTGCGGCATGGGGGTGATCTCCGTCGGGGCGGTTTCGTTGCGCGGTCGCGCTGGCCGGGATCGGCACGGCGCTGCTCAGGTCTCCATCAGAACGTGGGTCTCGATCAGAACATGCGCCGCCAGGCCGCAACGATTGTCGATTTTGGTGGGTCGCGTTCAGCGGGTAACGAACCGCGGACGGACGGGCGACGCGAAGGTCTCCAGCGGATCGTCGTCCCCGTCCCGCATCGTGTCAACGTTGGCGTGTGGACGTGTCTCACGCGAGGCGGCGGCGCCAGTCCGACAGGGGCATCCAGGGGGCGGTGGGTGCGGGCGGATCTGGCAGGGGTGCAATGAATTCCAGCGAGTGTCCGTCGGGGTCGTCGAAATACACGCTGGCGGCGGGGATCCAGGGGATCACCACCGGTTCGGCGATCGTTTCGCCTGTGCCGGAGCGGGGGCGGATGCCGGCTTGTTGCAAGGCCGTGACGGATTCGATGACGCTGTCGAGGCCGACCTGGAAGGCGAAGTGCAGCCGCAGGAAGAGCGGCGAGGTGTGGATGGCCCAGAGGCCGAGCATCGCCTGTCGCGGCGCGCCGATCCAGAAGAAGGCGGCGTGGCGCGCGGGAACGCGGTGCGCGAGGGTGAGGCCGAGCGTGTCGCGGTAGAACGCGATCGAGCGGTCAAGGTCGCTGACGGTGAGGTGGGTTTCCCAGAGGCCTTCGATCGGGACGATTGTCATGTGGGCCTCCGCAGTCGCGTGCTGCGTTACGGGTGCAGAATCAATTTTTGGACGCGCCAGTTCAGCAGCTCGGCAACGAACAGCGTGTTGGCGGTCGGACACGCCATCTCGTGGATCCAGCCGAATTGCCTGAGTTGCTTGCCGGATGTGCCGAGCACGCCGAGCACTTTGCCGTCCAGCGTCAGCTTGTAGATACGCCCCGGATAGGCGTCGGCGCTGTAAAGCACCTGGTTGGGACCCGGCGTTATGCAGATCGCCCAGGGTGAGCCTGGGGCCATGGTTTGTGGGGTGCCTGGGGGCAGCGGCAGGGTGGGCTTGTTGCCGATCGCCGGCTTGGCGTCGGGGTCGTAGGCAACGTCGATGGTGATCACGCGCAGCAGCGTGCCTTTGGTGTCGAACACCTGGATGCGGCGATTGCCGCGATCGGCGACGTAGACGCTGTTGTTCGCATCGACGGCGATGCTGTGCGGCGTGCTGAACTGCCCGGGCTGATCGCCCGGCGTGCCCCAGGAGCCGAGCCATTCCCCGTCGCGCGCGACCTTGGCGATGCGCGAATTGATGTAGCCGTCGCTGATGTAGCCGTTGCCCGCGGTGTCCCAGGCGATATCGGTCACTTGGCGGAACATTCCGTCGATCGGGGGCAATGGTGGCTTGGGGTGTTTCAGGGGGGCAGTGCTTTCATCCGACGCCTCCTGCTTGCGGCCGAACACCATGACCACGTGGCCGGCGGGGTCGAACTTGACCACCTGGTCGGAGCCCTTGTCGGTGACCCAGATGTTGTCCTCGGGGTCGATCTTGACGGTGTGGGCGAACGACCAGGCGTAGAGGTTGTGGCCGATCTCGCGCAGGAATTTTCCGTCGGGGGCGAATTCGAGCAGTTGGGCCGCGGCGGCGCCATAGGCGGGACCGGTGGTGTTGCCGCGGGAGAAGGCGAAGATATGGCCTTTGGCGTTGACCGCTACGCCGGAGATCTCGCCGAGGTAGAGGTTGGGCGGGAGTTTCAGCAGGTTGGGGACGGAGTCGTAGGCGATCTGCGGAGCGGTGGGCGCGGGGGATTGGGCTGGGGCGGCGGTTGCGATGGTGGCGATGGCGATGGCTGCCATGGCAAGCGGGACCAGCGCGCCGCGTGGTGTGTGGTTCATCGTGGCCTTCCTCACGTCCCCTGCACGGGTTGCTTGTTATTGAGTGGCGACGGGGGGTGCGTGTCAATGCGGGGCGGGTGAGCAAGGCCGGCAATCAAGCTTGACACAGATTGCTCGGAAGGAAGAAAAGCCACAGATTACACCGAGACGAAGTCAGGCTATGGCGCTTCGCTCAGGTGATGTACGCTTTGGGCAAAGCGCCATAATATGGCTTTCAAGGTAATCTGGGGCTTGTCTTCGTTGCGTGCAATCTGTGTTGATTCTTGATCAACGATCACCCAGGCGGCGAACCGCTTAAAGCGTCCGCAAGCGTGACAAACCCCGCCGCCGGCCGCATAGTCGCGTGGCGATAACACCGAGGTGACGATGCGGTTCGCGATGGTGCTCTCCATTGCTTTTGTTTCGGCGGCGAGCGCGCAGACACCGCCCGCAGCGGATCAACGCGTGGCTGACGCCGCGACGTTCGGCGCCGTCGCCACACTGGCGCCGTTGTGTGCATTGCGGAACGAGGCCTGGGCGGCCGACCTGCGACGCGCGGCCCAGCAGGCAGAGACAGGCAGTGCCGCCACGGATGACCGTGGACTGTCGGCCGCACCGGGGAACGGGCGAGCCATTGCGGCACTTGGGTATGGCGACATGGAGGCGTTGGAGGATTTCGCCGCCGATACACCGGCTGCGACCTGCGCGGCGCTGCGGACGAACCCGGCGTTAGGCCGCGCCGACGCCGCAGTGGAGACGTTCCGCCGGCGACGCGACAGCAAGCCAAGCGGGGGCAAGCCAAGCGGGGGCAAGCCAAGCGGGGGCAAGCCCGTCGGCTGAACCCGCGCTTACGAAAAAGGGGCCGGTTGCCCGGCCCCTTGGTTCAGTTCCGTAGCCGTAAAGAACTACGCCGCCTTGGCTCCCGCGGTCTCGGTCGCGTCGTTGGCGATGCCGGCGACGCCACTCGGGGCGCCACTGGGGGCGATCGCCGTCGCAGCGCCGCCGCCGATCGTGATCTTGCGCGGCTTCAGTGCCTCCGGCACCACGCGCTTCAGGCCAACGTGCAGCAGCCCGTCACGCAGGTCCGCACCCTCGACGACCATGTGGTCGGCGAGCACGAAGCGGCGCTCGAACGCACGGCCGGCGATGCCGCGATACAGCACCTCGGCCCCCTGCCCATCGGCGGTCACGCGACCGCTGATCAGCAGCGTGTTGTCTTTGACGGTGATGTCGAGGTCGGTCGGGCGGAACCCGGCCACCGCCATGGTCAGGCGATAGCTGTCGTCGCCGGTCTTCTCGATGTTGTAGGGCGGATAGGTCTGCGCCTCGGCGCTGGCGGCGGCGGTGTCCGCGAGGCGGGCAAGCCGGTCGAAACCGATGGCGGTACGGAACAGTGGGGCAAAGTCGAACGTCGTCATGTAAAACCTCCTGCAAGAGCAAGGTCATTGGTTTGGGCCGCCCGGATGGGCCGACCCTCGCATTCCCCGGAACCCCTGACGGGCGTCCCAGACAACAAAAAACATGGTCAGTGCGGCGCGGCCGATCAAGGGGCTGGGCCGCTTTTTTGCGCCCTCAGCGACCCCAGAGGCGGCCGAGCGGTCCGTCGGCACCCACCACCGGATCGGCTTGCGGCAGTGGGACCGCGCTGACGTTGCGCACCACCTCGGCGTGCTCGGCGGGGTCGCCATGGCGCAGGTCGCGGCGAGGGGTGTTGTCGGGGTAGGCGCCGACGATCACCAGCCCGTCGGATTGCGCCTGGCGGCAATGGCCGACGCCGGCGGGCACCACGACGACGTCGCCGGCGCGGACGGTGAGCACCTGGCCGTTCGGGCCGCCGAACTGCACCTGGGTCTCGCCCTCGGCGACGCCGAGGACCTCGTGGGCTTCCGAGTGGAAGTGGTGGTGCGGGAAGACCGGGCCGCGCCAGGCGGCGGGCCAGCGGTTGGCAGTGAAGATGCGCTCGATGGCGGCGGCATCGGCTGGGACGGCCTGGCGGTAGACAAGCAGCGGCAGGGCGGAGTTCGGGATTGCGCCGTCATCGGCGAAGACGAAGGTGTCGGGGTCGGTCATGGCGGCCTCCGTTTTGGGGTAGTTCTGTTTGGCGTGGCGTGGCGTGGCGTGGCGTGGCGTGGCGGAAGAGTGGGGCGGTGTGGTCGCGACCGCAACCAGGGAGAGGTCGCATCGGCGAAAGGTGCCCCCCGCGTGGCACGGTGCAGCCGATGAAGGGGCGCCGGAAATTTCCGTGCCGGTCGCGTAATATCCGGAGACGCACAGCGGTGCATAGCGGAACCCACGCGTTGCCCCGGGGAGAGTCTGCGCCGCAAATCGAGAGTGCATTGCGGCAGAGAGCACTGGACTCTCGGCGATCGATACGGCAGCAGACGGTCCTCCGGCACGCGGCCAATGTGGTGCCGCCCGGTCCGATGGCCGGCCTGCCATGGTGCTTATCTTGATTGGCGCCGTGGCGCGCGGTCGCCCCTGGCGGTGGGAGCAAGTCTGCGCCGCGACGTTACCCGGGGGTCGCCGCGAAGTTGCGGGCGGGGCATGTACCGATCATCGGCGTGCCGGCGAGTCACCCGGAGCGCTGCGCACGCCGACCTGGCCGGAGGACGAGAAATAAGAAGGGATGGGGGTCGCGCTTCATTGCCGATTTTCGCGGGAAAGCCGCCGTGTTGCCTTGATTGGGCAATAACGACAGAAAAGGCGTCAATACAACGTTGGGTTGCTGCCACCTGCAACCGAGAGTGATAAGAAGCGAGGATGAATCGCTTCAGGATGATTGACCGCAGGATGATTCGGTATTGCGATTTGCATTTGGGCGTCGCAATTTGCGTATGGAGGTCCGATCAGGCGATTGCGGTCGGAGAAATCACCATCGCTATAGGACACGCAACCGTGGATGAGCATTTAATCGCTCACCGCGTGCAGCAAAGTGTTGCTCTGCCCGCGGCGATAACGTAAAAATGAACCACGCGAATTGTCTTGCTCAGGGGTTTTCGGCCGTGCGCTATTTGCCGCCGTTCGACACGGTCCGCAACGAGGTCAAGACAGCCTCGGTTCGCGGTGAGTTACGGGTCAACATGTCGTATGACTCGTTTTTGAATATCATCAAGATGTTCGTCGCCGCGGCCGATGTCGACGAACGTTGGTACACGCGCCAGTACGAGGACATCGGCAAAGTTGTGCGCGAAGGGAAGCTGCCGTCGGGCCGGCGGCATTTCATCGATGACGGGTATTTCGAGGGACGGCTGCCGTTTGCGATCGAGGTGGACGAAGACTGGTATCTCGCCCAGAACCCTGACGTTGCGGACGATGTGCGCAAGGGCGTGATTGCGTCGGGCCAGGCGCATTTTGACGAATTCGGCTACCAGGAGGGCCGGCTGCCCTTTCCGCTGAGGTAATGCCGCTCGGATAACGCCGCCGAGGTAACGCCGCTCAGATAACGGCCTGGCCGGGTTCGAAGTCGGGCGACCATGCGGGATGCGGTGAAGCCACCATGCGATATTTTTATTTCGACACGATATCGTTATTTCGACGCAATCATGCGCGGCGGCGCAGGCGCTTCGGCGCCACCGTCGCGGGCGCCAGCAGCGGCGCCAGGAAATGCCCGGTGTGGCTGTCGGGGTTGGCGGCGATCATTTCGGGTGTGCCTTCCGCAACGATCCGGCCGCCGCCGTCGCCGCCCTCCGGCCCCAGGTCGAGGATCCAGTCGGCGGTCTTGATGACTTCGAGGTTGTGCTCGATCACCACGACGGTGTTGCCCTGCTCCACCAGCGTGTGCAGCACCTCCAGCAGCTTGCGCACGTCCTCGAAATGCAAGCCGGTGGTGGGCTCGTCGAGGATGTACAGCGTGCGGCCGGTGGCGCGGCGGGCCAGTTCCTTCGACAGCTTGATGCGCTGCGCCTCGCCGCCCGACAGCGTCGTCGCCTGCTGGCCCAGCGCGATGTAGCCCAGGCCGACCTGCTGGAGGATACTCAGCCGGTCGCGAATGCGGCTTTGCGCGCTGAAATAAGGCACCGCCTCGTCGACCGTCATCGCCAGCACCTCGGCGATCGACTTGTCGCGGAACTTTATTTCGAGGGTCTCACGATTATAGCGGCGCCCCTTGCAGGTGTCGCAGGTGACGTAGACGTCGGGCAGGAAGTGCATCTCGATTTTCAGCACGCCGTCGCCCTGGCACGCCTCGCAGCGGCCGCCCTTGACGTTGAAGCTGAACCGGCCGGGCTTGTAGCCACGGGCGCGGCTTTCCGGCAGCTCGGCGAACCAGTCGCGGATCGGCGCGAACAGGTCGGTGTAGGTGGCAGGGTTGGACCGCGGGGTGCGCCCGATCGGCGACTGGTCGATGTCGATGATCTTGTCGAGCTGGTCGAGACCCAGGATGCGGTCGTGCGGCGCGGGCACCTCACCCGAGCCCATCAGCCGGCGCGCCGCGGCCTTGTAGAGCGTGTCGACCACCAGCGTCGATTTGCCGCCGCCGGAGACGCCGGTGACGCAGGTGAAGGTGCCGAGCGGGAACGAAGCGGTGATGGATTTCAGGTTGTTGCCGCGGGCGCCGACCACCTGGATGGCGCGGTCCTTCTGGGTCGGGCGGCGCATCAGCGGCACCTCGATCCGCTTGCGGCCCGACAAATAGTCGCCGGTCAGTGATTTCGGATTGGCAGCGACCTCGGCAGGCTTGCCCTCGGCGACGACGTGGCCGCCGTTGATGCCGGCGGCTGGCCCCATGTCCACCAGGTGATCGGCGGCGCGGATCGCGTCCTCATCGTGCTCGACGACGATGACCGTGTTGCCGAGGTCGCGCAGCCGCCGCAGCGTGGTCAGCAGGCGCGCGTTGTCGCGTTGGTGCAGGCCGATCGAGGGCTCGTCGAGCACATACAGCACGCCGGTCAATCCGGAACCGATCTGACTGGCCAGGCGGATGCGCTGGCTCTCGCCGCCCGACAGCGTGGCCGAGCCGCGCGACAGGGTCAGGTAGTCGAGGCCGACATCGACCAGGAACTGCAGCCGCTCGCCGATCTCGCGCAGGATGCGCCCGGCGATCTCGGCGCGCTGCGGCGTGAGCGTCGGCAGCACGGTCTGGAACCACCTCAGCGCGGCGCGGATCGAGAGGTCCGAGGCCTC